>Ga0310038_10000047_pt1 | contig 144858 bp, 123 predicted proteins | sample Sb_taG_6_FD_200461 | JGI IMG/M metagenome (GOLD analysis project Ga0310038, IMG submission 200461) | Peat soil microbial communities from Weissenstadt, Germany - Sb_50d_4_PS metaG (v2) (version 2) | ecosystem: Environmental > Terrestrial > Soil > Wetlands > Peat | place: Germany: Weissenstadt... | reverse complement strand
GAGTTTCGGCGGGGCATTGAACTCAACCCCAATAGTGCGGATGGCCATTTCATGTACGCGGATTTTCTGATCTCGATGAGGCGTACGCAGGAGTGGAACACCGAAATTCATCGGGCCCTAGAGTTGGACCCCTTCAACCCTTTTTTCCCGTGCTTCTATGGCTGGCACCTGGTGTACGGGCAACGATATGACGAGGCCATCGCGCAGTTCCACAAAGTTCTGGCAACTGAACCGGACTTTTCGTCGGCCCACATGGGACTTTGGGGCGCTTATTACAAAAAGGGAATGACTGAAGAAGCCCTGGCGGAGGCCCGGAAGTTCTTCTCCGTTCTGCACGACCGCGAGGTTGTGGACGCGCTGACGCGAGGTTATTCCGAGGGTGACTACGCCCGGGCCATGCACCTGGGAGCGGAGGTGTTAGCCGCCCGTTCCAAACGAGCCCATGTTCCTGCCGTGCGCATTGCTCGCTTATACGCCCACGCCGGAGACAAAGAGCAGGTTCTGTACTGGCTCCAGAGAGCTTGCGATGAGAGGGAAACGCCCCTATCCCATCTCGGCGTGGCTTGGGACTGGGACTTTGTCCGCTCCGACCCACGTTTCCAGGATCTGCTGCGTCAGGTCGGCTTGCCTCAGTGACGACCTATTCGCGCTCGGGAAACTAGTCGATCGCCCCGACATCCCTATCCTGAAAGAAGCCAAGGCGGAGTATGCGAAGCTGCAGTAGTCATGGCCGGTTCATCGGGTTCACTCTTGCACTTTGGAGATTCGTAACTGTTGTGATCAGGCGAGCGATTACACTCATTGACCCCGGGAACCGGGGTGGCCCAGTCAATGAGTGTAATGGCGATGTAACACCGACCATCTGACGAATCCGCCGAGTAACCAACCCCTTCCCCACTCTTTTTGTGGGAATTTTCCGGTGGCATCGGGTAGACTTGACGGCCGGCTCCGCACCGGGCGGGGGGAGCGTCGGGCTCAAAACTCCCGCGGGAATCCAATCCAACCGGATGGGAGACACAAGTGAAGATCAAGATCGGTATCGGACTAGCGGTGGCATTCTTTGTTGCTGGCCTGGGGATCAGCCGGGCACAAAAAGCAGATAATCGTGCCGATGAGCAAGCGATCCGCAAACTGGACCAGGAATGGTCGGCAGCGGTCGGGGCCAAGGATGTCGCCAAAGGGGTGTCCTACTACGCCGAAGAAGCTTCGGCCTTCCCCTTCAATGCGCCCATCGCGACCGGCAAGGAGCAGATTCTAAAATTATGGACCGGGCTGATGTCCCTCCCCGGATTTTCCCTTTCCTTTACGCCCACCCGGATTGAGGTCTCCAAGGGCGGCGACATGGCTTACGACATCGGGACCTTCCTGCTTACGACCAATGACGCCAAGGGCAATCCTACCAGCACCCCGGGCAAGTACGTGGTGGTCTGGAAGAAGCAAGCCGACAAAAGCTGGAAAGCAGTGGCGGATATCTTCAATACCGACAAATAGCCTTCATTGCGGGAGTGACCTGACCGATTTTTTGAACCAAGCAGAGTGAGAGCATGCATCATGCTTGGGGTTGGGAAACTGTTGTACACAGGCCTTAGCGCGTATTGACTACCGGTCAACGAGCGCTATCGCGATATTTCAACTGGTGGTAGCGTCCCCTTGATGTGGTTTCAATAATTTCCGGTTAGCCGACCATCCTTCCGCAACTTCCTACAAAGAGCTTTTATGGGGTTCGTAGATTTGATGTCGTTTCGCAGGATTACCTGCTGACAAGAGTTGGACGGTGATATTCTCGCTCCGGAGTACAGCGGTATCTCGATGGCTCAACCCAGCTGCGGCATTGGTAATGAGTCGCCGAACGCGCCACTCATAGAGATGGCATTGGCCTATTCGCGCAGCCGTGTGCTTTGCGCGGCCGCGCGCCTAGGAGTTGCCGATGCACTTGGGGACGAAGTGCGTGACCTGGATTTCATCTCGAAGACCTGTCAAGCGGATGCCGACGCGCTTTACCGCCTGCTCCGTGCGCTAGCGAGTTTAGGCGTTACCGAGGAGACGGCTCCGAAGCAATTTCGGTTGACGTCGTTCGGTGGGCCGCTACGAAAAGACGCGCCTCAGTCTGCGTGGCCAGCCGTCATTTTCTATGGGGATCTACTCGCCGACTTCTGGACTTGGCTTACAGAATGTGTTCGAAGCGGCAGGCCAGCCTCTGAGGTCCGTGATCCGAATGTTCCCACCCGCTGGTCGCAGGATCCCGACGCTCCCTCGATCTTTCGTGCGGTGATGGGCATGGCGCCTGTAGAAGATTACGCTCCGATCGTCGCAGCCTGGGATTTTTCCCACGCGAGCGTCGTCGCCGACCTTGGCGGAGGCGGGGGATCGCTCATCCTCGCGGTCCTGAAACTCAACCCCCATCTTCGCGGCATGCTCGTCGATGTCGAAGCCAGCATCGAAGCGGCTCAATCGCGTTTTGCGCGTGAGGATCTTTCCTCACGATGCAAACTGACGGTGGCGGATCTGACCCAGTCGGTTCCGGCCGGTGCCGATGTATACATTCTGAAACATGTCCTGCACGGATTCAAGGACGCAGAGGCTATCGCCATTCTGAAGAACTGCCGCGCAGTGGTTCCCCATAGTGGCTGTCTGCTGGTCATCGAGTTCATCTTGCCCCGGTTGGTCTCTCACGCGGATCCACAGCTGGAAGGTCACCTGATGAGCGATCTCGGCATGCTTGTTATTACCGGCGGCAGGGAGCGGAGTGAACTTGAATGGCAAGCACTTCTTGAGGCAGCGGGTTTCAGTCTGGCCCGAACATACACAGTCGGCTGCGATACTCTAATGGTTCGGAATGTCGGAATCCTAGAAGCAAGGCCCGTTCAGGTATGACTGACTCCTCCGTCCGACATAGCGCTTGCTCCCGATCCACGCTTCTCCGCCGAGTCGCTCACTGAGCCGGTATTCTGCGCAATTCATCGTTCTGGGAGAGTGACGGGCGACTCTTACCTAATCTTGTGAGGGAAGGGTTGCCGACCGTCCGCTCCGACGCGTTGCCGCACAATCATTCTGAAGTCGCGCCGGACCGCTGGGCCGGACCCGGCAGCGCGGGAGGTCAAACGCGAGTCCAGAAACATCTGAGATTGGAATCACATCACAGGGTGGGCTGAGTATTTCAGATCGCGCCATTGCTAACTCCAGGCATCCTGCAGATTGCCGAGTTGACCCACAGCCTCGCAGACTATCTCCCGCGGCATGCCGAAGCGCTGTTCAATGGCGGTAATCAACTCCTCACGATCGGCCAACGCACGCACGGCCGATTTGTTTCCCTCCGACTCGACCAGTGCCAAATTGTGGATAAGGACGGAACGGCCCGGATAGAAGCGCACCAGCAAAACCGAATTCAGGAACGGTGCATTGGCAGAGAACGAAGCACCGATCACCTCACCGAAGTCTTCAATTTTCCTGGGCGTCGGCTTCGCTAGATAGCCGTGGCGCAAGATTCCATCCCGATATAGCTCAAGGCGCGAACAGCCGTTTGCGTCTTGCGGCTTTAGCACATAACGATCGCGGCCCAATGTGATTTCATAGTCCGCCGCTAGGTCACGAGGAATTGGTTCCAGCAGGGGCGCGGCGTAACCCGTGTCTGCCACGTATTCTCGCCCCTCAACCGCAATCATGTTCAGGGCGTGAACTTGCGGAGTCTTCATGTCTGCAGCGCATAACTTCGCTTCGTATCCCAGGCCCCGAAGTTAAGAGATAGAAATAATAGTTGTTGGAATAGCAGGTGCCACCAAAATGGTATTTATCGATTCCATCCAGATAAAGCTGGATTGGCGGCAGGTTCACCAATCCCAAACGCTTGCGGTAATAAAGCTTGGAAATATTCTCGAACGGAATGCGGGTTAGGTGCGCTGCCAGAAGCTCACGCAGGGCCTCCAGGCTGGGTTCTCTTCGCACGACTCCCAAAATCGTCAAGTAGTGATCGACGACCTCTTCAGGCAGCGGCGCTAGGGTTCGATCAACTTGCATTGGCAATGAAATCATCATTCTCTCGAGGATCGTGGTTTGCAAGTGGAACAGTGGAATCAGGCGGTCTCCGCCCCTGACGCTTTGTTTCGATTGCGGGAGGATGACGGGCTAACAGGAAGTAATCCCATAACGGGGAAGGTTAGGCTGAGAAAGGCGTCTGGATGGTTTACGTAACCAGGCGATTACACTCATTGACCTTGAGTCCAGTTCAAAAGCGAAGGATGGGTACCGTCTGCGCACTGCGGGTGGCAAGTGGATACACAAATCTGAAACCCTCGAAAATCTTCAAGGCAAGAAGGCAGCTAGAGCAGTTCTGGACCAGAGAATCCGGGAATCACAAAATCGGCCCATCGAGACAGTGGATTTCACGGTTCAGCACATCGTGGATGCCTTGTGGAGGCCGTACTTGGACCGCAAGCAGGTGAAGCCCTCAACAAAGCGTTCCTACGACTGTGAGCTTCGGGTCCACATCCTGCCCGCCCTCGGCGCGATGCGGATCAGTGATGTTGCTCCGCTGCACATCGAGAAGCTATTGCAATCGCGCCTGGAAGGCGGATCTTCTCCCAAGACGGTTCGCAATCTGGTGGGACTGCTGCAAAGCATCTTCTCGCTGGCGGTGGACAATGATCTCATCCCGAGGTCGCCTATTCGCGATCGACACAAGCCACGAGTGACTCGACACGAAAAACCCGTCTGGAATGCAGAGCAGTTAAAGCTGATCATAGACTCCGTGCCGAAAACTCACGGCAGCTTGTTTCAATGCGCGATGCTGACTGGCGCGCGTCTTGGCGAGTTGCTGGGGCTCCAGTGGAAGAACATCAACTTCGAGTCGCAAACTCTGGAAATCCGTCAGGCTCTCTGGGAAGGCGAGTTGGTTGCGCCCAAGACCGGGGGAAGCGTACGGGTTATTTACTTCGGGCCGTCGCTTCTGTCTGCTCTGACGGCGCAGAAGCAGAACTCAAGTCACTGTGGGCAGAACGATTTCGTCTTCTGCAAGGATGACGGCTCGCCCCTAAATCCCGATGTGCTGAGAAGGGACGTGCTCTATCCGACGCTAGATCGGCTCGGAATCGCTCGCAGCAGCCGGGCTGCTGGCTTCCATACGTTCCGGCACTCCGCCGCAACGATCATCAATCAGAAGACCGGCAACCTGAAACTCGTACAAAAGTTGCTCGGGCACTCCAACCTGAGTACGACGGCTGACGTTTATACGCACACGTCAGCCGACGCAGATAGAAGCGCCGCGCTCGCTTTAGAAGAGGCGATCTTTGGCGATCTGTTCCAAGTTGTTCCACGTTTTGGAACATGGAACAAAAACGCGGCTCCCAACTAGGAACACACATGCACGCGGCTCGACTCGCAACTTTAAGAATCCGGGAGACTTGCAGGAAGAGAATCGCGGAGAGGTTGGTTGCGGGGGGTGGATTTGAACCACCGACCTTTGGGTTATGAGCCCAACGAGCTACCAGACTGCTCCACCCCGCACAACGATCATAGCAACCGCTGTTGGTAATCGTCAAACCTCTGCCGGAAGCGCGGTCGAGTTGCTCGCGCGATTGGGAGAGGTGCGGGCTCTCAATTTCATTTGAATCGATGGAGGATAGCGACGACGTGGTCCGTTGCTTCTGTGCTTCTGTCCGCGCAGCACCCAGATGGGTTTGCTGCGGAGAGCAGACCGATTCCAGCTGCACAGCGGGAGTCTGTATGATTTTTCGCGCAACTACGAAGGTCGGCCAGCGGGAAGAGGTCTTCCAACCCTGGACTGTGTGCCATTGAGTCACGACAGCATCCCGTACCCACGACAAACATACACCGCTGACCCTTTTTGAAGGCCGAACCTTATTTTCTTTCACGGCATCCAAAACAACGGATTAGACTTGTCCTAAACCCGTTCGTCGAACCGTCCGTTTTGGAACAATCTGAATAATGCAGGAGGACATGGACATGCCCAAGAAGGAGAAAGACGTCTCCACCAATCAAGGTAGAATCAGCGCACAACCTCGGCTTCATCAGCACGCTAGCGAGATTCAAGCCTACGGCACGGTTTCTCACATGCTGCCCCTGGAATTGGAAGAACCCGTTCGCCTCGAGATGACCGAGCAACTCAACTTGCTACTGGCCGACACCATGACGCTACGCGATCTCTACAAGAAGTCACACTGGCAGGTCGCCGGGCCTACGTTCTACCAGCTTCATCTGTTGTTCGATAAGCACCACGACGAGCAAGTGGAAATCGTCGACACCATCGCGGAACGAATTCAGTTGCTGGGAGGCGTGAGCCTGGCGATGGCTGCCGACGTGGCTGAGACCACACGCATCGAGCGTCCACCGCGGGGTAGGGAAGAAGTCCCGGTGCAGATTTCCCGCCTGCTGGACGCGCACCAGATCATTATCCGCCATTGCCGGACGCTTGCCAGCCGCGCCTCGGAACTAGGCGACGACGGCACCAATGATCTGGTGGTCAGCGACGTGTTGCGCGCGAACGAACTGCAAGCATGGTTCCTCAGCGAGCATCTTGTCGACGTGCCATTGGTTAACGCGGCAGAACCGCGTCTGCGCAGCGTCAGCTAATCAGGGGCAAGAAACAATTCGAGCAGGCTCTACGCAGCCTGCTCGATTGCTTTGTCGCTGGCTTCGGACAGTTATTTTCCGCTCCCCGCTTTTACTCTGTCGTGCTCGTAGTATTCATAAGCCGACATCGGTTTCTCGCCACCTTTCTTCCAGATGCGGGAATCTTCGGGCAGTTTGCCCAGCACCCGCGCCATCTCGCGGATGTGCATCGCTACCGTGCCGCAACAAGCGCCGATGTAGTTGATGCCAATCTCCCGAGCCCGCACGGCGTAGTCGGCCATTTCCTTGCGCGTAAGCTGCAGAGGATCCAGCCCGTAGGGAAACTCGGGCAGACTCGTGAAGTCTGGCTTGTCCTTCGGCGTGCGATAGGCCACCGGCTGGCAAGCCAGATACCCCGAGACCGCCTTTCGCATCTGCTCCATGGGTCCCAGGATATGTTCGGGCGGCCGGAGGCAGTTCATTCCCACAATGTCGGCTCCGGCGCCGAACAGGGCTTTCGCGGCCTCGGCTGCGCTCTTGCCCTCGGCGGTTTCGTTTTTGTTTTCAAAGCAGATGGTCACCATGGCGGGCAGGCCGGTCTTCTTCGCTCGCTCCACCGCGATCAGCGCTTCTCCCAGCCACGAAAATGTCTCGCCGATCAGGAAGTCGACGCCCTCATCGATTTGCACGGTCAACTGTTCATCGAATGTCTTGCGAACGCGGTCGGCGGCTGAAGGACTGCCGGGCTCATACATCCAGGTCAGGCTGAGGTTGCCCGCGACCAGGCAGCGGTCTCCGGCAACTTCGCGCGCCACGCGAACCGCGGCTCGATTCATATCCTCGAGGCGGTTCTCCAGACCCACCGTCGCCAGTTTGTCGCGGCTGGCATAGAACGTGAGCGCCTGCAGCACCTCGGCTCCCGCTTCGCGAAACTCCACGTGCAACTCGCGCAGGGCCTCGGGATAAATCAGCGCAACTTCTGGAGTGAACGGACCCGCCCGCACCCATCCGCGTTTTTCTAGCTCCAGCAGATACCCGCCGTCACCCAGCACGGTACCTTCTTTCAAACGTTCGAGAATGCCTTTCTTTTTCATACTCGCTCCTGATGCGTCCTAGTTGTCTACGTATTCATACTCTGCCTTGATCGGCTGGTTTTCGACGAATCGGCCGGGACGAAACGCTTCGATGTCGACTGTCTTGCACCTGCCATGCAACACGAGTTCGCTCATCACCAGCCCGATCGCGGGGGAAATCTTGAAGCCCATCCCGGAAAATCCTGCGCAAACATACAAGCCGTCGATTCCGGGAATTGCGCCTAACAGCGGCCGCGAATCCGGCGACATGTCATAAATGCCGGTCACTCCGCGCATCACTTCGGCGCGCTCCAGCCTTGGAATTCGCCGGCAGGCGCGCTCGATGATCTCTTCCAGAGATTCGTCAGGGGCGCGCTGCGGAAAATTGTCTGGATCAACCCCGCGCTTGCCATAGAAGTCGCCGACGAGAGTTTTATCGTGCGCGTCCGAGCGAAAGTAGGTGGCCGTCACCGAATCGATGCACGCGCAGCCTCCGCCCCTCATCTCCGGCGGATTGAGCAGGATCGCTACCTGGTGAAACTCGCTTTCGATCGGCAGATCATATCCAGCCCGCTGAATCAGCGGCCGCGTCCAGGGACCCAGGGCGGCAATGACCACGGCTGCAGAAATCTCTCCTCTGTCCGTAGCGATGCCACGGATGCAGCCACCGTCGACTCTCAACGACGTGGCCTGCGTACGTGAGAAGTAGGCAACCCCCATCTCCCGCGCGCGACCGAGGAAATCTCCTGCCACACCGGCGCCGTCGCCATAACCAGAGTCGGGCTCATAAGCGGCGACTTCCACGTCATCCACCACCCAATCAGGTTCAAGCTCGTGAAGCTCTTGCTTTCCAATGAGTTCGACATCCGCACCCAGACTCCGCTGCATTGCGACATTCAATTTCAACCGTTCGGTTTCGTGGGGATGCACGATGCGCACGAACCCTGTCTTGCGAAAATCTCCCGGCGCGCCCACGATCTCCTGCCAGTTCTGAAACATCTCCAGGCTGATCAGCGCGAGTTGCACTTCGGGCGGAAAACTGTAGTGCATGCGAACTAGCGCCGACGAGCGTCCGCTGCCGCCGCGCCCCACATGATCTTTGTCGATTACGACGATCTTGGTCGCTTTCCGCCGCGCCAGGTGAAAGGCGATCGACGCTCCCATAACACCTGCGCCCAGGATGACGACGTCGGCGGTCTTCGGGAGCAAATTGGCGCTGGATCCGTTGGAACTCATGCCGCCGCCTCCTTGAATCGCCCAGTTTTCCAGTCGCGCAGCACTTGGTGGGCTGCGTTCCGACCCGGAGCTCCAGTCACGCCGCCACCGGGATGCGTCCCGGCTCCACACAAATACAGGCCGTCAATCGGCGTGCGATATTGCGCCCAGCCCGGCACGGGACGCATGAAAAAGAGCTGTTCCAAACGCAGGTCGCCGTGAAAAATGTTGCCCTCGGTCAGGCCATAGGTGCGCTCCAGATCAAGAGGCGTGAGCACCTGCCGTGCCACGATCGCATTCGGCACATTGGGCGCATACTCGCCAATCTTTTTCACCACGCGGTCACCCAACAGTTCGCGCTTGTCGTCCCAGTTGCCATCGCGCAGACGATAAGGGACGTACTGCACGAAGCAAGTCAGAATGTGCCGGCCTGGCGGCGCCAAGGAGTTGTCCGCGTTCGAGGAGACTACGCAATCCACCCAAAGCTCTTCCGGAATCTCGCCGAACTTCGTAATGTCATAACAACGCTCAGCAAATTCAAGCGACGGCACCAGCGTGTAGAAGGTTCGTTCGAGAGGAGTTCGCTCCGCCGGAGTCCCCGTGAACCGCGGTTCTTCCGCCAGCACGAAGTTCACCTTGGCGCACGGTCCATCCATCCTGATTCCGCGAATGGCAAACACGAAGTCTTCGGGCAACTCATTAGCTGCGATCATTTTCAAGAATGTTCGTTTAGGGTCCGCATTCGACAGAACAACACGGGCACGAATCTCGCTGCCATCTTCCAGAACCACGCTGCGGGCGCGTCCGTTGCGCAAGTCGATTTGCGCCACCGGGGCCGAAGTGCGAATCTCCACACCCAGCTTTTGCCCGGCCGCCGCGAGTGCCTGCGTGATCGATCCCATCCCGCCGATCACGTGTCCATAGAAACCCTGCAGCTCATGCTCACCGCCGCTCAGTAGATGAAACAACAGCCCGATCGCAGTGCCGGGCTGATAAGGGCCTCCGTGCTTGCCATAGACATTGTTGGCCAGAAACAAGGTCTTCATCTTCCCAGATTCGTAATTGTGATCGAGAAACTCGCCCAGACTGCCGGTGAGAAACGAAATCAGTTGCGCGATCTCTGCGCTCGAAATTCCGCGGAAACGTCTGCCCACACGAAAAAGATCAACCCATCCTGTGATCGACCCAGTACCGATCTCTGGCGGTGGCTCCAGGAAGAAGGGTTGCAGATAGCGCGCCAGCTTCTTCAATTGGGCGTCGACCTGTGCGAAACGCTCCGCGTCCTTGACGGAAATCTTGCGGAACTCGGCCTGCGCGCGTTGCGGCTCAGCCCACCACGGGATCACCTGCCCATCGGGGAAAGGAACTTGAATCGCCGGGTCACACGGAATCATGCGCAGCCCGTGGTTGGCCAGCCCCAACTCCGCGATCACCTCGGGCCGCAGCATGCTGGCAATATAGGACGTTGTCGAAACACGGCAACCGGGAGCGATCTCCTCGGTGACGCAGCAGCCGCCGACAATCGCGCGCCGCTCCAGCACCAGCACCGACAGTCCGGCACGTGCAAGATAGGCCGCAGCCGTCAGCCCATTGTGGCCGCCGCCGACCACGACGGCATCGTAGATGGATTGCGAGCCTTGTCTCACCGGTACTGACTCAAAGTCACGCAGACAATCCCGAGGGGACCTAGATTAATCGACACGGCAGCAAAAATGAAGTTGAAAATTAGAAGCGCTTTCTATATGCTCTCGTGACTTGGAGTCATTCTCATGAGCGGGATCGCTAGCAACACTCTTACGCCACCACGCTATGTGCGCCAGAACCCGCCACGTCCTCGCTCCGAGGCTAAGCGCTTGCGCATCATCGACGCGGCCATGCAGCATTTTGCAGAGAACGGCTACCATGCCGCGCGGGTGGGCGATATCGCCGCCGGGCTCGGCATTGCCAAGGGCTCCGTCTTCCAGCACTTCGGCAGCAAGGATTCCCTCTTTTTCGAGGTTTACAAGCGCGCCGTGCGCTCCTTTCCCAAGTATCTGGACGCGCCAAGCGAGGTCCGTGCGGCCGGCTTCTTCGATGTCCTGCGTTACTGGCTGGTGCGTACCGAGCATCTGCTGCGCGAAGACTGGATCCCCTACCGCATCTCCCTCCTCGGCAACTACGGCACAGACCTCGTGTTGAAGCGGGAGATCAATCGCTTTCTAATCACTGAGGATCCTTACGGCACCGTTGCTTTTGTGGGTTTCGGTCTGGAGCGCCGCGAGCTGCGCAAGGACATGGATGTGGAGATGATCGTCTCCATCCTCGATTGGACAATGGAGCGGTTTCAGGACGCCCTGCTTACCGCAGAGCTGGACCCCGGCCTGTTCCGCAAGCAAGGCGAGATGCCGGAAAAGAAAGAAGCGAGAATTCAGCAGTTCCTGGGGGTTTTACAGCGCGCCATCGGCGCCGAGTCGCTGGCTGCGCAGCGTGGACGCCTCGAAGCGCGCAGCAGTTGAGTCATTAGTCGCCGCCAAGCCGCATCAGTGAGCGCATTCTTAAGAATTTCTTCACGTACGCACGAGAGACCGACTATGCCATCGATTGAGCAGATTCTCGCCAGCTACAACGACCGTGCGCCTTTATCTCAAGCTTTCACCATTCCCGCGCTTTGGTACGTCGATCCTCGGATCGCAGAGCTGGAGCGCCTGAATATCTTCAGCAAGACATGGCAACTCGTCGCCCGCACGGACCAGCTGCAGACCGCGGGTCAATTTGTCGCCACTACCGTCGCCGGCGAGCCGATCGTCGTGGTTCGCGGAAACGACAACGTTATCCGTGCCTTTTATAACGTATGCCGTCACCACGCCGCGGCTGTCGTCACCCAGCCCTGCGGCCAGGTATCTCTGTTGCGTTGTCCCTATCACGGCTGGAACTATGGCCTCGACGGCTCGCTAAAAGGCATGCCAGAGTTCGACGGCGTGGAGGATTTCGACCGCGGCCAGAACGGATTGCTTCCCATCCGCGTCGAAACCTGGGAGTGCTTTGTGTTCGTGAACCTCGACGATCGCGCCGCGCCGCTGGCGGAATTTCTCGGCCGCCTGGTTCAGCGCATCGCGCCTCTCGGCATCAACAACCTGCACTATTTCGACCGCCGCGTTTTCAACATCCATTGCAACTGGAAGGTCTTCGTCGATAACTATCTCGACGGCGGCTACCATGTTCCGCACTTACACAAGGCCCTCAATTCAGTCCTCGACTACAAGCAGTACACCATCGAAAACGAAGACCGCTACTGCCTGCAATCCAGCCCCATGGTCGCTTCCGACGAAGACGCTGCCACCGGCGCCACGCGCAAGGGCGACCGTGCCCGGTACTTCTGGCAGTATCCCAACCTCATGATCAACTGTTACGAGGGATACATGGATACGAATTTCGTGATTCCCGTCGACGCCGACCATTGCTCGGTGATCTTTGATTTTTATTTCAGCGATGTGAGCGAGGCGCGGCGCGAATATAACGAGCAGTCCGTCAACGTGGGCAATCGTGTGCAAGACGAGGACTTGGGAATCTGTGAAGATGTGCAGCGCGGGCTGAAATCGCGCGCCTATGGCGCGGGCCGTCTCTCGGTGCGGCGCGAAGCTGGAGAGCAGCTGTTCCACCGTCTCCTGGCAGCGGATCTCAAACGAGGTCTCGCCCAGTCGGCTGCCACCGCTGACTGACAGTGCAACCTCTACTGATGATCTCGCGGAATCATCTCTTGCCACGTTTTCGACTTGACCATCGCCCCGTCTTTCAGAACTTCCCGGGTGTACTTGTAATAGAAGTTCTTCTGATCGGTGGTCACAAGCAAATGCCCGCGCCAGACTAGCGTGCGGCCTTTCAGTTCGAAGATGCTCTCCGCCTCCCCCTTCACCGAACTGATTTCGGGGTGCGCATCATCGGCGTCGTAAGTCAACTTTTCATAGTCCGTCTGCTTTCCCCAGGGAAACTCGTATCCGTCCTTGCCCTTCCAGTGCACGGTCGTTTTTTGGTGAGCCTCATCGCGCTCCACGGTCCACTCACCCGGCCAGGGAAATCCCTCGCTCTTGATGTCGGCTCTCTCTTCCGAGGGCTGAGGCGGCGAGAAGGGCGTCGGAGCGGCGCCGTTAACGGGAACGACCGGCAGCACGACTCGTGACCCGTCGCTGCCGCCCAGTTCAAGCGACGTTGTCATGGCATAAGGAGTTGGCAGCACCATCGGCCACAATGCATTTGAGATCGCCACGCGAATGCGATGACCTTTAGGAAAGACCCATGAGGTCAAATGCATTTCGATGTCGAGAGGGTAGACCTTGCCCGGTTCCAGATCGCGCGGTTCACTCATCGACTCCCGCTGTGCGCCGTTGATTCCCGCTCCGGTGATCTGCGTAACCGTTCCGTCGGGCGCCACGTCGGACAAACGCGCGAACCAGTCGGCCAGCGGCGCTGTGGCCGAAGCCCGCAACAACGCATGCGGCCGGCCCAGAATGGCGACTTTTTCTGGCAGCGGCGCAGAATCGTACACCAGACTGAACGCATCGACCGGCCGCGGATCGCTCAACAACTCTCCCCACCAGAACCCCGCCTCCACGCCGATCGACGGAATGTACTTGAGGTGGTGCGAATCAGGCTGGGGCGCGGTATCCGCCAAAGTGCGATTCGGCTGAAAAAACAATGTTTCGGACCGCGTCTCCCTCGGAGGCCACGCGTCCTCACGCCTCCATTCGCCCGGCACCGCTTCCAGGCCCGGGTCCGGCGCGTGCCAGTGCTGCATGTAAATCACCAGCCGCGGATCCCGCTCCACTCCGGTGTCACGGCCTTTCAGCCAATGATCGAACCAGCGTACCGCCTGATCGCGCCATTCGACCCTTGGGCCAAAATCTGCATCCTGGGGGAAAGAATGGTTCCAGGGGCCGACGATGGCTCGCACCTGGCCTTTCGCTTGCATGAGCATGTCGGGTACGTTGTCGCGATATCCGTCCTGTAATCCGCCGATCAGAAAGCTCGGGATAGTGATCTCTTTCAAGGGACGCACACGATCGCGCCAGAACGGGCCGTCGTGCTGATGCTTCAAATACAGCAGCGACCACGGTGGCGTGTCGAATCGCGGTCCCAGGACCTTTTCGTCAAGCGTGTAGTCTGGAGCGGCCGTCCAGCCCTGGGCCATATCCATGTTCAACTCGAACTCATCGATGTGCGCCATGCCATCTACGTAGTGCACATCGTCATGAAACAATTCTGCCGTCGCGCAAACCGCAATGATTGTTTTCAGGTCCGGAGGATGGCGCATCGCCATCTGCAGCGCAGTGAATCCCCCCCACGAAATGCCGAACATGCCCACGTTTCCGTTCGACCACGGCTGGTGCGCCAGCCACGCGATGACTTGCTCGCCGTCCACCTGCTCCTGCTCGGAGTATTCGCGCTCGGGAGGCACGCCCTCGCTCGCCCCGAAGCCGCGAATATCTACACGCACGCTCACATAGCCGCGCCGCGCAAAATAAGCATGCTTCGGATAATCTCCGGGAGCGGTGTCATCATCTTTGCGATACGGCAAGTACTCGAGCAGGGCGGGGAACTTTTCTCCACCTTTTGCGTTAGCCGGCATGTAGAGCGTGGCCGCCAGAAGCACCCCGTCCTTCATGGGAATCCACGCCTGTTCCATGCGCACGCCGTAGGCTGGCGGCGACGGCGGCTCGGTGGCGAAGCTCAACGCACTAAGGAAACTAAACAGAAAGAGACAGCTTGGACGGGCCGCTGTTCTGATCAATGGAATCTCCCGGGAGTTTGTGCAGATATGCGAGCGAAGCTCACTCCTGCGTCGATTCCTGCTCTCGCCGCAGCGCGCGCAGATCGATGCCCAACTGCTCGGCTTTCTTGTACAAGTGACTGCGTTCCAGCCCAAGCGATTTCGCAGCCGCGCTCACGTTAGAGTGGCTGCGCTTCAGTTCCGCCAAAATGACTTCGCGCTCGAAGGCATCCACACGATGGGCCAGCGACCCAGAGGAAAATGTCGACGAACCAGCCACTCCGGACGCGACTTTGGGCACCGCCATCTGAGCCGTCGCGAGATCCACCTGCCCATCTGTTGCCAGCAGCATCAGCCGCTCCACCATGTTGCGCAGTTCGCGCACATTGCCCGGCCAGGCATACGATTGCAGCGCTTCCATCGCATCATCGGTGAAGGGAATCGGCTTCCATCCATTCTGAGCGCTGACTTGCATCGCAAAATGCTCCACCAGTCGAGGAATGTCCTCCCGTCGCTCACGCAACGGCGGCAAAGCCAGTGGAAAAACATAGATCCGGTGAAACAAATCCTGGCGGAACTTCTCCTCGCGGACGCGGGCTTCGAGGTCGCGATGCGTAGCCACCAGCACTCTTACATCCACGGCTACCGGCTTCTCGCCACCAATGCGCTCGACCTCGCCCTCCTCCAAGACGCGCAGCAGCTTGGCCTGCATGGCGAGTGGCATGTCGCCGATTTCATCGAGAAAAATCGTGCCTCCGTCCGCCTGCTCAAACTTGCCGGCGTGTCGTCCGGCAGCTCCGGTGAACGAACCTTTTTCGTGTCCGAACAGTTCGGACTCAATCAGCTCCGCCGGAACCGCGGCGCAGTTCAGGGTGACAAAGGGCCCGCCCGCTCGCGGACTGCGTTCATGAATTGTGCGCGCCACCAGTTCCTTGCCGGTGCCGGTCTCTCCGAGGATGCAAACTCGCGTCTCGCTCGCGGCCACGCGCTCCAGTTGCGTCATCACCCGCCGCATAGCCTCGCCGTTCCACACGATTTCGTGCTTGCCGAGCCTCTGCCTCAGTTGCTGGTTTTCGCTTTCCAGCCGCTGCAATTTCAGTGCATTCTCCACGGTGAGCAGCAGTTTTTCCGTCGAGATAGGCTTCTCCAGAAAATCGAGCGCCCCCAGCCGTGTGGCCCGAACCGCCATTTCAATGTGCGCCTGTCCCGACATCATCACTACCGGCGCAGTGACGCCTTGCGACTTCAATTCTTCGAGCAGAGTCAGTCCATCTTTGCCTGGCATCACTACGTCAGAGAGAATCAGGTCAAAGCTTTCTGCTTTGGCCAGTTCGAGAGCCTTGCCAGGGTTGTCGCACACGGTGGCTTCATGCCCGGCCAGCCGGAAGGCGCGCGACAACGAAGCCAGCGTGTTGGCTTCATCGTCCACAATCAGCAAATGTGCTTTCGGCGGCAACAGTTCCTTTACGCCCTTTCCGTACTCGCGTCTTGCAGTGTATCCGGATTCTTGGGCAGCTCGATAACAAACGAGGTACCCAGGCCGGGCTGGCTGTGCACGCCGATTCTTCCCTTATGATCGCTGACCACCGACTGCACGATCGCCAGCCCGAGCCCGGTTCCGTGCTGCTTGCTGGTGTAATAAGGAGTAAATATCCGGGCGCATTCTTCCGGTGTGAGCCCGGATCCCGTGTCAGCCACCTCGATCTTCACCCCGCCGTTTTCGTTGCTTGTGCGCAACGTCAGCACGCCGCCCTGGGGCATGGCATCCATCGCGTTGAGCACCAGATTGGAGATGGCCCGATGCAGCAACTCCGCATCGGCGTTGATCGGCTCCAGGTGCGCATCGAGCTGCACATCGCAACGGATCTCAGGCCGCTCCGGCGACTGGAATTGCGCTTGCAGCAGCTGCACCACACCCTGAATTACTTCGTTGACCTGCACCGGGTGCAACTGGGGCTGCGGCATCTTCGAGAACTCGCTGAAGCGTCCGATGATAGCCTTCAGATTCGAGAGTTCCGCCAGGAGCGTCCGCGAGCCTTCCCGGAATACTTCATCAAACTGTTCAGGACTCTGCTGCCGCGCTCGCACCAGATTCTCCACCGTGAGCTGCAGAGGAAACAGCGGATTCTTCAACTCGTGCGCCAGGCGCCGCGCCAACTCGCGCCATGCCGCCACTCGCTCCGCCTGAACCAGCCGCTCCCGCTGCGTCAGCAGCTCGGTCGTCATGCGGTTGAATGATTCCGCCAGTTGCGCCAGTTCGTCGCCACCTGCAACCTCCACGTGCGTGTTCCAGTTTCCCCCGGCGACTTGCTGTGCGGCGTGCGCCAGTTGTTCCACCGGACGCGTCACCCGCGCCGCGGCCCAGCTGCTCAGCAGAATCGCCAGCACGATTCCGCCGCCACCCACCAGCAGCGCTACCGACCGGATGTGCCTCTGCAACTCGACATACGTCCGCCGCGAGTTGCCCACCAGCAGAATTCCCATCAGCACCCGGTTCTTGCCGTCTCCCGCGCCCTCCAGGGGAATCGCCTGAAACAGTTCATCCTCGGCCGCATTGCTCGACCAGTGCACGAGGGCGGTCATCTCCTGATCGTGCGTGCGCACTGCGTCAATCAGCGGTTCCAGCTTTTCGGCGTGCGAACTCCCCGGCGGAGCAGCCGAAGAGTCGATCAGCAAGTCCGCAGAAAAGTGATCCCCCCGATTCTGATACAGCAGGGCCCGCATACCTGCGGGCAGATCCAGTCCGGAAAGAAAGCTCCGATCCAGACGCCGCCCTCCTGCCACGTACACCGGGCGGTCGCCTACGCGCGTCCTGCGAACCGCAAACAATCCCAACACCGTGCCATCCTGCAACTCTTCCTGCTTCAGGAACGCACCCTGCCCCGTCGCTGCTGGAAAACTCGCGAAGGCTCCCTCGGGATAGCCAAACTTCGCCGGCCATTGCGCCGAAGAAATGATTGTTCCCTGACTGTCGGTGAATTCGAGAAAATCCACCTGGTGATTCTCGGCCAGTGACCTGGCCAGCTCGAAATAGGGCCCGGAATCCGCCACTGCGTGGTTCAGCGCCAACGCCATACGGGTGACGGCCTCAGATGAAGCGATGGCCTCCACGCGCCGCGCCACGTCCTCGCCCTGCTGGTTGAATGCGCGCCGAAACTGTGTTACCAGTGCTGCGGTGCGCTCGTCCTCCGTGCGCGCAAACGCCCGCCGCGTCACCGCCGACACCAGCCAGGCCACCGCCACCACCGACAGGAAAACCGTCAGCGCGAACACGGCCAGCAGCTTGCGGCGAAACATCAAGGTTTATCGCTCCCCAACCACACGTCAGCCAGGCGCCAGCCTCCCTGCGAGCCGGGGGCCCAATCCTTCAGTGCCGGAGACGCTGCATAGTTCACCGGCAAGTGAAACAGTGGAATCAGCCGCTGTGCGGCCAGTACGGCCTGCTCCGCCGAGTAGAGATCCTCCGCCGAACTGCCATTTATCTTGGGCATGGTCACTCCCGCGGTCGCGGCAACTTGCTTCAGCGTTACCCACGGATCAGCCGAGGCCAACGCTATCCGTATCAGCCGCAAATCCGCAGCCGCCGCGGTCGTGGGCTGCAGCACGAGCCCTGCGTCCTTCGCATTCAGCGCAACACGCTCCGCCAGCAACTTCGCCATCGGATCGTTGTTATCGTATCCCACCGACCATGTTGGAAGCGCGCGTACTTGCTCGCGGGCCTGGCGCGCCCTCGTCAGATCGGTCGCGGCAGGAAACACAAATCCGTAACCGCTCATCCAGTTCGGCAGAATACTTGCCGTGGGTTGTCCCGCGCCCTGCAGCAGCACACTGCGCATGGACGCTCGTTCTACGCTCAATGGCAGCGCATTGCGCAGCAACTTTTCGTCTGCCGAGTGCGCATCGCGCGCATACACCAGCGCCACCAACTCCATCGGCTGCGAGCTTTCGATTCTCCGTCCTTCCGTCGATACGCGATGCGCCTGCTCTGGCGCCACCTCGACGAGGTGTGCCTTGCCTAATTCCAGGGTCATTAATTGGCTGGAGTAGTTCTTGCCCATCTCGATCTCGACCACATCCACAAACGCTCGCCCTCGCCAGTAGTCTTCCTCAGCACGCAAGGTTAATTGTTTTCCTGGTTGCCAAGCTTCAATGGAGAACGGACCCGTCCCGCTCAACTTGCTGCTGTTGTTGCGTTTCACGATGGCATACCGCGTCAACGCGAGCTCAGACGGCAAGTTGGCATCTGGCGCGCCGCATTCAATCAGGAGGGAGTCCGATTCCACCAGCACATTCCACGATGGATTCGCCGTGCGCAGGGAAGAAGCTACAATCTCGGTCGTGAGCGGCGAACCATCATGAAAGTGGACCCCTTGCCGCAGCTGGAACTGCCAGCGCTGATCTCCCGGCTCTGCCTGCCACGACGCCGCCAGAGCGGGGTGCACATGGCCGCTGTCGTCCACCGTGACCAGCGTCTCGAAGATCAGGTCAATCAGGTTTCGCCGCGCGAAGGAATCCGCTTGCGTCGCGTCGGCGGGATCAAGCGAGGTTGGCGCCTCCCATATCGTGACGTGCAGCGTCCCGCCATATTGCGGACGAGTTGCGGCCGCCGCCACTGTGGCCAACAGCACGCTATTGGCTACAAGCCACCACCAGCCGGAACGCTTCATAGTGTCCTGTCTCCCGATTTCTCGCTACCGCGATCGCGCTGTCGCCTTTGGCCTCAGTCCAAAGGGCGGTGATCTCGCCGGACACCTCCTGGGGATCGCTTACCGGCACAGGATCGCGATCGGGCAACTCGTACGCTCGCACGGAATCCACGCCGCCGTTCGCCGCTCCCGTTGCCAGCACCTGCCAGCCTGACCCGCACGATGTCCTAACACTCGCCACATCGCTGCCCCAGCCCAGTCTCGCCGCCTGCTCTCTTACACCGTCGACCAGATGAATCTGCCCGTCCACGCCGGCAAACAACCACAACACATACTTCTCGCGCGGCACAGGCGCCGCCGAATAAAACTTCGCCGTGGTCGACACTGCTCCTACCCCTGGCGCCAGAGCGCCGGTGAAAAAATTCCGCGTAGGCGCATAGAACGCACCCAACTGCGGTACTACGGCAGACGGCCCTGCGGGAGAACCTTTGCCTGAGGGCACTCCGCCAAACGACGGGAAGCTGGTCGGACTCGTCACCACCAGCGGCCACGGGTCATCGCTCTCACGGCAAGTCAGGCCTAGCGGCATCGCCGTTGTGCTGCGACAAAAGACGCCGGGAAGATAGATGTCCAGCAGATGATCTTTCGCGGCGACCAGCCGCCCGCGCAAATCCCGCGGCCACGGCCGCACATGCGTGATTGCAAGCACCTGCTCCTGCTGCCATTTCGTGTTCTGCCGGCGATACAGCGCGACCTTCTCGGCATCCAGCACCGCAATGTGTTTCGGCGCGCTGTCTTCTTCCAGCACCACCACGTCGAGAATGCGATCCTCCTGCTCCCACAGCGGAATCTTGTGAATCGTCAACCCCGCCTCTTCATGCAGAAATGCGCTGCCCTCGCTTCGGGGTGTCGACACCATGACCACGCCGGACTGGCTGCCGACCTGCATCTCCGCCACCCAAACGTAGCCCTGCGCATTCTCCGACAGAAACACCGACACGCTGCCCGCCGCCCGCTCCAGTTCCGCCGAATGCACGCCCAGCAATTCCAGTTGGGACCGCAGATCAGCCGTAATCCTCTCGACATCCTTGGTTCTCAATGAAGACCGGTTCTCAACAGTGAAAGCTACCGTGCCCGGTCCAGTGAATGCGGCAATCTTTCGCGCCAGCTGTTGCGCAGGCAGGTTCCAGTCCGCCGCCGCGTCTACAAGGGAGAACAAGACGATCGACAGAAAGAGGAGGAGTTCCGGCGCACGGCGAAATAACGCCCGCAGCATTCCCATATGGGTCAGCGCTGATTGGGTCGCGTTCGGAATGGCCGAATTATAGATGGCGCGACCCATGGTGCTCCTCGTTGTCTTCAGTACCTTCCAAAGTCACGCGAAGTGGCCAGTGGGCAGTGACTAGTGGCCAGAGAAGGCTAGACTGATCACTGATCACTGATCACTTACCACTGGCCACTGCTCTCTACCTCTGTTCCGCCTGCCCGCTCTGGTTCGCCATGTTCATGCTGCGCAAGACATCATTGGCGAAGAAGAACTTCCCATCCGACGGCACCATCATGATCTGCAGCTTGTCCGAGAGCCGTTCCGCCACGATCTTGTTAATCAGCAGCGGATTCTGTTTCAGGATCGACGCCTCGCTCTGCATGCGCTCGGCATCGGCCGCAGCCGTCACCCGGATGCGATCGGCCTCGGCGTCCGCCAGCAGCCTTCGCCGCTCGCCCTCAGCTTTGCTGTCGATCACCTTAGCCTGCGCCTCCGCTTCTGCATTCTGAATGGTCGCTTCCTTGCGCGCCTGCGCCTCGAGCCGGCTCTGCTCGATCTGCTTTTGCTTCAGAGGCAGCGTGTATTGCATCGCGTCCGATTCGCCTTTTGCCTGCAGCACATGCACCTGCGCTTCGCCCTCTGCCTGTTTGATCTGCTGCACCTTGGTAGCCTCGGCCTCCAGTTCGGCAATCCGCACTTCCTTGCCTTTTAACTCTGTCTCCACGCCCATGCGATCGTTCTCCTGCTCCTTCAGAAGCAAGGTTTCCAGTCCCTTGGCATATTCCGGCGGCAGCTGGATGTCCCGCAGCATTACCTCCTTGACCACAATACCGTCCGCCGCCAGCTTCTGCGTGATCAGCCCCGCCGCCCGCTGCCGCACTTCCTCGCGCTTCGCCGAAAAAACATCTCGCACCGTGTAGTTTGGAACGAGTTCTCTCCACACGCTTGCCACCGTCGGCGGAACGATTTCCTTCTCCACGGGCCGCGGCAGATTTCCCTGGATGTAGTCCAGACGCTTCGGATCCAGCCGGTACCGCACCGTGATGGCCAGGCCCAGCGTCAGGCCTTCTTTCGCCTGCACATCCATCAACTGAGCCTTGGACGTCGTCGTAGCCGACGCGGCCTTCCCATCTTCCGGAGCGCCCGTAGTGAAGACCTGATCCCGCGTGTCGAACAACGCCACGTCTTCCACCAGCGGCATCACCAGGTGCGCTCCAGGATAAAGCGTCCCCGGCACTGTGCCGCTCATCTCGCTAATACGAACGCCGGCCATGCCGCTGGGCACGACCACAATCGCAAACGCAACCAGCAGCGGCCCCCAGGCCAGCAGCGCCAGCGCAACGGATGCTCGCCAGCGAATTTGTGGACGCGGCGGCACGATCACTTCGCTCTCCGGAGATGCCTTCGCGCGCCGGTACAAAATTTCACGATAAAAGTCGTAGAACAAAATGCCCACAGCCGCGACCATCATCCCGAAGCCAACTGCCATCAGCAACTCTCTCAATGCCAGCATCGTAGTTCTCCTTGCGCTTCATCCTCGCGATTCAGCGCTTCTGCCCTGCTTTCACCGATTCCGTCTGCCGGGCGAAAAGCAGTCGGAACACCTGCCCAAAAATCATCTCTTCCGCCAACAAAGCCACCGCCAGCGAAAAAATCAGGCCTGCCACCACTGCTATGAATGTGATTGCCATCTGCATAACGACTCCTTAAGAAAGTGGACCTGAAACTCTAAGTCAGAATTCCTCTGCGCCCTCTGCGGCATTTCTCCGCGCTCTCTGCGATATTGCTTTTGACCTCGGCATCCTACTGCCCAGCGATTTGGGCAGTCCCAACGGGGGCCGCCGCAGCTACATCCACCTCGCCGCCGAAGACCTGTCCGATCTCTTCGTCCCGCTCAGAGCGAATCTCCACCACATCGCCCACCCGCAGCATTGCGAACAACCGCTCCACGTCGCGGTTGCGCAGGCGGATGCATCCATGCGACGTCGCGTGCCCAACCGACCTCGGCGCATTCGTTCCATGAATTCCGTAGCCCTTCACGTTCAGTCCGATCCAGCGCGTGCCCACTGGATTGTCTCCACCGGCAGGCATCACCACGCCCTCGTGGTAATAGGCCGGATTGGCCACGCGGTTGACGATTTCAAACTCGCCCGTTGGACTAGGGCTCACTGCCGAACCCACCGCAACCGGGAAGTAGGCCAACACATTTCCGTCCTCCAACACCGCCAGTTTGCGATCCGGGATACTCACCAGCACCACCCGCGGCGCGCGCTGTTTTCCCGCAGCTTTCAGAGTGATCCGGGAGGAAGCACTTTGGCCTAAGGAGGGAACCGCCAGTGCCAGAATCAAGACTGCTGCCATCCATTCCGTGGTGCGCTTCTTCGTCGCTCTGTATGTTGCCGGTTTCATTGCGCCCCCTGTTGGCTTCTTGACGCACACTTCTAGGGCAGGGCGAGCACCAAACGTTATTCCACTGAATGTAAGGGACTTAGCGGAGACTGCTCAGGCAGGAGAAGTGCTCTTCAGAGGACACTGTGTCGGGCGTGACACAACGCCCCGGCGTGTACCAAGACGATTCTCGCAAGGATTACTGCTTGAGCGGCGCGACAACCGACAGGCTGGTCTCAGTTCCACACAGATATTAGGGGTAAACGTCCGAGGTCCGAGGTCTGCTTTTTTTTGACGCCCGGCCCGCCGTCTGGGGTTACGGCTTGTGGGGTTCTGTGGGTTGGGCCGGGCGATCCTTGTAACTAGAAGGCCTAGTTCAATTGTCACGTTTATATCGCTGCAACAATCTCAGTTCTGTGATGACCATCACGGTCCAGCGTGATCCTCATCATTACTTCCCGGAGCTTGGTGTCGCCCGTTCCGCTCCCACATTCCTGCGCGCTCTCGCACACCAAACTGTGATGCCGGTCACGGTTTCATGTTCTGCCTACTCGTAGACTGCAAATCGAGCGGACACGCTGACTTCATCTCGGAGAGTCTTCATCATGGCCTATGTAATCACCGATTCCTGCATAAAGGATTCCCTTTGCGTCGATGTTTGCCCCACCGACTGCGTCCATCCCAAGCAGGATGAGCCCGGCTTCGAAGAGGCAACTCAGCTTTTCGTCGATCCCGTGGAGTGCATCGATTGTGGTGCTTGCATCCCGGCTTGCACCTCGGATTCAATCACCGCCCTCGAGGACGTCCCCGAGGACAAAAAGCAGTTTATCGACAAGAACGCCGCCTTCTTCAAGCACTGAGCCCTTGCGCCTTCTTCTGGCGCTAACCGGCGCAGGACAGGGACAAACCAGCTCGCGTCTTGCGCCGGTTTTCTTGCTTGCCAGCCTTAGCGGTTGACTTCCCGTTCTCCCCGTCGCTATCGTTCCCCGCATGAATGTGGTCAAAGCCACGCGCCAGTTCGAAGACTGGCTGGGGCGACGCACTGCCATTGTCAAGAAAGACCTCCATCTCAAGCACTCCAACATGAAGGAGGAAGTCTTTCCATTCCTCCGCGCTACCTACTACCGCTGGGCGCAAATCTGGCCTGAAGTTTGTCCTGAACTCGCGAAGGCCCCGCGCGTCCTAGCCGTCGGCGATCTCCACATCGAGAACTTCGGCACCTGGCGAGACATCGAAGGCCGGCTCATCTGGGGCGTTAACGATTTCGACGAAGCCTGGCCCATGGCCTATGCCATCGACCTTGTGCGCCTGGCAGTCAGCGCCCACCTGGCCGCCGAGGCCGGACACCTTCCCCTCAAACGCGCTGACATCTGTGGAGCCATCCTCGAAGGGTACAGCAAAGGTATGCAGGAAAAAGGTTGCGCTTTCGTGCTCGGCGAAAAGCATCAGTGGCTCCGCCAAATCGCCGAAGGCGAACTGCGCGATCCCGTCCATTTCTGGCAGAAGATGGACGCACTCCCCACCCTGAAGACCGAAGTGCCGGTCAGCGCCATCGATGCGCTTGAACACCTGATGCCCGCGCCCGGCATCCCGTTTCGCATCGTACACCGCGTTGCCGGCCTCGGGAGCCTCGGCCATGCCCGCTACGTCGCCATCGCGGATTGGCACGGCGGCCGAATCGCCCGCGAAGCCAAAGCCCTTGTCCCGTCTTCGTCCGGCTGGGCTCAAAACCACGAAGGCCCCGCCGAAATCCTCTACCAGACCATCATCAACCGCGCCGTCCGCTGTCCCGATCCTTTCGTCCAGTTGCGCGGACGTTGGATCGTCCGCCGCCTTGGCCCCCACTGCTCCCGCATCGAACTGGCATCGTTACGCGCCCCCGACACAGAACTGCGCCTGCTGCACGCGATGGGATGGGAAACCGCCAACGTCCATCTCGGAACGCCATCCGCCCGCAAGCTCATCCTCCGCCACCTGGACAAACAGAAAGGGAAGTGGCTGCATGAGGCTGCCGCAGCCATGCTCCAAGCCGTCCGCTCCGATTGGGATGTCTGGAAGAAGAAAGGTTACGCCTGATACCACAGCGATCGTATGCAGCGGCTTGCCTGCCGGTCACCGCCCACCAGCAAGCTTTCTAGGAATGCCTCTGCAAGACCCGGTCCTGGGGGTTTTCAGTGGAGGCTGCTCCCTTAAGGGCGTGAGCTCTTCCCCCGTGGAAGAACAGCAAATGGATAAAGAACATCAAGATCAGAACTGCACCGAAGGTGCACACGATGGTTGCTCCCGTGGGCGTGTCAAGCAAAACCGAGAAGTACACTCCTAGCGCGGAAACTAACGTGCCCATAGTCCAGCCAATGGCCAGCCGCGGTCCTATTCTGTCGGCAAACAGCATAGCTCCCACGGATGGAACCACGAGATAGCAAAACACTAGCAGCACGCCGGCAATTGCTACCGATGACGTCACTACAAATCCGAACGACGCATAGAACAGGAAATCCCAGAACCGGATGCTCAGTCCCCGAGTTTCCGCCGCTTCCGGATTGGTAGAGATCAGCAAAAACTGTTTGCGGAATATGTAATGAAACAGCCCGATCACGCCATAGAGAATCGCGGTCTTCACCACGTCGTGCATGGAAACGGCCAGGATGTTACCGACCAGCATGTCCTTCAGGTGCTCAGTCTCGCCGGTAGCCTTGCTCATGGTCAGAATCGCCGTCGCTGAGGCCACGGCGTAGGCAATGCCGATGAAGGCCTCTTGCGGGATATGTCCCCGCCGCGTCCGGGCAAAGGCGAAAATCGCGGCGCCCACGAAGGTAAACGCCAGACCAAGCCAGTAGGCTCCGCCGCCGTGAGGATCCATGCCGATCAAAATGGCAACCGTAGCGCCGAGCGCTGCAATTTGCGCCAGCGCCAAATCAACGAAGATGACCCCGCGCTCGACTACATGAACGCCAAGGTACGCGTGAATGCCGGTCAAGATCAGGCTGGCCAAAAAAGGTGCCAGCAGAAAGGGAAGGATTGCCATAGATTTCCTATTGGGTTGCGCTGAAGGCTTTGATCAACAGAGCGATATCGTAGTCGAAGAGCTTGAAATAGTCGTCCACGCCTTTTTCACCACCCACCGATGGCAGGTACACCACCACCTGCGCGCCGGTTTCTCGCCCTATCGAGTCTGGTGTCTTGAGGTCGAAATAAGGCTCGACCAGCACAACCTTGCAGTTTTCCCGCCTCATCAACTGAATCGTTTCCAGGGTGTGCGTGGGTGTCGGCGGAATCCCCGGCCTGGGCTCGACGTAACCGATCACATCGAGGCCAAAGTGTTTGGCGAAATTGGGGAAGGAGCGGTGATAAGTAACGACCTTGCGTCCACGATAGGGTTTCATCTCCGCTTCCCACTTCTGCTCCGCCGCCGTGAGCCGCTTATCGAAATCCTTGAACCGCTCTTGGAAGTATGCGGCGTCACTCGGGTCGGCATCGCTCAACTTGCTGGCGATTCCTCGCGCTATCCGTCTCCCATTATCCGGATCAAGCCAATAGTGTGGATTTCCCAGGGGATGCACGTCCCCTTCCGCGCGCGTAACCGTTCCCTGTGGAATCTCCAGGATCTCCGCAAACTGAGATGCATCCAAATAGCCCTGCGCGGCCACCTGGATCCGGGGATTTCCACTCTGGTTGATTAACGGCGGAAGCCAGCCAATTTCCAATTGCAGGCCGACCACCACCAGCAGGTCCGCCTGCCGCAGCTTGAGCAGGAAGCTGGGCTTGGCCTCGACAAAGTGCGGGTCTTGATAACCTTTAGCAATCGACTCAACGTTGACTTTGTCCCCACCGACCTCTTGGGCAAGCGCTGCCATATCGGTCGTCGAAGTAACCACATTGAGCTTCTTGGCATAGGCTGCAATGGGCAAAGCCAGCGTCCAGAGCAGTAACGCCCGCAACGCAACCCGTGTGAAGCGCAAAGAACGGCCGCGTCTTGTCATGTCTCTCCTAGAACGGATGCGCACCATGCGCGCCCAGCGAAAACATCACTTGCATCAGCAATTCATGTGTATCGATACTACCTGCGTAGTGCGTAAAGCGGTACTGGCCGCGCACCTGGCTGAACTCGCTCGGCCAGTAAGTCAAAACCGCCGAAGCGCCTTGATCGGTCAGATTGGCAAACTCGCTGCGATCGGAACGGTCGAAGCGTCCACCCACAAACCAACGGCGGCCCAGCTGATAGTCGCCGGAGGTATAGAACCCGAATGCGCGTTGTTCGAAAGGCAGCTGCTGGCGCTGGCTCCAGATGAGCTCGCTGCGCCCAACGAAGGAATGATAAATGGAGCGCCGCAGCGGCTTCCAGCGCACGGTGGCGTCGATGCCGTAGAGCTGAGTCAGGAAATTGCTGCCCAGATTATTGTGGCCGCGCGCGTAGGAGAGCCCCAAATCAAGATTGGTTGACTCGGTGATGTCTTTGTAGCTTCGCAGGTGCGCCACCGCGCTTACGTCGCTCTTGCTGGACGACTGGAAAACCGGACTCTGCGCAGTCCCTGAATCTCCCCGGAAGAGTTGCCCCGTGGCTTCCAGGAAGATTCCTTTTGGTGCCGGCAGGATGCGTTGGATCGACACCCCGGCATCGTCGATTCCATCTTCTCCACCCACCATATTGTTTGTAACCAGCGGCCGGTCCACCCAGGGCAGCACGTGGTTGTGGAGAGTGTTCACCTTTCCAAAGGCAGACCGCATCTTTCCGACCTTTGCGACAAACCCGCCGGGAAGCGCGGTAAAGGTGATATATCCCTCTTCCAGGGTCACACCCTCCTCGCCGAAGGAAAGGAAGAAATCGCCGCGCGCGTAAGGGTCGATGATCGCCTGGAAGCCCAATTCTGATTCGTGCATCTCCAGCGATGGTGAGGGCTGCACCGGATTGTGTCCGGCCACACTGATGAAATCACCGATCGCGCTGATGTCAGGGTTCAGGGCCTTTGCCGCGCTGCCCCCGGCCCCGCCCAGCGTCACCGGTTGGGTTCCAGCTCCGCTTGTGGTGGCGGCCATGATGGGAGGCGAGTATACCGGTGCCGGTTCCGGTGCCTGCGCGGTTGATTCAGCGTTGGAGGGAGCGCTCGCGGGTTGTCCAGCGGTCTTCATCTGCCGAAGCTGACCTTCCAGCGCGATCACCCGGTCCTCGAGATCGCGCATCTTCTGCATAAGAGCCACATTGTCCTGCTGCGATGACGCCTGACCCGAATCAGCCTGTAACGCATGGCCAGGCAATGCGACGAGAAGCACGGCACTTCCCAAAAGGCCCAAGTATTTCATGTAACGATTCCTCCCGCTGGAAGCTCCAGATACCTAAGACTACCTCACAGTCAACATCCACAGCCTTCGCCCTTCGTGCAAAGTAGGGTGGCGACTCAGGATATCCACTGCCTGCGTTACACTATTTCGCCGCCCATGCCGCCCACTCCCCACGATCCCAACCATCTGCTCACTGAACTGGAAGAGGTCAAAAGCCGCTTTGGCCCCGGCATTGCTGCTCGCACCACGAAACTCCTCGCCCAGCTCTCCAAGCTGCAGCTGGATGATCCTCACCAACTCATTCGCTTCCACGAAGCCCTGCTGTTTCTCCGCGCCTTTCCCCAATCGCCCGCTATCGTCGTTCGCGTCGAGCGTCTGCTCAATACTTTCCACGAGCGTATCGAGAATCTTCGAGCCACCCGCGGCGACATGTCTCTGTTCGACGACTTCGACACGTCCGGCATTGCCGGCACATCCATGCAGGACATGCTTTCCTTCGACGTCACCCGGTGGCTGGTGCGCCGCATTCCCCGCAACGTCGGGATCGCTTGGGATGACTATTTTGATGACTACCAAGGCGAGCGCGCCCGAGGCAACTCCTGGCCGCGTTTCATTCCCCTGCTTGAAGAAGACGCGGACGTTGAAGCCAACATCCCCTGGCTGCGTTGGCTCGATGCCGCCCGGGGCAAGGAGCGTCCGCTCGAATGGCTCCTCCGCAGCTTCGAGCGACTACCTCTCACCGATCGAGCCCGCTCCGAACTCTATGACTCGCTCCGCCTTCCTATCCGCTGGAAACTCGCAAACCTGAAACTCTCCCGCACCCGCAACTGGATCCGTCCCCGCCGCTTCTACTTCCACGACAGCCCATTGATCCAGCGTAACCAGGTTTCCCTCGCCGACGAACTCGCCCGGCCCGCGCCGAAATTCGAAAAGCTCTCGCTGCGCGATGGCGAATCCGTGATGCACACCATCCGCGAAATCATGCTGGTCCGTTATCGCGAACTTTACGGCACTACACTCGGCGATCCTCGCTCCGTCGTCCGCACCGACCTCGGCCGCGGCGTCGTCATGCATCTCTGGAACCTGCCTCCCAACCGTCGTCTCCCCCTGCGCGCATATGTCGCCGGATTCACTTTGAAGAACGGGGTCCCCATTAACTACATCGAGGCCATCGGACTCTGCGAATGGATCGAGGTGGGCTTCAACACCTTCTACACCTACCGCCAGGGGGAGACCGCCTGGATCTACGCCCAGGCGCTGCGCTGCCTCTGCGCGTTCACTGGCGCCACCACCATCTCGGTCTATCCCTACCAGATCGGCCAGAACAACGACGAAGCCATCGACTCCGGAGCCTTCTGGTTCTACCGCAAGCTGGGCTTCCGCTCGGGGCGTGCCGATCTGCAGAAGTTGTGTGAAAAGGAAGAAGAAAAGATCGTCGCCGATCCCAAATACCGCACACCACGAAGAATTCTCAAGCGCCTTGCCCAAGCCCATGTGTTCTACGAATTGGATACGTCAAGCGATCCCAAGCGTTTAGGGGATGCTGAGGATGTTCTCGCTGCGCAGCCGCGAAGCGGCGCAAGAATGCAACCCACGGCGCAAGCCGTGGGTGGAGGACCGCCAGATCACCCAGCCCCGGAGCGGCGAAAGAACCGCCCCGGCCCCTGGGATACTTTCTCCACGCGCAACATCGCCCTGCGCGTCAACCGCCGCATGGCGCGCGACTTCAAAGGTGACAGCCAGAAAATCCGCCATGCCTCGGTCGCGGTCATCACTCGCGCCTTCGGTATTAATCCGGCGCGCTGGACCCCTGCCGAACAACGCTCCCTCGAAAACTGGTCTCTCGTTCTCGCGCTTATCCCCGACCTGCTCCGCTGGTCGCCACAAGAGAAACGGGATGCGATCCACATCATCCGCGCCCAGGCCGGACGCAATGAAATGCGCTACCTTCGGTTGACGCAGCAGCACCCGCGCCTCCGCCAGGAACTGCTAGGTTTGGGTTCGAAAGATTAGGCAGAACCGTTGTGGCGCGGGCGCCCTCGCCCGCGTATCTTCGTCCATTAAATGGGCGTCCATTAAATGGGCGTCATTGGGCTGGGAACCCGGCGAGGAACCTGCCTACCTCCGGGTCACCGCTACTGCTGCGCCGAGGCGCTCTTCACCGCAGCCGCGTGACGCGAAAACACCGTCCCGTGCGGGTACGCATCGCCCTGGAATCCGTGTGGCCAGGACTTGCCGTCCATGCTGACTCCGGGACGATCGCTGCCTGCATCGCGGAATCGCGCGTCGAGCGCCAGCGCGCCCGTTTGCGGATCGAAGGTCACCATGAACAAACGGTGTTCGCCGTATTCGCCCGAGTTCAAAACGATTCGGCGACCGTCTATGTCAGCGGCGATCCAGTGCGGCTTCTGCTTGTCATCGAAGGTGATCCGCGAAACTTCGCGTATGTGGGCTAAATCGGAAATGTCATAGGTTGCCAGCGCGTGGGCCGAGGAGAGCGACTGAATCCAATAGTGCCCGATTTGCAACGGTACATCGGCTTGCGTGCCGTCAAACGTTTTGAGGTGCGTGGCGGAGGGGTGATCGGTTGCGATACCGTCCAACTCATAGAGCCCGCACTCAAAGGTGTGGACAAGCACAGTCTTGCCATCGGCGAGCAGATGCGGTTCGCCGGGGGCCAGTTGCTCCGAACCGCGTGGCCCCGGCGGCAGCACCAGCGTCCGCAGCAGCTTCAGGTCCGAGAGCCGCCACAGTTGCACCGTGCGCGTGTCCCCGTCCATATGCATGGAAGTGTTGGAGCTGACGATGCGGTCGAGGTCCGGAACAATCACCAGGCTATAGGGGCGGATGAGTTCGCTCTTCGCCGCCGGGTCCATGGCGCTGCTGCTGCGGAAGAGATGCCCGCGCTCGTCCAACTCGACCAGCCCGCCGCCATCCGCCTTTGGCCCGTGCCCGCCATGATATTGAAAGGTCGCGAGCACATGGCCGTTCGTCAGCCGCACATAGGTGTGCGGGTGCATGTATCCGTCTAGATCGCCGAATGAGGTAACCAGGGACGGGTGCAGCGGCTCGCGCAAATCGAACAGCATGGTGCGCCCGCTCTCAAACGCATTGGCCAGCAGAAAGCCATCCTCCGGCATTTCCATTTCCGTGTGATGAGGCGTCCCACCAGGCCCGGGGACGGCGACCGAAGCCACGACTTGGCCGTAATGAGGAGACTTCGCATCGGCGTCCAGCACCGCCAGGAAATCGCTGCTCTTCTTGGCGTCGTCACCCGCCCAGACGAACAGATAGGAGTTGCTCTGGGCGTATCCACTAACGGTCCCGAAAAACAGCAGCAGGAAGCAGCAAAGATCGCGCATAGGCACCGATTGTCGCCCTGCGGAAAACTCGGCGTCAACCCTTCGAGAACCGCGCCTGCGATACGATGTCTTCCCACCTCAAGCGGAAACCCAGATCCCTCGCTGCGCTCGGGTGGCGCATGTTCTGTAAGTCACTGAAAGCTGGTGTAAGTCATTGCGTTTCGGTGCAAGTTGTTGAGTTCAGGTGGAAGTGATTGAAACTATGAGTTATTGTCGTGGCTGTGAGTCTGGAACACCGGACCGCTGGCAAATGCCGTCCCTGCCCTCGCGTAAAACGCTCACCACGGCTTCTTGCAGCCCCGCATGGCGATGTTTAGCGGCCGGATGATAGGTTTCCCCTGCCTGGATAGTCGGAGGGGCTTAAATCGAGTCCTAGGGGCCTGGACTATCGCATCGAGCTATAACCGGATAGTTAATTACGCCACAGACCTCAGACCCCTTAAGGATGACAAGGCGATCCGACATACGCCGCAGATGCTAAAGTCTTCGAAGGCGTTATCCATGCCCCATCCCATCCTCTTCTACGACGGCGTCTGCGGTCTCTGCAACCGGCTTGTCCAGTTCATCCTCCACCGGGACCACGACGCCGTCTTCCGTTTTGCGTCGCTGCAGAGTGCTCTCGCCACCCGCATCTTGGCTCGCCACGGCGCCGACCCGCGTGACCTCGATACCGTTTACGTCGTCGTTAACCACGATCCCACCAAGCAAGGTCCAGCGAATGAAGATCCCGACGAGCGCCTGCTGGCTCGCTCCGACGCAGTCCTATTCGTACTGAAGCAACTGGGAGGCGTCTGGAAAATTTTCGGACTCCTCCTGGCGGTCGTGCCCAGACCCCTTCGCGACTGGAAATACCGCCTGATAGCCCGCTACCGCTATCGCGTTTTTGGCCGGTACGACACCTGCCTTCTGCCCAGCCCGGAAAATCGCGATCGTTTTCTCGACGTGTAGGCCGATAGCGCGGGTCGTTCCCCCTTCTTCTACCCGCAGCGTCTGCTCCCACCAACAAAAAAGCCCGCTCCTTGCGGAGCGGGCTCGCTGCTGCAAAAGAACGACCTAGCCGCCGTTGTTACAGATCCCCAGGCCGAAAGGATTATCCTGGAAGGTCTCCGTGCCCCCGTCCACCGAAGTGGTCTTTGGTGCGCCGAAGTATTCCAGGTACGTCAGGTCCTGCAGGTTATAGGTGAATCCATTCAGGGTGTAGGGAAACGCTCCGAAGTTGGCGAAGCCTTCCTCAGGATCCCCCACTTCCAGAATTCCGCAGGGGACCTTGTTGCCTTGCGTGTTTACTACCAGCGGATCGTCCAGCCACTCGCCCACTTCATGCGACAACGCCGACACGTCCTGCGCGAAAATGCCGGCATGGTCAATGTAGGTGAAGTGCGCGTAGGCCTGCGGAGCCGCCGTACTTCCCATCGAGCTGTGATAGCCGCCGATGCAGCAGCCCGCGCTGGTCAGATACGCATCGTAGGTGATGAAAATGGGAAGCGTATTCGGGTGAATTTGTGTGAACTTGCCGATGATCGTCTGCAGCTGGCCGTCGAACCAGTTGATATCCGCAGTTCCCACCGTGATGCCAAACTCCTTGCCCACGAAGCCATCTGCCGCCGGCACGGTGAGGGTCTGCGTCGCCAGCACGGTCGGTTTGCCCAGCAGGACGTGATAACCCGGAGCCTTCGAAACCTGCGTCCAGAAGTTTCCGCGCTGGAAGGCGTCTTCGTACTGAGTGGTGCCCAGGTCCGTTCCTCCGGGCGACTTGAAATCCATGTTTTGGAAAATCGGTGAATTGATTGTGTTTTGCACCACTGTCAAACCGTTGCTCAGTTTGTGCCCCGGACTGAACACCGTGGTTTTTCCGTTATTCACGTATTTCAAGACGATCGGAATAATGAACACCGGAATCGTGGTCGACTTTCCGGTCGAAGGTGCCGTCCCCACCATGTTGTATTTGTAGGTGTGACTGTTGCGGACGAACGTTCCGTTCCAGGTAGTGAGCGGGGTGGCCGCAGCTTTCAAATCGTTTCGCAGTTGTGGCATCGGGTGGGCATACCGCGGGACCGCTGGCATGGTGTCCTGTGAGTCCTGGGCAAATGCGGTAACGGCCAGGCAGGTCATTACCGTGAGCGCAGCCAGGATGCTGAGCGCAGCTAGTCTTTGCTTCATATGCTGGGGATTCTCCTTAAATCGTTAGAGGCACAGTTGCGGGGCAGTTGCGTTCCAGAGACTTCACTGGACACCGGAAGACAGCGAAATTCTGACCGATTGTCCTTGCGTTTCCTGTCCATGTCAACTGTGAAAATTCCTGCACGCAAGCCCACTTGCGGTGACTGCCCTCTGGAAAAACTCTGCCACGACGCCGACAAACCTGGAGCACGGTGGAGCTGAATCTGTGGTTGGCGCAGCGAAGAAAGTCGTCGCGGAAATTTCTAAGCGGCATTCCGTGAGGAGAAAAAGCCCGGGCCGCAAAGGTCCGGGCTTTTCATTGCCGAGTCAGCTGGTACCGAAACACACTATTACTAGTTCGTGACGTTGACCGTGACTGTCGTCGAATGTGTCACGCCTCCGCCCGTCCCGACTATCCTGACCGGGTGATTTCCGAGTGTGGCGGTCTTGCCCACATGGACGGTCATGGTCGAGGTCCCGGAGCCCGGCGCCGCTATGGAACTGGGTTTGAAGGTCGCCGCTCCCGGGCCCGACAAGGCAATCGCCGAGTTGAAGCCGCCGGAAATGGTCGTGGTGACCACAGACGTACCGGTGGTACCCCTGGCCACAGTCAGCGTTTTAGGCGACGCGCTGATGGTGAAGTTAGGATTCGTTCCTGTCACGGTCAGCGAGACTGTTGTGGTTTCGGTGGTGCTGCCGGACGTTCCGATCACGGTAATGCTATACGTACCGGTAACGGTCGATGAAGCTACGGTCAGCGTCATGGTAGAGGTTCCAGCCCCGGTAATCGAGGTTGGGCTGAAGCCTACGGTCACGCCGGTCGGCTGACCGGTTGCAGACAAGGAAATGGCCGAGTTAAAGCCCCCGGTCACCGTACTCGTAATGGTGGAAGTTCCCGCGCTGCCCTGCGCCACCGAAACCGAAGTGGGCGAGGCTGAAAGGCTGAAACCAGGAGTCGACGAGCTTCCCGCGAGAAGTGCGTTGATGAGACTGACCCCGTTCGGACTGCCCCAGCCCGTCGCCAAATCGTAGCCGACTGTTGCCGCAAAGCCGTTGCTCCCACTGGTGATGTCGTGAAAATCAAGGTCATAGCTTGAGCCCAAACCAATCGAATAAAGGGTCGGATTGATGAAGCCGAGCGTGGGTTGGCCGTTAGCCACTGCCTGTTGATTAACCAGAGCCAGGAAGCCCGCCCACATTGGCGCCGCAAAACTAGTTCCGCCATACTCGTTGGCGGAGCAGGTAGTTTGGTCGGCACATACGTAAAACGTATAATTCGCGTTGGCCGAAACGTCCGGGCCGTTGCGATAAGTGCTGGAACATGCCGTGCAGCCGCTGGCCGCGCTCGTCTGCCAGGAAGGAATCGCAAACTTGTCCGGCGAAATGCCGCCGCCACCGTCGGCCCAAGCAGTTTCCGAACTCCAGGGACCGCCCGCGCTGCTGGTCTCCAAGTCCGTCCCGCCCACTGACGTGACAAACGCATCGTCCGATGGGTAAATCTCGGAACCCGCCTGCCACTTACGACTGTCGCCGGACGCTTGAAACAAATTCTGCCCCTGCGCCGCGAACTCCTTGAAGAACGGGTTGTCCGTGCCAGGGTCAGCCGGCTTCCACGTCCACGAAGAGCTCAATTGCGAGTTTAGCGGCTTGGCCGTCGCCATTGCGTTAAAGATGGCGGCATCGGTAGATCCCACGTACATCACCAGGCTGGACAGACCCGGGGCCATGCCGAGCGCCTGAGTCATGTCGAGGGTCTGTTCCGTGTCGTCACACCCTAGTGATGCCAGGCAACTGGTGCTGGTCCCGTCGGTGGACTTCAGGGTGATGGGGACATTGTTCGTTTGATTCGCGTTCTTGAAATATGTGTTCAGGTCGGCCAAATCGGTACCGACATACTCCAGCAACCCGAGCGACTGGCCGCTGCCGGTGAGAGTTCCACCGTAGTACGCCGCCCTCATATCGCTGCCCAAAAAAGAGCTCGAAGGGCCGGAACCTGTAGTGGCGTTGGGCCTATCGGTCAGCTCGCGATGCACGACGGCGGGTTGTGGGATCGAGTAGTCGTCCAACCCCGCGATGTGCCACAACTGGACCGCCAGGTCCGGCGTGGGCTCCCGGTCGGGAGCGTGGAAGGTGCGGTTTTCGGTGGGGTGCTGGTAAACGCCCATGGTCAGATGAAATGCCTTTTCAACACTCGCCACTGACCCCGTGACATTCACAATCACACGATTGCGGGAAGCGCCAGCCACCGTAAAACCGTTTGTTTCCGCGAAACGGACCACGGTGTCGTAATCTTCCTGAGTGGGAGCAAATCTCTCGGTGAACTCCTCCACCGTGAGAAACCGGCGGTACGACGCGCTGGAAGGATCGTAGAGATCCCGCAAGAAGTTATCTAGCTCTGCCGGGTTGCGCAGCGGCAGAACCAGGGTCAGGCGCATCGACTGCGTGGCGGGCAGGCGGCCGATGGACAGCGCCTGCCCACTGAGAGTCACTTCCCGCACATGACGCGTCAACGGTGCCTGCCGGCGCGCATCCTGGGCAAATGCGTTCGCAGCCAGGCAGATCATCACCGCAAGTGCAGCCAGTAAGCTGAGCGAAGAAAATCGTTGCTTCATATGTCCGGGATTCTCCTTAAGTCGTTAAAGGCGCAGTTGCGGGGGGATTTGCGTTCCAGAGGACACCGGAACGCAGCGAAGTTCAGACCGATTGTCCTTGCCTTTCTTGTCTATGTCAACTGTGAAAATTCCTGCACGCATTCCCTTATCCTCCATGTTGCAAAATCTTGTCACACCACGAACAGGCTACCGGCCAGACTTACCGGAGTGTGAAGGTGGGTTGGAAATCGGCAGCGAGCTCACGCTCTCGCGGTCTTGTGCAGTTCCACCGTGCTCCAGGTTTTGTCGGCGGCGTGGCAGAGGTTTTCCAGAGAGCAGTCAGCGCACTTGGGCTTGCGGGCGATGCAGAGCTTACGTCCGTGCCAGATAATTTGATGAGAGAAGAGAATCCATTTATCGCGCGGGATGATGCGCATTAAGTCTTGCTCGATCTTTTGCGGGTCGTCGTTCGTGGTGAGTTCGAGACGGCGCGAAATGCGGTGGACGTGGGTATCGACGACCAGGCCTTCGGCTTTCTTGAACCACGTACCGAGCACGACATTGGCGGTCTTGCGAGCCACGCCGGGGAGAGTGAGCAGCTGCTCCATCTGGTCGGGGACCTGGCCGCCGAAATCCGCAACGATTTTTTTCGCCGCGCCGACCACAGATTTGGATTTGTTGCGGAAAAAGCCAGTGGAGCGGACGTCGGGCTCGAGTTGCTCGGGCGTGAGCGCGGCGAAAGCTTCGACCGTTGGATACTTGCGAAAAAGTTCGGGCGTCACGCGGTTGACGTTCACGTCGGTGGATTGGGCAGAGAGGATGGTCGCCACCAGCAGTTCCCACGCGCTGGAGTGTGTAAGCGCGCAGGTGACGTCAGGATAGAGCTGGTCGAGGCGCTTCAGGATTTCGGAGATGCGGTTGGGGGCGAGAGGATTGTAGGCTTGAACCTTGGTTGGCGCAGCCTTTGAAACGGGAGCAGGTTTCTTTCGCCCCTTCGGGGCTTGCTCGGCGCGCTGCGCCGATGCCCCACGGTTTGCGCCGTGGGCTGCAATCTGTCGCCGCTCCGCGGCTTTTGCGGATGACAGGGGGACCGTCCCTACATGAGCACCTTTGCCCACACGGGCGCCTTCCTGGCGGCCGGTGCGGGCGGGCTGGCGCGGAATGACACCGCGGGGCATGAGGGCAACATCTTAGCAGAGGGAGAAGGAAGGGAATTGTCGATTGGCGATTTTCAATTTCCGATTGCCACCGGCTTCACGGCAGTGCGGGACGTGGGACAAATCGGCAATCGACAATTGACAATCGACAATCCCCGACATGCCCCTCGGTAACCTGCGCGGTCATTGACGCCGCTCAGCGGCGCGGGTAGGCTGAAGGTAAGTTCTCCTCTTACAGGATGCAGCCGTGGCAGTGAATTCCATCCAGCTCGGGCAGGTCTGGCGCAGCGATACCGATGGCCAGGACTATCTCGTGACCAAGGTATACAACGAATTGTTCACGCAGTTTGCCATGCTGCGGCCGGCGGGGATTACGGCCCCGGACGCCCCCACCGTCCGCATCAAGGTGGCCAAGAGTCCGCAAGGCGCCGCGCTCCCCGGCTACACCTTTACCCAGGACGGATCGTTCTAAGCTCCGGCCGCTCGGCCGAAGATTTCCGATAGACTTGAACTCCCAACTCTCGATCCTTAATCTCAGTCCGAAGGATGACGGTTTGGACTCAGAACTGAGAACCGAGAGCTGAGAACTGAGAACTGTTTTCATGACTGAAAAACTTCTGGCGGTCATCTTTCTATTCATCAAGTCGATCATCGCTGTTACGGGCTACGGCGGGATCGCGCTGCTGATGGCGATTGAGTCGGCATGCATCCCGTTGCCCTCCGAATTGATCATGCCGTTTGGCGGCTACCTTGTATTTGAAGGAACGTTCAAGCTGGTATGGGTGGCGACGGCAGGGGCGCTCGGGTGCAACCTGGGCTCACTGGTGGCGTATGAGATTGGCTACTATGGTGGGCGTCCATTGGTGGAGCGCTTCGGACATTGGATTCTGATGACCCGCCGCGAACTCGACTGGGCCGACCGCTTCTTTGCGCGCTGGGGATACCTGGCCGTGTTCATCGCGCGTCTGCTGCCCGTGATTCGCACTTTCATCGCGCTGCCCGCGGGAATTGCCCGTATGCCTCGGGGACGATTCCACATCTACACATTCCTGGGATCGTGGCCGTGGTGCTTCGGGCTGGCCTGGCTGGGCATGAAACTGGGCGAGAACTGGCGCGAACTGGGGAAATACTTCCACAAGTTCGACGCGGTGATTGGCGTGGTGCTGGTGGTCGGGGCGGTGTGGTTTGTATGGAATCACTGGCAGAATCGGATCAGGTCTCAGCCGTCAGCTGTCAGCCGTCAGTAGTTCGCCTGACCCCCCGTATTCTGACCCGAAATCTGGACGTCCGTTTCAGGCCTACTCGCTCGGTTTCGCTAGCTGCGACCCCACGATCTGCCATCTGCCGTTGCGCTTCACTACCACATCCATATAGACATAGCGGACGTTGAAGAGCTTTCCGCCCTGCTCGACTTCGTCTTCTTCGGAGCCGTGGACGATGGCTATATCGTCCCGCAGCAGGCGGATCCGGCGATCGGTGGAAATCATCGAGACATAGCGGATCGCGCCGGACTTGAGATTCTCAATCACGTCCTGCTTGGTGAAAGCCCTACCGGATTCGTCGTATTGCACATAGTCGTCGGCGAAAATACGCGAGAGTTCCGCGAGGTCGGCGGCGATGAGGGCGCGGTCTCCGTCTTCGAAGAGGTTCAGGATTTGTTGTTCGTCGGTATGCATTTTGGCAGTCTCGTAGTCTGCAGGAGGCTGGAAATCGCCGGCCTTGTCATTCTGAGCGAAGCGAAGAACCTATGCACCCTGCCAACCGCGTGAAATGCATAGGTCCTTCGGCGGCAAAAAGCGCCGCCTCAGGATGACAGCGGTGAACAAGTCAAGAGCAAAGCCGCGGGTCGGGACCCAGCCCTCCCCGGCCTTTCCTTTCGCGACTGGTTAGTGTACAAGCTGATATCTACGAGGGAGGACCCTGTGATTCGAATGTCGCGCGTCTTCGCGTTGTTGCTTTTCGTCACCATCACTCTGCCCATCGTTTCCCACGCGCAATCTCCATCCGGTACCTCCGGCCAGCCCTTCGTGATCGAGTACTACTACAAGACCAAGTGGGGACATGCCGACGAGTTTCTGAAGCTGTTCAAGAAGAATCATTACCCGCTGCTCAAGAAGGAAGTCGAAATGGGGCGCATGCTGAAGGTCTGGATGGACCAGCCGCGCTACCACACCACCGAAGACGGACGCTGGGATTTTCGCGTCACCATCGTTTTCAAGAATGCGACGGTCGCCAATGAACCGTTCGATGAAGACGCGCTCAAGAAGCAGCTGTATCCCGACCAGGATGCGTATACGCGCGAGGAGCAGCGGCGCTTTGAGATTTTGGACGCGCACTGGGATTTACCGGTCAAGACGATGGACCTGGACCCGAAGTGATCGAATTGAGTCATTGCGTCATTGACTCATTGACTCATTGAATCATTGACTCAATGCCCTCAGTCCATCTTCAGGAAATTCGCCACCACCTTCTCGTGCCACTTCCAGGGCAGGATGCGCTTCATGGCGAGCTGAATCTTGGCGTCACGGCCCACCACGTAACGCAGCTTTGGGTTGGGATCCTGCGCGATGGCAGCGATGGCGCGCGCGACCTCGATGGGGTCCGCCTTCGGAATCTTTTGCACACGGTCCCGCATGCGCAGGCTGCGCTGGAAGTTCGGGGATGCGTCCGTCGTAGCTTTCCGCCCCATAACGGCGCCGCGCGTCCAGATGTCGGTTTGGAAGGATCCGGGCTCGACCAGCACCAGCTTGATGCCGAGGGCATTGACTTCGAAGCGCAGCGACTCGCTCCAGCCCTCGAGGGCGTGTTTGGACGCGGAGTAGCTGCTCACTGTCACCGCACCGTGCAGCCCGGAGATGGATGAGACTTGGATGATGTGGCCGGAACGCTGGCGGCGCATGATGGGCAGAGCCGCTTTGGTCATGGCAACCGCGCCGAAGAAATTCGTTTCGAACTGGTAGCGGAGTTCGTCCAGTTGAATGTCTTCCGCAAATCCGGCGACGGCAAACCCGGCGTTGTTGACCAGCACATCGAGGCGGCCGTGGTCGCGAACCACCGCATCGACGAAACCAGGGATGGCTTCGAAATTCGTGACATCGAGTTGCCGAAGGTCGAGATGGCTGACCATCCCGGCTTCAGCTGCAGCCTGGTCGAGGCGTTCGCGGCGCGCCAGGTCGCGCATAGTTGCGACCACGCGAAATCCGTTCTTGGCTAGCTCGATCGAGGTGAGTAGGCCGAAGCCACTGGATGCGCCGGTGATAAGGGCAATTTTGTCAGGCATAGATCTAAGAGGCGAAGGGCTCGTCCGCAAGGGTTGTAACACACGGCAGGGCTGGTCAGCGAGTGCGCGAGTTTCTGCCGTCAACAGCAACCGGGCAATAGTATGAAAAAAGTAAGCCTTCCGGGTCAATCGGTGGGAAAATAAGACGAGACAGGTCGCTCCGTGGCACACGGACGGTGTGCGAAGGAGGCCTTATGTTGGTGGCGAGAAATCGGTTCGCACGCAATCCCTACTTCCATTTTCATCCCCTGCACACCATGTTTTCCCTGGTCGCAGCCCTGATCCTCTTCGGATTGATGTTGTGGTTTCTGGCAGTGCCGGCGAAATAGCCTCGGGGTCCGGGAACAGCGCGGGAAACTCTTTGTTCCAATTCCATGCCTCTTCGTTTCCCCGATTCCGTCGCGTGTGCACGATGCTCGACTTCCGCAAAGGATGTAAAAGGATCGTAACAATCGGCGGGAAATCCTTTATCCAGACAATCAAAATTTGGAATTGGACATGGGCCCCATCGCGCCCTACGTTTGAACATGGACCAGTTCACATCAGTTGAGGATTCACAAGTTGATTTGCTGCACGAGATGGGTGTGCGGCTGGGCACGGCGGTGGGGTTCCACGAAGTCCTGACGCGCGTTGTCGATTTTGCTTCGGCTCTGGTGAAATGCGATTCCTGCCTGGTTTACGTTCTCGAGGGAGAAGAACTCGTGCTGCGTGCTTCGAAGAATCCCCACCCTGAGGTCGTGGATTCTTTGAAACTGCGCGTGGGGCAGGGCATTACAGGCTGGGTGGCGGAAAACGGTGAATCAGTTGCGGTTTCGGAAAAAGCCAGAAAGGATCCACGATTCGAGTTCTTTCAGGAGCTACCCGAAGACAGCTTCGAGGCGTTCCTGTCAGTGCCGTTGATGTGCCGCGGGCGAGTCATGGGAGTGATCAACCTGCAGCATCGATTGCCCCACGTCTACAACAAGCGCCAAATTCAGCTGATTTCCACCATCGGGTTTCTGGTGGGCGCAGAAATTGAGATGGCACGCCTGGAAGAGATGAACTCGAGTCTTGCGGAACAACTGCAGACGCGAAAAGTGGTGGAGCGCGCCAAGGGGATTTTGCAACGCGAACTGGATCTGAGCGAAGAAGAGGCCTACCTGGCGTTGCAGCGGCAGAGCCGTCAGAAGCGCAAGTCGATGAAGGAGATTGCCGAAGCAATTATGTTGAGCGATGAGGTCAAAGGGAATTCGCGATCGTTGAAGCCCGCATAACCGAAGCCGGTCCGGCCTCCCGAGACCGCGATCATCTTCAGGAATAGTCGTGATCACCCCCGGGCACAGCGAAGAATCACGCCCTGAAACTCCAAGCGCAGTGAGAGACTCCCAAACAAAAAGCCGGGAGCAGATTTGCAGTCTGCTCCCGGGCTTGCTGCAATTAGTTAGCGAGCCGAGGTCGCGGCTGAACTCACGCCGGCCTGGGCCATCTCGCGAGGCTCAGCGGGCACCGCGAAGCGCAGGGTCATGCCGTACTCGGGCAGTTCCATGGAACTGACGAAGCTGCCGCCCGGCCTTGACACCAGCTCGATCTTGCCGATGCCGGAAGACTTGGCCTCATCAACGTCGCTCACCAACATCATGTAGGCTGCACCGCCGCCCCCGCTGGTCCGGCGAAGAGTGAGCAACTGCGCTGGACCCTCGGACTCGAGCGAGAAACTGTAATCTCCCGCCGGCACGATGTTCTTCTGCCAGTGAACGTCGTGGGTGAGTGTGAAGGCCCCGCGCGCCGGTTCTTGGGCGGCCAGGCTCGGCGCCAGGTTCAGAGCACCCAAGGTCAACAGAGCTGCGTACGTGAACTTGCGAATAGATTTCATGGAATCTCCTGTTCTGAGTAAAGGAGTCCGCGTCCGCCGTTTAGCGGCAAACGCGCGGCTCGGTTATCGAGGAGAACAACGAGGTCAGGAGATTTGCCAGTCAGCAACAGGGCCGGCAAGCAAAGGCGGTTCGCAAGGATTGCTGCAGAGCAAGTTGCGAAGTGATCTCACTATCAGGCACGCGGGCGCGGGAGTCCAACGCAAAGAAGTGATGAGAATCATCAATTTGTACACTGTGATGGCGGGTTGTCCGAATTGATGGCGGCGTGCCAACCGATGCCTGCACGTCGCAGTTGACATGAGAATTTGCGCGTTTGGCGGCGTACGTTTGCAAAACTCCTGCCCGATACGAGAACATACAAGGTTTGCACATCCATTCTGATACCTACTGAGGAAGCGGCCAAATTATGGCGACACGGCAGAAGTCCGCAAAGAAGGCGGCAAAGACGGCGCGAGTAGAAATCAATTCTGAACGCACATCACGCAGCAATCTAGAACACTCTCCCGCGGCTGAGGACGCCGCCAAGGTGCAGGCGGAAGTCTCGGCCGCTTACGACGAGGCCGAGCGGACTCTCAAAATGAGGCGGCAGCCTCGCCACAACGGCACTATCGCGCCGGCGAAAGGGAAGCTGGGGGTGATGATCCCCGGCATGGGCGCCGTGGCGACGACCTTTGTAGCGGGCGTGGAGGCCATTCGCAAGGGGCTGGCCAAGCCCATCGGATCACTCACGCAGATGGGGACAGTGCGGCTGGGCAAGCGCACCGACGGGCGTTCGCCGAAGATCAAGGAATTTGTGCCGCTGGCCGGGCTCGACGACCTGGTCTTCACCGGCTGGGACATTTTTGAAGACAATATGTACGAGGCGGCGTCGAATGCCGGCGTGCTGGATCAACGGCTGCTCGATCAGTTGAAGCCGTTTTTGTCATCAATCACGCCGCGCGCGGCCGTGTTCGATCACAACTATGTGAAAAAGATCGACGGGCCCAACGTGAAGAAGGGCAAGACCAAGATGGATCTGGCTGAGCAGTTGCGCGACGATATCCGCGACTTCCGCAAAACCAGCGGGGCGAGCCGGTTGGTCACCATGTGGTGCGCTTCGACGGAGTCTTACATCGAGCCCACGGCGGCACACCAGTCGGTGAAATCATTCGAGAAGGCGCTGCGCGAGAATGACGAAATGATCGCGCCGTCGATGATTTATGCCTACGCATCCCTGATGGAGGGCGTGCCCTTCGCCAACGGCGCGCCGAATCTCACGGTGGACCTTCCGGTAATGCTCGAACTTTCGCGGCAGAACGACGCGCCCATCTGCGGAAAAGATTTCAAGACCGGTCAGACTTTGATGAAGACTGTGCTGGCGCCGGCGTTCAAGGCGCGGCTGCTTGGCCTGAGTGGATGGTACTCGACCAATATCCTGGGCAACCGTGACGGCGAAGTGCTGGACGATCCCGGCTCATTCAAAACCAAGGAAGAATCAAAGCTGGGTGTGCTGGAACACATCCTGCAGCCCGCGCTTTATCCCGAGTTGTACGGCAACATTTTCCACAAAGTTCGCATTAACTATTACCCGCCACGCGGTGATAACAAAGAAGGTTGGGACAACATCGACATCTTCGGATGGCTGGGCTACCCGATGCAGATCAAGGTTGATTTTTTGTGCCGCGACTCGATTCTGGCGGCGCCGATTGTGCTCGATCTGGTTCTGCTGGTCGACTTGGCGCAGCGCTGCTCGGAGCTGAAGGGAATCGGCATTCAGGAATGGTTGAGCTTTTACTTTAAGTCTCCCATGACCGCGCCCGGCTTGTATCCCGAACACGACCTGTTCATTCAGCTGATGAAACTGAAGAACACCCTGCGGCACTTGAAGGGCGAAGAGCTGATTACGCACTTGGGGTTGGAGTATTACGACTAGATTGTGTGGCGCGGGCACTCCTGCCCGCGTGGGTTCACTTCAGGGCGTCCCAAGGTTCAGGGTTCTGCTCTGCCCTTTCGGGCGCGTAAGCTCAACCCAATTTCTTTTCCCGCTTGTATTCGTCGAACTTCTCCAGGAAGCGGTCGACGTCTTTCTTCTGCAGGTAGTACGGCGTAGACAGCCGCAGCTTATGCGGGTCGCCGCCGCGGAGGCGGATCTTGTGGTTCTTCCACAGCCAATTTTCCAAATCCATGCGTGGAATGGGCGGGACGTTTACGCTGACGATCGCGCAGCGCAGCGCGGGGTCGGGCGAGGTCCAGGATTCAGCGCCGCGTTTCTTCATCTCGGCGAGAATGTAGTCGGCGAGCTGCCGGTGGCGGCGCTCAATGCGGTCGAGGCCGATGTCGTTGGCGAACTTGATCGACGCACGCAGGCCCCAAAGCGCAGGGACGTTCGAACTTCCGATTCGCTGGAAGCGCTCGGCGCGGAGTTTGGGATCATCCCAGCCTTCCGTGGCAATAGTGTTCCAGAGGCGGTCGATGACTTCGTCACGCACGTAGAGGAAGCCCGAGCCTTTGGGCGCCTGCAACCACTTGTGCGGGCTGGAGGAATACAGGTCGCAACCGAGTTCGTGCAGGTTGAGGCGCATCATGCCGGGCACGTGGGCCCCATCGACGGCAGAGAGGATGCCCTTCGAGCGTGCCAGCGCGCTAAGTTCTTTCGCGGGCAGCACAACGCCGGAGAATGTGGTGATGTGGCTGAAAAAGAGCACGCGCGTGCGCGGCGTGATGGCATCGTTGAACAGGTTGAGAACCTGGGCGGCATCTTTCACGGGGCGGGGCAGCGTGATTTTTTTCACCACTATGCCGTACCGTTTCGCTTTCAAATTCCAAGGGTGCTCGCCGCCGGGATGCTCCTGGTCCGTCATGAGAACTTCCTCGCCAGCCTTCAGGTCAACGCCGTTAGCAATATAGCTATTCGCTTCGGTGGCATTACGCAGCAGTGCGATCTCGTCGCGATTGCAGCCGACAAACGCAGCCAACGGGTCGCGGAATTCGTTCCAAGCCGCGTATCCCCAGATGGGGTAGTCCTCGGGGTCCTGCTGGTCCATTTTTTCGGTCGTAGTATAGCCGTCGAAGATGGCGCGGAGCACGGGAGCCGGACTCGACCCGACGGTGCCGTTATTAAGGTAAATCTCGTCCTCGGGAATCAGGAATTGCTTGCGCAGTTCGGCCCAGTAGGCGTCTTCATTCTTGTCGAGGAGAGCGTGATCCGGCAGGGCTGGAGGCACTTTTTCGAACTGAGCGAGCAGGTTTCCCCGCAGCACCAGGGAAGCAGCCACTCCGGTCATCGTGGAAGTGAGGAAATAACGGCGGTCGAGCACAGGTGCCTCCTGGGTCAGGGATGAGACGCGCCATAGTACGACCAGCCGGGGATAGGGGGCAAGCAGTGCGGGGAGACCCTGCGGATTCTACTATTTCCGCACCACGGCGGGACGCGGATAACCCCAGCCGTGATAGCGGCGTCTAACCGAAGGGTAGGGACCAAGTTCGGGGCTTGGTGTCTGCAGAGCGGGCGTATAATCGAACCGGTGGGTCACAAGGAGTTCCCTATGAAACTGCGGGTGCTGGCAATCGGGGTGACATTGGCGGCGTTCAGCGCAGGGCCCTGGACGTTGGCGCAGGTTCAGGATCAAGACAAAGACCAGCCGAAGGCAGGCGATGTACAGAAGGCGCCGACTGCGGCACCGGCATCGCTGCCGACTCAGGACGATGATCAGATCAAGCATGATGGGGGAAAGACCGACGTCGACGCAGTCGGGAACCGTAATATAGGGTGCGGTCGTGGCTTGGGCAACTGGTACACCGTGGAAGGGCAGGTGGCGCGGGGACGAGTTTATGCCCAGCAGATCGAATCCCAGGTCAAGCTGGTCAATGATCCGGTGGTCACCGAATATGTGAACCGCATCGGCCAGAACCTGGTGCGTAACTCCGACGCTCAGGTTCCGTTCACCATCAAGGTGATCGACTCCGACGTGGTCAACGCCATGGCATTGCCCGGCGGATTCTTCTACGTGAACTCGGGGTTAATCCTGGCGGCGGATGAAGAGGCCGAAATGGCGGGGGTGATGGCCCACGAGATCGCCCATGTGGCGGCTTGCCACTATGGACGGGAAATGACGCGGGCCAACCTGCTGCAGCTGGCCTCGATCCCATTCATCTTCATGGGTGGCGCGATTGGTTACGCCGGATACGAAGCAGCGGGCATCGGCATTCCCTTGACGTTCTTCAAGTTTTCGCGCGGCTTTGAGGCCGAGGCCGACTATCTTGGGGTCGAGTACATGTACCGCGCAGGGTACGATCCTTCAGCGTTCGTCTCTTTCTTTGAGAAGTTGCAAGCGATGGAGAAGAAGAAGCCGGGCACGCTGTCCAAGGCGTTCGATACCCACCCGCAGACTCCGGATCGCATCGAGAAGTCGCAGGAGGAAATCCGGAAGATCCTGCCGGCAAAGCAGGAGTATATTGTGACCACTTCGGAATTCGACGAGGTAAAGGCGCGGTTGGCGGCGATCGAGAACCGGCACAAGGTGCTGGATCAGAAGGACGCCAACAAGCCCAGCCTGCGGCGCACGTCGGCCTCGACCGATAGCACCGGCAAGGATAAGAACGACGATGACCGCCCGACGTTGAAACGGCGCGATGACTCGTCGAATTGAAGAGTCTTTTGGCGCAAAACCGGCGGCCGTGGCCGCCGGTTTTGCTTTCTGGTGGAGAGGTTGGCCACCCTCCCAACTGCCCCTCGTCACCATCTGCTGTGACTTCGGTCACTAAGGGCCGTTGGCAGACCGCCTATGCTAGGGTTAGATTAGGCTTAGAGTGCAGATAAGGAGCCCGTTCCCATGGCTGACAACACTCTCTCTATCACCGACAATCGTACCCAGCGCACCTACAAAGTGCCCATCGAGAACGGCACCATCCGTGCCATGGACCTGCGGCAGATCAAAACCGATGCCGAAGACTTTGGGTTGATGACCTACGACCCGGCTTTCATGAATACAGCGTCATGCCGCAGCAGCATCACTTTCATCGACGGGGATAAAGGCATCCTGCGCTATCGCGGATATCCCATCGAAGTGCTGGCGGAACGTTGCACGTTTCTGGAGGTTGCCTACCTGCTGCTCTTTGGCGAACTGCCTTCGGAAAAGGAACTTAAGGATTGGGTCTACAGCATCACCCACCACACCATGCTGCACGAGACCACCAAGAAGTTCATGGAGGGATTCCGCTACGACGCCCACCCCATGGCTATGTTCGTGAGCACGGTGGCCGCGTTGTCCAGCGTATATCCGGAAGCCCGCAACATCCATGACCCGGAGAACCGTCTGCACCAGATCGTGCGGCTGATCGGGAAAGTACCCTCGATTGCAGCCATGTCGTACCGGCATAATGTTGGATTCCCGTTCGCGTACCCGGACAACGAGCTGAATTACACCGAAAACTTCATGAACATGCTTTGGAAGATGGTCGAGCCCAAGTACGTGGCGAATCCGGCTATTTCCCGGGCCCTCGATGTCCTGTTTATTCTGCACGCCGACCATGAGCAGAACTGCGGCACCAATGCTATGCGGTCGGTGAGCAGCGCCCAAACCGATCCCTATCTGTCGACGGCAGCGGCGGCTGCCGCCCTGGCTGGGCCGCTGCACGGCGGAGCCAATGAGGAAGTGCTGAAAATGCTGGACGAGATTCACTCGAAGAACAACGTGCCCGCTTACATCAAGAGGGTGAAAGAGGGCGAGGTAAAGCTGATGGGCTTCGGGCACCGCGTTTACAAAAATTACGATCCGCGGGCGAAAATCATCAAGTGGGCATCCGAGCAGGTTTTCCAGGTGACCGGACCTAACCCAAAACTGGAGATTGCGCTGGAGTTGGAAAGGATTGCTCTGGAAGACGAATATTTCATCAAGCGCAGGCTCTATCCCAACGTCGACTTCTACTCCGGGATCATCTACCAGGCTATGGGCTTCCGTCCCGAGATGTTTACGGTGCTGTTTGCGATTCCACGCACAGCTGGTTGGCTCGCTCAGTGGCAGGAACTGGTGACGGATCCGGAGCAAAAGATCGCACGGCCACGACAAATCTACACCGGGTACGAGGAGCGTCAATTCGTACCCATGGAAAAACGAACGTCACAGGCTTTAGCTGCGGACTAGAAGAAGAACTGTCGTAATCAGGCATCCGAACTGCGATCAGGCCGCTTGCTTGGTAGCCAGCGAGGCGACGTACTGGCGCCGATCGGCCTGCGATGTGATGATCTTCATCTCCTGCCAGTCATAGGGAAACTCTTTCCCGCACTCCAGGCACACCACGTAGGTTCCGGTCAGGGCCGCCGCTTGACTACGCCGCGCCGATCCCCGCAGGGTCACCGGAAAACTGTATCTCGGGTGCAAACAGCCAAACAACGCATCAATCAGTTTTGCTATCATCAGACACCTTCCCACGCCCGGCACATTTTGCCTTAATTTCTTGTAATTTGAGTGCGCGTGCCCCCTCCGTCGCTGTTTTCGATACGCTACCACTCTAATACTTAGATTCATGTTGACCAAGAATGGTTTCGCATTGAGCAGGTCAACATTGGAGACGAAAGTCTCTAGAAAATGCCGGAATGGGAATGGATCGCTCGACTTGACGGCGTGGACTGTTTGCTAGCTTAGATTCAGAGCCTTCCGAATCGTCCCGCGTTCCTTCTGGATTTTCTCTTGCAGGAGTGTGATGGCGTAGATGAGTTGCTCGGGACGAGGCGGACATCCCGGGACGTAAATATCAACCGGGATCACCTGATTCACGCTTTGCACCAGAGCGTAATTCTGGAAGACGCCGCCGGAAGTCGCGCAAGCGCCCATGGAGATAACCCATTTCGGCTCCGGCATCTGCTCCCAGAGTTGCCGGATCACAGGCGCCATTTTGTTCGACACGCGTCCGGCAATAATCATCAGGTCGCTTTGCCGCGGCGATGGCCGGAAGACCTCCGCCCCGAAGCGCGCAATATCGAAGCGGGACGCCCCCATCGACATCATCTCGATCGCGCAGCACGCCAGCCCAAACGTCATGGGCCAGATCGAGCCCTTGCGCATCCAGTTCACGGCCGAATCGAGCGTGGTGAGGACAACTCCCTCGGGCGTGGGATTGCCAAAGGTCAGATCCTTGACCACTTTCTGGCCGTTTTCTACGTCAACGTAAGGTCCGAAGTTGAGTTCGCGGGGCATAAAAATATTGTAAACCACCGGAAGGCGCTGAAGACCTTCCAACGCATGGGAGAGCAGCTACTTTGGCTTATTGGCCCACGATAGAAGAATAAAAGAGCCGATGAAGGACAAGAAGACGGCCAAGGCCGTTAATCCAAGCGAGATGATTGAGATCAGAGGAACTTTCTGGGCGCTTTGCTGGTAGTAGAAGAACATCTTGAACACGGCCATTGAACTCAGGAGGGACGTAACGAATACTCCAATCCCGCTAGCGATCTCCACTGAACGCCTCATTGGCTGCTGCTTTCCGTCCTCGGTTGCTCGTCGAGAGAATTCGTCAGGCCAGTTCCAGTTCGATCTTCTTTCCTGCCCGGTCCAGTTTTGTAATCCGAAAGCTGCGAACCTGGCCGGAACGAATCTCTTCCGGCTTCGCGGACCCTGCCGCGGCTCCGCCTTTCCAGCGTGCCTGCAGCATGGAACTCAGCGACGACAAATCAGCTTTGGATTCGGCAGGCTTGTCGCCCTCGGCGGCTTTCGCAGAAGATGTCGCTGGCGCGATCCGGCATGTGCCGTGAATGCCTTCGCCCAATTCCACGCGCGCGCTTCCACCCGAAACTTCCACCACACGTCCGGTGACCGCATCGCCTTCGTTTCGTTCGGCGATGTACTCTTCGATGCTGGTGGGAACCAGCTGCTTCATGCCCAGCCGCAGACGCCGTTTTTCGATATCAACCTCGAGTACCTGCGCCTGCACGGTCTGCCCGATCTTCAGCATGTCACCCGGGTGGTTGATGCGCTTTTCCGCGCTCATGTCGCTGATGTGAATCATTCCTTCCACGCCCTCGGCCAGCTGCACAAACGCGCCGAACTTTGTCAGGCTGATGACCGGACCTCCGGCCACCGAACCCACGGGAAACTGCTGCGGCACTTCTTTCCACGGATCGCCCAGCGCTTGTTTGAGGCCAAGGGAGATGCGCCGCTCACCGGGGCTTATTCCCAAAATTACGACCTCCACGGTCTCGCCCGGCTTCACCGCGTCGCTGGCCTTCTTCACCCGCTTGGCCCACGACATCTCCGAAATGTGGATCAGTCCCTCAATCCCGGGCTCCAGCTCGACAAACGCGCCGAACTCGACCACGCGTGTAACCGTGCCGCGGACGCGCTCTCCCGCCTGATATTTTCCCGGCACGGCATCCCAGGGATGCGCCTGCAGTTGCTTCAGCCCCACCGAGATGCGCCGCTTCTCGCCGTCGATTTTGAGCACTTTGGCTGTGATCTCCTGGCCGACAGAGAGCACATCCTCGGGGTTATTGATTCGGCCCCACGAAATATCGGAAACATGCAGCAGGGCGTCCGCTCCGCCGATGTCGATGAAAGCCCCATAATCGGCCAGACTCCGCACCGTGCCGGTAACCGTGTCGCCCTCCTTCAGTTCGGAGTAGCGACGGTCTTTCATGGCGAGCTCTTCGTCTTCCGCCACGGCGCGCCGGTCTACCACCACGTCTTCATCTGCCGCGTCCAGCTTGATGATGCGGCACCGAATTTCCTGCTCGACCAGTTTTTCCATCTCCGACGCATCGCGGGCGCCGCTGCGCGACGCCGGCATGAACGCCCGCACCCCGACGTCTACACTCAACCCGCCCTTCACTACGGCGGTCACCGTACCGATGATCGGCGTTTTCTCAGCGAATGCCCTTTCCAGCGATGCCCAGTCGGTGAGGCGTGCGGCCTTACCCAGCGTGAGTTCGTAGTAGCCTTGGGGATCGCGGCCCCGGATGTTGACCTGTAGCTTGTCGCCGGGTTTCGCAGTTTTGCCCGCGGCCTGAAGCTCGGTCAGCGGAAGAATGCCCTCAGTCTTGTATCCGATATCGAGGATGATCGACTCCGCAGTGACGGAAACCACCGTGCCTTCACGGCCTTTGCCGGGTTCTGCGCCCTTGCGCACATGGCTTTTCTCAAACTGCGCAAGAACGTCCTGAAAGGACTCGTTGGATTCGTTGCTGGGCTGAGTTTCTGGAGTACCTGGATTGGACATGAAGAAGTTACAGCCTCATCGTTGGCAAGGTCCTGATAAGGATACCAAAGTGAGGGTGCCTACGTTGGTTGACCGAACGCTCTCCGTACTTGGCCAGCTACGAAAAAGCACGGCGCCTACCTGGGGCGAATCTAGCTTCGAGCGCCAGCCGCCCGCCGAACGGCCTTTTCCGCCGCTTCGGGGAGTCGCACGGGAACGAAGTACTCGCGGGGATAGAGATAACCTTCGCCGGACTCGTCGATCACGCGAATCTGGCGCAGTTTGGCAGCTACTTCGTCAGCGACAACTTGATAAACCTTCCCAAGTTCAAGCGCGGCGGCATAGTCCTTGTTCTTGATACAGACGACAAATCGCGATTCGGTCTGCTTCCTATTGATTCGGCTCATTGAATTTCCAGAATGCGCTTGATCTTGAACTCTCTTGCGCCAATACCATGCGCTTCGTACCAGTGCACCTCTGCATGACGTATCGTACCATCCGCTAACTCGACAGTTGCAATTCCCTTCAGCTTTCTCCAACGGCGACCACCGTAAAGCTTACGCAATCGCCGCCGCTCTCGAGTCCCTTTGCCTGCGGCGATCGTCTGAACATCCGAGATTCGACCGAGGATCTTGAAAAACACCGGCTGATTGTACTCCCCAGCGCCGCCGTTCCGGGGTGCTCCGGGAACACGGTTTCACGGATTCGCTACAATCTTCCCAAACATCAGGCTCTTCTCCAGATACTCATGCGCCGCCCGCAGTTCCTTCAGCGGAAAGACGCGGTCCACCACCGGCTTCAGACGGCCCGCGAATACGTGCCCCAGCACCTCGTACAGTTCGCCCATCGTGCCCATGTAGGAACCCAGCAGCGTCAACTGGCGCGCAAACAAATGCCGCAAATCGATCTTCACTTCCGGCCCGGTCGTCGCGCCACACGTCACCAGCGTACCGCTCGACTTCAGCGACTTCATGCTCTCGTCCCAGGTCGCCGCGCCAACGTGCTCCACCACAATGTCCACGCCTTCTTTGTTCGTAATCTTCCGGACTTCTTCCGAAATTCGCTGTTTGTAGTGATTGATCCCAAAATCCGCACCCAGTGCGCGTCCCTTATCGAGTTTCGCCTCATCACCCGCGGTCGTGATCACCCGACAATGAAACAGCTTGGCAATCTGGATCGCGGCGATCCCCACACCTGAACTCGCACCCAGCACCAGCACCGTCTGCCCCGGGCGCACGCCCGCGCGCCCAACCAGCATGTGCCAGGCGGTCACAAACACTAAGGGAACGCTCGCCGCCTGGTTGAAATCGAGTGCATCGGGAATAGGAATCACGTTGGCGGCCGGCGCGGCGATCAGTTCGCAGTTGCCGCCATCGACCGCGTTTCCCAGCACCGTAAACTCACGGCACTGGTTCTGCAGCCCGGCCACGCATTTTGGGCAATGCCCGCAAAAATGCATGGGAGCCAGCAGCACTCGCTGGCCAGGCTTGAATCCGCTGACGTACTCACCCACTTCCACCACTTCGCCCGAAATATCACTGCCCAGAATGTGGGGGAGCTTCACGCCCGGCAGTCCCTTGCGCACCCACACATCGAGATGATTCAGCGAGCAGGCTCGAACCCGTACCAGCACCTGATCCTTGCGCGGCTGAGGATCGGGTACATCTTCGTAAGTCAAGACCTCAGGTCCGCCAAATTGATGAATCCGAACGGCTTTCATAAACGGCTTCCCCCGTTAACTTTGACGTTAACATGGACTGTGCAAATTCTCGACCTCCCGGCTCGGGCTTGAAGTATAATGCTTTGGCGAGTGGCCTCCTCAGCCACCGAAGTTCAAGTCTCCCTTCCCCCCGTGTACGGCTAAACAAACGTTAGATTGATGATCATTTTGTGCCGGTTCGCGACAATTCGGTCGTTCTGTACCCTATCAAACGCATGATTCAAAAATGGGTGAAGCTGTCCGCGATGCTTTTGGGTCTCGCCGCATTGCTGTCGGGTTGCGGCGCCGGGTCAGGCGGGGGAAATGGGTCAAACCCACCGACGGCCACGTTGAGCGCGAGTCCGACGACGATTGCCGTTGGCCAGCACTCCAAGCTGACGTTCACTTCTACAAATGCAAACTCGGGCACCATCGACAGCGGTGTAGGAGTGGTTGGAATCAACGGCAGCACCACCGTCTCTCCGACGCAAACGACCACCTACACCTTCACCGCGAGCGGACCCGGCGGAAGCGCCAACGCCTCGGCTACGGTCACGGTTTCTCCAGCTCCGACGGTCACGATTTCGGCGAATCCTGCGACAGTCGCTCCGGGACAGTCCACCACTTTGACGGTGAGCGCAACCAACGCAACCCAGGTGGTGATTACCGATAACCTGGATTCGAATACTTACACGCTTTCCGCGAATGGCGGAACTAAAATCGTGAGTCCGACAGCGACCACCGTCTACACGGCAACCGCCAGCGCCACAAATGAACCGAATGCCACGGCTACCGTCACGGTGACGGTGCCGCCGCCGTCCGCGACTCTCAGCGCCAGTCCTGCCTCGATTTTCGCAGGTCAAGGCTCCACTCTCACTTGGACTACCACAGATGCCACGTCGGCGGTCATCGACAATGGTTTTGGCGCGGTTCCACTTAATGGCAGCCACACTGTCACACCGACGCAGACAACCACCTACACCATTACCGCCACCGGAAATGGGCAGGCTGTTGCCACAGCGACTGTCACAGTCTCGCCGGTCAATTCTTTCGAGGGAATGGCCGAGGATTCAACCAACACCGGTGAGACCGACATCGACGCGAACGGCGCGGTCGGCACGAAACAGTTTATGGAGTACGTGAACACCGAGTATCAGGCGTACGACAAAGCGACGCACGCGGCGGTGTGGTCTACTCCGAAGCCGATCGGCACGCCCTGGAGCGGCAACGTCAACTGCGACGGCACAAAGATCCGGCTGGACGCGGTGATTATCTTTGATCGCCTGGCCTCACGCTGGGTGATTGCCGCGAAAACAAGCGTGAAGAACGCCTACTACTTCTGCATCGCGGTTTCCAACACCGACGATCTCTCTTCCAACACGCTCACCTGGTACCCCTACTTCTTCAGTTTGGACTTGACTCTGGGAATGAACTCGCAGAGCAATGTCTATTTCCCGGACTGGCCCAAACTGGGCACGGGGCCGGACGCCTACTTCGCGAGCATGGACATGATTGACCCGGATACGAATGTGGAAGTAGGCGTGGTCGCTTGTGCTTTCGACCGCGCGAATATGTTGAAGAACAACGGTGTCAATACTCCGCAGTGCTTCAAAGATACGAGTGATACGAGTCCGCTCGGCGTTTACCTCGGGCACAGCTTGATCCCTGCGGATGTGGACGGCACCACCGCCCCGCCGTCCGGCCGCGACGAGTTCATGGTCAGTATCCAGAATCCCCCTATCGACGGGGTGACGACCACGTCCGCTACGTTCAACTTGTGGGATTTCCACGTGGACTGGACGACTCCAGCCAACTCGACCTTTACGCTCGCATCACAACCCCCGGTGGATGCGTACACTCCGGGATGCTACGACGCGAGCGCGCCCACTCAAACTTTCTGCGTTCCCGAGCCGCCGACCACGATTGGCCAAACGATCGACTCGGTGGGCGACCGGTTTATGCCGCGTTTCGCCTATCGTAACTTCGGCAGCCGTGAGTCATTCCTGATCAGCCACACCGTGCAAACCGGTCTGGGGAGCCGTGCGACGCAGACTGGGATACGCTGGTACGAACTGGAAGGCAGCGGTACGCCAACGGTGAATCAGCAGGGCACGATCAACCCTGATAATAACTACTACCGGTTCCTGCCCAGTATCGCCCAGGATCACGCGGGAAACGCCGCGGTGGGCTACAGCGTGTCCAATCCGGGCACCGATCCTGCCATTGACTTCTCGTACTGGAATCTTCCCAGCGCCAGTGCGCCGGGGGAGGTTATCGTTATCAACGGCGCAGGGGAAGAGGTCAGCACTGGAAACGGCCAAGGAAAATGGGGTTCTTACTCGAGTATGACGGTGGATCCAGTGGATGATTGCACCTTCTGGTATGTCAACGAGTATTGGCCGACCAACGCTGCGTGGTCGACCAAGATCGCCTATTTCAAGGTCGCCGGCTGCCAGTAGGGCGGCGCGTTCTCTCGCGTCGTCATTACGGGAGCGCGTGCTTTGCATCACGCGCGGAGGAATCTCAGCCTCCTCGAACACTTGAGCGTCAGCCGCGCATCGCGTCTGAAATATCTGCGCGAGCCGCTTTTTGGTAGCGATGTAGTTGGGATCTTATGGATCTCTTTCAGAGGCGTCATCCCGAAACCCGGCGCACTTCAGCCGGGTGAGAGATCTCGCGTGGAGCTTCCCCGAACCCTTTGCCGGGCGCGCGCAGGATCCTTCGCTCCGCCTGAAGAACGGCTGCGCTCAGGATGACGCCTGTGCGAATGGAGACGGCCGTAATTCAAACTGCACCATTACCCGTTTCTTCACTCGTTTGACTCCCTCCTGTTGACCGACTGATAATCAGTGCTGCAAGCCTCCGTGATGGATATCTACGAACAAATCGTACAGTTGCGCCGCGAAGGACGCCGCGGGGCCGTCGCCACCATTGTCAATGTGCGCGGCTCGATTCCGTCATTCCGCACGGCCAAAATGCTGGTCCGCGACGACGGTTCCATCGTCGGCACAATCGGCGGCGGCTGCGTCGAAGCCGACGTCTGGCAGGCCGCCCGCGAGGTTATGGAATCGGAGAAACCCCGCACCTTGACCTTCGATCTCAACCAGGACCCCAAATACGATACCGGGCTGGTTTGCGGCGGCACCCTGGAAGTATTTGTCGAACCGGTATTACCTCCAGCGTTACTTTATGTATTTGGCGCAGGCCATGTTGCCATCAACCTTTGCCAGGTTGCTGCCAACGCCGGGTTTGACGTCATCGTCACCGACGATCGCTCCTCCTACGCCACCCGGGAGCGCTTTCCTGGCGCCCGCGAAGTCCACGCGCTGGACTTCGACCAGGCCCTGGAAAAGCTCGATCCCAATGAGTCGTCCTACATTGTCATCGTCACCCGCGGACACCGCGATGATATGCGCATCCTGCGCTGGGCGGTGCAGACCCGCGCCCGCTACGTCGGCATGATCGGCTCGCGGCGAAAGGTGATCGAAATTTTCAAGACGCTGCAAAAGGAAGGGATGCCCGCCCATCTCTTCGACCGCGTTCACGCTCCCGTCGGCCTTGACATCGGCGCCATCACGCCCGAGGAAATCGCCGTCGCCATCACCGCCGAACTGATCGCCATCCGCCGCCACACCACTGCTGGCGTGCCCCACATGAGCTGGTTTCGCGAGCAAACCTCGTCGGCCGAATCGAACGAAGCTGATACTTCTACTGGAGCGCTCGACAAGCGCGAGTGAAAATCGCCGCTGCCGAGCATTAGATAACCCTGGCTTTCCTCTAACCGGATTGGCGAGTGCCTTTGCCCGTTTGGTTCTTATTCTTCTCAACTCCGTGTCTCCGTGCCTCCGTGGTGAATGTTCCGAATTTTCTTTTCCCATTGCCAATTGCCCCGGCGTGGTTTCCAATCGACAGTTGGAAATCGGCAGTCGGAAATCCCTATGCCACGCGCCCCCAGCTTCGCCGGAGTGATCCTCGCCGCAGGCGAGTCGTCGCGCATGGGCACCGACAAAGCCCTGCTGCCCTGGCCTCCACAAGCCGCGGGGCAATCGCCTTCCCCCGACAACTTTCTTTCCGCCGCGATTCGATCACTCTCCTTTGCTGACTTCGTCGTGGTCGTTGCCGGCAGGAACGAATCTGCGATCACCCCGGTTGTGTATGCCCAGGGCGCGTCCATCCTCGTCAACCCGGATCCCGATCGAGGGCAGTTCAGCTCGCTCCAGATCGGTTTGCACGAAGTGCTGAACCGCGGCCGGGATGCAGCCATCGTCACCCTCGTCGATCGTCCCCCGGCGCAAGCGGCTACCATCGAGAAGCTGCGCGATGCCTTCGCGGCTGCGGAAAACGACATTTGGGCGGTCGTTCCCGAATATTCTGGCAAGCATGGCCACCCCTATTTGGTGGGGCGCGAGATGATCGAGGTTTTCCTTCAGGCCGCGCCTACAGCGACCGCCCGTGATATTGAACACCAGCATCGCGGGCACATCCAGTACGTCGCCGTGGACGATCCCTCCGTCGTGCTCAACATCAACACTCCCGAGGATTACGGAGCACTCCTCGCGCAACCTCCGGGTCCGGCGTAATTGCGCTTTTCTTCACGGGCACGTTATCGTCGTTACATGGACGCTGCAGACGCAAAAAGCCACCAATCCACAGCGAAGACCTTTCTAGAATCCGTCCTGCGCCTGCAACCACGCGTCGCTGCCTTCGACTGTGATGGCACACTCTGGTCTGGCGACGCGGGCGAAACCTTCTTCGATTGGGAACTTCGACATGGCCTCGTCTCCGCGGAAGTCGCGCGATCCATGCGTGCCCGTTACGCACAGTACAAGGCGGGCAAAGTCAGCGAAGAAAACATGTGCGGAGAAATGGTCACCATGCATCGCGGTCTGCCTGAATCTCGCTTGCTGCAGGCTGCCAACGAATTTTTCGACCATTCGTTTCCCGGCCAGATTTTTCCGGAGATGCGCGAACTCGTCCACCACTTGCAGCAAGCCGGCTGCGAACTCTGGGCCGTCTCGTCGTCCAACGAATGGGTCATTCGTGCGGGGATGAAACATTTCGACATCCCGGAGGATCGCATTCTTGCGACAAGAGTCGAAATCGACGCTGGCATCATCACCGACCGTCTCGTGCGCGTGCCCTCCGGACCGGGCAAGCCTAAAGCTTTGCGTGAAGTCGTTAAGAACGAAGTCGATGCCGCTTTCGGCAACTCCCGCTGGGATACGGAAATGCTGGAAATGGCAGCCCGCGCCTTTGCCGTCAACCCCAACCCTGATCTAGAAGCCGTGGCCCGCCAGCGGGGCTGGAGCATCTATTTTCCCGACGGCACTCGTCCACGTGCCTGAGGTTCCTGATGGTCCAGGGACGGGTACAATTTGAGAATGTATTCCGCCCAGATCCTCGATCACTTTCAGCACCCGCGCAATACCGGAGAAGTTGCCAACGCGGACGCGGCGGCGGAAATCGAAAATCCGGTCTGCGGCGATGTTCTCCGGCTGACTCTGAAGCTGAGCCACGGAAGGATTTCGGAAGCGCGATTCAAAGCCAAGGGGTGCGTCGCCTCCGTAGCCTGTGCCTCTGTCCTTACGGAACTCATCATGAACAAAACGCCGGAAGAAGCCCGCAATCTGCGCAGCGAAGCTGTGACTGGCGCCGTCGGCGGTCTGCCCCCGGCCTCCACTCACGCCGCTCAGTTGGCGATAGACGCACTCTCGGCAACTCTGAAGCAGCTCCAACGTCTGAATCAGCTCGAACGTTAGTTAGGACTGCCGAATGGCCTCAAACCACACGCCCCGCCGCATTGCCTGCCTGCAGCCCAGTGCGACCGTCATCCTTTCCGCGATCGGTGAGCTTGATCGTGTCGTCGCCTGCACCCGGTATTGCGCCGACGTGGTTCCGGACGTTGCCCTGAAACCGCGCGTGATCCTTGCCGATTCCTGGACGGCCAATACTGAGGAAATCATTGCCGTGAAACCGGACCTCGTGATCGCCGCCGTCCCCTACCAGGAGAAAGCCGTCAGCGAGATTCTGAAGTCGGGTGCGCGCTTCCTCGGCTTCGCCCCTCGCAGTTTGGCGGACATCTATACCGACATCGCCACCATCGCCGGCACGGTCACTGCAAACGATCGCGCCGAACAGGTTATCGCCTCCATGCAGCGAGGTATCGAGGAAGTCCGAGCTCTCACGGCCAGCCTCGCTCGCCCGCGCGTGTTTTGCGAAGAATGGGGCAAGCCCTTGATTGCTTCCCAAACGTGGGTCGCGGAATTGGTGGACGCCGCGGGCGGAGAATTCTTGGGTGAAGCCGGCCGGCCAATCTCGAGCGATGCCGTCGCCCGGCTCGACCCGGAAATCATCATTGCCGCATGGTGCGGCGCCGCGGACCGGGTTCCTTTGGAAAAGATCATCGACGACCGCGAATGGCAAAGAACTCGGGCGGCTCGCTCCGGCCGCGTTTTCTGCGTTCGCGACGAATATCTCAACACGCCTGCACCTACGCTTCTCCAAGGGCTGGCAGCCTTGGCTTTCGCCATTCATCCTGAACTTTTCCCGCGCACGATAGGAATCCGCCAAATTACGGTTGTTCCTTCTTCCACAACCTCGGCTTCCATGCTCTGAGTTAAGATTTGCTCATGCCCGTCGCCAACAGAATTGAAGAAATTCGCCACGAGGTGACCGAATTGGAGCACGCTTCGCCCACGGCCACCGACTTGATGCGGAGCGTGTGCAAGCTTCTGCACGAGCGCATGCTCAAATACAACTGGGTGGGTTTTTACCTGCTTGAGCCCGGAGCTCAGCCGCCCATGCTTGCCTTAGGCGCTTTTGTGGGCGCGATGACCCCGCACACGCGTATTCCGCTCAACCAGGGTATCTGCGGCGCGGCCGCTTCCAGTGGCCAGACGATTGTGGTTGACGACGTCCGCAAAGATCCTCGCTATCTCGCCTGCTCTCTCGAGACCAAGTCCGAAATTGTCGTTCCCATCTTTGTGAAGGGAAGGGTGGTTGGCGAGCTCGATATCGACAGCCACTTTCCCGCCGCTTTCGCCGCCGAAGATCAGGAACTCGTTCAGTATTGCGCCGCCGTCGTGGGCAGGAAGATGGAAAAGTCAGCTCAATGAAAGTAGAAAAAAGAAAGGCGCGTGCGCCAGAAATTGAGGGCGTGTGGCTGAATTCCGTTACCAGCGCCATCCACACCCGGGTGGTCCCTCAATCATGAAACGCGTCGTCGCAGCGCTCATCGAGAAGAACGGAAAGCTGCTCGTGTGCCAGCGTACGCGGCATCAGACCATGCCTCTCAAATGGGAGTTTCCCGGCGGGAAGATTGAAGACGGCGAACAGCCTCGCGATGCCCTGCGCCGCGAACTGGAAGAGGAGCTGGGAATCCACGCTAGAATTGGCGATGAGGTTGCCCGCCTGCAGCACGTCTATCCCAATCGTACGATGGTCGAACTCCGCTTCTTCCTCGTCCGGGAATACCAGGGTGAGCTGGAGAATCGCATCTTCCGCGACATGCAATGGTCGCTTCCCAAGGACCTGCCTTCGTTTGACTTCCTCGAAGCAGACTCGTCGTTGGTGAAGGACCTGGCGGCGGGGAAGTTGCTCTAATCGGCGTTTGGCACACGCCCTGTGGTTCACTTGAACCTGTTAGCCCGATAGCCGAAGCCCGAGTCGCCTATCCCGACCTCAACGTCCAGAACCACGCCACGCTCAGCACGATCATCACCACGGTCGTCACCCAGGCGACGGCATTGAACAGTCGAGTATTGACGTACTCGCCCATCAACTCCTTCTTGTTGATCAGCAGCAGCATGAAGATCAGTACGAAGGGCAGCACCACCCCGTTTACCACCTGCGAGAGAACGGCGATTCTCACCAACGGGAGGCCCGGGATGAGAACCACAGCTCCGCCGGCCGCAATCAGCAGCGTGTACAGCCAGTAGAAAAAGGGAGCCTCGCTGAACTTCATGCCCACACCGGACTCAAATCCCAAGCCTTCGCAGACCGTGTACGCCGTCGAGAGCGGGAGAATCGAAGCCGCGAACAGGGACGCGTTGAATAGCCCCACGGCGAACAGGATGTAAGCATATTGTCCCGCCAGCGGTTTCAGTGCCTGAGCGGCATCCGCCGCATACTTGATGTCGCGAAAGCCATGGACGTACAAGGTCGCCGCGCAGACCACGATGATGAACCAGGCCACCACGTCGGTGAAGATGCAGCCCGTGATCACATCCCAGCGCGAAGCCTGGAGTCCGCGCCGGGTGATGCCCTTCTCCACGATGGATGACTGCAGGTAAAACTGCATCCAGGGTGCGATCGTCGTTCCCACCACGCCGATCACCATGTACAAGTATGCCTGGTCCCGAAACTTAGCCCACTCCGGCGGCTTGAAGGTCAGGATGGTTGCGTCTTTCCACGCGGGATGCGCCAGCACTCCGGCGAAAATGTAGGTGATATAGAAGAATGAAGCGGCGAGAAAGACTTTTTCCACGCTCTTGTACTGCCCCTTGACCACGATCAGCCAAACGATCACCCCGCAGACCGGCACCGTCACAGATCGCGGAAGGCCGAACAATTCCAGGCTGGTGGCGATCCCGATGAACTCCGTCACCACGTTCCCGAAGTTGGTGATCAGGATTCCAATCATCATGACGAACGTGATGCGCAGCCCGAACTCCTCGCGGATCAGGTCGCTCAATCCCTTGCCGGTCACGGCACCCATGCGGGCGCACATCTCCTGCACTACGATCAGCGCCAGCGTGATCGGGATCATGGTCCACAGCAGAAGATGTCCGAATTGCGCCCCGGCGGACGAGTAGGTCAGGATGCCGCCGGCATCATTGTCGACGTTCGCGGTAATAAACCCCGGTCCCACCACGGCAAGAAACAGCAGGATCCGGATCTTCCAGCGCTTTAGCAAACTCATGCGCACTTTTCGCCGACATAGGAATCGAAGCAGGTGACGCTTGAAGCCGCTCCAGAATAAACGCCGTCTCGCTCCCGGCCAAACAAAAAGTGAATGGGATTGGAGAATTCTCTGTGGCGGGATGCGGCACAGTCCACCAAATAGCCGGACTACCTCACCGTCCGCTCGTTTAAGATATTTGCTGGCCAACTCCTCAATGACCAGAAACTCTGCGCGCGCCTTTCATCTCTTCATCGCCCTGCTCGTCGTCCTGCTCGACCGCTATACCAAGCGCCTGGTGGCCCACCGCATCGCGCTGTACGCGCACATCCAAATCATCCCCGGTTTCTTCCGCCTCACTCATACGGAAAACACCGGCGCTGCCTTCAGTCTTTTTGCAGACTCGCCTGCGCCCTGGAAAACCGTAATGCTGATTGCGTTTTCCGTAGTCGCGCTGGTTGTGGTGTCGGTGCTGCTTTGGCGAGACAACCACGCTCATGCCGCTACGGGCATCGGCTTGGCGCTGATCATGGGTGGCGCTTTGGGCAACCTTTGGGATCGCGTGACCAGCGGCCGTGTGGTCGACTTCCTGCTGTTTTACGTGAAGCGCTACCAATGGCCGGTGTTCAACCTGGCCGATAGCGCCATCGTCGTCGGCGCAGCGCTACTGGTGCTGGAAATCCTGTTTTACAAATCGAGTGCCCACGGAGATACGCAGACAAACCGCGGAGGAAACTCCTAGTTGCGATTTCCCAGTCCGTGTCTCTGGCCACAGAGCTTGCACTGCGTGGGTGTCTCGGTGTTGTCCACCATGTGATGCACCGGCTTCAGAGTACGCAGATAGGCGAACACCGCCTTCAGGTCATCGTCGGTCATGTTGCGGAACATCCACCAGGGCATGATGGGCTTCAGCTTGCGCGCGCGAACCGAACCGGTGCGTATGGTCTGGACGAACAACGCCTCGTCGTAATATCCGATGCCGGAGGGATCCGGCGTGATGTTGGCTGAGTTCACGTGCTCCCCCATCGGGTTTCCGCCAGCCATCTCCATTCCAGGTATGGGGTCAAATTTTGGAGTGAGTGGAGTGTGGCAGTCGCTGCACGTTGCCATCTTGACGAGGTACGCGCCGCGCTGGACGGCAGTGGACATGTCCGGCGTCGGCACCGGATCGGTCACCGGTTGCGGCACCGCCTGAATGAGGCGGGAGAATAGAAACGGAATTTTATTCGGAGGCAGATCGCTGTGTGCCGGCGGCAGACTGCGAAGTAAGACCACGATAGAAGCCAGGTCTTCGTCGGACAGGTGGCGGAAAAGTTCATAAGGCATGATAGGAAAAAGTGCGCTTCCGTCAACCGCGATGCCTTCGCGGATGGCCCGGGCGATGGCGTCATCGCTCCACTTGCCGATGCCGGTTTCCGGATCAGAAGTGATATTGGGCGCGACGAGCCGAAACCCACCCTCTTCAAACAACACTGAGCCGGCGCCTTCCTTGGAAGCCAGCATGGGTGGGTTCGCTTTCTCGTCGTACTTGGAGTGGCACCCCATGCAATGCATGACGGCGTGCACAAGGTAATCCCCCCGCTGCATGCGCGCTGGCGTGACTTCAAACTTGCGCGAGGTGAGTGCGCGCTTCTTCGCGCCAATCACCGGCCGCCAGCCCACGGTGAAGGTTATAGCAAGCGCGGCGAAAACCAGCACAACTAGAATTCCGTAGCCGAATATTCTCGCCAGGAGTTTTCCCCAGCTCTTGGCCATGTTCCGCCTCCCCGCATCGCAATTACCAAAACGGGGAAGGATACCGCGTTAAGTCCCGGTCAGCCGGAATATTATTTTCAGTCCGGAAACGGGTATCCCGAAGCAGATGGGGTGGCAACATCTGAGGGTTGGATAGCTCGGAGTATCCCTGAATACGTGCGTCTACGGCGTCCCGTACAGCTGCTTATACACATTCGCATTCCGCAGAATCGCCTGAACGTACTCGCGGGTTTCAGTGAAGGGAATCGACTCCACGAACTCCTGAGGGTCGCGATATTTTCCCTGTCCCAGCCATTCTTCCACGCGGTCAGACCCGGCGTTATAGGCGGCGAGGGCGTACTCGAACGATCCGAACTTGTCGACCATCCCTTTGAAATAACGCGTGCCCAACTGCAGATTGACGGCTGGCGTATAGAGCTGGCTCGGGTTGTAGCGTTTCAGTTTGACTTCCTTGGCGACCAGCTTGCCAGTCTTCGGCAGCAACTGCATCAGGCCAACGGCGTTCGCGCGCGACACCGCGGACGGATTAAACTCCGATTCCTGCCGGATCAGCGACGCCACCAGATAGGGGTCTAGCGCATTCGCCGCCGAAAACCGCCTTAAGTCCGTCCAATAGGCCTTGGGAAACAGCGCTTCCCAGTACGACCGCGGCAAGTCGGGAATGTCGAGCGCAAAGTAATTCGGCGCGGAATGTTTCATCACCTCGATGGCACGGTCGTAGTGCCCGGTTTCAAGAAAGAGCTGCGCGGTTTCCGCCGGGCCCCAGCTTCCGCCATCGGTAGTGGCTGCTGCCTGCAACTCCCGGACCGCGAAATCTACCAGCCCGCCGTTCCCCAGCAACTCGGCTTTCTGCACATGCAGATCGTCCGCCGGCGGTTCGGATTCGGTGACCTTCCCGGCATTGTCGAGCGGTGGCACGCGATCCAGTAACGCGTACTGCGTAGCTACATCGGTCGCTTCCTCGGAAGGGGCCGGCAAGTGTTTCAGCCTTTGCCGCGCCAGTTCCGCATAGTAAAAGTTGCGATAGCGATCGGAAATCTTCTGATAGAAAGCGCGTGCCATGGCGGGCTGATTGTCTTCTTCGGCCAGCCGGGCACGCCAATACAAGGCTGCGGGCGTTTCTGCACCCGAAGGATAGAGTGCGATCTGCTCCTCGAACTCCTTCTTCGCTTCTTCATTGCGACCCTGCCGCAGCGTCAGCCAGGCCGCTTTCCAGTGGACGTACGATGCGCGCGGCCCGTCGGGGAAACGTTTTTGCGCCTCACGGTAGGCGTCGAGCGCCTGGTCATATTCGTGGTGCACCAGGTGCAAATTTGCCGCCGACAGCAAAGCCTGTTCCAACCACGGACTGGTCGGCGCGGACTGCCGCAACTCCTCCACCGTGCGATAAAACTCGTCATTGTCATTGGCCGCCCAGGCGACTTGCCCCAGCAGATACAGCCGCTGTGAGTTGGCTTCCCCGCTCACCCCGCCCAGCAATGTCAGCGTTTGCTTTGCGTCGCGGTTTCTGCCGCTGCGGTGGTAAGCATCCGCCAGCGCGAGCTGCAGGGCAGGTCGATTCTCCACGGCGCCCTCGCTCGCCAGACTTCGATATTCCTCGGTGGCTTCGGCATAGCGCCGCCCCTTCATCAGTAAATCAGCGCGCGTCTTCCGCTGCCCAAAGCTGGGTGGGGGGACCGAAGGCAACTTCCTCAACTCAGCATAGGCCGCATCCGCCTCTGCGCTGGTTGGCATGGTGTAGTAGACATTCGACAGCGCTTCGACCGCTTTCGAATGCTCGCCGGACGCTGCATACGCGCGTCCCAGAGCCAGTTCCACATCCGACCGCGCCGGCAGACGATTGTGCTCCAGCAATGCTGCCGCTTCGGCGGTCTGCCCCTCCGCCATCAGGGCCTGGGCAAAGGTAATGTTTGCGTCGCGCGCCAGCAGTGAATCCGGATGGGCCGTGGCGAACTCTGCCAGCGTCGACAGCGCCTCAGCCGTGCGTCCCGTCTGCAGGTAGGAAGTCCCCAGATAGTAGGCAACATAATCACCGAGATCCCCGGCATGAGGCTTGGCCCGGTTCAGGGGATCGATGGCTTTTGCGTAGTCATGATCCAGGACGTGGGCGTATCCCACCACGAGCCAAGCCAGGGCGCCCGCGTCTTCCTTGGCATGGGCGCGCGCATAAGCCTGGACTCCAGCGTAGCCTGCCAGCGAGCGATCCTGCAGAAGCTGCTGCGCCATGGGGCGTAAGCTGGCGGACGCCACGAATGCCTGCCGCATCCGGCGAACCCGCGGGGAGACCGGGCGGCGCTTCCGGGTATTGACGTAGCGACCCTTGCTGCCGGTGGCGGGCTTCTTGACGGCGGTTGTGCCGCTGGCTTTCTTTGTGGTTGAAGTGGCCTTGGCGCCCGTGGTCCCGCCCTGGGCGGTCTTGGGTTGAGCAGGTTTGTCTGCGGGGGCCGAAGTTTGACTGGTTCCGCCGGTGGCCGGATTTTGCGGGGAACTGGACGAAGCCTGGGACAAGCCCCGCGCAGATGACAGCGCACCGCCGATAAGCGTGCACGCAACTGCCGCTCTCAGCCACCACCACTTTAGCCCGGATCCAACCACTTTTGTCTTCGAAGCGAAGCTGAAACTGCCAGAGATCCCGTTATGTGTCAGCGGCGGAAATTCGCGCCCATGATCGAAGGGTCGTCTTCGCCCAGGCTGCGCACCAGTTCTTGCTGAAAATAGTCCGTGCTCGCCGCTGCTGTATTGCCGTAGCGCTTCTGATACGTGCCCCGGCTCTTCTCGATGTCGGGTTTCAACCGGTCGTAGAGGTCCTTGTTTCGCCGCCCCTCTGCCACCTTGGCCTGATTGTAGAGCTTGATCTCATCCACCAGCAGACGGGCAAAGCGCTGCGCCTTGCGATGCATTTCCGCATCCTCTGGCGAGAGTCCGGCAAGGGGATCGGTAGCTGCCGCTGGAGCCGCTCCTGCCGCGGCCGCATGCGCCGAGGCCACTTCCACAACTTCGGTCACCGGCTCGGGCTCCGGCACGGGACTGGGAGCCACATGCTTGGGGGCGTGTCCGGCAAATGGATCGGAGAACGAAGAAACCTTGACTGGCTGGGTCGCAGGCTCAACTCCGCGGGCCGATGCTTCAGCCTCTTTCTGTGCGGCCTGCTTCCGCAGCGAAGTGACTTCCAGCCATGCGCTCGTCGCCAGAACCAGCAATTCCAGCGCGGCCGAATCCATCGTTCCACTGTCGCCGCCATCGGCATAGACCAATGCGGCCACTTTTTCCTTGAGACCCAGCGGCAGCACCAGCACCTGTTCGTTAACCGGCCCGCCGAACTGCTCCACAAAGCGAGCGTCCATTTCCGCGATGTTTCCCGGCGTCGCGACTCGATTCTGATAGGCGTGCGACACAGGACCTGCGGTCATGTCCAGCGAAAAATCCTTCACCACCTCGTCTTCGCCGAAGCCCCGGCTCTGCCATCCCATGGCCACTCCGGCCTTCACGACGAACAGGGCGATGCGCGAACAATGCTCGCTTCCGGCAGTCAGCAACGCGCGCAGGATTTCCTTTTGAGTGGTACCCGCGTGAATATAGGCAACCGACCTCACCAGCCCACTGACGTCTCCCCGGGCGGCCGCAGGAGCCGCACTCGGTTGCGCCGGCAGGGCGTCCACCACGCTCTGTACCAGTTGTGCCCGCAACTGTGGCACGTGCCCTTCGAAGGCCTGCGCGATCGCGCGCTCGACAATTTGCCGCACCTCGGTGTGTTCCGCCATTCTCTAGAAAACCATTTCCCGTTCGGGTCCGCTGGGCTGCAACACTTCTCCAGTCCCACCTAACTGCTGATTATACGGCACTTGTTGGACTGTCCCAGAGTACGTCAGGACGTGTTCGACCGCGTACCGCTCCGTCTCTCTGACTGTATCGCAAACCTCGCCGCCGCTGAAACGTCAAAGCGATTGGGCAAACACCACGGTCACCAAGTAGAATAACAGTTCGATCTGGGGTTTCGCGGTTTCGTTGCCCGCAAAATACTGCATCGCCAACAGCATGAGTGCCATCGAAAATAAACTGGCAGGCCCCGTCAGCGAAGAGCTGACGCTGGTACAGGCAGCGAAGCGCGGCGACGACTCCGCCTTTGAGGAACTCGTCCGCCGCTATGACCGCAACGTTTTCCGGATCGCGCAGCACATCACGCAAAACCGCGAGGATGCGGAAGACGTGGTGCAGGAAGCGTTCCTGAAGGCATACGGCAATTTGGCCCAGTTCCAGGAGCAGTCGAAGTTTTACACCTGGCTGGTGCGTATCGCCGTCAACGAAGCGTTGATGAAGCTGCGGCGCCGCAAGCCTGAGCGCACGGTTTCGCTGGACGAAGACATAAAGACGGAAGATGATTCTCTTCCGCGTGAGATTGCGGATTGGAGCCCCAATCCCGAACAACTCTACAGCCAGTCGGAGTTGGGCGAGATTCTGAGCAAGACGATTCAGGGCCTGCCCCCGGGCTTTCGAACCGTGTTCGTACTGAGGGACGTGGAAGGACTTTCCACGGAGGAAACCGCCGCTGCGCTCGAGTTGAGCGTGCCGGCGGTCAAATCGCGTCTGCTGCGAGCCCGTCTCCAGCTTCGCGAGCGCTTGGGACGGTTTTTCCAGAAACGCGAGAGTGGAGATGGCAAACAGTGAAATGTTCTGAATTCCTGCAAGAGCTGACCAACTACTTGGACGGCGTGCTCGACGACAACACAAAAGTTGAGTTGGAAAACCATCTCTCCTGGTGCCACAACTGCTACGTAGTCTGCGACACAACCAAGAAGACCATCGAAATCTACCGCGACTCTCAGCTTTACGAGCTCCCCGAAGACCTTCGTTCCCGCCTCCGCTCCGCCATCATGACCAAGTGCCAGCAGCACAAGAAGCGCGGCCCCCAAAGCGTGTGAATTGTCTTCCGTGCGTGGGAACTGGACCTTGGGCGAAGAAGCAGCCCGGAGTTACCGGATCCCAGTCCCGCCGGGACGGGATGAAGTCCCGAGAGAGCCTGCCCTGAGCAAGCGAAGCGCGCCGAAGGGGACGGCACCCCTAAAACAAATCTTTCCACGAAATCGCTTATAATGACCCGAGCGCGCCTTGGGGTTGAGCATGCTGTGGATGCGGAGTTCGGCTCTCCTGTTTCTCCTGCCTCTTTTTGCGGTTGCGCCCTTCCTTGCCTACAGCCAGACCAACAGTTCTGCCCCGGCGCAGAATTCCGCGCCCGCCGCGACGGGGCAGGCCGCCCAGCCATCAGCTGCCACCGTCCAGGATCACTCTGCGGCTCAGCCGATTGCGTCCAACGCTCCGCGCATGTCAAAGCAAACCCGCTTTGAGATCATTCGCGATTTCGAAACCCAGCTCGTCTACTCGCGCGCGTCGTTTCCTTTGGGAACGAAAGGCCTCCGCCTTAAGAACGGTGTGATCACTCCCAGCGGCGAGGAGTTGCGCCAGCAGTTGGCTTTGTGGGGGCCAGCGGTCAGGCCCGGCGATCCTTCCCATATTTCGTTTGTCCAGATCAAGGACGACCATATTCATTTCGAGATCAACGGCGGCCCCGTGCACCGCAAGAAGTGGTACCAAAGGGTGCAGATTTCCGGGGCCAATGGACCGCCGGTTACGGGCGGGCCGGACCAGGCGCAGATCAACCCCCACGGCTCGTTTGTGGATGTTTATTTCGACAGATATGTTCCCGAGATGACGGCGCAGAAATTGCGCGACATGCTTTTCCCGGTGCTCGATTTCAACGCCCGGAACAAAGAGCAAGCCTACCTCGACACGGTGCCGCCCAAGGTGAAGGAAGCGATTCTGGCGCACCATGTGCTCGTTGGGATGAACCAGGAAATGGTGGTGCATGCCAAAGGCAAGCCGCCCAAGAAAGTTCGCGAGCGCGACGGCGAAACCGAATACGAAGAGTGGATCTACGGCGAGCCGCCGCAGGATGTCGACTTCGTGCGCATCGTCGGCGATGAAGTGGTTCGCGTCGAGATCATGAAAGTCGGCGGCGAGAAAATTGTCCGCACCGACAAGGAAGTGATTCTGGATCAGCCGGAGAGGGAAGCCAAAAAGCAGCCGGAAGAACGCCCCGCCAATGCTCCCAGTCTGCGCCGGCCGGGGGAGGACTCCCAGGACGTGCCCAAGCCCGCGAACGGTGCATCTCCCCCGCCGCCTATGCCTCCCCCTGATCTTCCGCAACCTCCGGGCAGTTCAGGCCCTGGAGACCTCGCCGGCACTCGCCGTTAGACCAGACGGCATACCCGCTCATGTGGGGACAGCCGCCCTCGGCTGTCCAACCGGGCGCAGCCCGGTTGCATGCGTACTCCCAGCTACACTCCCGCCTGAACCTTTCTGCTATTTCTCCGCCACTGCCGCCCCTTCATCCGCGAAAGAAAACGCCAGCGACACGTTCGCATACTCCTGCCCATCGACTTCCACGTAAGGATAAACAAAATAGTTCAGCGGCTTGCCCTCCTGCGCAGGACTCAGTCGCAAGTCCCGTCCCATGCTGAACTGCACCCGATTCACATCGTGCGACCCAAAGAAGTAGTCGCGCTTCCCCGGATGTTTCCAGGCTTCGGAAATATCCACCGGAATCCAACCTTTGCCGTCCACATAGAAATCGGACCAGCAGTGGTAGCCGGCAATCTCGGCGGAATGCTTGTCTGGCGGCAAGGGAAACCCGATCTCAAAGCGCGAGGGAATGCCCTGAGAACGCGCCATGGCAATGAACAGAGAATGGAAATCGGTGCAGTTGCCTTTCTTGGCGTCGCAGGCATAGAGCACGTCGCCGTGTCCCCAACCCGTCCCGGTTTTGTCGTAACGCATGGTGGTGAAGACGTAGTCGTAGATCGCCCGTGCTTTGTCGAGCGGCTCGGTTTTCGCTTGGGTCACTGTTGCCGCGAGATCCGCCGGAAGTCCTGTGACTGGCACGAGGGCGTCGGGCTGCAGGTCTTCGCGTTTCTCTCGCGATGAGAGGGAAGCGGCTGTCAAGTGAGCCACACTCCCGCCGAGTGCGATCCGCTCGTGACGCACCACATCGTATTCCACATCAAAGTGCAGTTCGGCCTGATTTACCTTGGCCGCTTGTGCATAGTAGATTTCGTTGCCGTATTTCGATTCCCGTGTTTTCTTCAGCGACAGATCGCCCCTGGCAGAGACGATTTTCACCTCTTGAAACGCGTCCGACTGCGCCGCAGGGATCCATATACGAACCTTCTTTCCCGCGGGCAGATTCTTCACGGTGAAGGCGTAATGAAACGTGAAATGGCGCGAGTCCTGGGCGAAGCTGGAGAACACGAATGCAAAGAAGTAGACAGTCGACAAGACGCAAAGCTTGCGCAGCATAAGCGGCATCCTTTCAGAACTGAGAACCGGGAACTGCTTTCAAACGACACATGGGCGTTTACAGGAGGGACGCCATCAAGTGAAGCCCCGCTTCGGAGTGCGCATAGAGAAGAGGATGCCGGAGGAAGGTCCGGCGATGCGGGAATTCTACCAAGGAGCGGGGGTGTGGAAAACACAGACCGTCCGGTTTCGGGTTTTGTCCGAACACTGCGTCGAATCGACGTGTGGCGCTAGGGAAGGGGTGGTCTGCGCGATCGCGCCAGTCGAGCCAGCGTGGCCGCGGACAGTTTTCGGAAGCGCTCGCTGTGCTCGTGGAGGGCCGATTTTAGTTCCGAAATAACCTGCTCTAACTCATGGTCTCGCGCTTCGACAGCCTTGGCGCCGAGTTCGCGAATACGATCCTCCAGCGGGCGCAAGAGCATCTCCGCAGATTGCTACGCGCCTCGGTAGATTTCTATACATCATTCTAGGTAGGTCGGTTGGGTTGTGGTGCAGTTTTGAAAGTCATTTCGAGCAAGCGTCTCTTCCGCGACGAGGGCCTGGCTACCACATCACCACCGGACTGGTGAGACTTGTAATTGTATAGTTTAGTCGCTAGACTCTTGCTGTTTCTTACACATCCCTCCGCCGTGCCACTTTTGGGTCGGTCTCTTGTGCACTCGGATGATTCGCCAAAGGCCGCCATGTTAACTCTTCCGGTCTGTCCCATCTGCGAGAAACCTGTAGACCTTGAAACCAGCAAGACCGATGAGCACGGCCATGCCATACACGAAGAATGCTACCTGCTGAAACTTCAAATGAAGCAGCCGGGGAGCCCGCCCAAAGGCTAGCAGCATTGGACACGCCCGGGCGGGAAGAGGATGGCCCGGCTACGTTAAAATGCCTAACGTGCCCGCCGCCATCCAATGTCGCGATCTGCGCAAGACTTATGACGGCAAGGTCGAAGCCGTCCGCGGTCTGAACCTTGAGATTCAGGTCGGTGAATGCTTCGGGCTGCTCGGACCTAACGGGGCGGGGAAGACCACGACCATCGAAATCCTCGAAGGACTACTCGCACCCACTTCCGGTGAAGTGTCGATCTTCGGCCACACCTGGCGCGAAAACGAGCGCGAGATGCGCGAGTGGCTGGGCATCTCGCTGCAAGAAACCCGGCTTTCCGAAAAGCTGACCGTGCGCGAAACCATCGAGCTCTTTGCCAGCTTTTATCGCGAGCCTCGTTCCCCGGATGAAGTCCTCGACCAGTTGCAGCTCACCGAGAAAGCCGACTCCTGGGTGGGCAAGCTTTCCGGCGGGCAACGGCAGCGGCTCGCGGTGGCTACGGCGCTGGTGTGCAATCCCAAAATTCTTTTTTTGGATGAGCCCACCACCGGGCTTGATCCGCAAAGCCGCCGCCAGTTGTGGGACATCATTCGCCAATTCCAGCGCGATGGCGGCACCGTGCTGCTGACCACGCATTACATGGACGAAGCCGAGCGCCTTTGCGATCGCCTCGCCATCGTCGATCACGGCCAGATCATCGCCGAAGGTTCTCCCCCTGATTTGATTGATCGCCTGGGCGGCCACCATGTCGTGGAGTTCGCGGTGAGCGGGAGCTCTGACGGCGCCGCGCTGGAAGTCTGGCGCGGCCTGCCCAGCGTCGAGTCCGTCCGCGAAGATGATGGTCTGGTTGCGCTCAACGTCAAGCAGCCGCATCTGACCATCCCCGCTCTGCTCGACGCCGTCGAAAAACAGGGAAGAGGATTGCAACACCTGACCACAAGACAAGCTAGCTTAGAAGATGTCTTTGTCCGGTTGACCGGCCGGCATCTGCGGGAAGAATGAAGGGTTTGGGAAAGCAGCGCTTCAGGTGCCGCGAAAAGGTCCTGCAGCCTCGGTGGAGCAGCGCTTCAGCGCTGCGTTGAAAAGTTCGTTTGAGATGGGCTTTAGCCCCTGAGCCGCAAAGCGGCGGTATTCATTAGCCCCGGACGTAAGTCCGGGGTAGCAACGGGAGGGAGGGCGAGTCCCGTCAGGGACGGCACCAGTTCTCACGCGGCCTCTTTGGCCCCTAAGGACCTTGTTGAATCCAGCCCTGAAAGGGCGGCATGTGAAAGCCCGGCACGGAAGTGCCGGGTAAGATGCGAATAAACAGAGCGAATCCCGCAGGGACGGCACCGGCCTCCCGTTCACTCGCACCCACTAAGCCATTTTGGGATGACAAAACTTATGATGCCGGTGAAATGCAAACTCGCACTTCTCATCGCGGCCACTGCTCTTTCCTTCACTGCTGGATGGGCGCAAACCCCTACAACCCCGGATTCCGCCGCCACCTTCGCTCCACTCGACCACTGGAAGAACGCCGTACTCGCCGGCGATGCTGCGGCCCTGAAGGCGCTCTACAGCACCAATCCCGCAGCCCAGGTCGAGGCCAATAAAATCCCCGGCGACGCCGCCTCCGACTGCGGCTTCTGGCTCGGGCTCAAGGCGCGCAGCATCAAGCTGGAAATCGTCCGCTTCCGGACGCGTACGGATGCAGCCAGCGTCATCTTCAACGCCCTCGTAGAAACGCCCAGCGGACCCATCACGATCGCCGACTCTACAGTCTGGCTCAAGCAGGGAGACGACTGGCGGCTCCGCTACGTAACGCGCACCGACGCTCCGCACCTGAAGCAGCCGTCGGACATGAAGAAGGATCTCTATCCCGCTGACGCCGATGCGCGCGCCGAGATCAAAGAAGCGGAAGAAAAAGCTGCCAAGGCTCACAAGCGTCTGCTGCTGGTCTTCGGTGCGAACTGGTGCTATGACTGCCACGTCCTCGATCTGGCCTTTCATCGTCCTGATTTCCTCCCAGTCATGACGCGTTATGAAGTCGTGCACGTCGACATAGGAGACGACGGCAAGAAAAATGCAGATGTAGCTAAAGAATTCCAGGTCCCGCTGAACAAAGGCGTCCCGGCTCTCGCCGTAGTCGACAGCGATGGTAAGTTGATCGTCAGCCAGAAGAATGGCGAGTTCGAGAATGCGCGTGCCCTCACTCCGGAGGCCTTACTCGAATTCCTGAATAAATGGAAGCCGGAGTCACGGTAAAGGATGGCTCGATGAGTGTTGCCCAGGAGACGCCGGTTACAGCAGTTAAGGCTTCGCCGAATCGTCCACCCCGGCGCAACGGCCGCTGGTCAGGGTATAGACACCTGCTCATGGCCCGTATGCTGGAGTTGAAGCGCGAACCCGAAGTCGTGTTCTGGGTCTTCGTGTTCCCGCTGCTGTTGGCCCTCGGGCTGGGTATTGCTTTCCGCAACAAGCCCGGCGACGCCGCCTCGGTTGCAATCGTCGAAGGAGCCGGTTCGCACGACGCCGAATCCCTGCTCGCCCATTCTCCGCGGCATGTGCCCTTCAAGATTCAAGTGCAAAGCGCGGACGTTGCGCAAAAGGGGTTTCGGCTCGGCAAGTACGACGTCGTTATCGAACCCGATGGCAAGGGAGGATTCCAGTACCGTTACGATCCGGCGCGCCCTGAAAGTGTTCTGGCCAAATCCGAAGTGGATGACGCCCTGCAGGCCGCTGCGGGACGCAAAGACGCAGTAGCTACTTCAGCGGTCGCGTCGTCGGAGCCGGGCTCCCGCTACATCGACTTTCTGATTCCCGGCCTGCTCGGCATGAACCTGATGAATTCCGGCATGTGGGGCATCGGCTTTGCGTTGGTCGACATGCGGCAGCGCAAGCTGCTCAAGCGTTATATCGGCACGCCCATGCGCCGCGGCGATTTTCTGCTGGCGTTGATGTCGAGCCGCCTGGTGCTGATGGTCATCGAAATCGGCCTGCTGTTAGTCTTCGGTGTGATCTTCTTTCGCATGCGCGTCCTGGGATCGGTTTTCTCCATCGCACTGCTCGGAGCGGTCGGCGCGCTTACCTTCGGCGGTCTCGGACTCCTGACCGCGAGCCGCGCCCAGAAAATCGAGAGTATCAGCGGCCTGATCAACGTCGTGATGATGCCGATGTGGATTTTCTCCGGCGTCTTCTTCTCGTATGAGCGTTTCCCAGCGGTGATCCAACCGCTGATCAAGGCTTTGCCTTTGACCGCGCTCAATGATGCTCTGCGCGCCAGCATTCTCGAGGGCACGCCGCTCAGCCATCAATGGTCGCGGTTGCTGGTGCTAGGCCTGTGGGGCGGCATTTCTTTTTTGTTGGCGCTGAAGTGGTTTCGCTGGACGTAGGCTGTGAGGTTCGTACCAGTCTCATAAACAATTGCAGTCGCTGGAACAGGAGGATTTCGTGCGGCGAATTCGCTACGCGGTAGCGGCCAGCTTGGATGGATACATTGCAGGCCCGAAGGGTGAGGCGGAGTGGATCATCCTCGATCCCGACATTAATTTTGCCAAGTTATTCAAAGAGTTCGACACCGCTTTGCTGGGACGCCGCACCTTCGAAGCCATGACTAAGGGAGGCAACCGTGCCATGCCCGGCCTGCAGACCTTCGTCTTCTCGCGAACTCTCCGCCAGCGTGATTATCCGGAGGTCACCATCATCGCGGAGCAGGCGGAGCAATTACTCTCCACTCTTCGCCGCGAACCCGGCAAAGATATCTGGCTGATGGGCGGCGGAACTTTGTTTCGCAGCCTGCTGGAAGCCGGCCTCGTTGATACCGTGGAAGTTTCCGTGGTACCCGTATTGTTGGGCGCCGGCATCCCGCTGCTTCCCCCTCCCGCCAACGAGGCAAAGCTGGAACTGGTTCGCCACACCGCATACAGTACGGGAATTGTTTCCCTGCAGTACGCGGTCAAGGCCATGCCCCGTAGCTGACTTATCCGCTCACTTAAAACATCAGCCTCGTCCGTAGTTCAAAGGGAAGTACGAACGAGGCCTTGCAGCGCTTGCGAAGATTACTGCACTTACGACTTTGCCAGCTTGGCCGCTTGCTTGCGCACCTTGGCCCAGCGTAGTCGTTGCGCTTCGGCGATGCGCCGGCGGGCTTCTTTGCTCAAGGTACGACCCGTTTTCTTGAGCCTTTTGCCACCGGCCTTGCCGAGAGCGTCCAGCGCCTTCCCTACTCTTCCCATCTCCTTTTCGAGACGGGAGTACTCCTTCTGAAGGGAAGTCACTACTTTGTTCAACGTGGTCATTGAGGACCCCCTAATAAGTCAAGGCTAACATGCGGAGCGTGGTAGTTAGCAAGAAACGCTGACATCGCTCCTCGAGTTTGATCTTGGACGGACCTCTCACATAGACATTCTCTCATTCCCAATACGGGACTCCGCCTCAATTCTTCCCGATTTCCTCCCCATCCCAACCATCCCCCTGCTACGATTAAATTGACAGGAAATTGTGAGACATCGTCAGGCGCAGCCGCGAGCTGCGCCTTTTTTCTTCCCGCAAACTTCAGGAGTTCCATGCCATCCGGGAAAAAGAGCCGCAGCAATTCCTCAACCAAGCACTCGGACAACCGGCCGGATCTTCCCCTCCGCACCGCCCGCCGCTCCAACACCAAGCGCGTCGGAGAGCGTACCGAAGCAGCCTTCCTCGACAAGGCCTATGATCTCGGCTTTGGCGTCGCCCGCCCCTGGGGCGACAGCGAACGCTACGACTTCATCCTCGACAACGGCTCGCAACTCCTCCGCGTCCAGGTCAAGGGTACCGACTCCCTCCGCGCCGGCGCCTACGAAACCCGCGCCACCTACACCATCGGCAAGAGCCGCGCCGTCTACACCCGCCGCGACATCGACTTCTTCGTCGGCCACGTCATCCCTCTCGACGTCTGGTACATCATGCCCGTCGAAGCCTGCACCCCCGCGCCCATGCTCCGTTTCTATCCTCACCGCCAGGCGAAGAAGATGCGCCTGGAGAAATACCGCGAAGCCTGGAGCCTGCTTGAAGCCCAACAAACCAGCAACATCACCATCCACGCCGCCGCAGACGAAACACCGTGCGAGACACACGAACCGTGTGGGGCGGACACTCTTGTCCGCCAGCCCTTAGGCAACAATCGACCTGGCGTGGATGCCGCGAACCGAGCGCAGCGAGGTCCCTGGCACAGACCCGTCCCCTGGCCCATCCCAACACTCGAAATCCTGATCTCCCGAAGACCCACACCCTGAGGACAACAGCACTCCCCATATCATCCTGAGGCGGGCGCTCTTTGCCCGCCGAAGGACCCATCCCCGCCAGCACCGCCACCGGCCTCACAAGGGACCTCCGCCTTGAGCCAAGAACGCTTGTCATTCTCGGTTTTTGAAAGCTTGTCATTCCGACCGAAGCGAGGAACCTGCTTCTCCCGCGCGGGACAGCACGGACGAATGGTCGGCACCACAACCGCCCGCACCACCGTGGAAGAGCGGCCCTTCAGGAGCCCGCCCTGAGGGGGCCGGGCTCATACATAGATTTTGTTTTCGCTTGCGCCATTCCAACACGAGGCTGCCCCACTCGTCGCGATTTTCGACGAGTGGGCGCCACGGACCTCCACTCCTTATTCCCTCATCGCCGACGTCCACTCGTCACAGACGTCACTTCCAGCTCTTTGATACCAGTTCTCTATGCCGACCAGTCTGCACCGCTACTACAGCACCTCATGATAAGCTCGCTGCGAAAAAACCGTCGAGGCCTATGGTGCCCACTCGTCGAAAATCGCGACGAGTGGGGCAGCCTCTTCCGTAGTGGTCCAATCAAAACAAGACTCAGAACGTGTGGGCCGGCGCCCCAGCCCCCAAGAATGCAGGCAGGGCCTAAGAGGTTGACATTTGTGGAATCCCACCTTTCGCAAAGAACGCGAAAGATGGGGCACCCGGCCCCGCCACCGACCTCAGGAGGATCTTCCGTTTAGGCCTTCGAATGCTTGTGATTCTCGGTTTTTGAAAGCTTGTCATTCCGAGCGAAGCGAGGAACCTGCTTCTCCCGCGAGCCGGCACGAACGATGGTCCGTACCACAACCACCCGCACCACCGTGGAAGAGCGGCCCTTCAGGGCCGCGTAAGCCATCAATAAATTAACCGGGCTTCAGCCCCTGAAGTGCCGCAAGCATGCAGCCGGGGCCCAAGAGGTTGAGGTTTATGGAATCCCACCTTTCGCAAAGAACGCGAAACAACGCGAAAGATGGGGCACCCGACCGGGATGAGGTTTCCTTGACAGTCGTTCTCCGCCGTCGTAGCTTCGACTGCTAAGGGAGGGCGGAAATGAAGAGCAGCGAGGAGTGTCTGGAAGCGTTCGTAAAGCTTCAAGCTGATCTACCCAACTATCCCCTCAAGGACCAGACAGAGTCTGACACACGGGCGCGACTCATAGACCGCATGCTCTCGGACGTGCTGGGCTGGCCGCCCCAGAACATCAGCCGCGAGGAGAGCGCGCACCCCGGCTTCATGGATTATGTTTTGGTTCTCAACCGACGCATTGCAGTCCTTGAGGCAAAGAAATCAGGTGACACATTCGAGCTTCCGCACGACATCACAAGACCGGGAAGGACCTTCACACTAAACGGCATCATCCAGAAAGTTGCGAACCTGCAGTCCCACATCAACCAAGTACAGACGTACTGCCTAAACAACGGCATTGAGTTCGCGATTGTCTCCAACGGTCTGCAATACGTAATTTTCCGCGCGGTTCGGGTGGACGGCATCCACATTGGACGCGGCAGGGTGTTCGTGTTTAGCGGTTTCGATGACATATCGAAGAGGTTTATAAGTTTTTGGGAGCTTCTCTCGAAATCTTCCGTAGAGTCAGGGTCCTTATCTAGGGCGTTTCAAGACCCGGCGACTCCAGCCTTTCAATATAAACGGGTTACGGATCAGCTCCATGAGTCAAAAGAAAAGGTGACGCGAAACCGCTTGAGCCCAGACCTGGAACCGATCATTAGCGAGTACATGGGTGAAATAACCGACGAGGCATCGAAGGACAAGCTGAAGCACTTATTCGTCCGAAGCAGGGCCCTCAAAGCCGTGTTGGAAGGAGTTGGTCAGCGGGTCAACATGTCCATATCCGACACTGTGCGCCTCGCGGGAAGGGTCGTGCAATCGCAAGACATGCATGATCTGAAAAAGTCCGTCGAAAAGAAGGTGCGTAGTCACGTCACGATTCCGAAGAGGGGAGAGGTGATCCTTCTTCTGGGACGGGTCGGCTCCGGCAAGACAACTTTCGTCAACCATTTTCTCCGGATAGATTTGAAAGACGTCTTCAGCAAACATATCCTCGTAACGATCGATTTCCGGCTGCTGGAGAAGGGCGGCAACGTCCACAAGTTTTTCTATGAACAGCTGCGGGCTGCTCTCGCCAAGAATGATCGATTCACTGAGATCACTTCGAAGGAACTGCGAGGCGCCTACGCCGCCGAAATCCGAGAGCTTTCCACGGGCCCCCTAGCGGTTCTTGAGAGACAGAACAAGAAGCTGTACGAGCAGAAAATAGCCGAGTTCTTGCTTGAGAAATATAACGATTCAGACTCGCACTATCCCCGGATACTCAAACATCTAGCTGACAAGCGAGATGTTCGCTGTTTCCTGGTGTTCGATAACGTCGACCAGCACGACTTTGACATGCAACAGGAGATCTTCCGCTACGCTCACTCTTTCTCAGGAAGGTGCCACGCCTTTTCCATCGTGACAATGTGGGAGGAAACATACCTGCGATCCAAGCAGATTGGCGGTGCGCTAGCGGCGTACCAGCCAGTAGCGTACACTCTGCCCCCAACCAGCGTCGTCGACATCATCAGCCGACGACTCGAATACGTGGTTGATGATCTGCGTCGAGGCGGAGTAGCGACGCGATTGCTCCCCAGCCCCCAAACAGTTGAGGATGTGTGGGACTTCCTTGACCTCGTTCGACAATCTATCCTTCACGACCAGAGACGTGCTAGGTTTTTCCTTGAATCGATCTCGATGGGAAACCTGCGGCAGGCGATGGAGATCTTTTCCCTGTTCCTAGTTTCCGGCCACACCGACACGGGAAAGATCCTCCAGACCGTCCGGCAACGCTGGGGGTACCTGATACCCTTGCACGAATTCATAAAGTCGACAGGTCTAGGCGATTCACGCTTTTACCACAGCGAGTTGAGCCGCGTTCTGAACTTATTTTCAATTTCAGACGAGTCGAGGCCATCTCATTTCACAAAGCCGCGACTGCTAGAGTATCTTCACTATCATCGAAACAGGTCAACGAGCTTCGGAATCGGCTTCATGAATCTGGAAGTCATTAAGGCGGAGTTCGGCAAAATTGGCACCAGCGAGACCGACCTTGAGCAGTCGGTGCGTATTCTCTCGACTTACCTGCTTCTGGAGAACGACCGTTATGATCGCTCGAGCGTGGGAAACGCTTATCGAATCACGCCAGCTGGTAGATATTATCTTCGCTATCTGGTGGGAAAGTTCTCGTACCTAGACCTGGTCTGCCAAGACACGCCGATTTGGGACACGAAGACTTTCGACATAATCAAAGAGCTGATTAGCAGCAGTGACCTGGAGGACAGATTCAAACGTGTCGCGGCGTTCGTCACGCATCTAGCGGAGGAAGAAAAGCAGGAGCACGCGGCAATTCTCAGTACCTCCGAGTCCATACCGTTGCGGGGCGAGATTATGACGACGCTAAAGTCCGACTTCGAGGGAGACGTACAGTACATTCGTAAGAACCGAAGTCGCCGCGGGGTCGAGAAGACGCCATACTCAGCGAAGGAATAAGTACTGAGTGAGGGGATAGGGGGCCGGGTGCCCCATGTTTCGCGTTCTTTGCGAAACGTGGGTGGCCGTATCACACGCGACCTTTCCAATATCCCGGCCGTCGACGTCCATGAGCCACCGCCAGCACCAACGTCCGGGAAGAATCGCTTTGGTAGACGATGCTGAAAGGAAACTGGCGGAGGGTGTATTTGCGAAAGCCCGTAAAGTAAACCGGCCAGCGCTCGGGCAACTCTTTGATCGTCTGAATGGCTCGTCGGAAAGCGCCCTCGAACTTCACTGCTGCCGGGAGACTCCGCTCACGGTACCAGGCTAGAGTGCTCAGGTATTCTTCTTCCGCCTCGGGATGAAACTCGAGCGGTCTGTCTCCCATGCTGGCTTACTTTCTATCGAGCAGCGCCTGCCCTTTCCGCCGGACTTCATTCCAGGGAATGGGTTTGACCTTCCCCGATCGCACTTCGTCCATACGACGCGCGATCTCCTGCTGCCATGCTGTTTCGGCGTCCTCGTCCACGGTTTGGTCGAGGCTATCCAGAAGGGAACTGGCCAGGGCGGCGCGGGCCTCGGGTGGAAGGGACATCGCTTTCTTGAGCAGGTCGTCGAGTTCCGGGGACATACGCAGATTCTACTCCCAGGCTCCGGGCCGGGCCGCGTGCATTTCCACCTCGCGTGATAGCCACTCCTCCTCCAGGCAGAAGGTCTGAAGTCCGAGAGCCTGCCCTGAGCTCGTCGAAGGGTCCGAGGTCTGAGCCACGCCGTCCTCCTTTCCTTTCAACAACTTAACCCCGTCTAATCCCTGAAAAGACCGCTAAACCCTGTTTTTGCCCCGTTCGTTGGGTTATGGATGCACCCATCCTGGGGCTTCTGTACGATGATTTCAGACATCGACCCAGGGAAAAGTGTAAGAACCAGGTGCCACAGCAGGGCCTTTATTCCCCGGGCAGAGCTGTCTTCACCCAAAAGGCAGTAGGAAAAGTTCGAAGTTCAGGAGCCAGAAGCGAACATGCGCAAGCCGATCAAATACGTGGAAAAAGCAGTTACCGTCGCCGCCAAAGGCGCGTGGGTGGTGTTCGATCGCCTTAACCAGATCAAGCCCAACCCGTCGCCGACGCCGAAGTGGTCGGATAAGCCGCTGCTGAAGTCCTACGAAAAGTCGAAGCCGCCGCTGGGCTGGCCGCGCTCCACCGATTCGCTTTGCCCGAGGTGTGTGCCGGAAATCCGGCAGCAGATTCTGGACGGGCACCTCCCCCACGAAGTTCTGATGAACGAGAAGGTCGGCGAAATCAAGGCGACCATCGTCGAGCGCGACGGCAAGATCCTGATGGTGAAGGACTGCCCCAAGCACGGCCACTTCGAAGATGTGATGTCGATCGACACCGAGTTCTCGCGCCATCTCGAAGACGTTTTTCCGGGCCGCGACATCCGCGCCCACAACGACGAGAAGCTGCACCACCACGGCTCGTCCACGGTGAAGTATGGCCGCGGCTCGGTGCTGACCATCGACCTTACGAACCGCTGCAACATGATGTGCGATCCCTGCTTCATGGACGCCAACCAGGTGGGCTTTGTCCACGAGCTGCAGTGGGAAGAAATCAAGACCATGCTCGACAACGCCATCACCATCAAGCCGCGGCGGCAGATGAGTGTACAGTTCTCCGGCGGAGAGCCCACGCTGTCTCCGTATTTCCTGGATGCCGTTCGCTACGCGCGCAAAGTGGGATACAACTCGGTGCAGGCTGCGACCAACGGCATCGAATTCGCCAAGAGTCTGGAATTCGCGCAGCAGGCTGCGGACGCAGGTATGCGCTATGCCTATCTGCAGTTCGACGGCATTGGCAACGCGGCCAACGCGCACCGCATGGTCGGCAACTTGTTCGATGTGAAGCTGAAGGCCATCGAGAACCTGCATAAGGCCGGAGTGGAAATCGTTCCGGTCGTCACGATTGTGAATGGAATTAATAACGAGCAGGTCGGACGCATCATCAAGTTCGCCCTGGACAATCCGAAGAAAATCGGATTCCTCTCGTTCCAGCCGGTAAGCTTCACCGGTCGCGACGAGGCGGTCACCGACGATCGCCGCCAGGCGCAACGCTACACGCTGTCGCACCTGGCGCACGACGTGAAAAATCAAACCGGACTGGGCGAGCCGGCCCGCGACTGGTTCCCCATCAGCTTCATGTCCACCTTCAGCGACTGGGCGGATCTGATGCACGTCGAAGACAAAAACAACGATTGGGGCCAACTCTCATGCGGTTGTCATCCGAATTGCGGGACGGGGATGGCGGTGATGATTGACAAAGAAACTAAGGAAGCCGTCCCGGTGACCGCATTTCTGAAGGGCGATCAGCTGGCTAAAGATATTGCGCGGGTGAACGATGCGTCGCGCGGGAAGTTCCTGACCATCTTCGGGATGGCTCTGTGCCTGATGAAGAACTACGATCCGTTCCAGGCGCCGACGCACTTCAAGTTGATGGACCTGCTCAAGAAGTTTGACAAGAACTTCAATGCGACGGGAAAGAACTACGGCAAGGTGGGTCCGGAGCGGACGATTGACGACGTCATGAAGCGACGGCAGGACCGATGGAACTTCCTGTTTATCGCGGGCATGTGGTTCCAGGACCTGTTCAACTACGATTTCCGGCGGACGGAGCAGTGCATTATTCCGTACGCGACGCAGGAAGGCGAAATCAGCTTCTGCGCGTATAACACGGGCGTGGGCTGGCGGAACATCATCGAGAAGATGCATATGACGGCCACCCTCACCAAGTGGTACGACGAGCATGGACGGCACGAGATCTTCGCCGGCGGCAAGAAGGTGAAGATGGAGGACGTATCGCACTCGCTGCTGCTGCGGGATGAGATCGTGACCACGGAACTGCAGCATGACCTGGACAAGCTGGGCATCGCGAAGAATGCGCGGGAAGAGAAAATGCGGGCTAGAGATGCGAAGGCGGCTTCGGGCTCCCGGCCTCCGGCTTCCGGCGACGCGCCTGAGGTTGCAGCGCGGCGTCGTGGACCACAGAAGGATGAGGAAGCCTACAACGCTCGCATGGCTTCCCTTTATCGTGAGGTCGTTTTGAAAGAAAAGCCGGTGGTGGCGGAGAACGGGTTTATTCCGCTGGGCGCGCTGGCGAAGCCAAACGGCAACGGAGCGCACGCTCCCAAGCCGGAGATGCCGGAACCGGTGGCGGGGGATTAGTTCGGGCTTCGGCCATCGGGCTTCCGGCTTCGCTTAAACTCAACGGGCCGCCTCTGGGCGGCCCGATTTGCTGCACCCGGAGGGTTCCGGTGCGATCGTGAGCACCCACAGAAACGGACTGTGTCGCCAAACCCCACCACATTGGCGTGATTCGTTGACTCGGGGAGGTCGCGTCCGTAAGATGGGGCGTCCCGCTAGCCGGGCGTTTCCCGAATGATCGACCAGGTCATCTCTCACTACCGCATTCTCGAAAAACTCGGTGGCGGCGGCATGGGCGTTGTGTATAAGGCCGAGGACACGCGCCTGCACCGCTTTGTTGCTCTCAAGTTCCTGCCGGAAGAAGTTGCCCGCGACCCGCAGTCGCTCGCCCGCTTTCAACGCGAGGCGCAAGCCGCCTCGGCGCTGAATCACCCCAACATCTGCACGATTTACGACATTGGCGAGCAAGACGGGCGGGCGTTCATCGCGATGGAATTTCTGGACGGGATGACGCTGAAGCATCTTATTGCGGGAAAGCGGACCGAGATGGATGTTCTGCTCGGCCTGGCGATCGAAATTGCCGAGGCTCTGGATGCCGCACATTCGGAAGGGATCGTGCACCGCGACATCAAGCCGGCGAACATTTTTGTCACTAAACGCGGACACGCCAAGATTCTGGACTTTGGGCTGGCGAAGGTCGCGACCGGGGGCAGTTCAACAGGTCAGCCAGCATCGGCAAATACGCTGATGGAAACAGTTGACGAGCAGCACCTGACCAGCCCCGGTTCCACGCTGGGGACGGTCTCTTATATGTCCCCGGAGCAGGCGCGAGCCAAAGATCTGGACAAGCGCACTGATTTGTTCTCGTTCGGCGCAGTGCTTTATGAGATGGCGACGGGAATGCTGCCTTTTCGCGGCGAAAGTTCCGCGGTGATTTTCAAGGCCATTCTTAGCGAGGCGCCGACGTCCGTGGTGCGGCTTAATCCGGATGTGCCGGCTGAGCTGGAGCGAATCATCAATAAGGCTCTAGAGAAAGACCGGAACCTGCGCTACCAGAGCGCCGCGGATATGCGAGCCGACCTGCAACGGTTGAAGCGGGATACCGAGAGCGGCCGGGTGCCCGCGGCTAGTTCGTCTGCCGTTCCGGTTGCGCAGAGTGCACCCGCTCCGCCTGCTTCTTCCGGCAGCGTGGCTGCGGTTCAGCCTTCCTCTCCGTCGGCTTCATCGGCGGCGATTCCGCCGACGGCAACTACGCCCGGTTCACGTTGGAAGATACTGCTTCCTGCGGGGCTTGTCGTTCTTGTCGCTCTCGTGGCCGGAGGCATCTATCTTCGCTCGCACTCGACGAAGGCGGCAGCAACCGCGGCCCCGCTCACGGAGAAAGACACGGTGGTTCTCACAGACTTCGCGAACTCCACGGGCGACCCGGTGTTTGACGGCACGCTGAAGCAAGCACTGGCGGTGGATCTAGAGCAGTCTCCGTTCCTCAACATTCTTTCGGACCGAAAAGTCGGGGAGACACTGAAACTGATGGGCCGGGGGCCGGCCGAGCACATCACCGCCGACGTCGCCCGGGAACTGTGCCTGCGCACCGGCAGCAAAGCGGTTCTAAGCGGAACCATCTCAAACCTCGGAAGTGAGTATGTGGTCTCGCTCGATGCCGTGGCCTGCAATAGCGGCGATAATCTGGCCAAAGAACGCGCCGAAGCTCCCAGCAAGGAAGGCGTGCTCAAGGCGCTCGACACTACCGCCACCGCCATGCGTGCACGGCTGGGGGAATCGCTGGCCTCGGTGCAAAAATTTGACGTGCCGGTGGAAGCCACTACGCCTTCGCTGGAAGCGCTGAAGGCTTACAGCATGGGCATCACGACCGGCCGTACCAAGGGGGACGCGGAAGCGATTCCGTTCATGAGGCGGGCCATCGAGCTCGACCCCAACTTTGCCATGGCCTATGTCGGTCTGGCGGTCGAGTACTCGAATCTTGGACAGGCCAGCCTGGCCGCGGACTATTCAAAGAAGTCCTACGACTTGCGTGATCGCGTCAGCGACCGCGAGAAGTACCGCATCTCTGCGTTCTACTTCCAGTACGTTACTGGCGAAGTGGAGAAGGCCACAGAAGCTTACGAACTTTGGGGGAAGAGCTACCCGCGTGACTCGGTGCCTCACGGGAATCTGGGTTTCATCTATAACTCGCTGGGGCAATACGACAAATCGATCGCGGAAACGGAACTGCAGCAGCGCCTAGAACCCACGATCGTGGGCTATGGAAACCAGGCGGGCAACTACATTGCCGTCAATCGGCTCAAGGACGCCCGCCAGACGCTGCAAGAAGCACAGCAGAAGAACTTTGATGGCCTGAACATACGGAGCCAGCAGTATGCTTTGGCGTTCCTGTCCGGCGATACCGCCGAAATGGAGCGGCAGGTGGAATGGTCGGCGGGGCGACCCGGCGAGGAAGACCAGATGCTGAACAGCCACGCCGATACCCAGGCCTACTATGGCCGGCTGGGAAAAGCGCGCGACCTGGCGCGACGCGCCACCGACTCAGCCGTGCGCGGGGATGCCAAAGAGACGGGAGCGTTATGGCTCGCGTTTCAGGCCCTGCGCGAAGCGGAAGTGGGCAATGGGGCTGCGGCCCGGCAAGCTGCCGCCCGCGCCTTAGCGCTAGCTCCCGGGCGTGATGTGAAGGCCGTAGCAGCTGTGGCGCTGGCACGCAGCGGCGAGGCCGCGCAATCCAGAACGATCCTCGAATCGCTGCAGAAGTCCGAGTCCACGAACACACTTTTGAAGGTGTTGTCGTTTCCGATGATCGAGGCGTCGATCGATATGGCGCAACAGGCGCCAGACCGGGCTATCGTCGCGCTCGAGCCATCCTTGCCCTACGAGCTCGCGGGCCAAGCCTTAATGTATCCCGAGTACCTTCGCGGCCTGGCCTATCTCGCCCAAAAGAATGGGCCGGCTGCAGCCCCCGAATTCCAGAAGTTGATCGATCATGCCGGAATCGTGCAGAACTTCGTGCTCGGTTCGCTGGCCCGGCTCCAACTCGCCCGTGCGTATGCCATTTCCGGCGACACCGCGAAAGCCAAAGCTGCCTACCAGGACTTCCTCAAGCTCTGGAAAGACGCCGATCCCGATATTCCTATCTTGAAAGAAGCGAAGGCGGAATACGCGAAGCTGCAGTGAAGCTGGTCTCGGTGCGGGCCGGACTTATCTCTAATAACCCGTCCCTTCCTGGCGGACACGAATGGTCCGCACTCCACAGAAAATAGTGCAAAGTGATGACGCGGCGGTGACAGTGCGATGACAAACGCCGGCAAGGTAAATCGCTAGGATCGCGGCTATAGCAGGCCAGGGATTAGCAGATCGATGCTGCGTTGAACCGTGGGTGTACCCCTCGCCAGGCCTGCACAAAGGAGAATTTCTTTATGCCGCGTTCTGTACGTCGGATGATCGCTCTTACCAGTTGCCTCGGGACTCTGCTCATGTTGGGTGCGAGCACGGCCGTGGCGCAGTATCAACTCACCAATCTCTCCTCGAACCAGGTCGGACAGGCCCACCACGATGATCCGCTAATCGTGAATGCCTGGGGACTGGTGCATGCCCCCGGCTCAGCCTGGTGGGTGAGTGACAATAACTCAGGGTGGTCGACCTTGTACGATGGCCAGGGAAATCTGAATCAGGGACTGAAGGTATTGATCCCGACCGGGGGAAACGGCCCGGATTCGCCGAAGGGATTGAACGGCCCCGGTTCACCGACGGGGATTGTGTGGAACGGATCGAACGGTTTTGAGGTACAGGGATGGGCAGCGGTTTTCCTGTTCTCCACGCTGGACGGGACCATCAGCGGGTGGGCGCCGCAGTCGAACTTTAACCAGGCGATTCTGGCGGTGGACAATAGTAAGGCGGGAGCAGTGTATACCGGCCTGGCGATTTCGAGCAGCGGGAACCTGCTGTATGCCGCCAACATAGCCTCGGGCGCGGTTGAAGTTTATGATGCAAACTTCAACCTCGTGAAGAATCCGGGCGCATTCACCGACCCGAATATCCCCACGGGCTTCGCGCCCTTCGGGATCCAGGATCTCAATGGCGAGGTCTACGTCGCCTACGCGAGCACGACCGGAGGCAGTGGTGGCTTCGTGGATAAGTACACGGAAGGCGGCACGCTAGTGAACGGGAAATCCCTCATTCAGGGGGCTCCGCTGAACCAGCCTTGGGGAATCGCGGCGGCGCCCAAGAACTTTGGACCGCTGAGCAACACACTGCTGATATCGAACAACACCAACCACGGAACGATCAACGCCTTCGATGCGGTCAGCGGGAAGTTCGTCGGCACAGTGAAGGATGTGAACGGCAAAGCGATCTCGATCGACCAACTGTGGGGAATCGGGTTCGGGGATGGGATGGGCCATAACGGAGGGGTCAATCAGTTGTTCTTCACGGCTGGTCCCGGCAACAACCTGGCAGGGACTTTTGGCAACATTGTGTTCAAGCCATAGGACAGAGCGCGGAGGTGATGCAGCGGGCAGCCGTGAGGCAGCCCGCTGTTTTTCCGTAGGGATGTGCTGGTCCTAACTATTTTCTGCCAAAGACTTCCTTGAGCAAGGCCGTAGTCTGCGCGGCAGGATTCTTGCGAATCTTCTCCTCTTCTCCCAGCATATAGAACAAGCCGTCGAGGATTATCCGATCTGGCGAGTTTTGTTGCCAAGGCGCATAATCGTCGGCGTTGTCGATAGGAGCGTTCGGACATGCGCCGGATGATTGGTGTGGGAGTCTTTTTATTGGTTTGGATCGGGGTCTTAAGTGCGGCGAAACCTCCGGCGAAGCCGCTGCACATTTATTTCGTTGATGTGGAAGGCGGGCAAGCGACGCTGGTGGTAAGTCCGTCGGGACAATCGCTGCTGATCGATACCGGCTGGCCCGGGTTTGACGGGCGGGATGCGGGCCGCATTGTGGCGGCGGCGCACGCAGCGGGGGTCAAGCAACTCGACTACGTGCTGATCACGCACTACCACCGCGATCATGTGGGTGGAGTGCCGCAACTGACGGGGCAAATCAAGATCGGGACGTTCGTGGACCACGGACCAAATCTGGAAGATTCCGACGTGACGCGCGAAGACTATGCCGCCTATCAGAAGGCGATTGCGGGGCACACCCGCCTGATCTTGAAACCGGATGAGGGGTTGCCGATGCGGGGGATCACGGTGCAGGCGGTGACTGCGGCGGGAGAGCACATCGCCGATCCGCTGCCGGGCGCGGGAGAGGCCAATCCTTATTGTGGGTCCGAGGCGGAGCCTTCGGCGGATGCGAGCGAGAATGCACGATCGCTGGGAGTCTTGGTTACTTATGGAAGATTCCGGTTTCTCGATCTGGGTGATCTCACGAAGAAAAAAGAGATGGAATTGGCGTGTCCCAACAATCTGATCGGGACGGTGGATTTGTACCTGACGACGCATCATGGGCTGGATCAATCGAATGCGAAGGCTCTGGTGTGGGCACTACATTCGCGAGTGGCGGTCATGAACAACGGCGCGCACAAAGGAGGGAGTCCGGGGGCGTGGCAGATCGTGCATGATTCTCCGGGCCTGCAAGATTTGTGGCAGCTGCACTACGCGATGGATGGCGGCACCGAACACAATGTCGGGGAGGAGCGGATTGCGAATGTCGATGAGAAGTGCGCGGGGAAGTACATCACGGTAACGGCGGAGGAGGACGGGTCCTTCACCGTGCTGAATGAGAGGAATGGGTTGAGCAAGACATACGGGAAGAAGTAACGGCACGGCATGATTGTCATCGTGATGGGAGTAACCGGGGCGGGGAAGACGACGGTCGGGCGTCTGCTGGCGCAGCAACTGGGATGGGAGTTCATCGAAGGAGACGATTTTCATCCCGCGGCGAACGTGGAGAAGATGCGGCGGGGGATTTCGCTGAACGATGACGACCGGCGGCCGTGGCTGGAGCGGCTGCGGGTGGAAATTGCGAATCGGGAGGCAAAGGGCCAGAACTTGGTGCTGGCGTGCTCGGCCTTGAAAAAGGAGTACCGGGAGATGCTCGCTGTGGGGCCGGCAGTGAAATTTGTGTATTTGAAGGGAAGCGCAGAAGGGATCGCAGAGCGGCTGAGGGCGCGGCAGGGGCACTTCGCCGACGAAGGGATTCTCGCCGGGCAGTTCGCCGATTTGGAAGAACCAGAAGCGGCGTTGGTGGTCGAGACTGCTACTACGCCGCAGGAGATTGTGGGAGAAATCCGGGAGACGTTGGGGTTGTAACCGAGCGCGGAGAGTTCTTGAACCGAGCGCCTGATCAAAGCTTAGAGTCCCTCGTGGTCGCGCGGCTGATGTGGCGGCTGATGCCGTTTCTCTTTCTTCTTTATATTGTTGCCTACCTCGACCGCATCAACGTGAGCTTTGCCATCCTGCAGATGCGGGAACAACTTCATTTGAGCGACCGGGTCTACGGACGCGCCGCGGGTATGTTTTTCGCCGGGTATTTTTTCTTCCAGGTGCCGAGCAACCTGGTGCTGGAAAAAGTGGGCGTGCGTCGCTGGATTTCGGGGCTGATGGTGACATGGGGATTGGTGTCGTGTTCGATGGTGTTCATTCGCGGACCGGTGAGTTTTTATGGATTGCGTTTTCTGCTGGGCGCGGCCGAAGCGGGATTTTTTCCGGGGATGATCCTCTACATGAAGCAGTGGTTCCCGGCGAGTGCCCGGGCTCGGGCGGTGGCGTGGTTCATGACCGCGAATCCGCTGGCCGGAGTGGTTGGCAGCCCGATCTCCGGAGCGCTGCTGGGAATGCACGGCGGCGGGCTGGCAGGATGGCAGTGGTTGTTCGTGATGGAGGGAGTGCCGGCGATCGTGCTAGGGACTGCGGTGTATTGGGTATTGACGGATCGTCCTGAGAATGCGAAGTGGCTGTCCGAGGGGCAGCGCGGCTGGCTCCTCGAAGAACTCGAACGCGAACGGCAGGCGAACTCCGGCGGGCAGAGCGGCAGCTTTTGGAAGGTGCTGGCGAGCCGGAGAATCTGGCTGCTGGCGCTGGTGTATTTCGGCGGCCCGGCATGTATGTACGGTGTGACGCTGTGGCTGCCGAGCGCGATCCGGAGCCTGTCAGGACTGGGATACTTCACGACTGGCCTGGTGGCTGCCATTCCCTATCTGGTGGCTGCGGTGGCGATGGTGCTCTGGGGCATGCATTCCGACCGAACCGGCGAACGGCGTTGGCATACGGCTTTGCCCGGATTGCTGGGAGCAACGGCGTTAGGGATGGCGGCCTACGGCAGGGCACCGCTGCTGGTGATTGTGGGAATGAGCCTGGGAATGTTGGGGGCAGAAGCGATGACGGGACCGTTCTGGGCGATGGCGACATCGGGATTGAGCGGCACGGCAGCGGCCGCAAGCATTGCGGTGATCAACTCCATCGGGAATCTGGGCGGATATTTTGGGCCGTACATCATTGGGCTGGCACGTTCGTCCAACGGAGAGTTCCGCGGGGGTTTGCTGGCGATCGGGGTCACGCTGGCGGTGAGCGGAGTGCTGGCGCTGGTTCCGGGGGCGAAGCGGGGGACGAGATTCGGCTAACTTCTTTCCCTTGTGCGGTGTAGAGTTTATTCCATAGCCTTTGGATTGAGCGGGTAAGTGGTCGTCGATCCAGGCGGTTGAGGTTACGGAAGTTGAACGCATTGTTTACAATAGGAGATTCGTCCGCCCGGTAGCCGGGGAGCCCTGTAGAGGGACGAAGACATTTTGGAGCAGGCAAACCACAATTCCAGCGCGTCCCCCAGCGTGTACTGGCGGGTGGAGGGGAGTTTGCTCGACCTGACCGTGGTCGAGCCGGTGGCGTTCTTCACCTGGAACGCGCAGACCTTCACCGAGCGCTTCCGGCGGCGGGGACTGATCTTCCTGATGGCAGCGCTGCGCCCCTTTCTCTATTCGACCAACCGCAAGTTTGCCACGAGGGTGGTGCACGCCACGCTGCGTGGCGTGACGCGCGACCGCCTGGATCTGCTGGGCGAGGAATATTTCCAGTACAAGCTGAAGCCGCGGTTGAAGGCGCGGGGAGTGGAGAAGGTGAAGGAACTGGTGCGCGCGGGCGCGGATGTGATCCTGGTAAGCCAGGGGCTGGATCACGTGATGAAGCCGCTGGCGCGGCATTTGGGAGCGCGGCGCGTGGTCGCCAACCGGCTGGAGTTTCGCGATGGCATGGCGACGGGAAGGCTGATCGATCCGGTGATTCGACCGCGCGGCGCGTTTGCGCGGATCCGGGATGAGCAGCCGGATGGACGGCGGGCTCCGAAGACGCTGGCGCGGCAGCTGGATATTTCGGTGGAGCAGTTGCGGGCAGCGGTGGAGCCAGCGGCGAGAGTCTCGCACTGGCCAATCGCGAGAGAGTTGCATTCGCAAACTGTGGGGGAGCGGCCCGTCGTGCATTTTGATGGGCAGAGGCAGGCGGCAGGATTCTCCGTGCGGCGGGCGCTGGCGGGCCGGCACGTGATGCTGATCGGTGTGACCGGGTTCATCGGCAAGGTCTGGCTGGCGAATCTGCTGATGGATTTGCCGAAGATCGGGCGGATTTACTTGCTGATCCGGCGGCAGAAGTCGAATCCTGCGGAGCGGCGGCTGGAAAAGATGGTGGAAGAGTCGCCGGTGTTCGATCCACTGTTCAAAAAGTATGGGGCGGGGCTGGCGGAGTTTCTGCGGGAAAGAGTGGAAGTGGTCGAGGGCGACGTGACGCAGGCAGGGCTTGGGCTTGCGCCAGACCTGGCACGGCGCCTGCAGCGAGACTTGGACTTAGTCATAAACAGTTCTGGGCTGACGGATTTTAATCCCGATTTGCGGGATGCACTTGCGACCAACACGGACGCGGCGGTGAACATCCTGGAGTTTGTGCGAGGCACGGACCACGCCGGCCTGCTGCATCTTTCGACCTGCTATGTGGCGGGCGAGAGTGATGGGCGGGTGGTCGAGAAGCTGAACACGAACTACAACCCGCGCCGATTGCGGGATTTCGACGCAGAGCGGGAATGGCAGGCGCTGCATGAGCTGGCCCGGCAAGCGGAGGCGCAGGCCGAGAGCGCAGAGGTAACCGCCGGATTGAAGATGCAGGCGCTGGCCAAGGAGCACGCGGCCAAGGGTCTGCAGGGCGCGGCGCTGGAAAATCAGATTCGCAAGAATCGCCTGCGCTGGCTGAAAACCTATCTGACCGAAGCCGGGACGCGGCGAGCGAAGGAGCTGGGCTGGCCGAATACGTATACGCTGACCAAGAGCCTGGCGGAGTCGCTGATCGCCAAGCATGGTGCGGGGCTCCCGATTGCGGTGGTGCGGCCGGCGATTGTGGAGACATCGGTCGCGAAGCCGTTCGTGGGTTGGAATGAAGGGATCAACACCTCGGCGTCGCTGTCCTATTTGTTGGGAACGTATTTCCGCCAGTTGCCGTCGAATGAGAGCAAGCGGCTGGATATCATCCCGGTGGATGCGGTGTGCGCGGGGATGACGCTGATTGGGGCGGCGATTGTGGAGCGTCGGCATGACCGGCTGTATCAGCTGGCGACTTCGGTGACCAACCCGTGCGATATGGGGCGGTCGATCGAGCTGACGTCGCTGGCGCACCGCAAACATTACCGTGCGCAGGAGGGACTGGAGTCCTGGCTGCGGCTGCGGTTCGATGCGATTCCGGTATCGAAGACGCGGTACCAGAGGATGTCGGCGCCGGCGCAGAAGGCGATTGTGAAATCGATTCAGCGGATCATGTCGCCGCTGCCGCTGAAGAAGACACCGCTGGTAAAGGCGGAGCGGAACCTGGAGCGGGTGGAAAAGCTGATCGAGCTGTTTGAACCGTTCATCCTGCTGAATGAGCACGACTTTGCGGCGGATAATGTGGAGAAGCTGTCGCACGCGCTGGTGGAAGAAGAGCGCGAGGATTTTGGATACAAGACGCAGTGGCTGGACTGGTGGGATTACTGGATCAACGTGCATATTCCGGCGCTGCGGCGGTGGACGTATCCGCTGATCGAGGGCAGGCCGCTGGAAGCGCGGGCCCCGCGGAGTCTGAACTTGGCGGGTAATGGAGAAGCGGTGCGGACGGGGACTAACGGGAGAACGTGGTGACTCGTACGTCAGGGGCTAAAGCCCTTATTTATCGCTAGGGCTGAACCGCAGCGCTGAAGCGCTGCTCCCCCGAGACGCTTGGTATCAAGAGTTGGTGTCATCGGCGACGGTGGTCCGGCGTGCCCCAGAGGCAGCCTAGGCGTCCGTAAGGTCCCTCATGGAGCTGACGCTCCATTCGGGATGACATCGAATAGGAAGAGCGGCGTGAATGGCGATTTTTCTGACAGGATCGACGGGATATATCGGAGCGCATGTGGCGGCGAACCTGCTGCGGGACCACGGCGCGGCGCTGAATGTGCTGGTGCGGGCGCGGGACGCGCGCGAGGCGGAAGAACGCTTGTGGCAGGCGCTGCAATTGCATCTGGAGTTCCCCCAGTTCTATGAGCACCTGCAGACACGGTTGCGGATCTTTCGCGGGGATTTGACTGCATCCGGCTTCGGACTTGGGCGCGACGACTATGACCGCCTGGTGCACACCACCGATTCGGTGATTCACTGCGCGGCGTCGCTGAACCGGAAGTCGGAGAAGAGTTGCCTGAACGTGAACCTGCGGGGCACCCTCGAAGTGCTGACGCTGGCGCGGCACGCGGAGCACTATCACGGGCTGCGCCGGTTCAGCCAGGTGAGCACGGTGGCGGTGGCGGGGAAGCGGCAGAACGAAGTGGTGACCGAGGACCGGGCGATTGAGTGGGACCGGTCGGATTACGATCCCTATGCGCGCACCAAGAAATTCTGCGAGCACATGATGCGGGTGCTGCTGCCAGAAACGCCGAAGACGGTATTCCGACCGAGCATCGTGCTGGGCGACAGCCGATATGCGGAGACCACGCAGTTCGACATGGTGAAGGCGTTCGTCTTTCTCGCCGGGCTGCCGGTGCTGCCGTTTCGCCCGACGGACAAAATCGACATCGTGAACGTGGATTTCGTCGCGGATGCGATTTCGACGCTGCACCAGAAAGATCATCCGCGGTACGACACCTATCATCTTTCGTCGGGAACGGGATCGCAGACCTTTCGCGAGATCACCAAGGCGCTGGCGGCGGCACAACAGAAGCGGGCGCCGGTGTTTGCTCCCTTCGCCGAGCGGCCTTTTGCGGGATCGGTGAGTTTTCTTTCGAGCCGCAAGGGGGCGGTGGGATATGGCGCGTCGCTGATGAAAGTATTCATGCCCTATCTGGTGTGGAACACGGTGTTCGACAACACGCGAGTGACGGCGGAACTGGGAAAGAGGCCGGTGCCATTTTCTGAGTATTGTTATCCGCTACTGAAATTCAGCCGCGAGAACCAGTTCGAATACAAATACCGGCGCTGGCCGGCCGCGGCGGGAGGATCGGCCGCATGATGGACTTCATCCTGGAAGCGTGGGTCAGCAGCTCGATCGAGCGCGCCAAGGCGGCTTGGATCCTGGGCGGAGGCAAGCGCTGGCAGCCGGGCGAGAAGCTCAGACTGTTGTTCGCCGGATACAACGGCACGCGCAACATGGGGTCGGACGTGCGGGTGGAAGAGATGCTGCGCCAGATCCGGCACATTCTCGGCGCGGAACGGGTGGAGTTCAGCGTGATGAGCCAGAATTTCGAGTTCTCTCGAGGATATTTCGAGGGCACGAAGCAGGTACATCTGCCGGATATTTTTCCTCCCTTTCTGGCCAATGAGGTACCCAGGCACGATGGCGTAGTCGCGTGCGAAGGGTCCATGTTCAAGAGCAAGTTCGCCAACGCGCTGACCACGATGATGATCGGGTCGCTGGGAATTGCGGCGGCACAGAATAAATTGTCCGTTGGCTACGGCGCTGAGGCAGGGTACATGGATCCGCTGGTGGCGAAGATGTGCGGACGGTATTGCAAGAATTCTTTTGTCATCACGCGGAACGAAGAATCGCGGGGCATGCTGCGCGAGCTGGGTGTGCCGACGGAGTTGGGCACGGACACGGCATGGACGTTTGAGCCGCGTCCGGCAGAGTATGGGCAAAGCGTGTTGCGCCAGGTGGGATGGGATGGGCGCACGCCGGTGCTGGTGGTCTGCCCGATTAACCCGTTTGAGTGGCCGGTGAAGGCGTCGGTGGCGAAGTACGCGGTGCACAGTCTGACCGGGGCCTACAAAGACAGCCACTACCGCACCGTCTATTTCCATAGTTCGGGGCCGGCAGCGGAGCAGAAATACCAACGATATCTGACCGCGATTGCCAACGCGGTGGATGCGTTCCGCAAAAAGAAGAACGTCTTCGTCATCCTGGTAGCGACGGAGAGGCTGGATGCGCGGCCGGCGAATCGCATTTCCGAGAAGCTGGGAGGCGTGCCGGTTCTGACTTCCGATCAGTACAACATGTATGAGTTGGTGAGCATTTTGCGGGCGTGCCATATGATGGCGTCGTCGCGCTATCACGGCATTGTGACCTCGATGCCGGCGCTGGTGCCTTCGGCGGGAATCACGATGGACGAACGCATCCGGAATCTGATGCGCGAGCGTGGGCACGAGCACCTGCTGATGAATGTGGACGACGCGGAACTGGAAGGGAAGCTGCTGGCGGCGCTGGAAGCGTTGAGTTCCCAGGGCGAGGAGATTGCGGCCGGCATTGCGCGCACCGTGGTGAAGAATCTGAAGGTGATGGCGCGCATGGGGGTGTATTTCGAAGAGGAAGTGCGGAAAAGGTATCCGGAATTTCCCACGCGGACGGGGGAGTGGAGCTGGGAGAATTATTTGCCGCCGATGAACGCTTGTTTGCGGGACTTGGTGGCGGCGTATAGCTGAGTCCGATACGGTATCAAGCCACGGAAGCTCGGGGAGAACGAACCCAGGAATCTTTCCGGAACCGTGGTTCAGAGCACCGGCGTTTGAAATCATCATGCCATTCGTAGGCGAGATTTTCTCGCAACTAAAAGCGGCTGCGGACACGCGGATTCTCGCTGAGATTCGCGATGGCGAAGTCACGGGGGTGACCGGCGGCGAGTTGTTGGAAATGGTGCGCAAAGCGCGCACGTTTCTCGCTTCGAGGGGATTGAAGCAAGGTGACCGGTGCGGACTGCTAGCGGCGAACAGCATCCGCTGGGTTGCGATGGATTTGGCCATCATGGCCGAAGGGCTGATCGTGGTGCCGCTGTACGCCAGGCAGGCTCCCGCCGAACTGGTGGCGATGATGAAGGATTCGATGCCGTCGCTGGTGTGCTGCGGAGACGAGGCGTTGCGGAATGGGATTGCCCAGGCTTGGCCGGAGGCGCCCCCGCAGTTCCTGTTCGACGAGATCTTTGCCGGAGTCGAAGGCATACAACTGGATCGAGTACAGGTAGGGGTCGCCTCGCCTGTGACCATCATCTACACGTCGGGAACGTCGGGCGAGGCCAAGGGCGTGGTGGTGACCGCAGCGAACGTGGGATTCATGCTGGAGCGGACCTCGGAACGGCTAAGCGAGTTGATGCCGGGTTCGGTGGGGCAGGACCGCGTCTTTCATTATTTGCCTTTTACGTTTGCGGCGTCGTGGATAGCGTTGCTGACGTTTTTGAAGCGGCGAAGCCTGGTCACGCTAAATATGGATTTGACGAAGATTGCGAGCGACATGCGGTCGGTGGCTCCGGACTATTTCCTGAATGTGCCACAGTTGCTAGAGCGCATGCGGCGGGCGGTCGACGAACAACTCTGGAAGACAGGCGGCGTGGCGCTGGCGATTTATTCGCGCGCCAAGGGTGCGTGGGCCCGCAAACAGGAAAATAAGCCGAGGTCCGGCGATGTTCTATGGCTGTGGCTGGCGAATAAGGCCGTGTTTCCGACGATCCGGAAAAAGATGATCGGGGAAAACCTGAAGGCGTTGATTTGCGGGTCAGCCCCGCTAAGTCCCGAGACACAGCTCTGGTTCATGATGCTGGGGATTCGCGTGTTGCAGGTTTACGGGCTGACGGAGACGACCGCGATCTGCACCATGGACGATCCGAACCGGGTTGAGGTGGGGCACGTGGGTCCGGCGATTGCGGGCATGGAGATGAGGCTGGGAGAGAATGACGAGATCGTGGTACGCGGGCCCAATGTTTTTCCGGGATACTGGAACCGGCCGGCGCAGACGGCCGAAGCGCTGCGCGATGGATGGTTCCACACTGGCGATCAGGGCGAGATGAATGGGGCGGGGAACTGGCGCATTGCGGGGCGGATCAAGAATCTAATTGTACTGGGCTCGGGGCACAAGATTGCGCCGGAATCGATTGAGGATGCGATCCTGAAGAGTTTGCCGGGAGCACAGCAGGTGGTGGTGGTGGGGAATGGGCGCGGGTATTTGTCGGCGATTGTGACCGGGGGCGCGACGCAGGAACAGGTACAGACCGCGCTGGATGCGGTGAATTCTCAATTGCCCCACTACAAGCAGGTGCGGACGTTTGTAGTGCGCCCAGAGGCGTTTTCGATTGAAAACGGCATGCTGACGGTGAACGGCAAGCTGAAGCGGGATGCGATTGCGGCAGGGATGAAAGGCGAGATTGAGGAGATGTACCGGGTGAAGCAGGCGGTATAGGCCGGGATAGAGCCGCGGAGCGCTGTAGTGCGGCGAGGACATGAAGGAATTTCGGGGGAAGGCACTATCGTGGGAGCTCAACAGCGGCGTCATTGAACTGGCGCTGCACCGGGAGCCTTGCAACGAGCTAGGATCGCTGTCGCTGGAGGAGTTCGAGAAGTTTGCTGCGGCGCTGGAAAGCCTGCAGAAGGAAGCGCATGCACTCATTATTTATAGCGAGCTGAACCCTGGGTTTTGCGCAGGAGCGGATTTAAGGGAACTGTACGAACGCTCCCAGGCGATGGAGCAGGCGGCAGCGGTAGCGGGAGTTCGGGATTTTCTGGTGAGGATTCACCATGTGTTGAACGCGATCGACGCCGCTCCTCTGACCACCCTTGCAGCAGTGCACGGAGTCACGTTCGGCGGAGGGTTGGAGCTGGCGTTGGCATGCGATTTGATCATCGCGGACAAGATGGCCCGGTTTTGTTTTCCGGAGTTGCGCCTGGGGCTGATTCCGGGGTTTGGTGGAATACCGCGACTGAAGCGGGATTTGGGCAACGCGGTGGTGCGCGATTTATTGTTGACCGGGCGCAGCTTTAACGCCAGTAAGGCACAGCAGGTTGGGCTGGTCAGCCAGGTGGTGGGCGAGGGCGAGGCGTTGCGGGCGGCGCGGGCAACGGCGGCGCAGCTGGGGAAGTTCGATCGCGCGACTGCGATAGCGGCGAAAAAGTTCATTAAGCCGATTCCGCAGGAAGAGCTGCGGCGAGAGATCGATATTTTTTGTGAATTGTTTGCGCGTCCGGCAGTACAGGCCGGGCTGAAGAAGTTCGTGGAGAGCAGGGACGCACAGCCCTATTTGCCGTAGTTGAGTTGCGGGCAAGGTGGCATAGGTCCTTCGCTTCGCTCAGGATGACAAAGCATTTATGAATACGGCCGACCAGACTCTTGATGAAATACTGCAGCTTGCGGCGGCGCATTTCAAGGTGCCGCGCGAGAAGCTTTCGCCTGACGACGACTTTTTCAAGACGCTGGGCATTGACAGTCTGCAGACCCTCGATCTGCTGACCAAGCTGGAGAACCACTTCCGCGTCGAGCTGCCAGACTATGAGCTGCAGGGAGTTTCGGATTTCCGCACGCTGGCGCAGAAGATTCAGGCAAGGCTCTAGGGGGAATCCAGTGCGGAGGCTCTGAGACACTGAAAAGACAACGAACAGGAAGCACCTCCGGTACACTCTCGACCGGTTTCTCAGCGTATTCAGGTAATGAACTGATTAACATGCTATTCTCCGTGCCTTCGTGTCTGTGTGATGAAATAAGTCTTTAATGCTCGATCTCCAAAAATATAGCTGTCTGGGCGCGGCGTTGCGCGATGCGCTGGACCGCTTTGCTGGCGAAACCTGCCTGATTGAGGCCGACCGCGAGCGCGAGAAGACGCGACTCACCTACTCCGACTTCAAGGAGATTGCCACGCCGCTGGCGAGGGCGCTGGAGGATGCCGACTTCGATCCCGGCGATCGTGCCGCGATCATCATGACGAATCAGTCGAAGTGGCTGATTTCGGCGTATGCGATCTTTTACTGCGGCGGGGTGCTCGTTCCGCTCGACTACAAGCTTACCGCGGCCGAGCACCTGCAATTGCTGGCACACTCGAAATCGAAGGTGCTCATTGTTGAGTACCATCTTTGGCGTGCGATCATGCAGTCGCCCGAGTTCCAGAACATCAAGACAAAGATGGTGCTGGTGACGGAGGCTCCGATGGGAGCCGACCTGGCAGGCGGATTCCGCTGGGAAGATTTCAAGCGCAAGGGCGCTCCTGATTTCGTGATGCGGCAGCGCGAGGACGTGGCGTGCATCGTGTATTCGTCGGGAACGGGCGGTCGGCCAAAGGGTTGCGTGCTCACGCATGAGAATTATCTGGAGCAATGCCGCGCGCTGACGGCATGGTATCCGTTCTGGCCGGGCGTGCGGTATTTGAGCATTCTGCCGACGAATCATGCCATCGATTTCATGGTCGGATTCATCGGGCCTTTTGTGTGCGGGGCGTGCGTGGTGCATTTGCGGACACTGCGCCCGGAGTTTGTGCGCGACGCGTTTGTGCGCTACCGGATCACCTATGTGTCGCTGGTACCGATGATCGTCAAGAACCTGGAGCGCGGGCTGCGGGCGAAGCTGGACGAGTTGCCCGGCTGGAAGCGGGCCCTCCTGAATCAACTGATTTCGATCAACAAAATGCTGACGCGACGCAGGCCGCGAGTGAAGCTGAGTCGCATTCTGCTTCCGCAGGTGCATCGCGCATTTGGCGGCGAACTGCTGGCGTTGATCACTGGCGGAGCGTTTCTGGAACCATCCACGATGCAGTTTTTCTATGATCTGGGCATTCCGGTGGTGAATGGTTACGGGCTCACGGAGGCCGGGACGGCGTTGACGCTGAACGACCTGAAACCGTTTCGAGCGGACACGGTGGGCAAGCCGCTGCCGGGAGTAGATCTGCGGATTCTGAGTCCGGATGCGGAAGGGATCGGCGAAGTGGCGGTGAATAGCAAGACGGTGATGTCGCATTACCTGGACGATCCGGAGTTGACGCTGGCCACGGTTGTGGACGGCTGGCTTCTGACCGGCGATCTGGGACGGTTTGACCGCAGCGGGCATTTGCAGCTGTTCGGCCGGAAGAAGAACATGATCGTGACCGAGGGCGGAAAGAATATTTATCCCGAGGACGTGGAGACGGTGTTTGATGGGCTGCCGGTGAAGGAGTGTTGTGTATTTGCCGCGAACTACCTGTGGCCGCGCAAGGAATTGACACAGGAGAAGCTGGTGATCGTGCTGCGGCTGGAACAGAATCAGCAGTTTGATAGCACGCTGCTGGAGGAGCTGACGACGCGTAACCGGCGCCTACCGGATTTCAAACGCGTGGGCGGGTATTTGATCTGGGAGAGGGACTTTCCGCGGACGGCGTCGATGAAGATCAAGCGACAGGAACTGGGTGAGGAAGTTGGGAAGACGGCGCAGCGCGGGGGGATGGTAGCGTTGTGAGAACTGCATCTTTGGAGTGAAGCTTGGCGGTGGATCTCAGCGACCGCAATCACAGTGCAAGCTGACGTAAGGGCCCTCGCGGGCTGACGCCCGTTCGGGATGACAAGCGCTTGCGGGGAACCGCGTCCGTCGTTGGGCAATCATTTAGGGCAATCCTTGTGGGGCAATCTTACTTAGCGATAGTGAATCCGGTGGCGGGCGGAGGACGGAGCCGCAAGATGCTCGGTCCGGCTCTGGAGCGGTTGCGGCAGGGCGGCGTCTCGCTGGACGTGGTCGAGACGCGCGCGGCGGGCGATGCCACACGGATTGCGCGCGAGGCTTACGGGCGCGGAGTGCGGAGGTTTATCGGGATCGGCGGTGACGGAACTTCGTATGAGATTGTCAACGGGCTATATCCCGAGGCGTGTGGGGGAGAACGCCCGACGCTGGCATTTCTACCGCTGGGGACGGGAAATTCGTTTTTGCGAGACTTCAGTGATCGTGGCGTGGAGCATGCTATCGAGTCGCTGATTGCGGGCCGAAGCCAGCCTAGCGATGTGTTGCGCCTGCGACATCGAGAGGGGGTGATCTACTCGATCAACCTTCTCAGCATGGGTTTTGCCGCGGACGTTGCGACCTTGCGGGCACGGCGTTTCAGCAGTGGGGGAGAGCTGGGGTATGTTGTCTCGATTTTTCTTACCCTGGCTCGATTCCAACGCAGGCCGTTTCCGGTGCGGGTTGAAGGGCAAGGAGAATTTGACCGGCGGCCGTGTCTGTTTCTCAGCTTTAACAACAGCAAATATACCGGCGGGACAATGATGATCGCTCCCAAGGCTGAGATCAACAGTGGCCTGATTGAATATGTCCGATGGGGGCCGATCGGGCGGATCGGACTGATCCGGAATTTGCCCGGACTCTACGACGGCACGCACATCGAGCATGCTCTTGCCGAACGAAAAGCGGTGCGGCAAGTGGAGTTTGATTTGGATACGCCGGTGGATGTGATGGTCGACGGGGAAGTGCTGACCGTGCAGTGCGAGGCGCTGGATGTGCTGCCCGGCGCGCTGAATGTTGCGGCGTAGACGCGACGATCCGCGGGGTCAATTTCCAGTTAGAGTTCTCGCCACACGTCTTTGAAACCGTAGAAGCCCTTCTTCCCGGCCAGCCATTCGGCGGCGCGGATGGCTCCTTCGGCGAAACCACGGCGGGACTTGGCGTCGTGGCAGAGATAGATGCGGTCGGCATCCGATTCAAGCACGATCTCATGCATGCCGACGACCTCGCCCTCGCGGAAGGAAATAATCTCGATCTCCTCTCCACTGGCGCTGGCCTCGCGGATTACTTGCTGAATGGCGATTGCGGTGCCGGAAGGCGCATCTTTTTTGTGCATGTGGTGCCGTTCAAAGATCTGGCCAGAATAGTTGTGACGCAAGGCTGCGGCCGCGGCCCGGGCCACGTCGAAAAACAGGTTTACGCCCACGGAGAAATTCGCGGCATAGAGGAATCCGGTTCCGTGTTTCTCTACAAGTTTCCGGACACGGTCGATCTCGCCGTGCCATCCGGTTGTGCCGACGACCATGTTCTTGCCGGCTTGCACGCAGGCCTCGATGTTAGCGAGGACGCAGTGCGGTGCGGTGAAATCAATGACCACGTCCACATCGCGGAGTTTCTCGCTGGTGAGGGCGGCGCAGTTCGCATTTTCTGCAGCCCCGGCGACCGTCAGGCTGTGCCCGCGCTCGCGAGCGACTTCGGCCACCAGGGTTCCGGTCTTGCCTCGGCCTAGAAGAAGAAGATTCATTGGAACGTGTATTTCATCAGAAAATCAGCCAGGAAGCTAACCCCAGCGGCTAAAGCCGGGGTTGATTTGCGACACTTACGGCGCGGCTGGAAGCCGCGCCCTTTCAAAACTTAGCCTGACTTTTCGGCCAGACTGCGATTCGGGCTCTTCCCAGCCTTTCCTTCACGCGAACACTTCCGGATCCAGTTCCGCGAAAAACGTGTTGTGCAGGCGCTGGATCACCTCGGGCACTTCGTCCTCCTCGATCACAAAGGTCAGATTGATTTCCGAAGCGCCCTGGGAGATCATGCGAATCTTCTTATCGGCCAGTTCGCGAAAAACCAGGGCAGCAACGCCCGGCTTGTCGCGCAAGCTTTCGCCCACCAGGCATACGATCGCCTTGCGACCTTCATATTTTACGTCGGCCAGCTTGGCGAGATCGGCGGCCAGGGCGGGGATGGCCTGATTCGAATCCACGGTGAGCGAAACGCTCACTTCGGAAGTTGAAACCACGTCAACCGCGACTTCGTGCCGGTCAAAAGCCTCAAAGATGGCACGCAGGAAGCCATGGGCCAGCAACATGCGTGGGGCGGCCACGTCCACGATAGTAATGCGCTTCTTGACGGCGATCGCCTTGAAAATGTTCTTCCCCTGGGGTGCGCGGGTGGTTATCTTGGTCCCTTCGCAGGACGGGTTCCGGGAATTGAGGACGTAGACGGGAATGTTTTTCTGAATTGCAGGAAGAACGGTTGCCGGATGCAGGACCTTGGCGCCGAAGTACGCCAGTTCCGCAGCTTCGTCGAAGCTGATCACTTTGATGCGCCGGGCCTGGGGACAGATTCTGGGGTCGGTGGTGAGAATGCCGTCCACGTCAGTCCAGATTTCGATCTTCCCTGCGTCGAGGCCGGCGCCGACGATGGCGGCGGAGAAATCCGACCCACCGCGCCCGATCGTGGTCGTGATGCCAGCGCGGTTGGCGCCTATGAACCCGCCCATCACTGGGACTTGGCCTGCATCCAAGAGCGGTTTGACCATGGTCTTCAGCCGTTGATTGGTTTCCTCGGTCTGGGGCACGGCCTGCATGTAATTGCTGTCGGTGACAAGGACGTCGCGCGAGTCGACGTGAGCTCCGTTCAAACCCTGCGCGGAAAAAGCGGCTGCAACAATCTTGCTGGATAACATTTCGCCGAAGGCGGCAACGTGGTCGGTGGTGCGCGGGGTTAACTCGCCCACGGCGGAGATACCACGCAACAGCTCGTCTAGGGCCTCAAAATCCGTGCCGAGTTCAGAATGAAATTCCGTGAACAGAGCAGTGCCGAGTAGCTCACTGGCAGTGTTGTAATGGCGTTCCTGGAGTGAGCGGCAGAGCTTGAGGGCGGCCTTGCGTTCGCCGGCCCCGGCGGCGCGCGCCATGGTGAGCAGCGTGTCGGTGACCTTGGCCATGGCGCTGACCACGACCACCGGTTTCTGCTGCAGGCGTCCCTTGACGATGGAAGCCACGCGCTCGATGGCCTTGGCGTCTTCCACCGAAGTGCCACCGAATTTCATCACGATCATCGGCGTGGTTTCCTTGCGAACGGATTCTGGAGGTCGCGCTGGGCCATGACCTAACCCGCGGGAAGGTATCCCTTGGCCTTCAGCAGTTCTGCATTGAGCACGGCGGCTCCGGCGGCCCCGCGGATGGTGTTATGCGAGAGAACCGTAAATTTCCAATCGAGCACGCCACAGGGACGAAGACGGCCGACGGCGGTTGTCATGCCGGCGCCCAGGTCGACGTCGAAGCGCGGCTGGGGGCGGTCATTCGCCCCGAGATACACGACCGGCCGCTCCGGGGCGCTGGGCAGCTTCAGTTCCTGCGGTTCGCTGCGGTAGGCGTTCCACGTTTCGATGATCTCTTCCGGCTTGGCTTTGGTCTTGAGCCGAACGGAGACGGACTCGGTGTGGCCGTCCTCGACGGCCACGCGGTTGCACTGCGCGCTCATGGCAAAAGTTGCCGGGATGATTCTGGTTCCGTTGATCTGGCCGAGGAGCTTGCGGGTTTCCTCCTCCATTTTTTCTTCTTCTTTGGCGATGTAGGGAATTACGTTGCCCAGAATGTCAAGGGACGCGACGCCGGGATAGCCTGCCCCGCTGACTGCTTGCATGGTCACAGCCATCACGGTTTCCAGGCCAAAGCGCTGACTGATAGGGGCCAGCGCCAGGACCAGCCCAATCGCCGAACAGTTGGGATTGGTCACCACGAATCCGCCAGACTTTTTCCGCCAGGCCTGCCCATCGATCAGCCGGATATGGCCGGAGTTGACCTCGGGGATTACCAAAGGCACGTCAGACTGCATCCGCAACGCACTCGAGTTCGAGACCACGGCGCAGCCGGCGTCGGCAAAGCGCGGCTCGAGTTCGGCGGCAATGGAGGCGTCCAGCGCGGCGAAGATGATCTTCGGCGCGCCTTCCGGGGTCGCCGGGGAAACCGTCATCGCAGCCACCTTGGCCGGAATTGCTGTTTTCAGCCGCCAACGGGCGGCTTCGCCGTAGGTTTTACCTTCGGATCGATCTGAGGCGGCCAGCCAGGCGACCTCAAACCACGGATGGTGCTCCAGCATCTGGATAAATCGTTGTCCGACAACGCCGGTTGCGCCCAATATGCCGATTGGAATCTTGCTGTTCATAAGAGGGTTATTGAGATTTTACAACACAGTTTCGGGAGTACCACCCACATGGGCCACCCGAAGGTCACTGGCGAAAGTGCGGGTCTTTGCCGATGGAAACCCTGGGAGGATTTACCCATGTCCGAGTTGCGTCAGAACTTTCTCACAAAAGAGTGGGTCATCATTGCGACAGAGCGGGCCAAACGGCCGGAAGAGCTGGCCACGCACCGTCCCGTACAGCTCCCCCCAAAGTTTGTGGAAACCTGCGTGTTTTGTCCCGGGCACGAAGATAAGACTCCGCCGGAAGTAATGCGGTTTCCTCCCGATGTTGGCAAGCCCTGGACAGTACGGGTGGTGCCCAATAAATTCGCGGCGCTTTCCGCCGATGCCGTGCCTGCCCGAAGCCTGAGTCACTTGCGTCGGAAGATCGAAGGGTTCGGCTTTCATGAAGTCATTGTGGACACCCCGAATCATGCGCACTGCATGGCGCTGCTGACTGACGCCGAAGTGGCCGACATCCTGCAGGTGTATAAGCAGCGCCACAATGCGCTCAGCCTCGACCGTCGCATCGCCCACGTCACGCTCTTCAAGAACCACGGAGCGGATGCGGGGGCCAGTCTGCAGCATCCCCACTCGCAATTGATCGCGACGCCGGTGATCCCGAGCCAGGTGCGGCACCGCATCCATGAAGCCCTGCGCCACTATGACGATGTGGGCGAGTGCATGTTCTGCCACCTGGTGGAACGCGAGGTGGAGGAGCAGACCCGGGTTGTACTCAAGAGTGAACACTTCGTTGCCATGGAAGTGTTCGCCTCCGCGACGCCGTTTGCCACGCATATTTTTCCGCTGCGCCACATGGCGAGCTTCGGGGATATCAGCGCGGCGGAGATTGTCGACCTGGCCCGTGTGTTGCGCACAGTCCTGGCCAAGCTCTATGTTGGCCTGGAAAATCCGGACTACAATTTCACCGTGCGCAGCGGCCCGGCGGCTGACACCGGCGCCCGCCACTTTCACTGGTACGTGAGCGTAATTCCGCGGCTGACGCGGGTTGCCGGTTTCGAACTAGGCTCCGGGATGTTCATTAACACAGTGTTGCCGGAGGCCGCAGCCGAGTTTCTACGCAAGGTAAATACGGACAAGGCGATTGCAGCCAGCGCGGGAGGATAAGAGAACTGAGAACTGATCCCCTCCTCACTTATGCGGCGCGAGCTGGCTGCCGAGAACGTACTCATTCAGCGGACCAAATTTTCGTTTCTCGGCATAGAGGCGCCAGCGCCTGAAAACGATACGGAGGCTGGCCATGACTGGGATTGACAGGTAAATGCCAAGGATGCCGGCCACTTCGCCGCCGGCCATGACGCCGAAGATGGCCGCCAACGGATGCATTTCCACGCTCTGCCCCATGATGCGGGGTGAGGAGACGTAATCCTGAATCATCCTCCACGCAGCCAGAAACACCAGGATAGCAATCCAGTGTTTGTAGCTCATCAGTAACGCCACGCTGATGATGGTCACTCCAGCCACCAGCGGGCCGAGAACCGGAATGAATTCGAGCAGACCGCCAATGGTGCCCAGGACGAGCGCGTAGGGTACCCGCATCAGGCCGAGGAAAGCCGAGTACATGGCCAGGCTGAGCGCCGCCAGGATCAATTGGGCGCGGATGAAGTGGGCCAGCATCTGGTTCAGGTCGTTCAGCACGCCTTGCAGCAGTTCACGCTGGGGCCTCGATTGCACCAGCGAAAGCAGAATATCGCTGAAAGCGCGTCCATCTTTCAAAAAGAAAATCGACAGGAGTGGAACGATCACCAGCAGCCACGCCTGTTTGGCAACATCGGCGATGCGCAGACCAACTCGCTGGGCCAATTTCGTGATTTCTTCGCTGTGGCTGGCGAGGAACGATTGCACCAGTTCGGTACTTCTTTGGTTCCAGCCGTGTTCGCTGCCGAGTTGCTGGGCGAACTGGCCATTGCTTACCCGCGTGAGGAGGACGGGCAGCGATTGCCCGAGCCGCGCTCCTTCGCGCGTTACTTTCGGGCCGACCACGACTAGAAATACGACCACAAGCGCGAGCAGGAGTGCGTAGATGACGGCAATGGCTCGTCCGCGTCCGCGCAGCAGCTTCTCCAGATAAGAGACCAGGGGGCTCATGAGGTAAGCAAAGAAAATGGCGAACAGAAACGCGATCAGAGTTTCCCGCGCTACGTAGAGAAAGCCCAACCCCAGCGCAAACAGCAGCACTGTGATGAGGACCCGCGCCGTACGTGCATCGGTGAGAACCAAGTATTCTCCGAACCGCTCCCTTAACTAAGCTGCGAGAGCAGCTCCTTAATCCCGCACTACCTCGGTATTATCGTCCGCAATCAGCACGCGCATTAGCTTGAACTGGTCTTTCTCGTCCACCCAAAGGGCCCAAGTAAAGCCTTCGCCGCTCAGATTCAGACGCATGAGTTCGCGCTCGGCTCCACGAATCGTTACCTTCTCTCTGCCCACCAGTTCCATGCGCACCCGGATTGAAGTGCGGTCTTGCGGCACCAGCACGCCGTACTCGGACGATTCCTTCTTGCATCGGAATGCCCCTCCCTCGCTAACGCAATTCGTCGCCAAGTAACGCCAGGCCAGCACTTCTCGAAGCACGAAGAAATTGTTGTCGAGGATGACGGAAGTGTTGGGCATCAAGAACGGTTGTTCGGCGGGCTTGGCGGTGGGGGAGGCGGTGATTTTCTCGATCAGAAATTCGTCCTTCGGCGTAACCGTCAACGAACCGCTTACCGGGCTGGTCTCGGACCATTCATACCGGATCAGCTCACCGCTGGCGGTCATCTGCAGCTCCGACTTCTGGCTGCTCGGGCTTGTGCCGGTGGTTTCTTTCAATTGAGAAGCGACTGTGCTGGCGCCGTTCTCCTGTTGCACGCTGAAGGTTTCCGTCACCACGCGCTGCCCTTTGACGAAAACGCCGAACGATCCGGAATCGACGATTTGCGACCTGGGTTTTGGTTTGTCGCTGCCCAGGGAGGCTACCGGGACGGCGAGCGCGCAAAGCACTACCAACATCCCCGAAACCACCCTCGTGATGAGAACCCATGCTGTTTTCATTGCACTTCCTTACTTGCGCTGATCCAGACCCAAGGCCTCTACAATCGCTGCCACGATTCCATTGATGTCTTTCCCACTCGTGTCCAGTCGCATCGACGCCTTTAGGTACTTGGGCTGCCGGACCTCGTAAAGCTTGCGAAAACCTTGCAAACTATTGAGCAACGGCCGCTGCATTCCCTGACTGTGGGCTTGCTCGCAGCATCTGCGCCACAGTTCCTCTACGGGCGCGTCCAGAAACACCGTTGGGACGCCGCTCGCCTCGATCAATTTGGCATTCGCGGTTTGGATGAACGCTCCGCCGCCCAATGCCACCACTTTCTGCGCGCCCCCGCGCAACTCGTCCAGCAACTCGCGCAAGGCCGCCCGTTCCGCCCGTCGGAACTGCGCTTCTCCCGAATCGCGGAAGATCTCCGGCACCGTCCGTCCTTCGCGCCGTTCGATGCGCTGGTCAAGATCTTCGAAATCGCAGTGCAGGCGCGCGGCCAGAGCACTTCCTGCAGTAGTCTTGCCCGCCCCCATGAAGCCGACCAGCAGCACCGACTGCACGCCAGCGTGACGCCGAGGTGCCGAGGGCTTCCGTCGGAACGTGCCCGGACGCTCTTGTGCCGATACCGGGCTTTCAGGACGCCGTTTGAAGCGATCCGGTTTGCTCTTCGTCTTCTTTATCGTGTTCTTTACTTGTCTGAGCGTTTTCTGAGGTGGATTTTACCACTGAAGGTGCGCAGCACCACGGTCGAGGACGCGGCGACGCGACCCATCGTACCTGCAAAGGCACGTCCCTTGTCCATGGCGAACCAGGTGTGCGTCTTAGGTTGGAGAGGGATGTCGTCATGCACCTCCCCGCGCACGGAGCGGGCGCTCACGTCAGCGGAGGTCCATTCGGGGATGGTGGCTTCGATATCGCCACTGTGGCTGGTCAGACGGTATTCGCCGCTGTTGCCAAAGTCGCCAATGTAGTTGATCCGGCCGCTGGTGGAGACTACCTGCACGAGCGGTCCGGTCACCCGGTTAAGGGTCACTTCGCCGCTGAGCGAGTCGACTTCCACGTGCCCATTTTGCACATTGTTCAGGTTTACTGGGCCGTTCATCGTTTTCACGTGCACGTGTGCGTCCGAGATGTCGCGCACATCTACGGTGGCCCCCGAGCCCTCCAGGGTCACGTCGCCATGCAGCTTTTCGGCACGCAGCGGCCCGGTGGTGGAATGCAATGTGATGCTGCAATCGGCGGGAACCAGCACTTCGTAATCGACGCGGCCGGATTCGGCGTCCGCACCAGGCAGCAGATGCGATTGGATATCGACTCGGTTTCCGCTCTGGTTGTTGTCGACCTCTACCTTGTCGGAGTGCAGAATCGCATTGACGGTCACAGTGTTGTTCAGGGAGGGCCGGACCGAAATCGATCCGTACGGATTCATCACCGAGACGCCTGATTTCGGGCCTACGGTGAAGTGATATTCCTTCCGGCTCTCAGCCACCAGCGTGCCCGCCACGATCACGCCAATCGCGATGAGTTTTGCCGTGCGTTTGTTCATCATGCGACCACCCCCGAGCTCAATCGCCAACTGCCACCACCTGCCAGCATTCCTATTGGGCCAAACCAAAACGCAATCATTATGGCAGAGAACGGTCCATCGCCATCTCAAAAAGCATGGCTTTCTGCTGATAGGCATCCAACAGCGACCGCCGAGCCTCTGCGTCGTTCGGATTCTCATCCACCACGCTCTGCGCATCGCGGATGTAGTCGTTTGCTCTGCGCAGGTTGTCTTCCCACTGCACCCTCATCCCAGGAGCGCTGTCTGCGACCTCTTGCAGGAAGTCGTCGTCGTTCAGGCCGGCCACTATCTCCGGAACCGGCTTGCGAACGTCGCTCTGTGCCTGCTGGCCGGGGGCTGCTGAATGCGGACGCAAGTAAATTCCGATGGCAATGAGCAATGCCGCGGCCAGCGGCACCAGCCACCCGGCGCGTCCCCAGCGCGCATTGAATGAGGACACGGGACGGCGATCCGCTCGCGGCGGATGAATGAGCCCTTCCTGGCGCAATGCGATTTCGATGGAATTCCACACCCGCGGGCTGGGTTCATCCGCCGCTTGCAGCTGCCATGCCGCCGAAGCGATCCGGTTCAATTCTGCGACCAGCGCCGAGCACGCCGGACAGGTCTTCAGGTGAGCCCGCTGTTCGGCCCGACTGGCGTCCTCGATCTCAGCCAGGCTTTTCTCCAGTTCAACGCAATTCATAACCTCTCCCCAAGTCGTTGCAAGAATTTTACTGCGGCTTCACTGCCCCCGCAGGTTCTTGCGCCTCTGCCAAGGTTACTGACGTTCCTGATCGTTAACTTCCTGCCGATCAGCTTTCGCTGCTCAGGACTTTCCGGCCTTTTCGGCTCTTTCCATCTTGAGCAGGTCTCGCAATTTCATGCGTGCTTTGTGTAGTTGCGACTTGCTGTTTCCGATCGAACATCCCACGATGGTGGCGATTTCGTTGTGCTCGTAGCCTTCCACATCGTGCAGGACAAAGATCGTGCGATAACCGGGAGGGAGATTTTCCACTGCCTTCTGCAACTGCAGCCGGTCAATGGATCCGGCCAACGCCACATCGTCTGCCCCAAAGTCTTTCTTGGGTGTGTCTTCCTCGCCGCCTTGCGTAGTTTCTTCCAGCGAGACTACGGGAAGACCTTTCTTCCTGAGGTGCATCAGCACAACGTTCACCGAGAGCCGGTGCAGCCAGGTCGAAAACGCCGACTCGCCGCGGAAGGTCGCGATCTTGCGAAAAAGCTGCAGAAACGCTTCCTGGGCCAGATCCTCGGCTTCGGCGGTATTCGCTGTCATCCGCAGACAGAGCGAATAGACCCGGCGCTTGTGCATCTCATAGAGCACCTGAAAAGCTTCCGCGTCCCCGTGCTTGGCCCGGTCAATCGCCTCGGCTTCGCTGAGCTGATTGCCCTTACGCTGTGCTGGGTCGGTCAAGTTGCCTTTTCCGGCCGCATATCATCAGATGCGGCTTAAGTAGTTTGTGTTGTATCGGTTGCGGACGGTCGCAATCTCAGGATGCGGCTCACCGAGGCTCCAGAATATCAGAACCCTCTACCGATCTTGGGAGCGGTTCCGTGGGTACCGCTTTCAACCATGACCCTCGTGGAAAGCGTTTGTCACTACGGGTTTGGAGCGCACGCGGCCCCAGAATGTTGAAACCCGAGCGGCGAGTGCAAGTCGCATTCTCCCAAATTCGGTACGGCCGGTGACAAAAAAGGGCACGATTTGCCGGTGACTTCCTGCCTCACAGGTCGATCAGCAAGGCGATTCCCAAAGCCGAGACGGCAGCCTCTACGCAGCTTTTGCCGTGGTAATCGTCTCCAGGCCGTGGCCGTGCGGCCCGACTTCCCGCTGCCGGAGCAGGAAAGCAAACGTCAGGCCGAGAAAGCCGAGGGTCGAGAAGATCCACATGCCCAGGTTGTATCCGGCCGGATTGCTGGCCCCGGCATGGCTATGGTCGTTGGCCCAGCCTACCATCAGGTTGAACCCGGCCAGGCCGATGTTTTGGATCATGGTCATCAAGCCGTAGGCCGTGCCCAACTTCGACTGGTCAACCAGATAGGCCACCGATGGCCACATCACCGCCGGGATCAGAGAAAAGGCGATTCCCATCATGGCCATCGTCAGCAGCAGGATCGGTGGCAGGTGGTGCGCCACGAAGGCGAAGTGCCCGTCCGCGGACGAGGGCAGGTAGACGGTGACGTAGGTGGCCGAACGCACGTACGCCATCATCAGGTAAACGGAGATGAGAAGCACTGATCCCAACATCATCAGCAGGGCGCGGCGGCCAAGTTTGTCGACGAAGAGTCCAAAGGTTGGCGTACCGAACATAGTGAACAGGGTTAACATGCCGACCAGGTCGCCCCCCGCCTCGCGCGTGACGTGATGCGCGTCCATGAAGAACTTGTAGGCGAAAGTTTCGAACGGGAAAATGGCCGAGTAGAAGGTGATGCACAGCAGCACGATGTACCAGTAGGAGAGCCCGAAGGCCTTGATGTCACTGAACACGACCTTGTCGGTCGCTCCTGCGGGGCCGACTTGGTAGCGCTTCTCGGCGTAGACCTCAAGTGCCCAGTAGATGATCGCGCCTACGACGCACAAAGCGCCGAATCCCACGGAAATCAGCAGCGGGTTACGCCAATAGTTGTAGGCAAACCCTGCCCAGGAAGGCGATTGCTGGGCCAGTAGCGTTCCGGCGCGCGAAATCATCAGGTTGATGCCGAAGGCAAAGCTCAATTCCTTGCCGCGAAACCACTTGGCAACGGCGGTAGTCACGGCGACGATAAGGGATTCGGCGCCCAGGCCAAAAATCAGGCGGCCGCCGGCCATCACGGGAAGCTTTCCAGCCAGGACGGTCACGATCGACCCGAGGAAGCAAATCATCCCAAAGATGAAAAGGGCCTTGCGTGTGCCGATGCGGTCGACGACATAGCCGCCGACCAGCACCATCAAAACGTTAGGGATACTGTAGATCGCCTGCAGGAGCCCAATGTTGGAGTCGGAGAAGGCAAGTTGCTTCGCCAGCAGATCTGCGATCGGCGCAATGCAGTCGTAGACGTAATAGTTCCCGAACATCGTCAGGCTGACAAAGATCAGCACCAGCCAGCGAAAACCGCGGCTGGGTTCAGGACGCACAGTTTCGGTCATCAAATGTTTTCCAGAAACAGGATTAGACCCCGGTGAATGCGAGCAGAGAAGAGTAGCAGATTGCGCGAGCGGTTCGCACGGAACGCCGTGAATTTACCACTGAGAACAGGAAGGCACACGAAGGAAGGTCGCCGATTTCTTCGTTATGTGTAGCTCCGTGTCCTTTGTGGTCGATTGTTGGGGGCCTCAGTACTGCACAATCGCGGCGAACGATTTCGGGTCGAGGGAGGCCCCGCCGACGAGCGCGCCGTCGATTTCTTCCTGGGACATCAATGCGGAAGCGTTGTCCGGTTTCACCGAGCCGCCGTAGAGAATGCGAAGCTTGGCGGCGAATTCCTCGCCAAACGCTTCGGCGGCTTCGCGCCGGATGACAGCGTGGGCTTCAGCGGCGAGCTCCGGCGTGGCCGTCTTACCGGTGCCGATGGCCCACACCGGCTCGTAGGCGACCACCAGCTTCGCGGCTTTCTTGGCGGAGATGGCATGAAACGCGCGGACACACTGGCGGCGGAGCACGTCCTCGGTGAGTCCGGCTTCGCGCTCCTCCAAAACTTCTCCTACGCAGCATATGGGCGTGAGTCCGGCTTCCAGCGCAGTCTTCAGCCGCAAGTTGACGGTATCGTCGGTTTCGCCAAAGTACTGCCGCCGCTCAGAGTGGCCGACGATCACATGGGTCACTCCTAGGCACAGCAGCATGGCGGCCGAAATTTCACCAGTATAGGCACCCTCGGCTTTCCAGTGCACGTTTTGGACGCCAATGGCGACGCGCGAGCCTCGGGCAGCCTCAATCGCGGCTGCCACATCGGTGTAGGGCGGACATACCACAATCTCGTCGCGGCTGTGATCCGCAACCAGAGGCAGAAAGTCGCGGAAGAAATCGCGAGTTTCGTCCGGCGTTTTATTCATCTTCCAGTTGGCGGCGATGAGCTTAGTTCTAGGCATAATCTGCGATTAGGACCTCGTATGGATGACCCAATGTGGGCTTCCGCTGGGCAAAAGCGGTCTTCGCGAATGTATCCAGTGTTGATTTGTCGAACAGGACCAGAAATACCAGCACCAGGTGTCTTGCTGATCGCAGGCCCTCAATGAGCGTCGGAATCGCCACCCAAGCAGCTTGCTCCACGGGATATCCATAGACGCCCGTGGAAATTGCCGGGAACGCTATGCTATGCAGCTTTAGTTCATCGGCGATACGCATCGACTGGCGGTAGCAGCTGGACAGAACTTCTGCTTCACCATGTTCGCCGCCATGCCAAACTGGGCCGACCGTGTGGATCACGTACTTAGCTGGAAGTTGCCCGGCCGTAGTCGCGACCGCCTTGCCGGCCGGAAGCGGTCCCTGCGCAGAGCGGATACGGCGGCACTCCTCGGCAATCGCCGGACCACCCGCATGGTGTATTGCACCGCACACACCACTACCGGGCAGCAATTCAGAGTTCGCTGCGTTCACAACCGCGTCGGCGGGATATTTCGCGATGTCACCGCGTTCCAGGCGAACCTCGTAAGGATCACCCACCCGCAGCATCACCACATAATCTTTATGAGGCAGATCCATTCGTATCCAGTCAAAGATGGGCTACTTGTTGGTCAATGCTTCGACCCCCGGCAGCTTTTTCCCTTCCAGAAATTCCAGCGAGGCGCCGCCGCCGGTAGAAATATGCGTGATCTTGTCGGCGACTCCGGCAGCATGGACGGCCGCCACCGAATCGCCTCCACCGACAATCGAGGTCGCGCCTGCGTTCTCCGCTACCGCCTGCGCGATCTTGAAAGTTCCTCTGGAGAATCCAGGAACTTCGAAGACACCCATGGGTCCGTTCCAGACAATCGTTCGCGCCCGCGAAATCTCCTCGGAGAAGAGTTCGATGGTTTTCGGCCCGATGTCGAGGGCCATTTTGTCGGCCGGGATGGGCTGATCCTCGCCGATCTGCTGCACCACGGCATTTGCTTCGGGTTTGGCGGCTACCACGTGATCCACGGGGAGAAGGAACTTCAAGTTTCGCTTCTTCGCTTCCGCGAGGAGTTGCCGGGCCAGGTCTAGCTTATCTGCTTCCAGCAGCGACTTGCCGATCTCCTGTCCCTGCGCCTTGAGGAAGGTGTAGGCCATGCCGCCGCCGATGATGAGGGCGTCCACTTTGTTCATCAAGTTGCGGATCACGCCGATCTTGTCGCTGACTTTGGCGCCGCCGAGAATCGCGACAAACGGGTGCTCGGGATGCTCAAGTGCCTTGCCTAGATACTGCAGCTCTTTTTCCATGAGCAGGCCGGCGGCGGATTTTGGCACGAACTTCGTGATGCCGGCCGTCGATGCATGCGCGCGATGGGCCGAGCCGAAGGCATCGTTGACGTAATAATCGGCGAGATTCGCCAGTTGTTTGGCGAATTTTTCGTCATTGGCTTCTTCTTCAGCGTGAAAGCGGAGATTCTCGAGCAGTAGCGTCTGGCCTTTTTCTAACTGAGTGGCGACTTCCTCAGCTTCGGGACCGACGCAATCGGGCGAGAAGCCGACGTTTTCACCGCGCGCCAGTTCTTTGTCGAGCAGCATGCGGAGACGCTCCGCCACCGGCTTGAGGCTCATCTTTGCATTGGGCTTGCCTTTCGGCCGTCCAAGATGCGAGGCGAGGATCAGGCGGGCGCCATGGCGCAGCGCGTATTCGATGGAAGGCAGCGTTTCGCGGATGCGGGTGTCGTCCATCACGCGGCCGTCTTCGAGGGGAACATTGAAATCCACGCGCATGAAGATGCGGTGGCCGTTCAGCGGGAGATCACGAATGGAAAGCTTGGACATGATGGCCGTCCTTTAACAGGTCGTATAAGGAAGCGAGCCCACCGCGCGATCATTGCATCGCGCGGCTCGCCCAGATCCTTCGGCGAGCCCACCGCAGGCCCGCCTCAGGATGACAATGGATCTTAGAGGCCCTTGCCGGCAATATAGTGGATAAGGTCGCGCACGCGGCAGGAGTATCCCCACTCGTTGTCGTACCAGGAGATGACCTTCACGCAGTTGCCGCCAACTACCAGCGTCATGGGTGAATCGACGATGGAGGAGCGCGCATCACCGCGATAGTCCGCGGAGACGAGTTCGTGCTCCTCGTAGCCGAGATAGCCCTTCAGCGGACCGCTCTCGGAAGCTTTCTTCAGGGTTGCGTTCACTTCTTCTTTGGTCGTTTTCTTTTCGACCCACACCACTAGATCGACGACCGAGACGTTCGGCGTAGGCACGCGCATGGAGAATCCGTCGATCTTGCCACCGAGTTCCGGGATCACCAGCTTCAGTGCCTTGGCCGCCCCGGTTGTGGTCGGAATCATGGAAAGTGCGGCCGCGCGGGCGCGCCGCAGATCCTTGTGCGGGAAGTCGAGGATCACCTGATCGTTGGTGTAGGAGTGGATCGTGGTCATGGTCCCGCTGACGATTTTGAACTCGTCGTTGATGACCTTGGCGATAGGCGCCAGACAGTTCGTGGTGCAGGAAGCGTTAGAAATGATGTGATGCTTCGCGGCATCGTATTTGTCCTGGTTGACGCCCAGCACTAGGGTGACGTCCTCATTTTTCGCCGGCGCCGAGATGATGACTTTTTTCACCGGCCCGCGCAGGTGCTTTTTGGCGTCGATAGCGTCGGTGAAGCGGCCGGTCGATTCAATCACGACCTGCGCGCCAACCGATTCCCAGGGAAGAGCGGCGGGGTCCTTTTCCTTAAAGACCTTAATGACCTTTCCGTCCACCGTGATGTTATCTGCACCCGCACTGATCTTGTTGGGCAGGTTGCCGAGGATGGAGTCGTACTTCAGCAGGTGCGCCAGGGTTTTGGGATCGGTGAGGTCGTTGACTGCCACGAACTCCAGTTCAGGGTCATGGAGTGCGGTTCGTAGAACGTTGCGGCCAATGCGTCCGAAGCCGTTGATACCAACTTTGATTGCCATGTGGTTCCTCTCAATCTATGAAGGCGAGATCAGAATTCTTTTGGGCCCGAAGTGCAAACACTTGATGTTAGCAGGGACGGGGAAGCGGCGTAAATGATCCCCGCTGGGTTACGGAGGTCTCTCCGTTCCCATCACGGAACTGCGTGCCGGGGACCATTGACAAACTGGCCGGCGCGCCGAAGGCCAAGGCATAGCTCAAAACTACGATTCGGAGAAGCTCAGCTCAAAATAGGTGTCGGTTCGTCCCCAAATCAACGGCAGACGCGCAGCCCAGTACTTGCGATCGATGGTTTGACGGGCGTGGGCATGCTCTTCTGGCGGCAGAATGCGAACCGTAGCCGCAAACGCAGGGCCGGTGACCCGGCCTCGAATGGTGCATGGCGCCACCTAGACTTGCGGATTGTTGCGAATGCGCTTGGCCTTGCCCAGGTCGCTGCGGGTCATGACATAGAGTTTGTCGCCGTCCTCGCCGAACCATACCGGAGTCGCGACGGGAGTGCCGTTCTTGCGGAAGGTGGTGAGCGATATATATTTCTGGCCGTGGATGGCCGAGGGAATTGCAGCGGGCATGGCGCTATTGTAACGGCTGGTTGAGAATCTTGTGTACTCCCGCCCCAGGCCAGGTTCGGCTGCCGGGTGTGGTTCACTGCGGAGGGCAGCGATTGCTCCGGCCTCACCATCTGTGTTACAAGCCAATCATGCGCAAATGGATGCGCGAGCGCTTACAGCGCCGCAAAAAGAAGGCCCCCGAGCAGGCCGAGCAACCTGCGCCTCCGCCTCTGCAGCCGGCATATTTTGACGCAGAACAGGCAGAGCCGCCGGCGCCGGAAGCCCCTCGTGCACTCGAGGCTCCGGTTTCTCGTCGGGCGTCCTCTGAATCCCGGCCCAGCCGTGAAAAAGCAGAGAGCACGCAGTCTGCGGAAGAGCCGTCGGAGAGTGCCAGTTCCCCTCAACAACCTGCGGCTGGTGGTCCTGGCCAGCGGGGGCGGAGCCGCCGCCGGCGAGGCGGGCGGGGAAGAAGCGGGAGAGGCCGCGAACAGGCGGTCGCCCAGGCTTTTTCTCCTGGGGCGGCAAAGGGTTCGATTCCTGAGGTGGGGCCGGAAGAGGCATCCCCCATAGCTGTTGAAGTCGAGGGCGAGGCCCCGGCTATTACTCCGGTGCTCGAGACGCCAAAGATGCCGCGGGCTCCGGCTGCTCCCCAACGCCCCCCCAGAGGCGTGGTGGTGCTGGCGATCGGCCTTCCTGGTTCGGGCAAGAGTTCCTGGTTTAAGCGGCACGACGTGGTGCCGCTGTCGAGCGATTCGCTGCGGGCGCTTCTGTTTGACGATGTGCGCGAGCAGCGTTTTCAGGACATTGTCTTTTCTAACCTGCGGTCCTTGCTCAAAGCGCGGTTAATCGCGCGCCGCCCCACAAACTACGTGGACGCCACCAACCTGACCCCGCAGGAGCGCCATCACTGGATCAAACTAGCCAAGGACTACAACTACGAAGTGCACGCGGTCTTTTTCGACGTGCCACTGGAGGTTTGCATCGAGCGCCACCAGCGCCGGGACCGCGTCGTGCCCGAAGACGTGATGCGGCGCATGGCGGCCAAGCTCAAGCCGCCGTCCTTTGAAGAGGGCTTCGCCAAAATCACCGTGGTGCGGGTGAAGAAGAAAGATGGCGGATCGGTTTAAACCAGGACTTCGCGCACTCCTCGCCGCGGACTGGCCAGCGCGGCACGCGAAGGATATCCGAAGCGAAACATAAAAGTCGGCTGCCAGCTGGCATCTACGATGATTTCGGTGAGTTGCGAGGCCGTATGAGGATCGCGGCCCAACGACCTTTCATGATCCACCAGTTCGACCACTTCATTTACCGGTCTCGCTGCTAACCCTTGCGCCGTTAACCACAGATGAATGCGCTGCCACAGTCTGCCGGCCGTCAGACTCTGGGCACGATCATAGCGATCCCGAACCGCGAGGATGCCGAAGACGGGTGTCGCTTTCAGCAACTCAGCGTACACCTCGTTTCCTTTCTTCGCGAAGATCCTATTCAAAACGCTCGCTGGAACGGTCTTGATCACGGCGCTGGCGAGCGGAGGCAGGCCAAAGGCGTCCACGGTCAGGCCATCGTGATACTTCTGCACGTCCCTCCATTCGATGCGCACCCAGCGGCGGCTGCCTTCGTCAACCTTCGGATCAGCGTAGACCTCATCGTTCGCCTTCAGGATCATGGCAACGATCTTGTCGCGCTCCTGTTGCCCCGGAAAAAGAAACACTTTCAGGTCCGGCTCCGGTTCGGCGAGGCGCAGCAGCCGGTCCTGAACATCGGCCGGCAGCGGTTTCTGTAGATCGTACGGGGCTCGATTGGTGTGGCGGCGGGGAATGGCTTCATAAAGCTCGCTGGGCTCGCGGGCAGCGGGCTGCAGCTCGATCTGCGCTACAAGTTCTGCCTGTGGCTTCTCGAGGATGCCTTGCAGCTGCGCGGGAGGCAGGGTTATGCGGGCAGCATAGCCGTTTGCTTTCGCGGCGAGTGCGAGATTCTCCAGGGCGCACCCCAAGCCGATATGTAGCTCGCGCAGGAACGGGTCCAGCGCACCCGTGTTTCGCTGAATATCGGCATAAAGCTGAATCCGAGAATCGGCCACTTTGAACAGCCACGGCTGCGTATTGTGCGGACTGGCCGCGAGAATAGCCGCGCTCACCAGCGCCAGCGGGCCGGTTTGCGGACTGCGCCAGTCGTTCCACGGTTCATAGGCCGGACCCCTCCCGACGCTGAAAACCCCCTGATCATAAGCGCGCCACACTCCCCCACCCACGACGAGTACGGTAACGGTGCCAGCACCTTTAAGGAATGATCTGCGGCGCATCGGCATGCTCCTTAGTTTTTCCTCGATCTGAAAAGGACCAGAAATCTACTGACTGGAGCCGCGGCTACCCCTTCAAATAAGGCAGCAGTTCTTTAAACGCGGGCGATCCCGACGACCGCATCAGTTCGTAGATCATCATTTCAGTGGAAGAAATCACCGCGCCGGCGGCGCGCATGCGCTCCAGGCCAATCTTCCAATTCCATTGCGTGCGCGAACTGACGGCGTCCGACGCCACGTGCACGACGTAGCCGTCACGCAGGGCAGCCAGCGCGGTCTGCGCCACACAAATATGGCTCTCCATCCCGCACAGCAAAACCGTATTGCGGTTGCCGGGCAGGCGCTTAAGCAACGTGCAGAAGACGTCGCTGCCGAAGCAGGAGAACAACTGCTTGTCGATAGGCTGACTCTCCGGCAGAAGGGAAGCGATCTCCGGCACAGTGCCGCCGAGTCCCTTGGAATATTGCGTGGTCACCAGCGCGGGAATCTTCAGAATTCCCGCCGCGCGGATCAACAGCTGTGCATTCCGTACCAGTTGTTCCTTCTGGAAAATCGGAGGCAGGAGTTTTTCCTGGATGTCGATGACGATCAGCGCGCACTGATCGGCCGCGAGCGGCCGGCGGGCAATTTCAGCGTAGTCGGCTGGGGCGGGAAGATTTTCGAAAGTTGTAACCATGGAGTACCTCTCTGCGAGTCAGAGCTGATTCTAGCGCGTCATTAAGCCTGGGGCGAGTGGCGGTGTAGCTTGGCAAAGAACTCGACGCGCGCAGTTGAGGCAGTCAGAACACGGAGTTCGTATTGACCGCACTTCATCCCCGCCCATAGAATCAAGTCAGGCCGGCGAGAGCCGGCTCCAATCTTGTTGCTGCCCCCTCGTTCAACGGCAGGACAGCTGACTCTGGATCAGCATATCGGGGTTCGAATCCCTGGGGGGCAGCCAAATCAAATCAACAACTTCCGCGTTCTCTCGCTGCCCCTCACTTTCCCGTAGGTGCGTCCGAGGTACGGGGTGGGACAATTTCTCAATGAGTGCTAACGCCTGTTAGCAACAGTCAGCGTGGCCCCGCGGGTGAGATTGGGAGATAATATCGACGGACTGCATCTCGCTCTATGCTTCGCAAACGGTTTCACATTGGTGATACTCAGACGAAGTCCCGTCTCTCGTTCAGGATTCCAGAATCTCAACCGCACACGAATCTGAAGCGAACACTTTTTCGGGACCCTGCCGCTTTACCGATGCTTCAAAACATCGCGGAAGGGCTACACGCGCAAGGATACGAAGTTACGAAGCCCAAGACAGGCAAAGCGTGTCACGGGTCTTGTCGGGTCATCTTCCCGGATGTGGAGATTTCAGTAGTCCTGCTGGTAGGACGCCGCCGAGGGAAGATCGAATTTGAGATTCTTACTTGGCCCTCGCAGACATTGGGGCAGAGAATCTCAGGCCGCAGGATGAAATCCGCAGACTGCACAAAGTGGGCTGAGTTGTGCTCAGCCATGCACACTATCCTCGCCGGGGACTCACGGGTGGAGTCCGTGCGTTTGAGAACCTTTTCGGACTCCGGGGATAGCTCGTAACTGTTGAAACATCGCCATTTCACTCAAAATCCCAGCAATGACCAGCATGGATCTCTCAACGGTGCTCGATGGCCGCGCGCAAGATAAGAAAAAGTTCAGCTTATTTCGCGTTCACATCCACCTGGAAGATTCCGAAAGTATTCCCCTCGGCATCGACGAAATAGCCCTGCCAGCAAGTCTTTGGGACCGCGAATTTGGGCAATGCCACAACGCCCCGAGTTGCTCGATTATCTTTGCCGTCTGATCAAAGTCCTCCACTTCCAGAGAACAGACAAACGCATTCGTGCCGCACTGCGTTGGTGGAGTTTTTGCGGGGCGCTTCAGCAATCCGCCCCGGGATCCTCCGGTCTCAATCCGCCAATAAGGAACTGGAAGGCCTTTCACTTCGGCGAACTTCCACCCGAAGACCTGTGAGTAAAAACTGATTGCGCGGGTCGGATCGTCGGCCTGTATTTCAAAATAGATGTGCCCTTTGTTCATGAACAAAATATAAACCCAAGGTCAGTTGGCGTAACATCGCCATTTCACTCATTGACGGCCAAAGGGCGGCCAAGGGAGGGGGACTCGGTGGGTCAATGAGTGTAATCGCCTGTTCTCGACAGTTACAGCTAGACATGGGGCGCCAGACGAGCAAGAATAGTGGCGGAGTCATATGGCACGCCTCTCCCGATCTGCGGTCGCCGCGATCATTTCAATCTTCGTTATCGCCCTCCTGTTAACCTTCGGCACGGCCGCGCTTCGACATTGGTCAGGCACCAGTCGCGAGCTACCTAATGTGCTCCTGCGATGCTTCATTACACTACCTATTGTCATGGGCGTCTTGGCTCTGCTGTGGCCCAGTGGGAAGCAAAGCATCTTGCCAGTCGTGACTGTCGGATTCGTGACAGGGCTGGCGTACGGGTTCTTGGCTGTTCGAGTGTTCCACCGCCTACAGTCCGGGAGTTGGCAGATACCCGGTGGAACTTGGCCGGAGGAAACGGGGCTATCGTTCTTCAATCCACTATCTTGGGACATAGACCTTCAGGCTATTGTCTTCGGTGCTGTTGCGGGCATGTGTTCCCTACTGCTGGCCATTCCAAGTGGCAGGCACCTGCTTAGGATGGCGTCGGCGACAGTGGTGGTCATCGTTGCAGTGTTCGCGCCTGTACCCATCCTGAACGCCATCGCTCATAACCAAGAACTCTGTAGCTATGGTGATGCGTAGGGACGCTGTCCCAAGAAATCCGGTGGAATGGTCGGTGCGGTACATTCGGCCCATAGATATTCGGAGCGAGGTTGCTACTGTCGCTCAAGCGCTGAAGGATGCTGGCGTAGACGGCGACTACGAAGTCGTTCGGTTGTTTCGAGAAGGGCACGGCAAGAGAGTTCTGGCCATTGTTGTCGTCCCCCAGCCGCTGACGGAGACGAAGGTACCTGAGCCGCGCGGCGTGAACGCCATCTATCTGCCGCAGTCGGGCGGTTGGGGGACGATTCCAGAACAGCTCCCCACCGTCGATCGAAGGATTACGATCCTACCCTCCATTTCCGCTGACAAAGGTGATCCGTGTCAGGGATACCTGTACGTTGATGACATCCTTGGAACTAGCTATGGGATGGGCATTCCTAAGCCGAACGATTCAGAGTGTCTATGCCCGAGCAACCCGTGATGTTGGCCCCCATCGCCAGGGGTCAACTGTTGATAAATCGCTATTACACTCATTGACCGGGTTATGAGTGTTCTTCGGGGCTAACGTCTCCCGCGCAGTAATGTTTAAGGCAGCTCAAGGCCAGCCGGTTTTCTGGGGGCAGCCAAACCTACTTCGGAATTCCGAACGCGGAGGTCCCTCGGGGGCCTCGGGATTTCGCCAGCAGGCTCCCGCTTCGCTCACGCCTGCTGAACGGCTCAAGTTCGAATCCCTGGGGGGGAGCCAAATCAAATCTTTTCCACAGCATCCCTCGTTTCAGTCAAGTGGAATCCGTCCCGAACAAACAAAAACCCGCCAGGCAGCTTGTTGCTTGCCTGGCGGGTTTGCTTTGGTCTGCAGGGGGCGGTGACAGTCAACCCTGCAGAAGTTGCATAGGTCCTAGTCTCCACTACCGCAGGTGCAGATTCCGTGGCCGCTGCCATCGAGGTGGATGGCGAAGCACTCGTTCTGCAGACGGGTCTGTTCGGTGGCGCTGAGAGTGGCGTCTTGTGAAGCCGTCTCAGTCACGGAGAAGTTGCTGTTCTGGATGTGAGTGGCCCAGGAACGAATCGCCGCCGTCGGAGTCAGCCTGGTGGCGGTGTTCGCAGTAGTTGAGACGATCTTGATCAAACCAGTGGTCAGGACTACTCCGGTCAGCGGATTGCTGGTCAGGTCTGTGTTGACCGAGGCAGCGAGCGCGCCATCCCTGCTCAGGAAGCATGGGCAGCACTCACTCATTTCTTGATCAGGACTGAAAACGTAAATGGCGGCATAGAGATCACCGCCACTGGTGCCCGGGTTGGTGAGGCGTAGTGTGCCATCTGGGGCACCCGCCGTATTGGCGTTCGCAAAATAGTCAACTTTCAGCGTATCGGCTGGAGGCGGTGTAGTGGCTGCCCATCCGGCCGTGGTGAGTAGACCTGCCATCAAAGCACAGATCAGGAGCAGTGTGGTTTGGCGCATTTAATATCCTCCTTAGAGGTTTGGGGCGGGTTCGAGACACACCTCCTGGATATCATCCTTCGGTGAGGCAGGCCGGTGCAAGTCTCCGTATGTATTAACTTGATCTCACTAGAGGTAGGTTGAAAGACTGCCGGGGCGGAAGTCACAGCGTGCTGCGCCGCAAAACGCCCAAAATCAAGTTGAGTTAATAATAAGCATCCGATGGAAGCCGGGGTCAAATAGGAGCTCCGAGAGTATTTGTCCAGATACCGCCAATACCTTGCCCTTCGTTGACTTAGCGGAACAAGAGACGTAACATCTTGCGCCAGTGATCGGGCGGACGATTTCGCACTACCGGATTCTGGAAAAGCTGGGCGGTGGGGGCATGGGCGTCGTGTACAAGGCTGAAGACACGCGCCTGCACCGCACGGTCGCACTGAAATTTCTAACCGACGATTCCGCGCAAGATCCGGCCGCTTTGGAGCGCTTCCGGCGCGAAGCGCAGACTGCATCAGGACTCAATCACCCCAACATTTGCACCATCTATGATGTCGGCGAAGAAGGTGGATCGGCCTACATCGTCATGGAGTATATCGATGGGCAGACGCTGAAACACCGCATCGAGGGGAAGCCAATCCGGCTCAGCGAGGTGTTGGAAATCTCCGCACAAATCGCCGACGCGTTGGATGCGGCGCACGCGCAGGGCATTGTTCATCGCGACATCAAGCCGGCGAACATCTTCATCACGCGCAGCGGGCAGGCGAAAGTTCTGGACTTCGGCCTGGCCAAATACACAGCGGAAGCCCAATCGAAGCACGAGGTGGGGGCCACGCAATCGATACCAACAGCGGTGAACGCCCATTTGCTGACCAGTCCCGGTTCGGCCGTGGGAACCATTGCCTACATGTCGCCGGAGCAGGCCATGGGAGAGGAATTGGATCGGCGCACTGACCTGTTTTCTCTGGGGCTGGTGGTTTACGAAATGGCCACGGGACGTCAGGCGTTTTCCGGTTCCACGAGTGCCGCGGTATTCGATGGGATCCTCAATCGCGCCCCCGTTCCCCCTTTGCAACTGAACCCTCAGCTCCCGGCAAAGCTGGAAGAAATTCTGGAAAAAGCCCTGGAGAAAGATCGCAAACTGCGGTACCAGAGCGCCTCCGACTTCCGCGTAGACCTGCAGCGTTTGAACCGAGGTTCGGACTCGCACTCCAGCACGAAGATCGCGGTAGAAGCCGCGACGGCGGAGCCGGTGTCCGCTGCGGCGAGCGGCACGCTCCAGCGCGGTCGAGTCATCGCTGTGGCCTCGGCGATCGTTGCGATCGCGTTGATCGCCTGCGCGTATCTTGTGGGAAAACACGATGGGCTGGCTTCGAGCATTTCGCCGCCCACCTATCACCAGTTGACTTTCCGCGGCGGCACCATCCGCATGGCGCGTTTTGCTCCCGATGGAAAAAACATAGTGTATAGCGCGGCCTGGGAGGGAAATCCAATTGAATTGCTGGTGACGCGGCCCGACAGTCCCGAATCCCGGCCCTTTGGCCTTGCGAAAGCGGAAGTGTTGTCGATCTCGCCGGAAGGCGAGATGGCGGTTCTGCTAAACAGCCACAACATCGATCCATACATCAATGCGGGCACATTGGGTCGAGTGCCATTGGGCGGCGGTGCTCCCCGAGAGGTCCTGGAGAATGTTCAGTGGGCAGACTGGTCGCCCGACGGAACAAGTTTTGCGGTGGTGCGTGAGTTCGGCGGGTTGAGTCGCCTCGAGTATCCCATCGGGAAAGTTTTGTATCAGACGGGGGGATGGCTCAGCCATCCGCGAGTCAGTCCCAAGGGAGACGTGGTGGCTTTCATTGAGCACCCCGTGCGGCGGGACGACGCGGGATCGATCGCAGTGGTCGATCTTTCCGGGAAAAAGAAGACGTTGTCCACGGGCTGGGAGACCGCATGGGGATTGGGCTGGTCTCCGAAGGGAGATGAGATCTGGTTTTCCAGCACGCGGCTGGGCTACGGACGGTATCTTTCCGCAGTGAGCCTGTCGGGCAAGGAGCGGCTTCTGGCGCGGGAGCCGGGCACGCTGACCCTCCAGGACGTGGCCAAGGACGGACGCGTACTGATTACACGGGATGTGCCACGCGTGGGAATGGTTGGGAGGACTGCCGGCAGCAGCAAGGAGCGCGACCTTTCCTGGCTGGACTGGTCGGCGCCCAAGGATTTGTCCCCGGACGGCAAAAAGCTGTTGTTCACGGAATCGGGCGAAGCGGGCGGGGAGAACTACTCGACTTACCTGCGCGGCACCGACGGTTCGCCCGCGATCCGGCTCGGGGACGGAACAAGCTTCGCGCTCTCTCCGGATCAAAGATGGGCATTGTCAGGTCTGCCGAGTCCACCGGTGCAGTTCACGCTGCTTCCGACCGGCGCCGGAGAATCGAAACAGCTGACCAAGGATCAGATCAATCGTCTCGACGCACACTGGTTTCCTGACGGCAAACGAATACTGTTCTCCGCCGATGAACCCGGCAAGGGAGTGCGGCTTTATGTCCAGGACGTGAACGGCGGTCAACCGAAGGCGATTACCGATGAAGGCGTGAACGGCAGCCTGATCACGATCTCCCCCGATGGCAAGCAGGTGGCTCTCGTCGGCGCCGATCAAAAACCCGCGCTGCTCACAGTGGACACCGGCGAGATTCGTCCAATCCCTGGCCTCGATGCTGGAGAAGCTCCGATAGCGTGGACCGGCGACGGTCGCTCTCTCTTTGTGTATCGGCTTGGTGAAGTTCCCGCCACGGTGAACCGACTCGATCTGGCCACGGGCCGCAAGCAGCTCTGGAAACAGCTGGTTCCACCGGACGTGTCCGGGGTCACCGACATAAGCTCAATCCTCATTACTCCCGACGGCAACAACTACGTGTACGAATACGGCCGCACCCTTTCCGATTTGTATCTTGTGAACGACCTCAAGTAGTCGCCTACCCCCAGGTCACACTTGTTGGCCCCAGACTGTTTGGATCACAGCCACAGCAAAGGAACCAGTCCCAGCGCCGCCAGAGCGGCCAGGAATCCCAGGCTCTGAAGGCCCGTCTTGCGGTCCGCCAGGCTGTAGGCGTAGATCCCTTTCACCAGGTTATTGCTGGCGGCGGCAATGAGGACCGCTGCGGCCGCCACTTTCAGGGGAGTGAGCGTTCCAGCAGCTTGGGTCATACCCATGATGAAGGGGTCGACGTCGGTGACTCCCATGACGGCGGCCAGGGTGTTGACCCCGGCTCGGCCCAGATAAGTGACGGCTAACTGCGTGGCCACCAACATTACCAGGAACAACAGAGCGAAGAAGAAAGCGGCCAGCAATTCCAGAGGATTCTTGGGATCAAACTCGCGCTTGATCTGCGAAGTCCGGGCGTCCGGCCGCCGGGACCACAACCATCCGGTTGTGATCGCAAGCCCGGCGAGGACGAAAAACGCCGGCGCCAACAAAGCCGCGAGGTGACGGTTGAACAGAGCCAGCAGCGCGACCAGCCGGAGATACATCACGCCCGAGGCGATCAGGATACCGCCTGCGAAAAGATGCGGCCGGTCCTCGCGCGCCGCCCTCCGTGACATGACCACCGTGGTCACCGTGGACGAATATGCTCCGCCAAGGAATGCGGCCAGCACCACGCCACCGTTCTGTTTCGTCCACTTCTGCAGGAGATAACTGCCATACGAGATGGCGCTCACCGCGACCACGACCAGCCAGGTCTTGAAAGGATTGATGTGAAAAGAGGTAAATTCCTGCCTGGGCAGGATCGGCAGAATGACCGCCGTCAGCAATAGGAACTTGGCGAAGGTGAGAATCTCTTCCGGAGCAGTGCGTCCAGCCAGAGATTCCAGAACGGTCTTGAGCTCCAGGAACAAAAGACTGGCTACGCTGAGCGCGGTCGCAATCCAGAAGTGGTCGTAATAGACGAGCGCGCCGACCAGGTACGTTGCCAGGCCAGACATCTCCGACGTAACGCCGGCGGCCTCAGTGCACGAAACCTTGTGCCAGTAAGACAACAACAGGAAACTGCCCACCACCAGGAACCCGATGGTCACCGGGAGCAACTGCGAGCCGGAAAGGAGAGCGATGGAATAGCCGATCAACCCGATGAGCGGAAAGGTGCGCACTCCACCGAACGAGTAGGTGCCAGCTGCGGTGCGATGCTCCTCGCGCTCCAGGCCGATGAGGAACGACAGAAAGAGGACGAGGACAATCTTGACCGCCTCCGGTGGTAGCCACTGATAGAGTTCGACTGGCGTTTATGCCTCCGGGTGAACCTTCGCATTATAGGCATGTCGGCCGGTTTTGCCAGAGTTTTGTTGCACTTAGACCTTCATTCCTCAGAAGGTGGCCGAAGAAGATGTCCGTCGGCCCGAGGCTGGGCGGATGGTCCCCTCAGGCAACGCAGGGCTCACGCTTCGCAACTAACAAATTAGTTGACCTTTTTGAACCTGCCGCGTCTGATGGGTAGCGACATCGTGAAACTAAGGAGGACGCCTTGCCCCGAAGTCGGTCCGCAACCCTGACTGAAGCGGAGTTGCGCATCATGAACGTGCTCTGGCAGAAGGGCTCGGCGACGGTCCACGAGGTACTGGAGGCCCTCCCCCCCAAGCCCGCCCTCGCTTACAACTCCGTCCTGACGATCGTTCGCATCCTGGAGAAAAAGGGATATGTGAAGCACCTGAAGGATAGGCGCGCTCACGTTTTCAGCCCGCGGGTAGACCGGAAGGACGCGACGCGCTTCGAGGTCGGGCATTTGGTGAGCCGTTTCTTCGGGAACTCCCGCGACCTGCTCGTGCTTAACATTCTGGAAGACAAGGGCATCGACGCTGAAGAGCTGGAGCGCTTGCGCCAGCTGCTGGAAGGGAGCAAGTGAACCGGCGATGACAGGAGCGCTCGATTGGAATGCGGTCGCCCAGACGTCAGCTTTGCGGATCGTAGACTGCCTGGTTGAAGGCACTCTTATCGCTCTCTGCGCCAGCATGGCGTTGAGGCTCGCTCGCCAGCGAAATTCAGGCACACGATTTGCAGTGTGGTTTTCCGCCCTGATGGCCATGGCAGTGTTGCCTTTGTTGAGAGGCACGTTGTGGCTGCATGGCGGAGGCGTTGCATCGGGAGGCATCACGAACCACTCCGCGATCATCGTGCCGAGTTCCTGGGCGCTTTACTTGTTTGCAGCATGGGCTGCGATGGCAGGATGGGCTCTGCTACGCGTCTGCTTAGGTGTAGTGCAGTTGCGCGCGCTCCGCAAGAGTTGTATCTGCGTTGAGCCGGATTCTTTGGATGCCGGATTGCGCGAAACGCTGGCCCACAACTTGGCAGGACGGCCGGTGGCGCTTTGTCTGTCCGACCAGGTGCAGGTCCCTACGGCGATCGGCTTTTTGAAACCTGCAGTCGTCATTCCGCGTTGGCTGATGCACGAGCTTTCTCCCGCACAGTTGAACCAGGTCGTGCTGCATGAACTCGCACATCTGCGGCGCTGGGACGACTGGACGAACCTGGCGCAGCAGATCGTAAAGGCACTGCTGTTTTTTCATCCCGCGGTGTGGTGGATTGAAAGAAGAATCTCGCTGGAACGGGAAATGGCGTGTGACGATGCGGTTCTGGCGGAAACGGCCAGCCCTCGCGCCTATGCGGAATGCCTCGCGCATCTGGCTGAAAAGAGTTTTCTACAGCGTGGCGTAGCGCTGGCCCAGGCGGCCGTGGGACGCATGCGGCAAACCTCGTTGCGTGTCGCGAAGATTCTCGATGCGAACCGGCCCGGAGAAGCGAGACCTACGTGGAAGCCGGCGGTGGCACTGGTAGCTGGGTTCGCAATGGTGTGCGTTGTAGGCGTGTCGCGGGTACCCACGCTGGTTGCGTTTCAGGATAGTGTGCCACCGCGCGCGGTAAGTCCAGCACCGGTGATCGCGTCCAATGCCGCGTTGGACCGCGTCGAGGGTTTGCATGTTTTGCCAACCGCCGCGATTACGCGCACGGCTGCGTGGAAGCCGGCGGCTCCGGCGCGGCCTGCTCGCGTGGTGAAGGCGCGAAGCGAGGTCGGCGCAGCGGTTCCAAGTTCGAGCGGCTCTGACACCCTGGAGAGCCGTTCCTTCATTCAGCAGCTAGGTTCGCAAGTGAGGGCTGACGATCTGGCCCAGCGCGCAAGCCTGCGGACGATGCCTCCTACGACAGAGGCGGTGTTTGTAGTCGTGGAGGGCCATGAGTATGGCGAGACCGGTCAAGCCGTGTATCAGATCAGCGTGTGGCACGTAACGTTCCAGCAACCGTCTCCTGATCCTGGCAGCAAGACGATTCCCCGCAAAACTTAAACGTTAGAGAAGGGAACAGGGCGGGATACTTGGCATAGTAACTAAGGAATTAGTTGTACACACTTCAATCCAAGGATGTGAGTCATGAATGTGAAAGCGTGGTTAAAGCAACACTTGAACATCAGATGGACGCGGCGGCTGTTACTCCCGGCGCTGGCAACAGCGCTGGCCGCTGCGTTCGCAACCTATGAATGCCTGAAACCGGCAGCAGCACGCGCGGCAGAGGCCGCTCCCGCGGCGGCACCACTGGCAGACGGAAGCGTCAGCGCGCTGCTTGCCCTTGACCGCGCAATGGAAACCCTGGCCGCCCATGTCACTCCGGCGGTGGTAAACGTCACGGTGACCTCGCGCACCAGGCCGGATCAGGCTGGCGAACAGTTGCCGCAAGACTTCCAGAGATTTTTTGGCCAGGGCGATCAAGGCGGCCCGTTCGGACAGTTCTTTGGGCAGCACATGCAGCCGCAGCCGCGAATCGAGCACGGCCTGGGCAGCGGCGTCGTGATCTCTCCCGACGGATACATCGTCACCAACAATCACGTCGTTGACGGCGCAACGGACATCCGGGTTACGACCAGCAATCGCCGCGTCTTGAAGGCGAAACTGATTGGAACCGATCCGTTGACCGACCTGGCGGTTCTCAAAGTGGATGCTACCGGCTTGGCGAGCGTTCCGTGGGGCGACTCGAAGGAAGTGCGTCCCGGCGAGACTGTGCTGGCCTTCGGCAACCCCTATGGGTTTCGTTTCACCGTGACGCGCGGCATCGTGAGTGCCATCAATCGCGCCAACCCCGACGCCAGCGATCGCCGCAAGCCCGGCGAGTTCATCCAGACCGATGCGGCCATCAACCCGGGGAACTCCGGCGGACCGCTGGTCGACGCCCGCGGGGAAGTGGTCGGTATCAATACTTTCCTGGTCTCCCCGTCGGGCTCGTTCTCAGGCATGGGATTTGCTATTCCGTCCCAGATCGCCAAGCCGACGGTGGAGACGTTGATCCGTTACGGCAAAGTCACGCACGGCCACATTGGCGTTGGCATCTCCGATGTGACGCCGGAGAATGCCAAGTTTTTCGATGACTCGACAGCCAGCGGCGCTGTGGTGACGGAAGTCGATCCCGACTCGCCGGGTGCGAAAGCCGGCTTACGGATCGGCGACGTGATTACTGGAATCGATGGCCAGAAAGTGAACGACGCTGGCGAGCTCCAAGTCATGGTCGGACAGAAACAGCCGGGCACGAAGATCACGCTCGACGTCCTGCGCGACGGCAAGAGCACAAGCGTTCCAGTCACGTTGGAAGAAATGGGCAGTCGCACAGGTGAAGGCAGCAGGACTGCGGGCGAGGGCCAGGGGAAAATGAGGTGGGGTATCGGACTGGGCGACCTCACACCGGATGTGCGTGAGCAGTTGCAAGCGCCGCGGGACCTCCACGGAGCTGTGATCGAGGGTGTGCAGCCGGGCAGTCCCGCGGACAATGCTGGGCTGCAGCGCGGCGACGTGATCCTTGAGGTCAATCGGCACAAAGTGCAAACGATGGCCGATGTTCGCGATGCGCTGTCGAACATTCCAAAAGGACAAGACGCGCTGTTGCTCGTGTGGTCCAACGGCGGCAACACGTTCCGGGTGATGCACTCGGCGGAAGGTGAAGGCTCGTAATTCAAAGCGATCCTCGCGCGGGCCCAGAGCCGCAGACAGCTCTGGGCCCAACTTTTTTGCAGCAAGCCGTCTCATGTACTTTTTGGGCTGTCTCCATTCGCACAGGCGTCATCCTGAGCGCAGCCGTTTTTCAGGCGGAGCGAAGGATCCTGCGCGTGCCCGGCAGAGGGATTCGGGGAAGCTTCACGCGAGATCCCCTTCGGCTTCGCTCAGGGCAGGCTCTCACCCGGCTGAAGTGCGCCGGGTTTCGGGATGACCCATCTGAAAAAGGTCCAACAGATCCAAAAGATCCAAACGGCACCGCCATCGATATTACTTCGACGACAGCGCGGCCGACGGGCTAGCCGCTTACGTGCGCATGCGTCGCCCGCCGCAGAAATTCTCCCTGCCCGGCGCGGCCTAGAAACTTGTCCCCGTCTACGATCACGCGGCCTCGACTGAGAACCATGTCCGGCATGCCGGTAACCTCGATGCCCTCAAACATCGAATAGTCCACGCGCATGTGGTGAGTCTTGGCGCTGATGGTGTGCTTGCGATTGGGATCGAAAATCACGAGGTCGGCGTCGCTGCCGACGGCGATCGTTCCTTTGCGCGGATACAGTCCGAAGAGTTTTGCCGGCGTGGTCGACACCAACTCAACGAAACGGTTGGCGTTGAACCGGCCTCCAGCCACGCCGCCGGAGTAAATCAAGCTCATGCGATGCTCCACGCCTGGGCCGCCGTTGGGTATTTTGGTGAAGTCGTCGCGCCCGAGTTCCTTCTGTTCCTTGAAGCAGAATGGACAGTGGTCGGTGGAGACGACTTGCAGATGATCGCGTGTGAGTCCGTTCCAAAGTTTTTCCTGGTGCCACTTTTCGCGTAGCGGCGGCGTGAATACGTACTTGGCGCCTTCGAAACCGGGGGCATCGAAGTTCTCGATGGAGAGATACAGATACTGCGGACAGGTTTCGGCGAAGACGGGTAGTCCGCGGTCGCGGGCTTCGCGAACTTTTTCCAGGGCCTCGTTGCAGCTTAAGTGCACGATGTAGATGGGCGCACCCGCCATTTCTGCCAGCGCAATGGCACGGGAGGTGGCTTCTGCCTCCGCAGTGGTGGGGCGGGTCAACGCGTGATATTTTGGCGCTTTCTTTCCTTCGGCCAGGGCTTGCTGCACGATCACGTCGATCGCGCTTCCGTTCTCGGCGTGCATGCAGATCATCGCGCCGTTTTTGGATGTTGTCTGCAGCGCCCTGAAGATGCTGGCGTCGTCGAGCATGAACACGCCAGGATATGCCATGAACAGCTTGAAGCTGGTGACCCCTTCGTCCACCAGAGAGTTCATTTCCTGCAGTTGGCCGTTGCTTATATCGGTGACGATGCAATGGAAGGCGTAGTCGGAGACGGCTTTTTTGGAGGCTTTTTCCATCCACGTGTCGAAGGCTTTGCGCAGTGGCTGACCCTTGTATTGAATGGCAAAATCGATCAGCGTGGTCGTTCCGCCAAAGGCGGCCGCGCGCGTGCCGGTTTCAAAATCGTCGGCGCTGGTGGTGCCGCCGAAGGGCATGTCGAGGTGGGTATGTACATCGATGCCCCCGGGCAGAACCAGTTTTCCCGACGCATCCAGAACCTTGGTCGCATTCTGCTGTGGCAGGTCGCGTCCAATCGCCACGATCTTGCCATCGGTGATGGCAACATCCGCCGCGTAAGTATCCGTTGCGGTCACGACACTGCCCTTTGTGATGATGGTGTCAAAGCCCATAGAGGTCTCCGTTTCCCGCCGGAATAAAAGAGGAATTTTATGCTAAACTGCCGCACCTCGGTTCCTGTTATTTCCAGGGAGATGGAAGGCACGCTATGAAGTTCGGCATCACGCTGAAGCCCGATATTTCAGTGGAGCGCATCGTTAGCTTGACCCGCCAGGCCGAAGCCGCGGGATTTGAGTATGGCTGGATTTTTGATTCCCACGTTCTGTGGAAGGAGCCCTACCCGCTGCTGACGTTGATGGCGACGAACACGCAACGCATGCGGCTGGGCACGTGCGTGACGAATCCTGCGACACGCGATCTTACGGTGACGGCTAGCTTGTTCGCCACACTGAACCTGATTTCGGGTGGACGGATGCAGTTGGGCATTGGCCGCGGCGACAGTTCGCGACGCGTTCTGGGGAAAAAGCCGGTGAGTTGGTCACAGTTGGAGGAGGCAGTCAAGCAGTTTCGCGATCTGACTGCGGGCCGCGAAGTCCAGCATGATGGCCAGCCAGCGCGGCTGAGTTGGGCGACGGGCTCTCCGCCAGTCTGGATTGCGGGCTATGGTCCCAAGGTATTGCACATGGCGGGCCGGGTGGCCGACGGAATCATTCTTCAGTTTGCCGATCCCGATTTGATTTCCTGGTGCATGGGTTTCGTGAAAGAAGGCGCGCTTGCCGCTGGACGCGATCCGAAGAGCATTGAAGTAATGGCAGCGGCCCCGGTCTGGGTTTCGAACGACTTGCCGACGGCACGCGAGCGTGTCCGTTGGTTTCCGGCGCTGGTCTCCAATCACGTGATAGACCTCATCCGCCAGTACAAGCCGGAAGACTTGCCACCCGCCCTGACTTCCTATGTGCAGGACCGCGGGCACTACGACTACCAGCATCACTGCAAGGTCGGAAGTGAGAATGCAGATTTTGTTTCGGACGAAGTGATTGACCGGTTCTGTCTGCTGGGGCCAGCTAAGGCGCATCAAGAAAAGCTCTGCGCTTTGGCGGCAGCGGGCGTTACGCAGTTCAATATTTATCTCATGTGTGGAGACGAAGAAGAGAACCTCGGCGTGTTCCAGCGCGAGGTTCTGCCGGGGTTTGGGAAGAACGCGTAGAGGTCCGAGCTTTACAAAACGTTCCGTGCGGAACACTGTGAGAAGGAAGCCCGGATTTGCGGCGTGCAAGTCGTTGATATTTTCCGCCAGTGTTGATGATATGGGAGTTAGGTTGTGGAAGAAATGTCTACTTTCGTGTACGTTGCGACCCACTAAAGTGGACTTGATTTTCGGGAGATCTCTCCGCCAAAGGGAATCCTCGGGCTTAGCAAAAAGGCGCCCGCGGTTCCATCTTGTTGACGCTTACCCAGCACTTACGTGCTGGGCTAATGAATGTCGTCGCTTCGCGACTGGAGCGTCACTTCGCTTCGCGACTGAAGCGTCATCATGGCGTAGTACGTCACGAAAGAAATTGCGAAGCCGACGAACCAGGAGTAGTCGTAAAGACTGCGCAGGGACGGGGTTGTCAGTCCGGCCAGCGCGGTTCCCGCGCCCAGCGCGAGCGCAACCACCGCGCGCCAATTGAATCCTCGCGAATACTCGTAGATTCCACCGCGAAGGTAGAGGTCGTCGAGCTGCAGCGTTCGCTTGCGCACCACAAAGTAGTCGCAAATCATGATGCCGGCAACTGGGCCGAGAAACGCAGCATAGCCGCCGAGCCAGCCGAGGATGAAGGTGTTGTAGTCGGCGAGCAGCTTCCACGGCATCAGCGCGATTCCCATAAAGCAGGTGATGACACCGCCGGTCCGAAAGCTGATGCGCCGCGGCCACAGATTCGAGAAGTCATTGGCCGGCGAAACCACGTTCGCGCCGATGTTCACGTTTAGAGTGGCCAGCAGAATCGCCACCAGCGAGATCACCACTGCCACGGGCGAATGAAATCGGCTGAGCAGTTGCACCGGATCCCAGATCGCTGTCCCGTAGATCACCACCGTCGCTGAAGTCACTGCGATGCCGACGAAGGCGTAAAGGGTCATCGTTGTGGGCAGAGCCAGGGCCTGGCCGATCATCTGCTCCCGCTGGTTGCGGGCGAAGCGCGTGAAGTCAGGGATGTTCAGTGAAACCGTGGCCCAGAATCCAACCGTGCCGTTCAGGGCCGGAATCAGAAACTTCAGGAACGCAGGAAAGGTCGTGAACCGCGACGGCACCGATAACATCGGACCGAAGCCGCCCGCCGTGTGATAAGCCCAGCCCAAAAGAAGCAGGCCTACGCCCAGTAGTACCGGTGCGCTGATTCCTTGCAGGATGCGGATGTATTCGATCCCCTTGAGGATGACGGCAAGATTGATCAGCCAGAACAGGAGGAAGCATATGGCGGTGCCGTGAGGGACATCCTTCCATCTGGGCGTGAGAGTTGCCAGCAGCGTGCTGACGGCTTCGCCGCCGATCCAGGTTTGAATGCCGAACCATCCGCAGGCAACCAGAGCGCGCAGAACGGCTGCGACGTTGGCGCCCAGTACGCCGAATGAAGCGCGCGCCAGCACCGGAAACGGGATTCCGTACTTGGCCCCAGGATGCGAATTCAGCAGCATGGGACCCAGCACGATGACGTTGCCGACAAAAATGGTCAAGACCGCCTGCTTCCAGTTCATGCCACCCTGAATCAGGCTGGCGGCGAGCATGTAGGTCAGGATGTTGACCGACATCGAAATCCACAACGCGGCAAAGTTGTAGGTTCCCCAGTGGCGGCGGTCGGACTGCGCGGGTGCGAGGTCAGGATTGTAGAGAGGGCTGGCTTCGATGCGGGATGAGGGATGCGACGTTTCCGGAATGGTCATTGCTGTCGGGTTTGGAACATCGCGCTGGCTCGTTAGAGGCCGAGGCTTTGAAGGTGGTGCGCGCCAGATCCCTCACCCGGCTGAAAAACGCCGGGTCTCGGGATGACGCCTTCTTAACTTACAAAATCTGAGCAGATTTGCGGTTATGTCGGTCCCTTCAGTCCGCGGCTGCTGCCTGGCCGGTCTGTGCCGTGATAGGGCCATAGCTGTCTGGGCGGCGGTCGCGGAAGAACTGCCACACACGTCGAACCTCTGTGATCATGTCCAGATCGAGATCGGCCACCACCACCTCGTCCTTATCGCGGCTGGCCTGGGCGACGATTTTGCCGCGCGGCGTGCAGAAATAACTCTTTCCGTAAAACTCGCCAATGCTCCACGGCTTTTCCGTGCCAACACGGTTGATCGCGCCGATGAAATAACCGTTGGCTACGGCGTGTGCGGGCTGTTCAAGTTCCCAGAGGTACTCGGAGAGCCCAGCCACGGTGGCGGAAGGATTGAACACAATCTCAGCACCGTTCAATCCTAAGATGCGCGCGCCTTCCGGGAAGTGGCGGTCGTAGCAGATGTAGACGCCCACGCGCGCATATTTCGTCTCGAATACGGGATATCCCAGATCGCCGGGCGTGAAATAAAACTTCTCCCAAAATCCGGGGTGGCAGTGCGGAATGTGGTGCTTGCGATATTTGCCCAGATAGCGTCCGTCGGCGTCGATCACAGCGGCAGTGTTGAAATACACGCCGGGCATCTGCTCTTCGTAAACCGGGACCACAATCACCATGCGATGCTTGGCGGCGATCTTCTGCATCAGCTTGGTCGTTGGACCGTCGGGCACGCGCTCGGTCAGTTCGTACCAGCGGGCATTCTGTTCCGCGCAGAAATAGGGGCCGTAAAACAGTTCCTGCAGGCACAGGACTTGAGTCTTCTTCTTCGCGGCCTGCTCGATCAGTTTCAGATGTTTATCGATCATAGCTTTCCTGATCTGCGCGAGGGGACGCTCCGTGCTGAGCGCGTTGCTGGCTTGAATCAAGGCACAGCGGACAATGCGAGGCATGAGACCTCCGAGGAAGGCAAATATAGCAGAAAACTCGAGGCCAACTGCGTTTCGAGTGGCGACAGAGCAGGAAGGGAGTTGATCCCTGCGCACCCGATCTAAGCGGGAGGGAAGGACGAACTCAACTCCCGACATATCGCGCGTACAAGCTGCGCGCCACGGCGGTGTCGGTGGTACCTTTGATGATCGCCCGGCCGTCGGGAAACAGCGTCATCTCATAAGGCTCGTGCCAAAACTTCAGCACGAACTCGTTGTACCGGACGAGGCCATGCGCGGCCAGTCGCCGCTGCATCTCCACAAAGTCTATGGGCCGGTGGCGCTCATGAATCTGCACTGAATTCCTGCCGCACAAGGTGATGTGTGGCCGTCCTTCTCCCGCCAGGTGGATAAAATTCCGCTCCGCACAGGCTCTGCATCCCGGCCGCGGGTGCGCTGCGGAGATTTCGCTGCGCTCATTCGTCCAGACATCAAACGAAAGCAATGTCCGTCGAAGTTGGGCAGCCTGCACACCTCCGACCAGCATCTTCATCGCTTCGGTCGCGGCGATCGAGGCCACCAGATTCACCGCGGAGTTCAGAATCCCGGAGGTTTCGCAGGTTTCCACCATTCCGCGCGGCGAATCCGGAAAGATGCAGGCCAGGCAAGCCGTGGTTCCCGGCACCACATTCAAAGTCACCCCATAGCTTCCCACTGCCGCGGTGTACACCCAGGGCACAGACGTCTTCACGGCATAGTCATTGATCAAATACCTCGTCTCGAAATTATCGGTGCCATCGAGGGTTACATTCATTCCTTCAAGTAGCTCATCAACATTGCCAGGAACCAGGTCTTCGACCCGCGGTTCGACCTTAATCTTGGAATTGAAGGCCGCTATTCTGCGCTGCGCGGCGATGGCCTTTGGCAGCGACTCGGATGCGTCGCTTTCATCGAAGAGTGATTGCCGCTGCAAGTTGCTGGTTTCGACATAATCGCGGTCGATAATCCGCAAGGTTCCCACGCCGGCGCGAGCCAGCAAGGAAGCGAGCGCCGATCCGGTTGCCCCGCAGCCCACAATCGCGACCCTTGCCGCCGCGAGCCGCTGCTGGCCTTCCGCTCCGATCCCGGGAAACAGAATCTGTCGTGAGTAGCGTTCTGCGCGTTGCTGTTCTTCCGGCCTCAAGGAGGTCATCAGTTCCTACCTGCAAAACCTTTATTATAAGGGGCTGGACTGGTGACTCAGCGAGCGCTCCGCGATCGGAGCAAACAAAAACGTGCCATTGGACGAGCTCTTGCTGCCATACAACACGGCCTGTGCGCGCTTCATCAAACCGATGCGCGGGCCCAGGGGCATCTTTTGCTAAGACGCCACGCGGCATTCATGATTCTTGCGGTATTGTCGTTCGGCCCGGCTATGCACGCCGGATCGGCGGCGGCTGCGCTGGCTGAGGCTTCCACGCAAGACCAGCAGGCGACCACGCCCCAGTCTGCGCTTGCAACCGCGGCGCTCTATGCTGGGCGGATAGTCCAATCCATCGACCTTCCCGGCGTTCCGGATCACGACCGGCAACACCTCCTGCAACTTCTGCCGCAAAAAGAGGGCCAGCCGCTGGACCGCGAGCAAATCCGCGAGAGCATTCGCGTCCTTTTTGCCACCGGACGTTTCGTCGACATTCAGGCCGAGGCTGCCCCCGCTGGTGCCGGCGTGCGGCTCACATTCACCACCTCGCCGAACTATTTCGTCGGGGCTGTCGATGTCGAAGGAGCGCCGAATCGTCCCAACCAGAACCAGATAGTCAATGCTTCCAAGTTTCAGCTGGGCGAGCTCTACACACGGGACAAACTCGACCGGGCCGTCCAGAACATCCGCCAGGTCATGCAGGAAAACGGGTACTACCGCGCCCGCGTCACCGCGGAAAGCACCTCTAACGTCGCCACCCAGCAAGTCAATGTGTTGTTCCACGTAGCGACGGGAGAGGCTGCGCACGTGGGCGAGGTGAGGGTAACGGGCCCTTCCGCTCTCACTCCCGGGCAGGTGCAGAATATCGCGCACATCGACTCCGGCGATCGAGTTACCGCCGCTCGCGTTACCAACTCCCTGCAACGCTTGCGCAAGCGGTTCCAGAAGCAGCAGCGCGTGCTGGCCCAGGTTTCGATTGCCGAGCAGCTATACCGTCCGGAAAAGAACGCGGTGGACTACACGTTTCAAATCGATCCAGGCCCCGTTGTCGTCATCTACACCCAAGGCTTTAAGGTCAGCCGCAGCGTTTTGAAGAAGGAGATTCCCGTCTACGAGGAGAATGCACTGGACGACGATCTGCTCAACGAAGGCAAACGCAATTTGCTTGACTATCTCCAAACGCGTGGCCACTTCGATGCGACGGTCGATATTCAGCGGGAATCGGATCCGCAAACTCTACGCGTCACCTACCAGATCGATCCTGGTCCGGTGCACAAGCTTGAGCTCATCGAAATCACCGGCAACAAATATTTCCCGACAGCCATGCTCCGCTCGCGCCTGGAAATCGAATCCGCGGGCAAGTTTTTGTCGCACGGTCGATACAGCGGCGCCTTGTTGAAAAACGATGTCAGTGGCCTGAAAGCTCTGTACGTCTCCAACGGATTCCGCCAGGTTGAGATTCAGAGCAAAGTGGATGACAACTATCACGGCTCCGATGCCCACCTTGCCGTGCACCTGATTATCAAAGAGGGCCCCCAAACCCTGGTGGGCGCGCTACGCGTAGTGGGTAACGAAAAGATTGCCACCAGCGCATTTCCCGAACTCGACACGCAGCAGGGGCAACCCTACTCGGAGCAGAATCTGGCCAATGATCGCGAGAGAATTCTCAACTACTACTTCAATCGCGGATTCCCCAACGCGACGCTCGACATCAATACGGTGGCTTCCTCCTCTCAACCCGGACGGGAAGAGGTCATCTACAAGATTCAGGAGGGTGAACAGTTCTTCGTCAATCAGTTGATGGTTGCGGGGCTCGATCACACTCGCGACTACGTCGTGCAGCGCGAAATTCAGGTACAGGCCGGTGAGCCGCTCAGCCAGCAGGATCTCCTCGACACCCAGACCAAACTGTACGACCTCGGCATATTCAGCCAGGTGGATACCGCGGTGCAGAATCCGGAAGGTACGGACCCGCAGAAAAATGTACTGGTGCAGGTACAGGAAGCCAAGCGTTACACGTTCACCTACGGACTGGGCCTTGAGTTTGAGACGGGGCAGCCTGGAGGCACCAACCAGCCGTCAGGCTCGACTGGCGTTAGTCCGCGCGTGGGGTTCGATGTTACGCGGCTCAACGTTGGAGGCCGCGACCAGACGCTGAGTTTTCAGTCCCACGTTGGCCGCCTGCAACAACGGGGCCTGATCAGCTACGAGATCCCGAAGCTGTTCAACAACGACAGATTCAAACTTATCTATACGATCTTCTATGACAACAGTCTGGATGTAGCCACCTTCACGTCGCAGCGCCTGGAAGGCAAGATCGACCTTCGCCAGCAACTCGGAAAACTGGCGGCAACGCGCGCGACTTCGACTTCGCTGACTTACCGGTTTGAATTCCGTCGAGTAAAGGCCAGCAACTTCGCCACCGACTTCTCTCCTGGCTTGATTCCACCACTATCTTTGCCGGCGCGCGTCGGGGGTCCTGGATTTACGTTCATCCGCGATAAGCGCGACAACCCGCTGGAGAGCACGAAAGGCAACTACTTCACGCTCGACGGTTTTGCCTCCTCGGGCTACCTAGGTTCGGAGGCGGACTTTGGCCGCATGCTTGCACAGAATTCCACGTACTACGCATTTGGCCCCGCTAAACATAAGCTCGTGTTCGCGCGTTCCACGACCATCGGGTTGGAGCAGGTCTACCGGGGAACGCGCGTGCTGCCTCCCGGAGCCTGTCCTGTCAACTCCCAAACTGGAGTGCCCACCTGCGGCACAAAAGAAAACCCGATTACCCCTATCCCCTTCCCAGAGCTCTTTTTCGCTGGAGGCGGCAACTCGACCCGTGGTTTTGGGTTAAATCAAGCAGGGCCACGCGATCCTTATTCCGGCTTTCCCCTAGGTGGCGCGGCGCTGTTCGTCAATAATGTCGAACTGCGCTTACCCCCCGTCAGCCTGCCGTATCTGGGACAAGGGTTTGGCTTCGCAATTTTTCACGACATGGGAAACGTCTTCACCGCCGGACACGACATGCTGAAGGGCTTACTGCGCTGGCACCAGCCGGACTTCAACCAATGTTTGCCGGCGAGTGGCGCAACCCCAAACGCATGCATGACTTCCCTCGACAACAGTGGCTACGACTACACTTCACATGCGCTGGGCATCGGGTTGCGCTACAAGACACCCATTGGTCCGCTGCGCTTCGACTTCGGGTACAATCTGAATCCAACGCGGTATTTTCAAGGGATCGCTGATACCAACAAGAATATCACAGGCTTTGAAACCCAGCGCCTGCGGCACTTTAACGTGTTTTTCAGCATAGGCCAGCCATTTTGATGAAAACCTTCCGATCGCCAAATCCGATCTCGCTGTTAGCGCTGACAATCACGGTCGGGGCTTTCTTTGTCCCTACCGCAGCCTCCGCCCAGGTCATCGACCGCATCGTGGCCACGGTCAACGGCAGCATTATTTTGCAGTCCGACTGGGACGAAGGTCTTTGTCACGAAGCCCTGCTCAGCCATCGCCCCCTTGCGCAATTTACCGCAGACGACCGCCGCGCCGTTCTTGACCGGCTGATCGATCAGGAACTGCTCCGCGAGCAGATGAAGTCCGCGGACTTTCGCCATGCCACCGAGGCCGAGGCCGCCAGCCAAGTTGCGGAGGCGCGCAAGCAATATGCTCAGGCAACCAGCGACGACACATGGGAATCGCGACTCACCCGATACCATCTGACCGAACAAGACGTCCTCCGCCACGCCCAGCAGCAGATCGACCTGATGCGGCTGGTTGACGCCCGGCTACGCCCTGCCGTGCAGATCGATGCCAAATCCATCGAGGCCTACTATCGCGATAAGTTTGTTCCCCAGCTGAAGCAATCCGGCGCTGAAGAGCTTCCCCTTGGCGAAGTGTCGGGCAAGATCCGGGAACTGTTGACGCAGGAAAAAGTGAGTGAGCTACTCGTTTCGTGGCTGCAGAGCCTGCGTTCGGAGAGTCAGGTACGCCTACCGGGAATCACGCCACCCAGCGAACCCGGGGTGCAAACTCCGTGACGGAAGCGTTGCCCCCTCCCGTTCGCCGACGGTGGTGGAAATATCTGCTGATTCTTGCAGGCGGCGGGGTGCTTCTGGCCTTCGGCCTGCTTTGGTATCTCAACACCGATTCCTTTCAGGGGCTGGTGCGCCGCCGCTTAATCGAAGAAGTGGAACGAATCACGGGCGGCCGGGCTGAAATCGGCAATTTCCATACCATTCCGTTCCGCATGCAGGTGGACGTCCGCGATATCACCGTTCACGGCCGGGAGTCCGCGCAGGAAATTCCTCTGGCCCACGCCAACCGTCTGGTCGCGCGCATGAAGATCAGCTCTCTTCTTCGCAGCGAGTTCGGGTTCCATGAAGTCATTCTGGATCGGCCTGTCATCCATGTTGCAGTTTATCCCGATGGCACGACCAACGTTCCACAGCCGAGAGTTCGTGGTACTTCGGGGAAGACCCCGGTCGAGCAACTATTCGCTCTTTCCATCGACCATTTGGAAGTGCGGCACGGAGAGATGCTCTGGGACGATCAGACGATCCCGCTGGACTTCGCTGTCCGTAACACTGAACTCCAGCTCGACTATTCTTTCCTGCGCGGCCACTACGTGAGCCGCCTGCTGCTCGGCAAGGTGGACACGAAGTTTGAGGACTGCCGTCCGTTCGCGTGGATGAGCTCGACGGAATTCACCCTGGCCTCCACCTACGTCGACGTCACGTCCCTCAAGTGGAACTCAGGGCACTCGCACCTCGATGCCCGCGGCCGCATCAGCGACTTCCACCATCCCCACGTGGAAGGCTCCTACGAAGCCCAGGTTGACTTAACCGAAATCGCTGGCATCTTCCGTCGCCGCGATCTTCAGGGAGGTCTGCTCGAATTGAAGGGGCAGGGAAATTGGTCAGTCCAACATTTCGCGGCGAATGGCCAGTTGACGTTCCGCGACCTTGCCTGGCGGGACGACCTTGTGTCTTTTTCCAAAGGCGCTTTCGCTTCCGATTATTCCCTCACGGAAGATCAGGTCAAGCTGTCGAAGTTGCAGGGGAAGGTCTTTGGCGGAAGCTTCACGGGAGATGCTCAGTTCAATCACTGGCTGTCCCCGGCCCAGCACGTCTCGCAGGGAAAAACTTCCGGGACGGAA
>Ga0310038_10000040_pt1 | contig 156077 bp, 164 predicted proteins | sample Sb_taG_6_FD_200461 | JGI IMG/M metagenome (GOLD analysis project Ga0310038, IMG submission 200461) | Peat soil microbial communities from Weissenstadt, Germany - Sb_50d_4_PS metaG (v2) (version 2) | ecosystem: Environmental > Terrestrial > Soil > Wetlands > Peat | place: Germany: Weissenstadt... | reverse complement strand
AGTTCATTGTTCAGGGCGCCCGGCCCCCGTATCACCCCCAACCCTCCCTCCCCGGAACCATGCTCGCCACTCCTGGTTCAGTCCACCGCGAACTGCTGCTGCCCACGCCGACCGAGGAACCACCCGAGATGCCACCGCTCGTCAGGAGCTCGCTGATTTCGTTCTAGAGTACTCACCCGGCCGAATCGACGGACGGTGAATGGAGCATACTGTCAGTCAAGGCCAGAATCCTCGTGAAGCGTTGCAGGCGACATGTCGTCGGAAGACAACGGTTGATCGGGCGATCCCAGCCGTCGAGAAGGTAGGCGCTGGTTCAAATCGCAAGCCACGGGTTAGGTAGTGTACGCTTCAGCAAACCATTCCATGTTTGGCTTGATCAGCCCGGGGGTGATGTATTGCTGGAATCCATTCCCCCATTCGACGCTGTCATCGTTGATAGAGTATCCTGCGAAGGGACCCAGGAACTCATTCGTTTTGACGCTGTCGATCGTGAAACTTGGGTTGCTGATCTGAATCGGATAAAGAACAAACGATTCCGTAGTGTAATGTCCACCGCCTGCACACCCAATACCAGTGCAAGTTGGGTCTTCCACGACCCAATCGACCTCTCCCTGGTACGCTGCAAACCAGTGGGGGCCGGTCTCGTTCCACCAAACACCATAGGATGACCCCGATAGGTTCTCGTACCATGCCTCGATGCTAGCCGTTGGATAGGGCCCGCTTGAGCAAATCGAGATGATGAAGAGGGTGGGCCAAGTTGACCCCCTCTGGGCTGGCCCAACCCACGGGCCGGGATTGTAAGTGCCGTTGACCGCCTGGGTGAATGGCTCAAAGTACGGTTGAGTTCCCGTTCCGCTGTCCCATCTGACTAACACCCCTGCTTGCCAGAGGGGGAAGCTTCCGTAGCCCCCCATCCCGACCCATGCCGATAGGATGTCGGAAAAGGGGACATCACCGACGAAATAGCTCGGAAGGACGTAGAATGACCCGCTCGCGCAGCTCACATTGTCATAACTGCGTAACCACTCACCTTTCCGGACCGCCCAAATCTGACTGCCGTATGAACCAAAGTACTTTCCGGTGAACGTGCTCTCCCTCGTTCGAGGGGGACGTGTACTCTCGGGACGCGGTGGAGGTCTTTTCGCTCGTCGAAGAGGACGAACCGCTCACGCTCGATCCCGAGGAGAAGCGGGCGATCCGCAAGCGGCTCGAACGTGCGAACGAGCTGGAGAAGGAGAACCGCGAGCTTCGGGAGAAGCTCCGTCGGCTCCAGGAGGAACTCCGACGGATCAAGACCTCCGCCCCGTTCCTCGCCGCCAGTGACCTCACCGCCGAGGCGGGAGGGATCCCCTCCAGCCGTGTGTTCTACCGACGGCCCGCTCATCCCCGCGAGACTCGCCCTACGGGCGGCCAGGAGGGCCACCCGGGGCGCTCCCGCGAGCGCCCCGTGCCCAACTCACCACCTCTCCGACTTTCGTTGGAACGGTGTGGGGAGTGTGGCACGCGCCTCGGAGAGCCGTTCGAGATCCGCCGCCGGACGATCACCGATCTCCCTCCCCCGGAGCCGAAGATCTTCGACGTGGAGGTCGCCCGTTACACCTGTCCGGGCTGCCACCGTCGGGTGGAGCCCGAGTGCCCCTACCCTCGGAACCGTCCCTTCGGGTTCGCCCTGATGTCTCGAGTGGTCCACCTTCGGATGCTCGGGTTGAGCGTGGCGAAGGTGGTGGACTGCCTGAGGGAGGGCCACGGGGTCGAGGTGAGCTCCGCCGCGGTGCTGAAGATGGAGCGGTCCGCCGCCGAGGCGCTCGGGCCGCTCTACGAGGGACTCAAGGAGCAGGTGCGGACCGTCCCTGTGGTCCACGGAGACGAGACCAGCTTTCGAGTGGGTGGGCAGAACGGTTGGATGTGGGTATTCTCTCATCTCAAGGCCGTCGTGTATCGGATCGCCCCGAGTCGGGGCCAGGATGTGGTGCGGGAGATGCTCGAGGGGTACGAAGGAACCCTCGTGCGCGATGCTTGGGACCCGTACGACTGCCTCACCACGGCGAAGCACCAGCTCGATCTCCTCCACGTGAATCGATGGCTGGAGAGGGCGGAGTGGATCCACCGGGTGGAGCCGCGCCCACTCCTCAAGCCTGTCGAGCCGAAGCTGATGAGCGCGGGGCATCCGCCCGACGAGTTCCTCCGGTTCGCCGATGGAGTTCGGAGGATCCTGCGCGGAGTGGTCCACTGGTCCGAGGGCCACCCCGACGCCTCGCCACGGCTGAGGCGTCGGGTGGAGTGGTCAGCGAGACGATCGCTCACTCGGCTCCTGAACGAACCGTGGAAGGACTCCGATGCCGTGCGGATCGCCAAGGAGTTGCGGCACCGGAGAGGGCAACTGTTCACCTTCGTGATCGAGCCCGGAGTCCCGTGGCACAACAACGAGGCCGAGACCCAGATCCGCCAGGGAGTGCTATTCCGGAAGATCAGCGGGGGCCGTCGCTCCTGGATGGGAGCCTGGGTCTTGGAACGGCTGCTGACCGTCTATCGGACCTGTCGTAAGCGAGGCGTCGAGTTTCTGCGAGTGGTGGGCGACGCGCTCACCGGGAAAGGCTACCCGGCATTCGGAGCACCCTCAAGAGCTCCAGAAACCTGAGTGGTTACCCCCCGAAGGGCGTTCAGCGTTGCGTGGCCGAATGGATCGCCCGCGTCTGCCGGGAGGGGAAGGGAAGATTTCGGGTCGTGGTCGAGGGGTTGCTCGATTTCGAGATTGACGGCCTCGACCGGGTCGAGGAGCGGACCGCGGGGGCGATCCTGAAACGCCTCCGGATGTCCTATCCGAAGAGGGCGCCACCATGGGGGGACCCGAGCGCCGCACGGGTCATGGAGTTCGAGGTGGGGGTTCAACCCGTTCAGATCGGTCCGGGAGTCGGACGCATTCGACAACCGTCTTGATTGCCTGCTCCCGGGTCCGCCGGTCCGACTCCACGACACCGTCTAAGAGGTCGGAGTCCTCGATCGGCCCAAGGGTCCATCGGCGGACAGCGTACCAGTCTAACGAACTCGGCTTTCTTCTAATGGTCTCATTTCTCAGAAGTAGCGCACTGGGACACGAAAGTTTCAAGAACATTCTGGCGTGGGATGGGCGTCGGTAGACTGGGACGTCTCCCGAAGGGCGGAGATAGGCCCCTCCTCACCCTTTGTGGGAGACCTCCTTAAGACCGGGAAGATAAGGATTGGCCGAAATGTGGGATGTCCGGACCCTTTACGATTCAAATCCCCCCGTGTCCACTGGCACGGGGGTACCTCTGAGGCGTGGTCGAATGGCGCTGGGAAGGGTAGGCAGGGGACGTCCTCCTTCTCCCCAAGCGTACCCTCGGCGAGTTCCCGAGGCGGGTTGATTTCGGATGAAGCGACGCTCTCTCCGGGAGGCCCTGGCCGACTTTCCCCTGTTCTTCGCACCGGTCCTGCCCTCGCTGAGAAGCCCGGCGCATCGGATCGCGGAGCGAGTAGACGAGACCGCCGCGCTCCTCCTCAAGCTCCCCCGGGTCGATGCCGTGTACGTCCCGGAGCTCGTCGACGAGAACCACGAGGGCCGTCCCCGCTACCGGTCGTACGATCCCCGGGAATACGTCGTGCATCTGACGAGCCGAACGGGGCATCCGGGCATCGTGACGAAGGTGGTCGCCCACTTTCCGAGCGTAGCCGCCCTACGGGATTGGGCGGAGCGAGCCGTTCGGATGGGGGTCCACAACGTAGTCCTGGTGGGTGGGTCCAGCAGTCGCATTCCCTATCCGGGCCCGCCGGTCGAGGAGGCCGACCGGACGGTGGGACCGATCCTCCATTCGGTGGGCGGTGTGGTGGGCAACATTGCGATTCCCCACCGATTGGACGAGGCTGCCCGGATGCTGCGGAAGACGCAGGCCGGGGCGGGGTTCCTGACCACCCAGCTCCTCTTCGAAGCTCAGGGTGTGATCGACGCCGTCCGCGAATACGGCCGACTCTGCCGGGAGGCTGAGATTGCCCCGGCGACCGTCGTCCTGAGCTTCGCCCCGCTGGGCGACGACGACGACATCGAGTTCGTCCGTTGGCTCGGAGCGAACCTCCCCGAGGAGGTCGAGCACGCACTCCTTCAAGAGGAGCAGGCGCTCTCACGGCGCACCGTGGAGCTCGCGTTGAGTGTCTGGACCGAGGTCGTTTCCGCGATCGGTTCGGCCGGGGTACCCCTGGGGGTGAGCGTCGAGCAAGTGTCGGCGCGTCACCTGGTCAGTGCCCGGGACCTCGCGAGCGCCTTCAGTGGCGTGCTTCCCGCTCCCGGATCCCGAACTTCGCCCGCGACGTCGAGGGCCGGATGAACGCGGCGCCCGTTCCGGTTCACGCCGGCCTCACCTCGCCGTTCCCCCGCTCCGAGCGGCTCATCACGGCCACGCGGGACCTCGACCGCCGGCGCACCACGCCCGAGCTCGTCGAAAAGGCGTACGTCGAGGCGGAGAACGAACTCGTGACCCTCGAGGAGCGACTCTTCACCAACGTGACGGCGGGGTACCTTCGGTGGAACGACCTGTTCCGCCCCATCGCGGAGACCTGGGGCGGGTTCAGCGTCGGACCGCTGACCCGGTGGCTGGAGACCAACACTTTCTTCCGGCAGCCGCTCCTGGCTTCTCCCCCCCGACGGACTCCCGGTGCGATCGCCGCCCGCCTCCCGCCTCCCCTCGCCTCCCGCGCGCGTGTGGCGCGGGTGATCCTGCCGGGCCCATACACCCTCCTGAAGGTCCTGGAGAATCGTTCGGATGTCCCCGACGTGGACTTGCTAAGCCAACTCGGCCACCTCCTTGCGGAAGAGGTGCGGGAGTTGAACGGGTCCGGGTTTGGCGTCTTCCAGTTCTCCGACCCGATCCTCGTCACGGCGCCTCCCGAGGGAAGGGAGAAGGACGGCGTCTCGGAGGCGTACCGATCCATCGCCGAGGCCAACCCGTCCGCGACCACGATCGTTTGGACGTTCGGGGCGGAGGCGGGGCCGGCGCTGCCCCTGCTCGACCGTCTCCCCGTGTCGGTCGTCGGGATCGACCTGACCGACACCGAACCCGAAACGCTCCGTCCGGGTCCGGCGCGGCTCGGACTCGGCCTCGGGATCGTCGACCCCAGGACCACGTTACCGGAAAGCCTCAGCGAGACCGTCGGGGTCGTCCGGGAAGCGCTGCGCCGGCGCCCCTCCTCGAGCGTATGGCTCGGACCGGGTGCTCCCCTCGACCTTCTCCCCGCCCGCCCCGCCGAGCAGAAGCTGCTCCGCCTTTCCGATGTGCGGCATGCTCTCCTGAGGGAGGGGATCACGTGAGCGCTCCGCTGTTCCCGTGCCAGGAAATCGGTAGCCTCCAGAAACCTTCGCTCGAGGCGCTCGGAGAATGGGAGGACCGCCTCCATTTCCTCGCCCGTCTGGGGCCGGTCCCGGAAGAGGTCCTTCGCCATCCCGACGTAGCGACCCTGCAGAACTTGCGGGCGGCGTTCGCCATCGCCTTCCTCGAATCCGCCGGTCTCGACCGCGTCTACGACGGGGAGGCCCGCCGGGTCGAGATGTACGAGTACGCGGTCCGCCAGATGACCGGCGTCGAGTTCCAGGGACACGTGCGCTCGTGGGATTCCAAGTACTACCGGAAGGGAACGGTCGTCAACCCCGTCGACCTCGTCGCCCCCTACCACCTCGAGGAGTACGATTTTGTCCGCGATCATGCGCGGGTGGCCGTCAAGCTGCCGGTCACGGGCCCGTACACCCTTGCCGACTGGAGCTACAACGAGTACTATCTCGCTCGCCAGCCCGGCTGGAAGGGACGCGCCCAGCGCCGGGCCGCCCAGCGGGAGCTCGTGGTCGATCTGGCGAGCAAGGTCCTGCGACCCACCCTCCGCGCCCTCATCGAGCACGGCTGTCGAGTGATCCAGATCGACGAGCCCGCCGCGGGCACCCACCCCGACGAGGCCCCGCTCGTCGTGGAGGGGTTCAATGAGGCGACCCGGGGGCTGGACGCCGAGTTCTCGATGCACATCTGTTACTCTCGGTACCAGGACCTGCTCCCCGCTCTGCTCGAGGCCAAGGCCTGTCGCCAATGGGCGTGGGAGTTCGCGAACCGCGACTCCGACGGCCACGACGGGTATGAGGTGCTCAAGGTGCTACGCGAGTATTCGGACACCCGTTCGATCGGGCTCGGGGTCGTGGACGTGCATCGGGACACCCTGGAAACCCCCCCGTTGGTGGCGGAACGCATCGGACGCGCCGCGAAGTACCTGGGAGACCCCTCCAAGATCTGGGTCAACCCCGACTGCGGTCTTCGTACCCGCAGTCTCAACGTGGCGTACGCGAAGCTGGAGGCCATGGTGCAGGGAGCGCGACTCGCACGGGCCCAGGCCGAGGGCCGCTCCGCCTAGTCGACCTGAGCGAGGGGGTCGCCGCCCCTGTCGGCCCTACCGGGGCGCTAGATGATCGAGAGTTCCTTTCCCGCCTTGGCAAACGCGGCGGTCGCGAACTCGACGTCCTCTGCCGTGAGCGCCGCGTTCATGATCGTCCGGATCCGGGCCTTGTCCTTGGCGACCATCGGGTACACGATCGGCAAGGCGAAGACCCCGAGCTCGAAGAGGCGTTGGCTGAGGCGTTTCGCCAGGCTGCTCTCCTTCACGATCACCGGCGTGATCGGCGTCTCGCTCCGGCCGAGGTCGAACCCGAGCTCGGTCATGGACTTCTTGAACCGCCGAGTGTGCTCCCAGAGCCGACGGACGTGCTCGGGCTCCCGCTCGAGGACGTCGATGGCCGCGAGGCAGGCGGCCGCCGTGGCCGGTGGGTGGGAGCCGCTCAACAACCAGGTCCGGGACTTGTTGTACGCGAAGTTCACGAGGTCGCGCGAGCCCGAGATGTGGCCCCCCACGACGCCGAACGCCTTCGAGAACGTGCCCATCTCGACCTGGACCTCGTCCCGCGAGAGATGGAAGTGGGACACGACGCCGCGCCCTCCCTCCCCGAGAACGCCCTCTCCGTGAGCGTCGTCGACGTAGACCATCGCTCCGTGCTGCTGGCCGAGGGCGGCGATCCGGTCGAGGGGCGCGATGTCCCCATCCATGGAAAAGACACCGTCCGTGATGATGAGGATCCGGCGATACGTCGGGGCGTGGCGTTCCGCCTCGAGGAGGACGCGCTCGAGGTCGGCCGTGTCCGCGTGCTTAAAGACCCCGCGCTCGGCGCGGGACAGGCGGACTCCGTCGATGATGCTGCCGTGGTTGAGCTCGTCGCTGATGACGAGGTCACCTTCGCCGACCAGCTGCGGGATGAGACCACTGTTCGTGGCGAAGCCGGACTGGTAGACGAGCGAAGCCTCGGCCCCCTTGAACCGGGCGAGACGGCGCTCGAGCTCCACGTGGAGGTCCATGTTGCCCGCGATCGGACGGACCGACCCGGAGCCGGCGCCGTGCGTCCGTATGGCCTCGAGAGCCGCCTCCTTCAGGGCCGGGTGGTTGCTGAGCCCGAGATAGTTGTTCGAGCAGAACATCAGAACCTTCTTGCCGTCGACGATCGACCACGGGAGGCTCGGACCGCCCAGCAGCCGCAACTTCCAGTCGAGGTCGGCACGGACGAGGTCGTCGTACTCGGACCGAAGGAAGGAGGTGGGATCCCGCATGGGCGTCACCACTTAGCGATGAGCGACACTTTGGCCGCCTCGCCCGATTCGATCAACTGCATCGCGCGTCCGAGCTCGGAGATGGGCACTCGGTGCGTGATGATGGCGCCCATCTTCTCCCGGAAGGCGGCGCTCTTCAAGAGACCGGCCACCGTGTACCACGTGTCGAACATGCGTCGCCCAAAGATCCCATGGATCCGGGCGGCGCGGAAGATGATCGCGTCGTTGAAGTTGAGCGATACCGGTCCGTCGAACAGACCCAGGAGGGAGACTCGACCCCCCGGACGAAGGGCGTCAAAGACGACGGGAAGGGAGCCCGCGTAGCCGGACATCTCGGTCGCCACGTCGACGCCACGGCCGTCTGTCGCGTCGCGGATCCGTTTCACCAGTCCCGCGCCCTCCTCGCGAGGGTTGAGGACGAGGTCGGCGCCCATCTTTCGAGCCAGGTCGAACCGCACTCGGTTCACCTCGGTCGCGATGACGTTGGTCGCGCCGAAGGATTTCGCGACCGCGATCGCGAGAAGCCCGATGGGTCCGCAGCCGGTGATCAGCACGCTCTTTCCCGCCAGGTCCTCCACGTTGTCCTCGGGGAGGAGAGAGTGGACGGCGTTCCCGAGAGGTTCTTGGATGGAGGCGAGCGACGGGTCGAGCGCCGGGTCGTTCCGCCACGCGTTGAGCTCGGGGAGGACCGCGTACTCGGCAAAGATACCGTCCCGGTCCACGCCGAGCACCTGGACGTTCTCGCAGATGTGCATCCGACCCGTACGACACTGGTAACAGGTACCGTCCGCGATGTGGGTCTCCGCGGAAACGTGGTCGCCCACGGCCAGGCTCTTGACCCCGGCTCCCACGCGGACGACCTCTCCGCTGAGTTCGTGTCCCAGGATCAGGGGTACCCGCTGGACCCGGGTCTGCGCCCACTCGTTCCACTCCCAGAGGTGAACGTCGGTACCGCAGACGGAAGCCGCCCGGACGGCCACGAGGACCTCGCCCGTGCCCGGCACCGGGTCCGGCACCGTCATGAGGTCGCCTCCGGGGGCCCGGCGGGTCTTGACAAACGCTCGCACTGGTTCCTCCGACAGCGGAGGGCGTGCGGCGCTTAACGCTTGAGCCGGGGGGTTGGTTTCCGGACCCTCTGGGCTCGCCGAGGAGCACGTCAATCGGAATGGACGGAGGCTTGACCTTTCGATTCTGCCTCTCGAATCCCGGAAGGGTCCATGCGGCTCTGGGGGTCTCTCTACGGTGCGATCTGGGTCGTCTTCCTAGAATTCCTGTTGTCGATGGTCCCACAAGGACGGCCCGGGGTCCTCTACGGCCACTACGCGCTCGGTTTCCTGATCATCCCTCTCGCGTACTACAACTACCACGCCCTCCGGCGGACCACCGTCCCGGGACGGATCAAGCGGATCGTCTCGGCGACGTTCACGATGTCCATCATGATGGCCGTTCTCGGTCTCCTGCTCGTCTTCAATGTCGGAGCCGGCTGGCCGGTCTTCACCGGCGTAACCGGGTGGAACCTGATCCTCCTTATCCACGTCACGACCGCCTTCGGGATCATCACCCAGATGGCCGCGACGGCGATCGCGTTCGACATGTGGGAGGAGAAGGAGTTCCTCCAGGAAACGCGGCCCGGGGAGATCCCTCCGGACCCGAACCGACCGGGGGTCAAGGCCGTCCCCCCTTGACGGTCGGTCCCCGAAGCGTCCCCTATTCCGGGTCGAGGAGCGACTCCCGCCGAAGGAGCAACCCACTGTCTTCGAACGCCGCCACGGAGGAGGAGTACTCGTCCCCGAGGGCCTTACGGTCGAGAGCCACGATGCGGTCATTCAACCACTCAAACTTGCCGAACAGGAGGGGATCGTGCGCGGCCTCCCGGAGCAGACGGATCCGATCCACCGGCTTGCGCATCGCGTGGTAGTAGCTCGTGATCCAGCCCCCGAATGCCTCCCAGACCATCTCCTCGTCGAGGATCTTTCGCTTCGTCTGGGCGCCGATCAACTCGAAGAAGATCGGGACCTCCAGGTTTGCGATATCGGCCTCCTCGTTTCGGAGGAGGCGTTCGCTGGTTTGACGCCGTAATCGACGCATTCGGGGCAGGTCGAATCGGTCCCGTAGCTCGATCACGGCATTGGAGGAGTGCAGCTGGCCGGCCTGACGAGTTTGCCAGTACAGAACGACCAGGGTACCGACGGCCAGGACCCAGGTCGCGACGGTCGTCCACAAGGCCACGTTTTCGAAATCCACCATACTTGCCCCTGTCGGATGCCGGCCGTTCCGTCCGGGTCCTTACCGAGGGGAAGAGAAAAGGTCGACTCAAGCCATCTTCCGAGAACGCGCTCGGCGTGGCCCGAGCCCTCCTCGTGCGCTCCCCTCCTGTCGGTGGGCTCCCCCACCCGAGGGATCCTGGGACGAGGGGTCGTCGGTCCCCTCGACGGGGGTGGGCAATTCGCGAGCAAGTTCCAGATTCAGGGCGGGACGGGTCCCAGCTGACCCGGTTCGGGGGACGGCGAGGACCGGAGCCGGCTCCGGTCGACGATCAACCACTTCCACCCGTCTTCCACCTCGACGGGCGCTACGACCAGGTTGTTTCCCGTCAGATCGTAATGGTACTTCAGCAGCGAATCGTACACCACCTCGGGATCCTCGCCCGTCAGCTCCCCGAGCTCGCCGAGGGTCCCCAACCAGCCGCCCCCCTCCACGAGACCGCGGAGCACCCGGAGGTACTTCGGGAGCGTGGGGTCCGTCGAGGGCGAGGTCTGTCGACCTCCGGAGATCGAGAGATCCGGTAGAGGCAAGGGATGCCTCCCGTCCAGGGAGCGGGGTGCGGCGGTCGGGCCAGGACCGACCAGGTACCAGCGCGGCGGCGGGGGTTGCGGGCCGTCCCGGACCGCGCGCACTTCGGCGAGGACCGCCTCGAGCTCCCGGTCGAGTCGGCTGTCGCCGACCTCGTCCTCCGGCGCGGCATCGGGGTTCGTCGCGGCGTCGACTTCCTCCTCGGGGGGGGACGCCTCCCCCTCGGGAACGCTCGGGTCGACGTTCGGGAGGCGCACATCCGGGTCCGAAACCCGAGCCTGCACGACCCGCGCAAAGTCATCCAGGTCACCCTCGGGAACCGGACGAAGGTTCCGACGCATGCGGAATCGGTCCAGGGCGCCGCGGAGCGCGGTCCCGGGAACCGGGAATCGGTGACGGCGTTCGCCGTCCTGCAGTTCTACCCAGGGGTTACCCTCCCGATCCTTGAGGAGGCGGAGCCCTCCGTGGGCGACGAGGTCCCGGTACAGCTCGTGTGCCGGGGGACCTCCCATCGCTCCGATCGGGGGAGTCCACTCCGAGATCGGCGGGCGGCTCAAGTCGCGGATCCGCACCTCATCGTACACGACTCCTCCGCCTCCCCCGAGCGCCGGAGCGGCCCGTAGAGGGGCCGCGCGACAATTCAATCACGGGTAGGGCTCGAGGTTCTGGGTATAGTCCTTTTTGGAGCACAGGAAACGCCCGGGGGGACCGAGCCGGTCGCTCCGTTGCTCGCTCTCCCGTCCGACGGCCCTAAGTATAGGCCGCCCTCCGGGGGGTCGCGATGTCCGCGCGGTTCTGCATGAAATGCGGCGGGGAGAATCCCCCCGGAGCTGCGTTCTGCCAGTATTGCGGCACGTCCATGGCGACGGCTCCGTCGGCTCCCCCGCTCCCGAGCTCGTCCTCCGCACCCCCGTCATTCCAGCCGACCTGGGCTTCCGCCCCGAGCGGCGGCCCCAGCGCCCCTCCCCCCCGACGCCGATCCGGGATCCGTATCGTCGTGGTGGTGGTCGTGGTCATCATCGTGATCGGATTGATTGGCCTCGTGTTCTTCGCGACGAACCAGACCGTCAACGTCACGATCATCGAGTTCAGCTCCCCCGACAACACCTGCGGGTGGAACGGGCTGACCGACAGCGGGTTCAGTGAACCCCCCGGAGGCGCCCTCGCCTTCAGCTACTACAACTATGGGAACAACACGACGGGGAGCAACACCGCCGCCTGCGTCGTTCACACGGTGACCACGAACACGTCGGGATTCAGCATCACGGACGCCAACACCCCACTCATCACCCCGGCGAACGTCACGAACTTCCTGAACTTCACCGTAAACTTGCCCGACTCCTCCTACAACGGTCCCCTGTGGATCATCCTGACCTGAACCCGGAGAATCGAGCCTCCGGACGCGGAAGCACTTCCGCTCCTCGTGCCAGCCGCTAGAGACGGCGGGGCCCGAGACTCCGTATGCTCAAGGACGGGTGGAGGGCCCCTTTCACCAGCGGCCGCGTCGCGGGGGGGTCACTTCTTGAGGATCTTGAACGCGATGTTCCAGTTCCCGGCCTTCATGGCCGACGACACCCAGAGAAGGCAGAGCGGCTCCAGGAATCGAGAGGCTTCGATCCCTCCGACGTCGATCGACTCCCATCCGAACGCCGTGAGGATCTCCGCGACGTGATGCTTCGCGCCCGCGTCGTTCCCGCAGTAGAACATCGTGGGAGGTCCCCCCGGGAGCTGGGGGCGGAACATGAGGGTGTTTCCGACGGAGTTGAACGCCTTGACGACCTTCGCTCCCGGGAGGAGACGCTGGACTCCTTCGCCCGCCGAGTCGGTGAGCCCGACGGCCAGGGCCGGCGGTGAGTTGGGAGCCATGATGAGCGGGTTCGTCACGTCAATGACGACCTTGCCCGCGAAGTGCTTCGGGCCCGCGAGCTGGAGAGTGCTCGCATTTTCCACGCCCCGGGTCGCGAGCACGAGCATCTCGCCCCACTGGGCGGTGTCGGAGAACGAGGCGGTCGAACCGTTCGCGCCGACTTTCTTCTTCCAGGCCACAAGGCCCTCACTCTCGGGAGTCCGCGAACCGAGTCGCACGGTATGCCCCGCCGTGATGAACCCGGTGCCCAACGCCTTCGCCACGTCCCCCGATCCGAGAATCCCTACCTTCATGGTCGTACCCTAGATGGTCGAAGAGCCCGGTCTACATAACAAGCGGAGGCGGCGTTACCTGCGCGCCACCGAACTCCTTTACTTCCGGAGGGTTACGTGGATCGAGCTTCTATGCCGAAGATCGTGATCCGGTCGAGGGAGAATGCGTCGAACCTCGTCCTCGTGGACGGTAAGGTCGTGGCCGATCTGTGTCGCTGTGGGCACTCGGCGAACAAACCGTACTGCGACAGCTCGCACCGGACCCACGGGTTCGTCGCCCCGGCGACCGAAATCGTGCTCCTCGAGTAGACGCACCGAGGAGGAGGGTTACAGACCCTCGATTCGAGCCGCCCACGCTCGGAGCGCGCGGAACCGGCTCGGGACCTTCTCCCCGACGGTGAGCCAGGGCGACAACCCGCCGTACACACCGAAATCGGCGAGGGAGGGGCGGTCCAGCAGCCACTCCCGCCCCCGCACCATCTCGTCGAGGTAGCCGAAGTATTCTTGCAACTCCTTCACGAACTCGGGGCGCCGGGCTTGGAGCACCTTCCACGGTCCTCGAGCGCGCGTCTGCATCTCCTCGAACACCCAGCGTTCCTCGTCGGAACGAAGGACCTGGAGGGCCTGGGTCACCACGGCCCGCCAGACCCGCTCCTCCAGCACCTGATGGCCCCAGTTCTCGAGCGTGCGGGCCAGTCCCTCCTGTCCGGTTGGAAGCAGAGGAGGATCGGGTCGGATCCGGTCTAAGAACTCCGGGATCTCCCGCCACGTCACGGCCTTTCCCTTCCAGATCAGCGTCGGCACATAGTCCTGCCCCGTCCGGCGCAACAGTTCCTGCCGGTCGTGGTAGGCCGCATAGACCCGTTTTGTCGGGATCCCCTTGAACGCGAGCATGCGCTCGGCGGAGACACAGTAGTGGCTGATCGGAAGGTAGTAGAGCTCGGCGGAATCGGCCATGACCCCAGTAGCCCCTGCGGGGGATGAGGGTTCGGGGACCCGGAGGGTTCCGGGACGTTCGGGGGTCGTCGCCGGATCTTAGGCGCGGCGCACGGTGGCGGGGGGCGTGCGGCTTCCCGCCAGCACGAACGCGGGAGCGAGGAGCGCGAGAGCGGGGGCGACGAGAAGCAGGTACTCTCCTCCCGGGACCGGATAGACCAGGGACAGGAAGGGGCCCACGAGGACCAACAGCAGCAGCGCGTAGAATGCCGCGCCTCCGTAGAGGGAGGCGCGCGCGAACCGGTGCCCGGCGGAGCTGAGTCCGATGACGATCCCGACCCCGCCGAGCCAACCCAGCCAGAAGCCGGCGAGCGCGGTGTACGCCCCGAGAGGCTGGGAGGATCGCAAGCACGAGAGCGCGTGCGAGGGCTGCCCGTGCATGCACTGGACGAGAGCGCTGGTGGAACCGAGCAGCAGAGCCGCCGCGATCACGAGGAGTAGGAACCCGAGCGACCCGATCAGGCAGAGGACGGAGGCGGCCGTGAATCGGGCGTCGACCTTCCGGAGAGCGCCGAAAGCGAGACGATAGGTGAATAGGCACAGCAGGAAGAGGATCGCACCGGCCAGGATGAGGATCGATAGGGTTTGGACGAGCGTCGTCCCGAGACTGAAGAACCCGCCGGGAGCGTACAAGGCCAGCCAGAGGAAGAGCGACGGCAGAACGAGGGTCATGAGGGCGGCGACGATCCCGAGACCCGCGCCCAGTGCCAGCCTTCCGGCCCCCTTCGTATCCTCGACCCGCGGCGCAACGGGGGAGCCGGACATCGCTGGGGAGGAGCCAACCGTTCGGCTTGATAAGGGGCGTGCCGCACGCGCGGCCCGCCGGGTCCCGCACGACCGTTATTTCGCAGGGGTCCCATCCCTTCCCGTGCACTTCTTCAACCAGGCCTACGAAGGGACTCCGCTCTGGGACATCCCGCGACCCCAGGGCGAGGTGGTCCGACTCGAGGAGGCGGGGGAGATCCGAGGACGAGTGCTCGACCTGGGATGCGGAACCGGGGAGAACGCGCTCTACCTGGCCGGCCATGGGCACGAGACCTGGGCGCTCGATTTCTCTCCCAAGGCGATCGAGAAGGCCCGCGCCAAGGTCGGCCCGCCGAGGGCCCCCGTCCGCTTCGTGGTCTCCAGCGCGCTCGAGCTGCCGGCTCTCGGGGAGACGTTCGATACGCTGGTCGACTGCGGACTCTTCCATACGTTCCTGGACCCCCATCGACCGGTGTACGCGGCCGGTGTCGCGGCGGCGCTGCGTCCGGGCGGTCGGTTCTTCGTCTTGTGCTTCTCCGAGCACGAACCGCTCGATTGGGGAGGACCGCGACGGATCACCCAGGCGGAACTCCGGTCGACCTTCGGAGAGCTCCTCCGAGTACGATGGATCCGGGAGGCCCGCTTCGAGACGGTGGGTCGGCCCCTCCCGGGCCGTGCTTGGCTGGCGGCGTTCGACTCGCGGCGAGGGGGAACTCCCCGCACCCGGTCCAAGAGTCAGCCTCATCCGCCCCGAAGGAATCGACCGTCGCGATGAGCGAACCGTCGAGCTCGCGCCCGTCCACCGCGTCCTCGGTCGCTACGGTAGGAGGCGGGTGCTTCTGGTGCACGGAGGCCGTCTTTTCGGAACTGCGGGGCGTGATCCGGGTGATGCCCGGCTACGCCGGCGGGAACGTGCCGAACCCGACCTACGAGCAGGTGTGCGGCGGACGGACCGGACACGCAGAGGTCGTCCAGATCACCTTCGACCCCGCGATCTTGCCGTACCGCGACCTGGTCACGATCTTCATGACGACCCACGATCCGACGACGAAGAATCGGCAGGGCGCCGACGTCGGGACGCAGTATCGGTCGATCCTCCTCTACCAGAACGAGACGCAGCGGGGCGTCGCCGAGGAGGTCCTCCGCTCGCTGGAGAGTCAGCGGCTCTGGCGCGGCAAGATCGTCACCGAGCTGGCTCCGCTCGCCACCTTCTACCCGGCGGAGGAATACCACCACAACTACTTCGCCCGAAACCCTTCCCAGGCGTACTGCCAGTTCGTGATCGCGCCGAAGGTCGGGAAGCTGCGGAAGCAGTACACCGACCGTCTGCGAGCGGGAACGACGTGACCACCCCAGGTCACTAGAGCGGCACGCCCGCCACGAGCAGCGCGAAGTAGGCCGCGAACCCGGCCATGAGGAGACCCGACGCGAGCGCAACCGCCCGGGGAAACCTTTCCGACTTTCGAGCGCCGTACGAGAGGGCGAGAGGGAACGCGACGATCCAGATCGCGATCGCTCCGAACAGGCCGCCGAGCAACCAAGCTCCGCCCAGGTACGCGAACGCGAGCCCTGCGGTCAACCACCAACCCACCTGGAGGGGGTTCGTCACCCCGACCAGCAGCGCCTCGGAGAACACCCGCACCTCCGGGCCCGGGTCGGGAGGGGAAGGCTGGGCTTCCCGGGTGAGCACCCGGTAGGCGAAGTAGGCCATGATGACCGCCCCTGCCGCCTCGACCCAGCGGACGATCGGAGTCAGGTCGACCAGCGTGTGAAGGAGGTAGACAAGGACACCCAGAACGACGTCCGCACTCATCGCTCCGAGACCGGTCGTAACCCCGGCCCGGAAGGAGCGGCCCGACCGCACCGCGATCAGCGCATTCATCGGACCGGGCGGGATGGTCAAACTGAACCCGAGGGCCAGACCGACCAGCACCAGGTACGCGAACGTCATCGCCGACCTCCCGCGAGGGGACCCCACCGATGGCGCGAGGACCCGCTCGGCGGGGAAACCTCTCGGGCCCCGCCGTCCGAACCCGGATACAACGACCTAAGGTCGCACGACGAACTGGACCTCGGTCTTGGCGCAGGCCGCCTTGTCCGTCCACGGGTCAGCAACGTAGACCTCCCGGGTCGAGACGACCGACCGGATCTTACCTTCCTTCTTCCGCCAGCGAAGCCAGTCATTGAGACCGTGATAGACGACGTTCGGAGCCACGACGTCCGGGTCGAACACCACGCTCGCGACCCGGCTCGCGGGCAGGGTCTTGAGCCGGATCGGGGGGTGGCTGTGCACGGACGCACCGCGAACCTCGATCCCTGTCTCCCACTTTCGCTCCCCAGGCTCCCGGAAGATCCATCGGCCGGTCCGGTAGCCGTGGTCCTTGGCCCACTTCTGGACCCGAGCGAACTGGGATCGGATCTTCTTCTCGTTCCAGGGTCCCTTCCAAGCGATGTACGCGACCCGGTAGGCCGGGCTCTTCTTGAACTCGAATTCCACGGTCATCGTGCGCCCTGGGGTCGGTAGTCCCCTCTGGCCCTTAAGGGCCTCGGGGGACCCTCAGCTGGGATGCGCCCGGGACGACTCCGGTCGTCCGGGCGCGCTCGGCGAGGTGCCGGACCGGGACCGAGGGCACACGCCCTCGCGGAGGCCCGGCCCGCGCGTTCCCATTCCTCACCCGGAGCCGGGCCACGGCAGGATTGGCTCGGGCCCGACCGGTGGGCCGGTCGGACCGGGGGAGAGGGGGAGTGGCTCCTCCATCGGTCTACTCCGACAGGAGCTTTTCGAGCCGCTCGAAGAGCTCCTCCTGCTCCTTCTCCTTCTGGCGACCGCCTTCCCATCGGGCGTTGACGATCTGGACGAGGACGTCCGCTACCTTGTCCATCCACGGGCCTTCCTGCGCGTCGAACTTCTTCTTCAGCTTCTCCCGCAGGAGCTCGTTGTACGCTCGGTACGCCGTCCACACCCAGGGGCCGTTGAAAGCCCCCGATCCGTTTCCCTCTTGGTCGTCGTGCATGGTTGTTTTCCCGGAACTCGAGGTTCCGAGGGACGCAGGGCCAGGTCGGGGTTATTGAGCGGGTCACCGATGGTCCGGTCACAGGGGAGCGGGCTCGCACGGGCGGGACAGCAGGTTACCGTAGCCTCACCGACGGTCTAAATCCCCCGGACCCGTAGTCCGCACCATGTCGTCCGGGCCGGCCGAGGAGCCTACCGTCCCGCTGGGACGCCTCGACGACCGGGTCCTCGTGGCCCTTGAAGAGATGAACGGCCGGATGGCGTTCAGCGGCCTCCGCCGGACCTTAGGGGCGCACCCCGAGTCCCTCTCACGCGCCCTGCGAAGGCTCGAGCGGGAGGGCCTCGTCGAGCGCTCGGAACAGGGGTATCGATCGACACGACACCCCGATCTACCGTCGGGCTCCGAGTCGGAACTCCATGCCGTGGCCCGGATCGAGATCCCGCCGGGGGTCGAGGCCGAGGCCCTCTTGGCCCGGCTGTCGGGGAGATGGTTCGGCTCGCTCCGCTGGATGGGCGTGGTCGACCGGCCCCACCAGAAGCTCCTCGCCTGGGCCCGGCGGGACGGGACCGGCACGGTCCTCCTGGGGATCCAACGAGGGGCGCTTAGGATCTTCACCACGGGCGACCAGGGGCTCACCGACGCGGCCGACGCGGAAGATGTGGCCTACGAGCTTCTCTCCGCCGTCGCGGAGACGCTGCGTCCGGTTTCGGCCCGGCAGGGGGTCAGCTTCCTTACGGCCTCCCCTTCCGGGTCCGACTCCTCGATCGACTCGCGCCCTTCGCCGACCCGCGACCGGCTGGCGAGCCGGAACAACTGAGCCAGAGAAAGGCGGCTGGCCGCTCCAGCGACGCTCTAGAGGGGGGCTCCGCACGCCGAGCAGCGACCGTCGACCTCGTTGCCTAGGATCCCACAGAAGCGGCACCGGACCTTCACCACCTGGCGCTCGATCGTGTGGGTAACGCTCGGGGTCGGGGGCGCATAGGGCGACGGCAACGCCTGACGGGCCCCGGCGATCGCTTGGAACCAGGCGTCCGGGTCGAGGACGTCGAACGCGGCCCGAGCGTGGGAGGTCTCGATGACCAGGCGGGGTTTCCCGAGCCGGGGTCGCTTCACGGTGACGTTGCGGAGCCCCGGGAGATGGCCCTCGAGGAGGACCACCGTGTCGCGTCCGCGGACGAGGGTGTGCACGACCCCGCGCGAAACATTCGTCTCGAAGAGGCACCGATGGTTGGTCAGGTAGAGGACCCCCGCCGACCGGCCCTCGATGCCGGGACCGTGGCCGTCCAGCAGCACCGCGTACTCGCTCCGCAGCACGCCCTCGCCCGGTCCGAGTAGCATCGGGAAGAAGGACGCCGGCCGGGCGCTAATAGTTCGCGGTGGCGGTCCCCGGGGAGCCGGCTACCAGCCCTTCGGGAGAGAACGCGTCTGTTCCTCGAGCCAGCGTTGGAGCGGGGCGAAGTACTCGAGCAGCCCGCGGGCGTCCATCCGGCGTTCGCCGGTGATCGCCTCGAGCGCATCCGGCCATTCGTTCCGCGCACCCATCTCGAGCATGGCGCGGAGCCGGGCGCCCGCCTCGGGCGAGCCGTAGATCGAGACCCGGTGGAGCGGTCCCGTCGCGCCCATCGCCTTGGCGAGCGCTCGGTGGAACTGGAACTGGAGGATGTGCGCGAGGAAGTAGCGCATGTAGGGGACGCTCGACGGGACGTGAAACTTCGCCCCCGGGTCGAAATCCGCCTCCGAGCGGGGCGAGGGAGGTGCGACGCCCTGGTACTTCTCCCTAAGCTCCCACCAGGTCCGGTTGTAGTCGGCGGGGGTCGTGCGACCCGAGAAGACGTCCCACCGCCACCGATCGACGAGCAGTCCGAACGGGAGGAACGCGACCTTCTCGAGGGCGCGGTAGAGGAGGAGGCCGATGTCCCGGCTCGCGTCCGGCGCCGTCTCGAGAAGCCCGATACGGACGAGATACTCCGGTGTCACCGAGAGCGAGATGGTGTCGCCGACCGCCTCGTGGAATCCATCGTGCGCGCCCTCCCGGAACAGGAAGGACTGCTTCGAGCATGCCTGCTGGTAGAAGTTGTGCCCGAGCTCGTGGTGGATCGTAGCAAAATCGTCGGCCGTGATCTCGATGCACATCTTGATCCGGAGGTCGTTGACGAAATCGAGGTCCCACGCGCTCGCGTGGCAGATGACCTCGCGGTCGCGGGGACGAAGGAACATGGAGCGTTCCCAGAACGACGAGGGAAGCGGGGGGAGTCCCAACGAGACGAAGAACTGCTCCGCATAGCGGACCATGTCGACCGCGGTGGTCCCCCGGTCGACGAGGATGCGGGTGAGGTCGAACCCGGCCTCGAACCCGGGGGGAGCCACCAGTGGGAGGATCCCCTCCCACGACTGGGCCCACATGTTGCCGAGCAGATGCGCCGGGATCGGTCCCTCCTCGGGCACCCGGTCGGGGCCGTAGACCTGTCGCAGGCGACCCCGGACGTACGCGTGAAGTGAGTCGTACAGGGGGCGCACTTCCTGCCAAAGACGGTCGACCTCTTTCGAGAAGGCCTCGGGCTCCATGTCGTACCGCGACCGCCACATCGTGCCGGTGTCGGGGAAGCCCAGCTCCCGCGCCCCCCGGTTCGCGAGGTCGACGTACCGCGCGAACGGGGCGCGGATCTCCCGGCCGACCCGATGCCAACCCGTCCAGGCGTCCTCGAGCCGGACGGGATCACGGACCTCCAGCAGGATCCGGGAGAGGGCCTGCAGGTCGACCGGCTCCGACTCTCCGATCGGGGTGTGCCGGCCCTTCGCATAGATCCCCTGCATCTCCGCCACGATCCGGGCGAGTTCGAGCGAGGCGACCGGCTCGGAGGGAGCGACGAGCGGGAGGCTCAGTCGAAGCAGCAGGACCTTCCTCGACTGTTCGGAAGAGAGCCCGGCGGTCGAGAGGCGAGTGGACTCCTTCGCGAGTCGGAGGGTTGCGCTCATCAGCCGCGCGTTCGCCCGGGCGGCGAGCGCCTGGGTATCGTCGTTGATGTACGTGGCGTGGACCCAGTCGGCCTGCGAGGCTTCGACCGCGGAGTCGAGCAGTTCCTTCTCCGCGTCGCGGAGGAAGGAAACGACCTCTGGAGGCGCGGAGCCCATGAGCGGAAACCTCAGTGCACGGGGGAACCGACCCGCCCATAAGAAGAGGCTCGGCGTCCTCACCGGACCCGTCGTTCGGATGCCGCTCGAAGCGGACGTTTATGTATGACATGCGTCCGACACCGTCCGAGGGACCATGTCCGACATTTCGTACAGCCCCCTTCTCCTCGCCGCGGCCCCGCTCGGGACGGAATGGGGCGAAGCGACGCGCATTCCGCTGGCGGTTCTGCCCTGCTTGGGCGGTCTCGACCTCACCGCGCGGACCGCATTCCGGGAGGAGGAATGAGCGCCCCGCGACCCCGTCCGTTCGAGAGGCCCGTCTCCCCCCTTGCCCCCAAGATGTTCCTCGGCCAAGGTGTACCGCGCGGCTACGGGATGCGGCCGAAGCTGTCGCCGGACGCCGCCGCCGCGTTCGCTACGATCGTGGACACCGCCCGAGCTCGGGCGGCGATCGAGGGGCGCACGCTCGTCTACACGGTCCGCTGGGGCTAATCCGCGGGCGCGTCCGGGTCCGGGTCCGACCCGGTCGATCTCGGTCGGTGGCGCGCCGCCATCGGAGCGTGGTCGGCGAGCGCCTGCTTCGAGAGCGCGTCCGCGCGAGCATTCTGCTCTCGAGGAATCCACTCCCAGAGCACGGAGGAGAAGTTTCGGGCAAGCTGGGTCAACCACTCGTGGTACGGCCGGAGGTGCTCGGCCCTCACCTCGTATTCGCCCTTCATCTGCCGGATCACGAGTTGACTGTCACCACGGACCTCCACCGGGCCGGTGTAACCGAGACCCTGCAGCCGGTACAGCGCCTGGATCGCCCCGGCGTATTCGGCAATGTTGTTGGTGGCCCGTTCCGAGTACGGCCGAACGGCGAGGCCGCCCTCCTCGAGGTCAAACCCGCCGCCCTCGATCGTGTACCCGAACGTAGCGAGACCTCCGCCGCGGGCCGGCTCGCACGCCCCGTCGAAGTGAACCCGGACCGGGCCCAGCACGGCCGTCGTGATCCCCCGGGGAAGCTCACGATCGTCCACGGACTACTCGGTCACTTCCGGCCGCCGTAGACCGCGACCCGGCCGGCCGCGACCGTGGGTCGGGGAAGAATCTGACAGTTACACAACGGTTCCGCCCGGGCGCAAGCGGGGCAGGTCGGGCGGTCGAGCACGATCCCGAGAGGACGGTAGCAGGCGCGACAGGGGCGTGCGCGGGCGCAGCGGGGGCACTGCGCCAGGTCCGGCGAAAATACCGTGTTGCACCCGATACACTGGGCCGCCTCGCGAAAGCTGGTCACGAGCTTGGAACGCGGATTGGCCCGAGCGGAACCGGGCCGGCTCGTCCGGTCGTATTCGGGGTTTCCGAACGCCCCGCCCACGGTCGTCAGCCGTGGGTCGGGGGTCGTGGCGGCGACGAGGAACGTGATGAGGCCGAAGGGGATCAACAGGATGCCGAGCTCCTGCTCCGGGTCGAACTGTTCCGCCCCGTAGGCCCAGATCGGGAACGAGGTCAGCGCGATCGCCACCAGGAGGAGGGCGGTCCCGATGTATGCGATCGAGCGATGCATCGTCCTACCCGGGTCGTGCCGCGGCCGTTCCGGTTCACCCGGGCTCTCGGCTAAAGACCCAACGTTGCTCTCGCCGCGCGCATTATAGCCCCCGCCGGTCTCGGCCGGCCATGGCGAACCCCACGGTGACTCTTCGGACCACGCTCGGCGATGTTCGGATCGAACTCTACCGCGACCGAGCCCCCAAGACGGTCGAGAACTTCGTCACCCTCGCCAAGAAGGGATTCTACACCGGTCTCACGTTCCACCGGGTGATCCCCGGTTTCATGGTACAGACGGGGTGCCCCAAGGGCGACGGAACCGGCGGCCCGGGCTACACCATACCGGACGAGTTCGAACGCACGCTTAGGCACGACGGACCGGGGATCCTCTCCATGGCCAATGCGGGCCCGAACACCGGCGGAAGCCAGTTCTTCATCACGCTCGCGACGACCTCTTGGCTCGATAACAAGCACGCGGTCTTTGGCCGAGTGCGGGGCGGGCAGGATGTCGTGGAGAAGATCGGAGCGGTCCCCCGGGACGCGAACGACCGCCCGAAGTCCCCCGTGCGGATCGTCGAGGTCCAGCTCGCGGGGGCCTAGGGCGGAAAGTCGAACGGAAGGCGCTCCTGCAGGGAGCGGGCGTCCTCGATCGCCGTGACCACGGCGGCCGTCATCGATAGAAGGGGCACGATGAGCAGGAGCTCGATGAGCTCCGTGTAGCTCAGGGTCAGCGTCACGGGCGTGTTCGGAATGGCGATCGTGTAGGTCGACTGGGCAAGGAGGACCAGGATGTACACGATCGTGACCGCGCTCGCGGCCACCGAGACGGGTCCGTAGGCCCGGTACGGCTTCGAAATGTACCGGGCGGTGGAGAGGGCGCTGATCAGCACCCCGAAGATCGTGACCGTGAGGATCGAGAGGGGGAGCGCCACTCCGTTGGTCGAGAGGTAGGTGAGGAGCGCCGCGGGAAGCCCGACCAGGAGAAGGACGAGGGGGATCATGCGGAGAGCCCCGAGAGTGATCCGCCAGCCCAGCCCGGGGATGCGGAACCCCAAGTTGGTGCTGGTCCGGCCGGTCGTCGTCACGGGATCGGCTCCGGGGGAAGGACGAGGGTGTAGCCGGGAGTCACGAACGTCGAGGTGACCTCACCGCCCGCGGGGGAACACCCCGAGGCGAGCGGGACGTTCGTGGTCTGGGAGTAGGGGGTGTGGGGTGGAACGTCCATCGTGAAGGATCCCGAGCCGCACGCCGTCCCCCCCGCGGAGAGGACCACGAAGTTGAGGACTCCCGAATCCGAGAGCGGGGCATGGTCCGCGAACGACAGCGTTACCGGCACGGACCAGGTCCCGCCGAGGAGCGTGGGGGCCCCGACCGAGAGCTGGAGATTGGCGAACGGGGCCCCCCAGGACCGGTTGTCGGCGAAGCGGAGGGCGATCGGGAAGAGGTAGCCGAAGGTCGCATTCCCCCAGACGCGGACCGGCAGGGTCTGATCCTGGGTCAGGAGCGACGGGCCGGGACCGGTCGCGCTGATCGGGACGTACAGGGTCAACGGGTAGTAGGACGAGGCCTGGTTGGGGAGCGTCGTGGGTCCGATCGTCGCCGCGCCGAGGAACACTCCCGTGGTGTTCGTGACCCGGACGACGAGGGTGAGGTCCTCCACGGGGTAAAACCCGTAGTTGTTGAGATGCAAGGTGCTGCTCAAGATGATCGTCCCGTTGCTCCCGAAAGCGGCCGACACCCCGCTCAGCTGGGAGGAGGAACGGGCCGTCTCGACCGCCGAATAGGCGACCGACGCGGTGAAGAGGATCAGGAGGACGAGGACCAGGAGAGAGAGCCGTCGGAACGCCCGGGCGAGACGGTAGAGCGGAGGCGGTTTGTTGTACACCTGGAACACGGCGGCCGCCAAGGGAGCCTCATCCCTCGAACACGGCGGCCCCCCCCTTGAAAACCTATCGTCGGTCGACCTTGGGGCGGTTCCGGCGCCCGGTGGGCCGCGGGGGCAAACCAGCCACGGGAGGGACCTCTACTAAGGGTTCAAGTCCCCTTCCCCTCCCCCTGAAGTCGCCCCTTCATGGACAGAGCGGAACGATTCCTAGGCACGTCCCGCCGGGAGTGGCCACGATCCCCAGCGGAATCCCCCGGAGCGGCGTGCGGTCCGCCGTGAGTTCAGCTCGCGGAATGCTTGGCCTGATTCGGGAGAATTCTCCGGACCACGACCCACCGATGCATAGCGATCTTGCGGGTTTTCTCGAATCCCGCCTTCTCGAACATGCCGAGGGTCCCGCTGCAAAGGAACGAGCGCGATACCTTGCGGTCGGCAACATCTTCGGGGTACGCCTCGACCGTTCCCCCTCCAAGTCGGGCGATCTCCCGAAGCGCCTCGCGAAGGGCGACCTTCGCGATCCCCTGCCCCCTGCGTTCTCTGTCAATGAAGAAGCATGTGATCCGCCAATCGGGAAGCTCGCGCAGCCCCTCTTCGTAGATCTTCCGACTTCGAATGTTCGGGAGTTCCGCGGTAGGACCGAACTGACACCATCCAACGGCGTTCGGGCCTTCGAAGACGAGCGCGGCATGCGCTCGCCCTTCCCGGACGCGCGCCTCCTTCATAGCTCGGTACGCGGCAGCCCCGCGCTTCCCTTCGCCGGGCTCGAGGTGAAAGGAGATGCACCAGCACCCGCCGAAAATCCCGTTGTGCTTCTCCACAAGGCGGGCAAACGCGGGCCATGTATCCGGGGAGAGCGATTTTGAGGCGAAGCCCAAGGCTCGTGCCGGACGGCCACGCCCGGGAGGACGCGTGGGGGGTGCTTCCGGGGTGCTGGGAGACGTGCTCGATTCTCTGGCCATCCAGGGCCTCCCTGCGCCTACTCGCGCACGCCCGGAAGGCTCTCGACGAATCCGCGGAGCGCGGTGTCGAATGCGTCCGGCCGGGAGAGGTTCAAAAGGTGGTCTGCTCCGGGAACGAGCTGCACCGTGGCACCCGCAATGCCTCGCGCCAGGAAGTTCGCGCAGTGCGGCATTGCAGGATTGTCACGGTCTCCGACCAGGATCCGGGTCGGGACGCGAATCTCCGTTAGCCGAGCAGCGGCGGGCTCTCCTTCGCGCGTTTCGTATCGGCCGGAACGCTCCTCGAAGACTTCCTTCGCATTATCCTGGACCATCGTCCGAAAGAGGTCGAGCGCGCTTCCTGTGAGCGACGAGGCCCACAGTTGCCTCAGGTGCTCGATGGCTTCCTCGAGCTTTCCGGCGGCCCAAGCATCGGCGGCCGCCTTGGAGAGCCTTTCGTCGCGCTCGAAAGTGGCCTTACCCCCGGGAACATGGTCGTAATCCATGCCCGAATACCCCGGAGCGATGAGCAACAGTGCACCCACTCTCGCGGGGTACGCCAGCGTCAGGTCGAGAGCGATCTTCCCACCCACGCTGGGACCGACGATCAGCGGCCGTGTCAAGCCAAGGTGGTCCAGCAGAGCCACCAGGTCGCGGACGGGAGAGTACTCCGAGGTCGCGGACGTTGAACCCCCGTACCCTCGTAGGTCGTAGCGCGCCACGCGATGGTCGCGCGCAAGGAGCGAGAACTCGCGATTCCACATGCGCCTGTCCGCGATTCCTTCGTGGAGGAGTACGATCGGCCGACCCCGTCCCTGCTCCTCGTAGGCGATCTTCCCGCCAGGGACATCCATGGTCTTCGTGACGACCGGATCGTTCATCGGAATGGAAGCTGCTCTCGGCCTCATAAACGAAGAGGAGGGATGATGGAACGGCTTTAGCCTGGCCGGCCCGGTAGCCTATGCCCTGCGGGGGCCGAACGTTCCGGCGGCCCGGTCGTCTCGCACAATCGTTTCGGACAGGGGACAGCCAGCCACTGGAGGGCTTAGCCGATTGGTTCATAGCCCCTGGCCCCACGGCAGGACTGGTCGAGGTGGTCCACGTTTCGGGAAGGGGTGAGTTTCCGGCCACGGGGGGATGCCGCACTCAATGCAGTCCGACGCGCTCCTCCCGGCCAGTCTTCCTCCCGCGCGCTGGTGGCGGTCCCGCCATCCGCCGCGCGCTAGAAGGCTCCCGCGTCCTTAGCCGAATAGCACGATGGGTAGAGCGGCCGGAAGCCCAACTCCTCGCGGGCCCGTCGTGTGTCCATGAGACCCTCCCAGGGATCGAAAGGCAGCGCGAATCTCTCGGGGGTCGGGTCCGGCACTCGGGCGAGTCGCGTCAATTCGAGGAGCGTAATGGGAGCGTCGTCGGCGATGTTGTAGACTTTTCCCGCCCGGGTACCCCGAAACAGCGCCCGAATCACCGCCTGGCCCACGTCGGCGTGGTGAACGGAATGCATCCGCCGCGCCGGATTCCATCCAGATATGTGAGGCATCATCTCCCAAACGTGACGGTCCCCCTCGCCGTATACAAATCCGAGTCGGAGGATGCAGAGCCCCAGGCCCTCCTCGCGATCCAACTCCAACAACTTCGCCTCGGCCGCCACTTTGGAGGCGGGATAGGGATGGGTGGGGGGCTCCGGACCCGGGGAATCGCCTTCCCGCGCCGGGCAGTTCAACCCTGGGGGATAGACGTTGCTTGTGCTGGCGAAGATGAACGTCTTGACTTCCGCCAGTCGGGCCGCAGCCGCCAAGCGTTCGGTACCCACCAGATTCACCTCACGAGCTTGCTCGGGTGTAGCGCCTCTGAAGAACGCGGCGAGATGAACTACGGTCTCCACCCCCTTCAGGGCCAGTTCCAGGGACTCAGCCCGGAGCAAATCCCCTTCCACGATTTCCGCTCCCTGGTCTCGAAGCTTCTGGACGTTGGGTCCGGGACGGACGAGGGCCCTGACCTGATGACCCTGGCTCAGAAGCCGAGGAACGAGGTGAGAACCGACCTTCCCCGTGGCGCCCGTGACGAGAATGGGTTCTGACCTGTCCGATGCACGGCTAATCATTAGCCGGCTAATTCATGGGATGGATTTAAGGGTTAGTGCGGCAGCGGGTTAGCAGGACACTCGTGGCGACCCCTGATTTCTGGGACGATTTCGTCCGCGTGGCGAAGCTGTCCAGGTCCGCCGTTGATGAGATCATGAAGCAATACGGCGGCCGCGGCGGGCAGAACCACATTCTCTGGGCACTGTACGAGAAAGATGGGCTTACGCCCATCGAGGTCGCTCGTAAGCTAGGGATCGCGGCTCCTACCGTTGTGAAGATGTCCTCCCACATGGTAGCCTCGGGGCTCATCACGAGACGCAGAGACTCAGTCGACCGACGCCGCGTTCACCTCTACCTGACGGACCGGGGTCGCGCGGTCAAGAGACCGATCGAGGAGGCGACGCGACAGTTCAGGCGCGCGACGAGCGCCGGATTGACGGCCGAGGAACGCAAGGTCATGTCGAGCGCTCTTGCCAAGATCGTTCGAAACCTGGAACGCTCATCCCGAAGCGCCGCATTGGATGGGTCGGGCGACTGACCCGCCCGCGTCGGTGCCTCCGCGATAATCGCGGTCGCGTCATCGAACGCGCGCGCCCTCCATCCACGGGCACATTGAGAGACTTGCGGGCTGGACGTCCACTCCAACGACCCTTCTGTATGAAGGGAGTTTTCTAAGGAACCCTTGCGAACTGAATCACTTGGAATCCAAGCAGGGTCGGCCCCCGCGAAAGCGTCGGCTTGTCTCCGCGCCCGGAGGTGCTCGGCCTGAGTTCGAGGGGAGAAGGTCAGCCACTGGAGGGATTTGAACCCCCGACCTGCTGATTACGAATCAGCCGCTCTGCCGCTGAGCTACAGTGGCTCGGCGGAGCGAGCAGGAAGGGCGACCTATAATGCTGCCGTCGGGGGGTGGGCGGCGCGCAACGCCTCATCGAGGTCCCGGAGGAGGTCGTCGGGGTCTTCGACGCCGAGCGAGATCCGGACGAGCCCCTCATCGATCCCTCGCGTGGCGAGCTCGGACGGGGTCAGATGGCGATGCGAGGTTTCCCCCGGGACGCTCACGAGGCTCTCCACTCCGCCGAGACTGCACGCGACCTGGACCAGGCGGAGATGATGGAGGAAACGAGGAACGGCCGCGGCCCCACCGCGCAGCGAGAGGGAAACCATCCCTCCCCGCCCGCGCATCTGGCGGGCCGCGATGCCCTCTTCTTCCGGGCTGTGGCGACCCGGATAGTGGACCTTCTCGACGTCGGGGTGGTGGGAGAGCGCCTCGGCCACGCGAGCCCCGTTCTCGTTGTGCCGCGCCATCCGTAGGGCGAGGGTCTTCAGGCTCCGACCGAGGAGGTACGCTGCGAACGGGTCGATCGGCGCACCGAGGAAGGACTTGGAGTCGATCCGATCCATCAGGGCGGAGGCCCCGATGACCGCCCCCGCGACGAGGTCGGAGTGGCCGCCGAGGTACTTCGTCGCGCTGTGGACGACCAGGTCGGCGCCGAGCGCGATCGGGGTCTGGTTGACCGGGGTCGCGAACGTGTTGTCGACCACGAGGACGGCGCCGGCCGCATCCGACGCGTCCGACCAACGCCGCAGGTCGATCACGCGCAGCGTGGGGTTCGTGGGGCTCTCCAGCCAGACGAGTCGGGTTCCCCGAGGGACCAGGCGCTCCGGCTCGGCCGCTTCGGAGGCCGAGACCTCCCGCACCCGGATCCCGAATCGGGGTGCGAGATCGTGCAGGATGTCCGTCGTGCCCCCGTAGAGGTCCTGGAGGGCGACGACCTCGTCCCCGCTGCGCAGGAGGGAGAGCAGGACGGCGCTCGTGGCCCCCATTCCCGAGGCGAACAGGCGCGCCTCCTCCCCTCCCTCGAGGTCCCGGAGGACCTCGGTCGGCCCTTCGAAGCTCGGGTTCGTGATGCGAGTGTACAGGTGGACATGGCCCCCCGCCGCGGCCTCCGAGAACTCGGCGGGGTAACGGTACGTGGAAGTCTGGTAGATCGGAGGGGCGATCGCGCCGGCGTTGAGGTCGGGGAGGCGGCCCACGTGGACGACACGAGTACCCACCCCCGCCCATCCCGGGATCGGATCGAACCGTTTGCCCCGGGGGGCCGTTCGGGGCGCCTCGGGGTCGCTCATGGGGTCTCTTGTGGCGCTTTCCCCGAGTCCCGGGAACGGAGCATGGAGAGCCGGGCGGGAGCCTCGATCGTTTCCAGGAACTCCGCGACCGACCGGGGCACGAGGGGCTTCCATCCGCGGTCCGCGGCCAGGCACCGGCGGACGTGCTCTCCTTCAAAGCGGCGTCGCTCGATCAGGCGCGGACGCACCACGGTGTACCCCGCCCGTTCGAAGAGAAGTCGGGTCAACGGATTGTTGGTGTAGACTCGGTCGAATTCCGGCAGGAGGGATTCCAGGTAGTGGACCCACTGGGCGTGCCGGCGAATGTCGGCCACCGGGACGATGTGGAACGGCCCGCCGTCCGTACCCTCCAACGCGCGGTCGATCATCTCGAACCGCTCGCCCGCGGTGAACGGGTTCTTCCACGTGAACGACTCTTCCGCGCTCCCGATCGCGAGGAGGAGGGAGGCACCGGACCGCTCGGCCGCGATCTCCCGGACCACCGCACGGTGGCCGAGGTGGAACGGTTGGAATCGGCCCACGAGGAGGCCGCGCATCCCGGGCCCCTCACTCGGGCGACAGGTCCTCGACGTCCTCGAGGAACTCATCGATATGGGGGCATCGCGGGGTCAGGTAATGCCGGCAGTGACGGCAGTGCTTGTCGTTGTAGGCCCCCGACAGCCGGGAGTCGAACTCGAAGCAGGGACGGTTGACGAACCGTTCCTCGTCCAGCTCCTCCTCCTCCGGGAAGGGGATCGGACGCGTCGGAGCGGGCGGATGGACCGGGACGCGGAACGTTCCTCTCACGAACCCGCGGGTCGACCCTTGGAGACGGTCGGGGTCGCCGAGGCCGGTGGGGTCTCTTCACCGGATCGGTTCGTCGCGAGCACCATCGCGGCCAGACGTTCGAGCAACGAATCCTTCTTGGAGCCGTTCCCTGCCAGCGCGTACTTGAGCACGTCCCGGAGGGTACGGACCGGGATGACCTCGATCGCCCCGAGGTAGCGCGACTCGAGCACGAGGTCCTCGAGGTTCGCCTCGGGGATCAGGACCCGGCGCAGGCCCGAGTCGGCGGCCGCCTCGACCTTCGCGGTCACGCCTCCCACCGGGAGCACTTGGCCTCGGACGGAAAGGGATCCGGTCATCGCCACCGACTGATCGACGGGCACCCCTTCCAAGGCGCTGATGACGGCGGTCGCGATGGAGACCGAAGCGCTGTCGCCCTCGACCCCGTCGGACGTGCCGACGAACTGGATGTGGATGTCGTACCGGGAGATGTCCTCGCCCGTGTACTTCTTGATGAGCGCACTGACGTTCTGGACCGCCTCCTTGGCGATCTCCCCGAGCTTGCCGGTCGCCACGACGACCCCGCCGTCGCGCGTCTGCGCCGGGGTCACCTCGGCGACGATCGGGAGGACGATGCCCGAGAACTCCGACATGCCGGACTGCGCGTTGATCGCGGCGAGACCGTTCACGACTCCGACCGCCGACCCCTCGGTCGAGAACATCCGGTACTCCTTGCGCCGCTCGATGTACCGGTCCGCGATCTGCTGTTCCAGGGAGCGGCTGGCCCGCTTCGCCTTCACGACCTGGGCGGAGTGAACCATCGATATCCCTTCGGACAACGCGATGTCTCCCGCGACCCGCACGAGGCCGCCCAGTTCGCGGAGACGGAGCGTCAGCTGGCCGGACCGGCCCGCTCGGCGCTGGGCCTCACGGATGACCTCGATGATCGCTTCCCGGTCGAAGTGGGGGATCTTCTTGTCCTTCACCACTTCCTGGGCGACGAAACGGACGAGCTTCATCCGGTTCTCGATGGTGTCCGGCATCGTCGTCTGGACGTAGAGTTCGTAGCCGTACCCCCGGATGCGCGACCGGAGCGCGGGGTGCATGGTCTGGACGCTGTCGATGTTGCCGGCCGCGACGAGGACGAAGTCCGCGGGGACCGGCTCGGTCTTCACCATCGCGCCCGCCGAGCGTTCGGACTGGCCGACGATCGGGAACTTCCGCTCCTGGAGCGCGGTGAGGAGCGAGTGCTGGCTCTCGATCTTGAGGAGATTGATCTCGTCGACGAACAGCACCCCGCCATTCGCCTTGTGGATCGCCCCGACCTCGACACGTTCGTGGGGGGGTGTTTCGAGGCCGCCCGACTGGAACGGGTCGTGCTTCACGTCGCCCAAGAGGGCGCCCGCGTGGGCCCCGGTCGCGTCGATGAAGGGGGGCTTGTCGTCCGGGGTGTGGGTGACCAGAAGTTTGGCGACGTTCGGGCCGGAATCCGACCGTCCGCTGGAGAGGCGGACCATGACGTACAGGATCACGACGATCAAGAGACCGAAGAGCAGGTCGGTGAGGCTGCCGGTGGTGAAGACAATGTACAGCGTGAGGGCCATCACCGCGAGGGCGATGACGATGAAAAGAATGGTGCGGGTCTCTTTCTTCTGGGCCGCCTCGAGCTTCTGGGCTGCGACGATCTCCTTGCCCTTGCCCGCCGGCACGATCCGGATCTTGGGCTCGTTGGCGTCCTCGTTGTTGGGGTAGGCGAGGATGTCCTGGAGCGGTTCCTTGGGGAGGAAGTCGACCATGGCTCGGGCAAGCATGCTCTTTCCCGTGCCCGGTTCGCCGATGAGGATCATGTGGCGCTTCTGCGTCGCCGCCTTGCGGGCGACCTCGACGGCCTCGTCCTGGCCGATGACCTGGTCGAGCAGCCGCGGAGGGACCTCGACCTGGGCCGTGGAGGCGTAGGGGAGGGTCTGGCCCCACGTATCCAGCTCTTGAGGCGGGAGGGACGGCGGGTCTACCGGTTCGCCGGACGGTGTTTCCGCTCCCTTAGCCATGCCGGCGTCCCGACTCCCCTGAGCGGAAGTCCGTACCGCCGAACAATCCAAGGGGGGGGTCCATATAAATCCCTTTAGTGAACGGAGGTGGGACTACGCACCCGCGGGCAACCTCGACCGGCGACGCACGCCCCGGAGCGGCGTCGGGTCGTGCGTTATCTAAGGGGTCCGGCTCGACCCCCCGTGGGCGTCGTAACGCAGCGGCTCGAGGGGGCCCCCGTAGCCCAGGCCCTGGACGAGGAGACCCGGGCCCTGCTCCGCCACGCCGAGCCGGGGGACGCTCCGGCGACGCTGGCGAGCGTCCATCGCGGAGTCGATTCCCCGTTCCAGTTCTACCGACGCGGTCAGATGAAAGCCGCCCGCGCAGTGGGGATCCAGTTCCGGGACGAGGCGCTGGGGCCAGGGGCCTACCCTCGTGACCTGTTCGACCGGGTGCGCCATCTCGACCGGGACCCCACGGTGCACGCGGTGCTGGTCGAGCATCCCCTACCCGCCCCTTTCGATTTCCGGGCGGCGATCGCCCAGCTCCGGCCGGAGAAGGATGTGGACGGGGTCGGGCCCGAGAACCTCGGTCGGCTCTTGAGCGGGGACCCGCGGCACGCCCCGGCCGTCGCGCTCGCGGCCCTCGCCATCGCCCGCCACTACCACGTTCCCCTGGAGGGGGAACCCGTGACCGTGATCGGCCGTTCCGAGACCGTCGGCCTACCGCTCGCGCTCCTCCTCGCCGCCCGAGCCCCCGGACCCAGCGCCACCGTGACGATCGCGCATTCCCGGACGCGGAACCTCCGCGGTACGCTCGCGGGGGCTCGCACGATCTTTTCGTGCGTCGGACAGCCGGGCCTCCTGACCCGCGAGGTCGTCCCCGAAGGAGCGGCCATCATCGATGTCGGGATCTCCAGCATCCCGGATCCCAGCCGGCCCAGCGGTTCGCGCGCCGTCGGCGACGCGGACCTCGCGTCGCTCGAGGGTTGGGCCAGCGCGGTCACGCCGGTCCCGGGCGGGGTCGGGCCGGTCACCGTCGCCGAACTGATGCGGAGCACCGCCCGAGCGTGGGACATGCAATCATCGACCGAAGAGGTTCCTTAATGCCCCTGGCGTCGCGCGCGCGGCCGGTTCCCCCGGTGGTCACTCTCCATTGTCGGGACTGCCCGATGTGGTACGGTGGAGAGGACGACGGGTGGGGGCCCTGTTCGATCAAGAACCGGCGGGGCGACGATCGGTACCTGACGTGGGGGGGCCACCTGTGCGACGAGGGCTACGTGCTGCCCACCGCGGCGCCGGCCCGCGACATCGCCGCCCGGTTGAGCGGCATCCGCTCGACCTCGAGGGCATCCTCGGTGGGGTACACTTCGACCTCGAAGGCCGGCCAAGGGAGCCCGCGGGCCGACCGCCGGAGGCGCCCGGGAGCGAGTTCGACCCGCCGCCGTGACACGTCCAGACGGTAGTCGTCCGGGCCGAGTCCGGCCCGGCGGGCCACCCCGGCCGCCCACCTCGGTAGGTCGCGGGCACGCACCGATTCCACGATCCCGAGTACGACGGTCCCATCGGGAGTGCGTTCGGCGAACGCGGGGGCGGTGCGCTCGGCACGGCGTAGCAGGCGCTGGCGCAGCTGGACCCCGTCCTTGAACCGGGACGAGCAGTAGTGGATCGGCACCGATAGGTGGCTCTCGCGCACGAGACGCTCGGCGAGCGCGCGGCTTCCGAGGACCCCCCAGCCGTTCTGGGGGTCGAGCGCGTAGCGGCGGTCGTGCATCTTCTCCTCGTTCGTCTCCGAGAACTCGAGCTCGTTCAGGTTCACGAAATCGACGCCGATCTCGTCGAGCGTCTCAAGGAGCCGTCGGAGTTCGGGCTCCTTGTCCGGCAGCACCGGGATTTCGACGCCCCGGCGGATCCCCCAAGCGGGGGCGTTCTCGAGTACCGCCCGGTAGGCCCCGCCGTCCGAGGAGAGCGGGCCCCAGAGGTAATGCGGAATGTGGAGACGGAATTCGTCGAGGCCCGCCCGGGCGAGCTGTTGGAGCTTCTCGGGGTTCGGCTCGTGCGTGTAGAGGTGGATATTGTGCCCGGGTCCGAACTCGGTCTTGAGCAGCCGAACGTAATGCTCGACCCGGTCGACCACTCCGAGCGGGTCTCCGCCCGTGATCCCCGTACCTCCCGCCCCGATCGAGTGGGCTTCCGCGAGGAGATCGGCGTCGGACAGGACCCGACGCTCGTTCGCGTAGACGACGTCCTTCTGGTTCCGGTTCGGCGAAACGGGGCAATAGAAACACCGGAAACGGCACACTCCCGTCACGAACAGGACCATCTTCCGGCCCTCGGCACACTGGGTGCAGGCCGGGGAGAGGTCCCCGCGATGGCTCGATGCCATCGGGAGGAGGTGGAATCCGTTCGCCTTCATGGGAGGGTCGGGAGCCGAGGAGACCGTCTTAGAGGTTTGGGTTGCCCGACGGTGGGGCGGGGGGACGGCCGCAACGAGGCCTTCCCCCACCGCTGGTGGCAGAATGCCACCAAGTGGGGTGGAGGGAGGGCCGAGGCTTAGATTCAAATGCCCTGCCCGGTTGGACGCGCCCGCACTCGGGAGGAACGAGACCGATGGAGATGCAACCCGGACAGATGGCCTACGACCGCGCGAGCACGGTCTTCTCGCCGGACGGACGGCTCTTCCAAGTCGAGTACGCCCTCCAGGCGATCCAGATGGGCGGCACTGCGGTCGCGGTGACGTACGAGGCCGGGATCATCTTCGTCGCCTTCCGCAACCTACCGACGAGCAGCCTCGCGGAGGCGGGCTCCATCGAGAAGAGCTTCGCGATCGACTCCGGCCTCGGCTGCGTCACTGCCGGCCTGATCGCCGACTCCCGCGTCCTCGTCGAGTTCCTCCGGGTAGAGGCCCAGCGCCACCGGCTCACGTACGGCGAGTCGGCCCCCTACTCCCTCCTCGGGCACGCGCTCGGAACCCTCCTCCAGCAGTTCACGCAGTTCGGCGGCACGCGGCCCTTCGCGGTCTCCCTCCTCCTCGGCGGGTTCCTCGGCACGACCCCCGGCCTCGTCGAGCTCGACCCGAGCGGCGCCACGATCGGCTGGAAGGCGTATGCCATCGGCCGGAACCGCCGCGCCGTCGCGGACTTCCTCGAAGAGAAGGTCACCGAACACCTGAGCGAGGACGCCGCGTTCAAGCTCGCGGTCCAGGCGGTCGCCGAGGGGTCGCCGACCCCATTCCTCGCCGAAGCCCTCGATGTCGCGATCCTCGAGCCCGCGACCGAACTCCGCCGCCTCACGCCCGCCGAGGTCGCCCGACGCGTCCAGGGAATGCCCTTCATCGGCGCGCCCGAGCGCAAGGGGAACGGACGCTAGGACGCCCGCGATGGCGAAACGAGCGGCCCGCACGAAGCGGCCTCTTCTGACGCCCGACCAGGCGCGCGCGATCTACGCCTACAACTTCCGGGTCTTCGACCGATTCGTCCGGCGCGTTCGACGGCTTCCCGGTCGGGCGGCACGGAAGCGTCGGGAGATCGGCCACCAATCGCTCTTCGATACGCTCGTCCACATCCTGAACGTGCAGGAGGTCTGGCTGACGTACATCGTGCGGGGCCGCAACTCGGACGCCGAGCTCGGGACCCTCTTCCGCGACGCGCGTCGCCACCCCCGCGATTGGAAGGGATTCCGGGCCTACGAGCGCCGGGTCCGCGCCGGCCTCGAGGCGTACCTGGCCGAGCTGACCCCTCGGGAGATGCGACGGCCGGTCCACGTGTTCTGGATGCCGGGCGACTACACCGTCTCGGACGCGATCCTCCAGACCACCTTCGAGGAGGCGCACCACCTGGGCGAGATCATCGGGGCGCTCTGGCAGGAGGACCTTCCTTCGCCGGAGATGACGTGGATCGGGGTCGGGCGCGCCGCGCGACGCGGCCATTCGTAGTCGCCTCTTGGGCTATCCGGGGGAACCCTTCGGGGTGACCCGGTCGAACTCCTCCCGCAGGCGGATCCGACGGCGCGTCCGGTGGTACGTGACCGCGAAACGGTGGGACTCGTCCCGGACCGCGCGGAGGAGGAGCATCGGGGGAAGATTGGGGTTGGGCTTCAGCGGCACGGAGCGGTCGGGGAAGTAGAGCTCCTCCTCCCGCTTGGCGAGCCCGACCACCGGGATCCGGTCCTTCGCGCCCAGTTCCTCGAGGGCGGCGACGGCCGCCCCCACCTGACCGGCGCCCCCGTCGATGAGGAGCAGGTCCGGTAGGATCTCTTCTTCCGCGATCCGCCGGGAGTAGCGTCGTCGGACGACCTCCGCGACCATCGCGAAGTCGTTGGTCCCCTCGACCCCGCGGATCCGGAAGCGGCGGTACTCGGATTTCTTCGGGGCGCCCCGCTCGAAGACGACGAGGGACCCGACGGCTTCGTATCCCTGGAACAGGGAGATGTCGACCCCCTCGATCCGGTTCGGGATCGTCGGAAGCTCGACCAGGGTCTGGAGGGCCCGGAGCACCTCCCGGGGGGCGGGTCCCGGAGTGACCTGGTCCACCGTGGCGCGGGCGAGGCGCTCGGCGAGCCGAGCCAGGGAGGAGAAGCGGCCCGTCGGGCGGAACTGGACCTCGACGCCGCGGGCGGCGAACAGCTCTTCCAGCGTGTCGTCCATCCCGGCCGGACGCGGTCCGGCGATGTAGATCCGCTCCGGCGGCGTGAGCTGGCCTCCGTAGTACTGGGCGAGGAACTGTCGGAGCACCTCACCAGGTTCGGGGATGTCGTCCGCGGGGACCTGGACCAGATGGGGCTCCGTCCCGCGGACCTCTCCGTCCTCCACGCGGACGAGCCCGACCGCGACGCGGAGGCTCTCTGCGTGCTGCGGGTACGCGAGAGCGAGGACGTCCGCGCGCCCGCTCCCCCGACCGATCACGTGCTGCCGCTCGGACAGGGCGTCGAGACCCCGCAGCGCGTCCCGGAGGAGCGCCGCACGCTCGAACTCCTCCCGGCCGGACGCCTTGCGCATCTCCTCCTCGAGGTCGGGCCGAACCGGTCCGGCGTTCCCGCGGAGGATCGCCACGGCCCGGTCGACCTGGGTCCGGTACGCGGTCGCGTCGATCGCCCCGATGCAGGGCGCGCTGCAGACCTTGAGGTGGTAGTAGAGGCACGCCTCCTTCGGGAGCCGGACGCACCGGCGGAGCTGGAGCAGATCGCCGAGCAGTTGCTCGACCGACCGGGCCTCGCGGGCGCTCGTGTACGGCCCGAACAGGAGGATCCCGGGCCTACGGCGCGGACGGCGCACGAGCAGGACGCGGGGGAACTCCTCCCCGACCGTGACGGCGAGGTAGGGGTAGCTCCGGTCGTCCTTCAGCAGGACGTTGTAGGGAGGTTGGTACTGTTTGACGAGGCTCGCCTCGAGCAGGAGCGCCTCGCGCTCGTTGGCGGTCGGCACGAACTCGACGCTGGAGCTCTGGGCGAGGATCGTCCCGTCCTTCTCGATGCGGGCGCGCAGGTGGTCGAGGACGCGGCGTCGGAGGCTTCGGGCCTTTCCGACGTAGACGACCTCGCCCCGCGCGGACTTGAACAGGTAGACGCCGGGTGCATCCGGGCCGGTGCGGAACCCCTCCCCGGTCGCGGCGGCGAGCTCACTCGCCGGAACGAACGACGGCAGCCGCCCCTCGCGGTCGCCGCTCATCTCCGTGGAGGCCGGAGGAGGGGCGGGGGAGCGTGAACGAGCGGAGCGAGGAAGCGGGCCGTGTGGGAACGGGCCACGATCGCGACCTGCTCCGGGGATCCCTCCGCGACCACGTGGCCGCCCGCGTTCCCGCCCTCGGGTCCCAGGTCGATCAACCAGTCGGCAGACTTGAGCACGTCCAGGTTGTGCTCGATGACGACCACCGTGTTCCCCCCGGAGCGGAGGCGGAACAGGATCTGGAGGAGGCGGTCGACGTCGGCGAAGTGGAGGCCCGTCGTCGGCTCGTCCAGGAGGTAGAGGGTCTTTCCGGTCGGGGTCCGGGCGAGCTCGAAGGCGATCTTGATGCGCTGGGCCTCTCCGCCCGAAAGCGTCGTCGCGCTCTGGCCGAGCTTCACGTACCCCAGCCCGACGTCCTGGAGCAGCTGGAGACGGTTCTCGATCCGGCGGTGGTGCCGGAAGAACTCGAGCGACTCATCGACCGTCATGTCGAGCACGTCGGCGATCGACTTGCCCTTGAAGTGGACCTCGAGCGTCTCCGTGTTGAACCGCTTCCCGCCGCACTCCTCGCACGCGACGTAGACGTCCGGGAGGAAGTGCATCTCGTAGCGACGCACGCCGTCCCCCTCGCACGCCTCGCACCGGCCGCCCGCGACGTTGAAACTGAAGCGCCCGGGCCGGAAGCCTCTCGCCTTCGCCTCGGGGAGGCTCGCGAAGAGGTCCCGGATCGGCGACATGACCCCCGTGTACGTTCCGGGGTTGCTGCGCGGAGTGCGGCCGATCGGAGATTGATCGATCAGGAGCACCCGGTCGACCTCGTCGATCCCGTCGATGTAGTCGTGCTTGCCCGGCGTTTCACGGCCCAGCCCCAGATGGCGGCGGACCGCCTTGTAGAGGATCTCCTCGAGGATGGTGGACTTGCCGCTGCCCGAGACCCCGGAGAGCGCGACGAGCAGTCCGAGCGGTATGCGGACCGCCTCGCCCTTCAGGTTGTGCTCGACCGGACCGTGCACGGTGAGCCATCGGTCCGTCGGACGCGCGCGGACTTGGGGGAGCGCGATCGAGCGTCGCCCGGAGAGGAACTCTCCGGTGAGGGAACGGGGCGTGCCGGCGATCTGGGTCGGGGGACCGGAGTAGAGGACCTCGCCCCCGTGGACGCCGGCGCCCGGTCCCAAGTCGACGAGCCAGTCGGACTCGCGCATCGTCATCTCGTCGTGCTCGACCACGAGGACGGTGTTACCCAGGTCGCGGAGCGTCTTCAACGTGGCCAGGAGACGAGCGTGGTCCCGCGGGTGCAGCCCGATCGACGGCTCGTCCAGGATGTAGAGCACGCCCACGAGTCCCGAGCCGATCTGGGTCGCCAGCGCGATCCGTTCGGCCTCCCCGCCCGAAAGGGTGGCGGAGCCTCGGTCGAGGGTCAAGTACGTGAGCCCGACGTTCTCCAAGAAGCCCAGCCGGGCACGGATCTCCTTCACGACCTGGCCGACGATCTGCTCGTCGCGGTCGGAGAGACGGAGGTCGCGGAAGAAGCGGACCGCGTCCGTGACGGTCATGGAAGAGACGTCGGCGATGGAGCGCTTCTCGACCGTGACCCCGAGGCTAGCGGGCTTGAGGCGCTTCCCGGCACAGCCGCGGCACGGAATGAAGGAGAGGAATCCGAGGTAGTACTCTTTCGCCCCCTCGCTCTTGGTCTGACGCCACCGGCGCTCGACCGCGGCGACCAGGCCCTCGCGAAGCCATCCGCTGCCCCACCATTCCGCGGGCCCGGAGCCGGTGAGGCCCAAGTTCTTGTCGCTCCCGTACATCAGGGCCTTCCAGCCCTTCTCCGAGAGGTCCCGGATCGGGCGTCGGGGGTTGTACCCGAACGTCTGGGAGAATCGATCCAGCGCGCCCGCGGTGGGAGTGAGACCCCAGACGGAGATCGCCTTGCCGATCGGCTTGTCCTTGTTCGGGACGATCCGGTCGGGGTCGGCGTGCAGCGTCGCTCCGATCCCGAGACATTCGGGGCACGCGCCGAACGGGTTGTTGAAGGAGAACATCCGGGGCGCGAGCTCCTCGATCGAGAACCCGCATTCCGGGCAGGCCCGCCGGCTGGAGTAGGTCGTCCGCTCCCCCTTCGCCCGACGGACGATGACGAGACCGTTCGCGAGCTGGCGCGTCAGCTCGACGGCCTCGGCCAGGCGCGTCCCTTCTGCGGGGGTGACCTCGAAGCTGTCGACGATGACCTCGATCGTGTGCTTCTTGTTCTTCTCGAGACGGACTTCGGCGCCGAGGCGGCGCGCCTCGACCCCGTCGATGATGAGGCGACGGTGTCCCGCCTGGCGCAGTCGGTCGAGGACGTCCCGATGCTCGCCCTTCTCGGCCCGAACGACCGGCGCGATCAGCTCGACGCGTTCGCCGTCCGCCAGCGTCCCGACCGATTCGACGATCCGGTCGACGGACTGGGGGGCGATCTCGTTCCCGTCGTTCGGGCAGTGCGGGACCCCGATGCGGGCGTACAGGAGGCGGAGGAAGTCGTAGATCTCCGTCACGGTGCCGACCGTGGACCTCGGGTTGCGGCTGCCGGCCCGCTGCTGGATCGCGATCGCCGGCGAGAGTCCCTCGATCGAGTCGACGTCCGGCTTGTCCATCTGGCCGAGGAACTGGCGGGCGTACGACGAGAGGCTCTCGATGTAGCGTCGCTGGCCCTCGGCATAGAGGGTGTCGAACGCGAGGGACGACTTGCCCGAGCCGCTGACCCCGGTGATGACGATGAAGCGGCCCCGGGGTAGGTCGATCGAGACGTTCTTCAGGTTGTGCTGGCGCGCGCCGCGGATCCGGATCACATCGCTCGGCTCGGGCATGCGTCTCCGTCTTACGCGGGCAGCAGCGACTGCACGGTCTCTTCCAGCCGCCGGAGCACGTGGTCCTGGATGCGCCGGCCCAGTTCGACCGTCGCGGGGCCCGGGTCGCCGATCACGCTCTCGGGCCACTCCTCCTCGGTCGCGGTCCCCGGGACGAAGGGGCTGCGTCGGTTCTGACCGGCCGGTCGGGTCGCCGCGACGGTCCCCGGAGCGAGGGCCATCACGCGCGCGGTCTCGAGCAGGCCGGCATGGCCGTCGTTCGCGGGAGACTCCTTGCCGCGCAGCTCGTAGACGAAGTCGTAATCGGAAAGGACCACGATCCGGGTCGTCGGATGGGCCCGCATCGCCGCGTCCGCGGCTTCGCGTAGGGCGGCCATGTGGCCTCGCTCGGCGTGACCGGAGAGGACGAGCAACCGTCGGACCCCCGAACGGGCCAGCTCCGCGAGGACCCCTTCGGCGTGGGTCTCGAGCTGGGCGATCGAGAGCGACACTGTTCCGGCGAATCGGCGCGCCCCCGGGGCCGACCCGTACGGAAGGGTGGGTGCGATGAGCGCGTCCAAGCGCGTCGCGAGCTCCTCGGCGGTCGCCTCGGCCTGGATCTGGTCGCTCCCGAGGGGCAGGTGGGGTCCGTGGGCCTCGAGGGCGCCCACGGGGAGGATCACGAGGGGATTCGAACGGAGGCGACGCTCGAATGTGCGGGAATCGAGGTCCACGAGACGATGGGAGGAGCTCACGGAGAAATGACCGAGGCGGCCTATTTAACGCGGGCCGAGAGGTAACGACACGGTTACCGGGCGAGCCTGGGGGGAGGGACGCTCTTAGGCACCCAACGCCTGCGCCCGAACTTTCCGTCGCTCACCGCGGGGCTGTGGTCGGTCCGGTGGATTCCGGGCCCGCCTCGGGTACGGTGACCGCTCGGGCCCGTCGGCGCGGAGCCTTCGCAGGCGCGGCGGGGGCGGGCGCGGGAGGGCTCGACCCTGCGGGAGCGACCGGTTCCTTCTTGCGCCGCGGGGCCCGAGCCTTCTTCGGTGCGGCCGCCGCCTTGGTGGTCTTCTCGGGAGCGACCTTCTTCTCCGGCTTGATGCGGGTAGGACATTCGGGGTTGATGCAGAGCGTCCAGGGCGGGCGCCCGGCCTCGATCGCGGTGACGACGGGCGCCTTGCATACCGGACAAGGGGGCTGGTCCTTCTCGAGCTTGCCACGCTGGGGAAGGGGGTACGTGGTCCGGCAGGTGGGGTAGCCCGAACATCCGACGAACCGTTTGCCCGCGAACGAGTAGCGGATCTCGAGAGGGTCCCCCGAGTTCGGGCACGTCCCGATGCGGAACGCCTTGTGGTGCTCCGCGCACTCGGGGTTGATGCAGTAGAGGTCGGGGCGTTGACCCCGGAACACGATCTTCACGCGCGGGGTCTTGCAGGTCGCGCAGAGGAACTCCGGTGCCGGCTCGATGAACCCGGCCGCCGGGAGCGAGAACGTCACCGGGCACGTCGCGGGGTTGTTGCTGCACTGGACCCATCGGGAGCCGCGAGGGCTCCGCGCCAGCCGGAGCGCGCCCCCGCACTTGGGGCACGGGCCGACGAAGTGCTGGCGGTCGAGGGCCCCGGTCAGGGTCTCCTTCACCCCGGCGGCGTTGGACGTGAGCAGCGCGTACGCCTCCCTCAACATCTCGCGCGATTCGTCGAGTACCTCCGATTTCGGCTTCTTGGATTCCGCGACCAGCCCCATGTCCTCCTCGAGGCGGTGCGTCATCTCGGGGCGGGTGATGACCGGGGCGTGGGCGCGCAGCGCCTCGGCCACGGCGATCCCGGTCGAGGTCGGCTCCAACTGCCGTGGCGTCACGTAGTGCCGGTCGAACAGCTTCTGGACCACATCGTGCCGCGTGCTCTTGGTCCCGAGCCCCAAGCGCTCCATCTCCTGGATGAGCGAACCCTGGGTGTACCGTCGCGGCGGCCGCGTCTGCTCTTCCGCGAGCTCGATCCGAGGGATGGGCACCGTACCGTCCACGGTGAGGATAGGGAGCGGGGTCTCCTCCGGCTGGGAGTACGGGTAGATCCGGTACCACCCCGGATCGGTGAGGGTCTGACCCTTCCCCAGGAACTTCTCGCCGCGGATCTCGACGGTCGTGGTCCGGGCCCGCCCGAGCGCGTCGGGTGCAACGGTCGCGAGGAACCGGCGGACCACGAGCTCGTAGACCTTGGCGTGGTCCGGTCGGAGCTTCTTGAGGTCCACGACGCCCGTCGGGTAGATCGGGGGGTGGTCGGTGGCCTCCGTTCGGCCCCGGGTGGGACGGAAGCTCGGCTGCTGGAGCACGAACTCCGCCGCTTCCGCGAACGGTCCCTCCTTGAACTTCTCGACGAGCGTGCGAAGGCCGAGCCCGCGCGGGTAGACCGTGTTGTCCGTCCGCGGGTAACTGATGAGCCCCTGCGTGTAGAGGTCTTCGGCGATCCGCATCGCGTAGGCGGCCCCGAGGCCGAGGCGTGTGGCCTCGGCGACGAAGAGGGTGGTGGAGAACGGGATCGGGGGCCGACGACGGGTCTCCTCCTCCGCGAACTCCCGGACGGTCCCCTCCGTGACTCCCTCGACGCGGCGGAAGACCGCTTCGGCCTCGGCGTGGTCGGTCCAGGTCCCGTGCTCGTGCTTCAGGAGGAACTCGATCCCATCGTGCGCGCCGGTCGCCCGGAGCTCCCAGTAGGGGGTGGCCACGAACTCCTTGATCGCCTGGTCGCGTTCGACCAGGAGCGCGAGCGTCGGGGTCTGCACCCTCCCGACGGAGAGGAAGCTCCGCCCCCGCTGGCCCGCGGTGAGCGAAAGGTACCGGGTCAGTAGCGCTCCCCAGACGAGGTCGATCTCCTGGCGCGCCTCCGCGGCTTCCGCGAGCGCGTGGTCGAGCTCCTCGAGCTTCGCGAAGCTCTGCTCGATGATCTCGCGGGTGAGCGCGCTGTAGCGCGCCCGTTTCACGAGGATGGTGGGATGAACCTTCTGGAGGAGCTCGAGGCACTCGAGCCCGATCAGCTCCCCTTCCCGGTCGAAGTCCGTCGCGATGATGACGCGGTCGAACCCCTTGACGATCGACTGGAGCGCACTGACGATCCCTCCCTCGGTGACCCGCTTGAGCGGCGTCGTCTCGAGAAGACGGGGCAGGCCGGCCAGGGTCCATTCCTTGAATTCGTCCGGGTAGTCGAGCTCGACGATATGTCCCCGCAGTCCCGCGACCGCGTACATCCCGTCCGGACGGTCGAACTCGAAGATGTTCGTCCCCGCGATGCGGCTGCGTTTCATCCGCCCGTCGGACAGCACGACGGCGATCCGGAGGGCCGTGTTGAACTTCTCCGCGACGACCAGGGTCTTGGGATGGTCCACGCTCTCACGAGGCCGGGTCGCCTAGATAAGGCCCGCCGCCGGTCGGCGAGAAACCGGTGCCTTGAACGTGGGCGCGCGCGTTCTACCGGGGGCGGTACGGCCCCGTGCCGCGGGGAGGCGGTCGGGGGGCCGAGCCAGAACTATAATACCCGGAACCTACCCGACACCCTGCGTGCCGCGGTAACTCAGTTTGGGAGAGTGCAAGACTGAAGATCTTGAAGCCGCCGGTTCAAGCCCGGCCCGCGGCACCTCCCCGTCCAGCTTCTCCCTAGGGGGCTGTGCCCACAGGGCAGGTCCGGAACCGACGTCGGGAGCGGTCGGTCCTTTAGGTCGGTACGAACCACACGTCCGTGATCGAGTACTTCGGCGCGGGGTCGAATCGGGCCTCGACCGGCATCCCGACGTACAGGTCGGACTCCTTCGCGTCCTTCAGCCGCACGAGCAGGAGGCTTCCGACCCCCTCGAACTCGACCATCGCCAGATTGTACGGCGTCTCCTTCAGGAACGCCTCGCTCCCGAAATGGCACGTCGTCCACGTGTGGATGCGGCCCTTCGTCGGGAGGTCCACCCACTCCGTGGGCGAGCTGCAGACCATGCAGTGGCTCCGCGGCGTCGCGTAGACGAACTTGCACGACTTCTGGGTACAGCGCGAGCCACGCAGCTTCCCTTCGGCCAACGCCAGGAAGAACGGGGAGTCCTCGGCGTAGCTGTGGATGTACTCGATCGAGTACGGATACCGGATCACGAGGCTCTCGACGCCGTCGGCGTCGCGGAAGATCGCCGAGCCGCTCTTCGCGAGCTCCGCCTGGACCTCGCGGAACCTTGAGTAGACGGGGGGACGCGCCCTCATCGGAACCCCCGCTCGAGGATCGAGACCGTCACTGCCGAACCGGTCCCCGCGTGGCTGTGGATCGCTCCGCGCTTCGGGTCCTTGAGCTGGAGGGTCGTGTCGTGGAAGTGCTTCGGGATCGTCCCCTGCAGCTGCCAGAAGGCGAACACGGCCTGCATCAGCCCGGTCGCGCCGACGGGATGACCGCAGGCGATGAGTCCGCCCGAGGGGTTGACCGGGGTCGCGCCGGCCCGCGGGACCGGGAAGCCGTAGTCGATCCCCTTCAGGAACGGGTCGCCGCGTTCGACGAAGCCGTACCCTTCACCGTACTTGCAGAGGCCGAGGTCCTCGTACGTCTGGATCTCGCTCGAGGCATAGGCGTCGTGGAGCTCGACGAAGTCGAGTTCCCGGTTCGGGTCGGTGATCCCCGCCATCCGGTACGCTTCGAGCCCGGCGGCCCGGCCGGCCCGGAACGAGTGGACGCCGGGGTAGGGAAGGTGCGCGTAGTCCTTCTCCGTCTCGTGCGGCATCAGGGGGACCTTCCCGAACGGACGGTCGGAGAGCCGCATCGTGTCGGTCCCGGTGCCCACGCCCTTCACGAGGACCGGGCGGTCCGTGAACTCCCGTGCGGTGGACTCCGAACAGAGGAGCGCGACCGCCGCGCCGTCGCTCATAGTGCAGATCTGTTCGCGCGTGAGCGGGTAGCTGATCATCTCCGAGTTCATCACGTCCTCGACGGTGAGGCGCTTCGGGTACTGCGCGTACGGGTTGTGCATCGCGTTCCGGTGGTTCTTCACCGAGACCAGGCTCATGATCCGGCTCCCTTCCCGGATCGCCAAGCGCTGCGCCTCCCGCTCGTCCTTGACGTGAGCGAACCGGGTCAGGCGCAAGTACTCGTAGATGTGCCGCATCACCATCAGCGCGTAGTAACCGGTGTAGAATCCTCCGAGCGGGAAGTCGAAATTGGTATCGGAGGCGAGGGCGATGAACTCGTTCCCCTTCCAGGTCGCGACGCGGCTCATCGTCTCGTACCCGGCGGCGAGGCAGACGTCCATCCGGCCGCTCGCGATGGCTTCGTAGGCGGCCTGGAAGCACTCCCCGCCCGTGGCCCCGCCCCACTCGATCCGGACCGACCCCTTCGGGTTCAGGCCGAGGTAGTCCTGGACCATGCTCGCGGCCTTGAGCTGGCGGGAGAAATGGTCGGAAAAGTACGAGATTCGGGTCCCGTCGATCCGCTCCCGGGTGAGGTTCGGGATCTCATGCATCGCGTAGTCGTAGGCGCGCTTGACCATCAGACGGAAGTCCATCGCCGGATGCGCCTTCGCGAATTTGGTGACCCCGCCGGTGACCATGTAGACCCGACGCCCGGTCGGGCGGGTCGAAACTCGACGGACCGACGGCGCGGCACGGGCGGGACCCTTCGCTCTCTTCGACCGGACTGGCACTTGAAATCCCTCGGCTCGGAAAGAGGTCCGGTTCTTATGCCTGACCCCGACCCACTGGAGAGGGGCGGTCCGCAAGGTCCAAGTCCCCACGGCTCGTCCGGGCGCGGTGGAGCCATGGCACGAAAGTTCGCCCGACTTCGACCGGGCGAGGCCCCGACGGCGGTCGATGAGTTCACCGTGCCCTCGGCCGGGATGTGCCTGAGCGCCTTCCTGGTCCTGACGTCGCCCGAGGACCCGGACTCCGTGCTCCTCGGACGGATCGCGCCCGACCCTCGGTGGGAGCATCTCGGGGCGATGGGGCCCGAGAGGGTGGCCCGGTTCGCGAATCGATGGATGCTGCCGTCCAGCCAGCTCCTGTTGTTCGAGGCGCCAGTGGATGCGGCCCGCCGGTTGGGCCGGGAACTCCTCGGACTCGAGTTGGACCACCTCGCCGACCCCCAGGTCTTCTCGGAAGCGTACCCTCGGACCGGCGGGGCAGAGGACGACCTCCATTGGGACCTGCACTTCGTCTTCCGACGCGCCGGACCGGTTCAGCCTCCCCGTCATCCGATGTGGCGCGAACTCCGCTACGTGCGTGTCGACTCGGTACCCCGGGCCGGGTTCGCCCGGAATCAGGGGGACGTCCTCGAGCTGGTCGGGCTCCGTCCCAAGGACTGAAGAGGGTAGGTGCCGCCGACCCGGGCTTCGGTCGAAGGGGCCGGTACGCGCCGTCGTCGCGTGCGTCACTCTCGCCCGCCCACGGGGGCCGACCCCTAGGATATAGCCCCGCCTTCGCTCCTCTCTATCGGAAGACATGGCTGCCTCCAAGGACCTCCTGTCCATCTCCGATATCGCCGACCGGTTGCCGGCGATCCTGAGCCGGGCGGCCGAGCTCAAGACGGCCCGACGGCAGGGGCGGATGCGGGGCACTCTGCCGGGAAAGACCCTCGCGCTCATCTTCGAAAAACCCTCCACCCGGACGCGCACGTCCTTCGAGGTCGCCATCCACGATCTCGGGGGCCACTCGCTCTTCCTATCGTCCCACGATATGCAATTGGGCCGGGGCGAGACGATCGCCGACACGGCCCGTGTCCTCTCCCGGTACGTGGACGGCATCGCCTACCGGGCGTTCCGACACTCGGACGAGGTCGAGCTCGCGAAGTGGGCGTCCATCCCCGTGATCAACGCCTTGGACGACCTCGAACACCCCTGCCAGATCGTGGCGGACCTCCTCACGATGCACGAGCGGTGGAACAGTCGATTCCGGGGCCACCGGCTCGCGTGGGTGGGGGACGGAAACAACGTCCTGCACTCCCTTCTCCTCGGCACCGCCGCGGTCGGGCTCGACCTGACGGCCGCGACGCCCGCGGCCTACGCGCCCCGGCCCGAGATCGTGGCCGCGGCCCGGGCCCTGGCCGCTCGGTCGGGATCGACGATCGAGCTGACCAACGATCCGGCGACGGCGGTGAAGGGAGCGGATGCTCTCTACACGGACGTATGGGTCTCGATGGGGGAGGAAGCGGAGAAGGCGGCCCGCGAGGCGGCGTTCCGCGGATACCAGTTGAACGCCGGCCTGCTCGCGAAGGCCGCCCCGGACGCGTTCGTCCTCCACGACCTCCCGGCGCATCGGGGTCAGGAGATCACGGACGGCCTGCTCGACGGTCCCCGCGCGGCGGTCTGGGACCAGGCCGAGAACCGGCTGCACGCCCAGAAGGCGCTCCTCGAGATGTTCCTCGGCGGACCCGCGCTCTAGAAGGAGGCAAGGGACCGTGTCGTTCTCGCACCGCGACCGCCGAACTCACCGGGTGCTCTGGCGCGTACTGGGTGGGGTGGGGGCCGGTACGCTCGTGCTCGGCGGGCTCGCGATGTTCGGGCCGGACGTCGCGCTCGGGCTGGGCGCGCTCGCGGGACTCGCCGTGCTCGGTTGGGTCGGTATGGTCGCCGGCGAGGAGGCGGTCCACGAGTACGGCCGCGACCTTCGCTCGGTCGCCCGCGGCGAGGACTCGAACGGTTTCGTTCGCGCCGAGGTCCATAGCGACGTGGGCCTCGACCGCTCGGTCGGACTTCCGTCGGCCCGCTCCCCGCACGTTCGCCCCTCGGCGCGATCTCCCGATCGCGTTCCTTCGGCGGTCTCGTCCCACTAGGTTGGCGCGGCGGGGTCGGCTTGCAGCCGGGTCTTGAGGATGCGCTCCACCTTGCGGACGAGCGCGTCGGGAGGGTGGATCCCCCCGCTCTCCAACTTGAGCGCGACCGATTTCTTCTCGTTCAGCTTCTTCGCGAGGTCGTCCGGCGTCCAGCCCATCGTCTCGCGGGCGATCCGGATCCGCCGCGACCAGTCGGGGGCGAGCTCGAGCTCCCCGATCTCGGTGTAGAGGTCGCGCTCCTCCATCCGACGTCCCACCGCCGAGGTCCGGGTCGCCGGAGTCCCGGGCACCGTGGGCGCGCGCCCCGAGGGCGCCGCCGCGGTCGCAGGGGGGTCGATGCGGGTCCCGAACTTCTCGCAATCTGGGCACAGACCCAGGATCGTCCCCTCGACCCGCACCCGGCTCGTCACTCCGACCTCCCTTCCGCACATTTCGCACAGCATAGATCCTCCGTTCAGAGCCGGCCCTTATGACGGGTCCGACGACGCGCTTCCATACGAGCCCGTCCCTCCTCAAAGCGGCGACGCTCCTCTTCATTCTGCAGGATCAGTGGAGGGACCGGCACCGGGGCACCGGCCCGGTCGATGGCGACCATCGTGACCCAGGCCTCGAGGACGGGCCGGCTCGGGCCGCCGAATCCGACCTCGGCCCGGACCCGCACCCAGACCTCCATAGAGGTCCGTCCGACGAAGGTCAGTTCGGCATCGAAATCGACCACGTCCCCGACGTGGACGGGTGCGATGAAATCCGCCCGGTCGAAGGAGGCCGTGACACACTGGTTCTTCGAGTGCCGCATCGCGGTGACGTAGGCGACCCGGTCGACCTCGGAGAGGATCGCTCCGCCGAACACGTTCCCCATGAAGTTCGCGTCGGTCGGGACCATCAGGCGCACGACCGAGGCGCGGCTCTGCGCCACCGTGGCCCCGGACGACTCCCCCACTCGAACGACCCCACCTGGAGAGGTCGCCGACTCCGTTCCGCCCTAAAGGGGTTTCGAGACGGAATGGGCGCCGCATGTCTCGGACCGTTTCAGCACCTCAGGGGGCCCTTATCTCACGGTCCGGCCTCGTCCTTGCGAGGCGCTATGCCGAAGAAATCCACCCCGAGGAAAACCAGCAAACCCAAGAAGTCGCCGGGCGCTGCCGCAAAGCCGTCCTTCCTGAGCATCGCGGTCGTGGTCTCCGACCGCAAGAAGGCCGTCGAGTGGTACACGAAGAGCTTCGGCCTCGACCTCCTCGACGACATGGACCACTGGCAAACGGTCGGTCGCAAGGGCGCGGGCGGCAAGCTCCACCTCTGCCAGGTCTCTGAGTTCGACAAGAAGGCGCCGATGGAGCCCGGGAACTCAGGGATCGCGTTCACGCTCCCGGGCGACTTTGTGAGCGCATGTCAGGTCTTGAAGGACCGGGGCGTCGAGTTCACCACCCCACCCGCCAAGTTCGACTGGGGATGGTGGGCGGCCGTGAAGGACCCCGACGGGAACGAGATCCACCTCACCGAGGGATAGACCGACGGGAACCCTTTCCGCCGGGGGCCCGGGCCGTGCCGCGGCTCGGCCCGCTCACCCCCACGCCACGCTCTCTCTCGGCGGTGCGCTGAGCGAACGCCTAAATAGGGGCACCTTTTGGGCGCGCCCGGAGCCTCTCCATGGCGAACAAGCCCCACCTCAACATCGTCTTCATCGGCCACGTCGACCACGGCAAGTCCACGACGGTCGGCCGCCTCCTCCTGGACACCGGGTACATTCGGCAGGAAGAGATCGACAAGTTCCGTGCGGAGGCCGAGGCGAAGGGCAAGGCGACGTTCGAGTTCGCCTGGGTCATGGACGACCTCAAGGAAGAGCGGGAACGCGGCGTCACGATCGACATCGCGCACCGCCGCTTTGACACCCAGAAGTACTACTTCACCATCATCGACGCGCCGGGCCACCGCGACTTCGTCAAGAACATGATCACGGGGACGAGCCAGGCCGATGCGGCCGTGCTCGTCTGCTCCGCCGCCGAGGGCGTCCAGGAACAGACCCGGGAGCACATCTTCCTCGCGCGGACGCTGGGCGTCGCGCAGCTGATCTGTGCTATCAACAAGATGGACCGCCAGGAGGTCACCTACGCGGAGAAGAAGTACGAGGAGGTCAAGGAGGAGCTGACGAAACTCCTCAAGAACGTCGGGTTCAAGATCGACACCCAGGTCGTCTTCCTCCCGATCTCGGCCTTCAAGGACGACAACATCAACAAGCCGAGCCCCAACATGCCCTGGTTCAAGGGCCCGACCCTGCTCCAGGCGCTCGACAACCTGAAGGTCCCCGAGAAGCCGACGGGAAAGCCGCTCCGGCTCCCCGTCCAGGACGTCTACACCATCACGGGGATCGGCACCGTGCCCGTGGGCCGGGTCGAGACCGGGATCCTGAAGGTCGGCGATAAGATCATCTTCCTGCCCTCGGGGAAGTCCGGGGAGGTCAAGTCGATCGAGATGCACCACGAGGCGGCCACGGAGGCCGGCCCGGGGGACAACGTCGGTTTCAACGTCCGCGGCATCGACCGGAACGACATCCGGCGCGGCGACGTCGCCGGCCCGGTATCGAACCCGCCGACGGTGGTCGAGAGCTTCATCGCGAACATCCAGGTGCTCAACCACCCCAGCGTCATCACGGTCGGCTACACGCCGGTCTTCCACTGCCACACGGCCCAGGTCGCCTGCGAGTTCACGGAGCTCATCAAGCGCCTCGACCCGAAGACGGGCCAGGTCGCGGAAGAGAACCCCCAGACGCTCAAGACCGGGGACGCCGCGGTCGTCAAGATCACGCCGAAGCGCCCGCTCGTGATCGAGAAGTACAAAGAGTTCCCGCAGCTCGGCCGCTTCGCGGTGCGCGACATGGGCCAGACGGTCGCCGCTGGGGTCGTCGTCGAAGTCAAGAAGCGCGAATCGGCGTAGGACTCGAACGGACGGAAGGGGGGAGGGACCATCGATGCAGAAGGCCCGTATCTCCCTGAGCGGCACGGACGCCCGTAAGGTCGACTCGATCTGCAAGATGATCAAGGAGATCTCGACCAAGACGGGGGTCGAGATCGCCGGCCCGATCCCGCTCCCGACGAAGAAGCTCAAAGTCCCCGTCCGCAAGGGACCCGACGGCGGGGGCACCAGCACGATCGACCACTGGGAGATGCGGATCCACAAGCGCCTCATCGACCTCGCCGCCGACGAGCGGGCCCTCCGCCAGGTGATGCGGATCCAGGTGCCCGACGGCGTGAACATCGAGATCGTCCTCACCGGGTAGGCGCGTGTTCGCGCCCCGCTCGGGGGGTCCGCTCGCCGCCGAGGGTGCGGTCCTCACCGTCAGCGGGGCGATCCTTCTCCTGCATCTCCTCCCCCTCGTACCGGAGTTCTACCTCGCCCTGGTGGGGGTCTGGGGAGCGGCGTTCGCGTTCTGGCTGTTCCTCATCGCGTTCTTCCGGGACCCGAACCGGACCATCGGTGGGGGGATCGTTTCCGCCGCGGACGGTCGCGTGCGGGAAGTACGGGAGGTCGGACCGGAGCTCCTCATCTCGGTCTTCATGAACGTCACGGACGTCCACGTCAACCGGGTCCCCCTCGACGGCACCTTCACGAGGGTCCAGGATGCCGGGTCCGGCCGGCGGCCCGCGTACCGGCCCGACGCGGACCGGAACGTCGCCCGCACGTACGAGATGACGACCGCCTTCGGCCCGGTGCGGATCGTTCAGATCACCGGCATTCTGGCGGGTCGGCTCGTCTCCTTTGTCACGTCGGGCGCGACGCTGGCCAAGGGGGACCGGTTCGGGATGATCGTCCTGGGTTCCCGGGTCGACGTTTTCCTTCCCGCGAGCCGCGTCGGGGCGACGGTCCGCGTCGGGGACCGCGTCCACGCCGGATCCACCACGATCGCCCAGGAGCGGACGTGACCGACCGCTGGCGCGTCGCGGCGAACCTCGCGACGCTCGCGAACGCCCTCTTGGGCGTCGGGGCCATCCTCTACGTTCTCGCCGGCAACAAGCTCTGGGCGATGCTCCTCATCGCCTGCGCGCTCGGCTTCGACGGGCTCGACGGGATGTTCTCACGACGGAGCCCGAACCGGTCCCCGCTCTTCGGACGCATCGCCGACTCCATCGCCGACGGGATCACGTTCGGGCTGGCGCCGGCGTTCCTGATCGCGGTCCACACGTCCAACACGTCGACCTGGCAACCGTTCGAGCCGTACGCGATCGCCCTCGCGGTCGCCTACCTCGCCGCCGCGCTGGTCCGGTTGACGTACTTCACCGTGCGGGCCTACTCCCGGAAGGACTTCCTCGGCGTCCCCACGCCCCAGAGCGCGCTCACCCTCATCGTCGCGCTCCTCTTCCACGACACGCCTGCGTTCCAGAGCGTGCAGCCCATCGGGGTCCTCGTCGGCGTCGCGGTGCTCGCGATCCTGATGGTCGTGCCGATCCCCTTCCCGAAGATCCGGCGCGAATCTCCGCTCCGGTGGCCGATGGTGGCGACCGGGGTCGCCGCCGGCCTCGTCCTCGTCCCGGTCCAGTTCCAGCCGTTGGTCGGCTCGCCGCTCTACGACCTCGCCTACGCGGCCGGCCTGGTCATGCTGGTCGGGGTGGCGAGCTACTATCTCATCGGTCCCTTCACCGTTCCACGGCCGGCGACCCCGTCGGCCCCAACCCCATGACCGCATCGAGGATCCACCGCGCTCCGCTCACCGACCGGGAGGCGCTCCTGTTCGAGGCCGGCATCAAGCTGGGGGGGATCTTCCACCAGTACCTCGGGATCCCGGTCTCCTCGACCACCGCCCCCGGCCTCGCCGAGGCGATCGAGCGGGCGGTCGGGCTCCAGCCCTACGTGACCTCGGTCGAGGTCCGGATCGACCCGTCGCGCGGACCCCGCCCCGGGCGGGGTCGGTTCGCCTACCGGTACCTCACTCCGGAGATGCTGGACGTGCGGATCCAACTGCGCGACGGAGCCGCCCACGTCGAGGCGCGTCTCGTCCACCGACCCGAGCTGCGGTACCCCTTGATGAGCGTCGACCGGACCTCGCCCCGGTCGGCCCACGGCGGAGGCCGGCCTACCGCCGCTCGCCGATCGGCACGTAGGGCAGGTCGATCGGGCCGACGTACTTCGCCATCGGCCGGATGAGTCTCAGGTCCTGGTACTCCTCGAGCACGTGGGCGGTCCACCCCGCGACACGGCTCGCGGCGAACACCGGCGTGAACAGGTCGTGGGGGATCCCCATCAGGGAGTAGACGGAACCGGAGTAGAGGTCGACGTTCGGGTAGAGGCCCTTCTCGCGGTGCACGACCTCCTCCACCTTCCGTAGGAGCTCGTAGTAGCGCAAGTTCCCTTTCGCCTCGCCGACCCGTCGGGACCACTCGCGCAAGATCGTCGCCCGTGGGTCCTCGACCTTGTAGACGCGGTGCCCGAAACCCATGATCCGCTCGTGGCGTGCGAGCTTCGCCTTGACGACCTCCTCGGCCCGGTCCGGGGTGCCGATCTCCTCCAAGAGCTCCATGACCCGCTCGTTCGCGCCCCCGTGGAGGGGTCCCTTCAACGTCCCGACCGCGCTCGTCACGGCGCTGTAGAGGTCGCTCAAGGTCGAGGCCGTCACGCGGGCGGCGAACGTCGAGGCGTTGAGCTCGTGGTCGGCGTGGATGATGAGGGCGACGTCCAGCGCGTGGGCCTCGAGCTCGGTGGGCTCGCGGTCGAGGAGCGCGTAGACGAGGTACGCCGCGGCCGAGAGATGGGGTCGTGTGACGAGCCTGGGCATGCCCGAACGGCGTCGGTGGAACTGGCCCAAGATCGACGGGAGGACCGCGGTGAGTCGCTGGGCGCCTCCGATCGAGCTCGGTCCGGGGCGGGTCTCTTCGGGCTCGAACAGCGCGAGCTCGCTTACCGCGGTCCGGAGGACGTCCATCGGGTTCGCCGTCGCGGGCATCGAGTCGATCCGCGTCGCCAGCGCGGGCGGCAGCTCCCGCAGGAGCGCGAGACGCTCTTTGAGGCCGGCGAGCTGCGCGGTGGTCGGAAGCCGGCCGTACCACAGTAGGTAGGCCACCTCCTCGAACGTGGAGCTCTTCGCGAGGTCCCGGATGTCGTGGCCCTCGTAGATCAGGCGGCCCTGCTTGCCGTCGATGAAACAGATCCGCGATTCCAGGGCGATGACATCCTCGAGACCCCGTTGCACGCCGACCGGCGGATCGACCATGGAGGACCTGCTATCTGACCGACAGCCCGCGGGTTAATGGGGTTTCGCGACCGCGGGGGTCTCGGGCCCGGCTCGGGAGGTCGCCGTGGGCGGCGGGCCCTCCTCGCGGACGTTCTTCCGCCTCAGGTAGGCGACCGAGGCGGCGGACCAGAGGGGAAGCGACACGAGCAGGGCCCCTGCACTCACGAGGAAGACCAGGCGGAAGCTCCCGAACGTCGCGAGGATCCCGGAAAGCCCGGCCCCCGTCACGGCGGCCACTCCCCCGAGCGCACTGTTGACGCCGAGCAAGCTGCCGGCGTCCCGGCCCTCGAGACCGCGGAACAGCATGAGCGAGCTCGCCGTGGTGTAGACGGCGATCGCCGCCCCCAAGATCCCGAAGATGAGGAGGTTCGCCTCAAAGACCCCGCTGCGGGCGAAGAGGACGAAGGTGAACCCGGCGGTCGCGAGGTACCCCAGCGAGCGGAGGTAGCTCGCCCGTTGCACGAGGCGATCGGCCCCGAACCGGGTCGCGAGCCCTCCCGAGATCGGGAAGACCAGGGTCTGGGCGAAGTTGTTGGAGAGGTTCACGAGGAAGATGGAGGAGGCGGCGAGTCCCGCGGAGTAGAGGTACGGCGTGTACGAGATGTTGTACAGGTTCGCGGAGAGGTTGAACAGGAACGACGCGATGAAGATCAGCGGCAGCTCGTGATGGAGCTCCGCGCGTGCCCAGGTGCGCAGACGTCGCAGGGCGCCGCGCGCGAGGCTCGGCCGGATCGGGAAGAACGGGATCGGGATCCGGAGCGCCGTCGATTCCCGGATCCGGGAGAAGAGGCTTTCCGAATGCCCGGCGACGTGGGCCGTCGTGAGGACCCGGGTGGGGTCCTTGACCCCGAACCAGATGGCGACCGCGCTCGCCGCCGCGAGGGCTGCGAGCAGGTAGAGGAGCGAAAGGAGGGCGTCATTGGCGACCGTCCAGAAATAGCCGATGAGAAGCCCCGCGATCGAACCGATCATGCTCATCTCCTGGAAGGAAGCGTAGGCGTTCGGCCGCTCGGCCTCCGTGAACTTCTCGAGGATGAGCAGGTTCGAGGCGCTCGCTCCCGCGGGCGAGACCACCCCGATGACGGCGTAGATCGCGTAGAGCTCGACCAGCGTGGTCGTCTGAGTGAGGGCCAGGTAGAGCAGGCCGTACCCAGCGAAGTTGATCACGAGGAAGAGGCGACGGAGCGGGTACTTGTCCGAGAGATGGCCCCAGGCGACCGAGGAGAGGATGACCGCCGAGTTGAACATGGTCGCCGCGATGGCGACGTCCGCCCAAGTCCCGTGCAGGGGGATCAGGATCAGGAGCGGGAGGACGACCCCAAAGCCGGCCGTCGCGGCGTTGATGGGTACGAATCCCAGTAACCAGGGTCGAGCTACGAGCCGGCCCGGCCAGGTTCGCAGCGAGAGTTCCATCGTTCGACCGCTCGGCTAGCGACCGGATATTAAAGGCGCGGCACGTGGAGTGGCGGTCGGGGCCCCGGGAGGCAGCGCCAGGATGGGCGCGTTCCCGCCCCTCGCACTTCCTAAACAACCCTTATAAGGGAAGGTCGTTAATCCGCCCCGAGAAGGGGCGATTTTCTCATGGCAATCGGGTTTGTCCTAATCAGCACCGCTCCCGCCAAGGAGCATGAGGTGTACACCGAGCTGCTTCGGGTCAAGGGCATCGTCGAGCTCCACCCCCTTTTCGGCGAATACGACCTGATCGCGAAGGTCGAGGCCGAGGACTTCAACGCCCTCGGACAGCTCGTGGTCGACAAGATCCGTTCGGTCCCGGGTGTCATCGACACCAAGACGCTGACCGGTATCAAGTTCTAAAGGGGAAGCTCGAAGCATGTTCGATCTGGTCGGGACCGCGTTGAGCGTAGGCGTCTGGCAGTTCCTCACCATCCTCCTCCTCGTCTTCGCGCTGTTCCTGATCCTCGCCGGCATCTTCACGGCCTATTTCGGGAGCGGCAAGAGCCGAACGATCGGCGTCGCGCTACTCGTGGGCGGTCTCATCGTCGGGATCCTCGTCGCGTACCTGTACCACTCCGGATTCGGCGGGAACGTCTCCAGCGGCCAGCTGGGAAGCCTCATCCTCGAATCGCTCCTCGTCATCGTCGCCGCTGTCGTGGGCGCCCTGGTCGCGATCGGGATCTTCCTGGTCGCCATCATGAAGTCCTAGGCAAGCCGTCCGTCCCGGCGTGGCCGCGCGTTCTTCCGGGCCCACTCGCGTCCGTCTCGTCACGCTCACGAGCGATGTCGGTTGGGCCTACGCGGCCCAGATGAAGGCGGTCCTTCTCCGTTCGATCCCCCCGGGCCACGTCATCGACGTGACGCACGACCTCCCTGCCCACGCCGTCACCGAGGCGGCCTTTGTCCTACGGTCCATCGGGGAGCAGTTTCCCGCGGGCACGATCCACGTGGCCGTTGTCGACCCGGGTGTGGGGAGCGCCCGGGTGCCCCTGATGGTCCAGTGCGCGGACGGCTCCGTGCTCGTGGGCCCGGACAACGGGATTCTCGCCCCGCTCGCCCACGCCCTCGGGCGGCCCCGTGGATTCCGCATCGACCCGAGCCGGCTGGGAGGTGGACCTCGGGAGGGGACGACCTTCGACGGGCGGGATTTGTTCGCTCCCACCGCCGCGCTGCTCGCACGAGGCGTGCGCCCCGCCCGCCTGGGCGGCCCGCACGCCTTCCGCGACCTCCGTCTTCCGATCCCGATCCGGCTTCGGGACGGAGCGCGGGGCGAGGTCCTCCACCGCGACACGTTCGGGAACCTGATCACCAACCTCCCGACGGGCTGGGTCGACCCTACCTCGAAGTCGGTGGGAGTCGCCATCGGGCGCGACCGAAGGCGGACCGTCCCGTGGACCCGCTCGTACGAAGAACTCGGCCGAGGGAACCTCGGCGCTCTCGGTTCGAGCTTCGGCACGGTCGAGCTCGCGGTGGCGGAAGGACGAGCGGACCGCCGATGTCACGCGGGGCCCGGTACCCCGGTCCGGCTCACGTGGACCCCTCGAAGCGGCGCGCACGCGCCTGAGAGGGTAAATAGCGGCCCCAACCTCCGTTCATCGAGACGGTAGCCCTCCCACGGGCGCCCCTCCTACGATGGCGAAACGGGACTACTACGAGGTGCTCGGGGTACCCCGCACCGCCTCGGCGGACGAGATCAAGACCGCCTACCGGAAGCTCGCCCGCCAGTACCACCCGGACGTGGCGAAGGAGAACCCGAAGGTCGCGGAGGAGAAGTTCAAGGAGGTCTCCGAGGCGTACGAGGTCCTCGCGACCCCCGAGACCCGGCACCGGTACGACCAGGCCGGATTCTCCGCGGTGGAGTCCGATTTCGGTCCGGGCGGGTTCGGCTGGCAGAACTTCACCCACGTCAGCGACTTGGAAGACCTGCTCAACTCGAACCCGATGTTCCAGCAGTTCTTCGGCGGATTGGGGGGAAGTTTCGGGGGCGGTCGGCGCACGGGGTCGCTGCGCGGGAACGACGTCGAGATCACGCTGCGACTGCCGCTTTCGGCCGCCGTCAAGGGAGCCCAGCCGGAGGTCGATGTTCCGCGGAACGATCCGTGCTCCGCATGTCGGGGGACGGGAGCGAAGGACGGGACCGCGCTCGAGGTCTGTCCCGAATGCCGCGGGGCGGGCCAGGTACGCCGGATCCAGCAGCGCGGCCACGCCCAGCTCATCACCGTGGGGGATTGTCCTCGATGCCACGGGGTCGGCCGCCGGATCCTGGAGCGCTGCCCCGTGTGCGGCGGCTCCGGCCATGTCCGCACGACGGAACGGATCCAGCTCACCGTCCCGCCCGGCGTGGATGACGGGGCGGTCCTCCGCGTCTCCTCCCACGGCCTGAAGGCGCCGGGCGGAGGGAACCCCGGGGACCTCTACGTCCAAATCGTCTTCGAGCCCCTTCCCCACATCCGGCGCGAGGGAGAAGATGCGTACACGGAAACGACCGTCCCGCTCGGCATCGCGCTGCTCGGAGGGGAGGTCACGCTCCCGACCATCGACGGGCATGCCACGCTCAAGATCCCCCCCGGCACGCAGCCCGAGACGCAGTTCCGGCTGCGAGGGAACGGGTTTCCCCGCTACCGGGGCTCGACCCGGGGCGACCTCATCGTGATCGCCCACGTCGAGGTCCCGCGGTCGCTCTCCGGCCGGGAGCGGGACCTCCTCCGGGATGCCCTGATGCCGGGTGGCACCCCGGTCACCGCCCGGAAGGAATCGATCTTCCGCCGGCGGGGCATGTGACCGCGGACGAGGCCGACGATGGGGTCGAGCCCGACCAGTACTTCACCGAACGGCCCCGCTCCGCCTCGTCGCGCTCGGAGCTTAGGTTCCTGTTCCGAGGCGAAATGCTGCACTTCCTGGTCGACCGGGGCGTCTTCGCCTCCCACGGCTTGGACCCCGGCACGGCGCTCCTGATCCAGAACCTGACCCTCGGACGGGCGGATCGTGTGCTGGACTTGGGATGCGGGTGGGGTCCCGTGGGGATCGCCGCCGCCCGCTCCGTACCCGAGGGGTCGGTCGTCCTGACGGAGGTGAACCGGCGGGCGGTCCGCCTCGCCCGTTTGAATCTCGGGCGGAACCGCGTGAAGAACGCGGAGGTCCGGGTCGGACCGCTCTATGGGCCGGTGGATGGGGAAACGTTCGACGTCATCGCCACCAACCCCCCGTACCACGCGGGTCGGGAGGCGGTCCTCGAGATCCTGGCCGGCGCGCCCGACCACTTGACGCCGGAGGGGCGTCTCGTCCTCGTCGGGAAGGGCACCCAGGGGATCCGGTACTATCAGGAGTGGCTGGAGAAGAACTGGCCGGGGACGGTCGAGGTCCTCGGACGAGGCTCGGGCTACCGGGTGCTCGAGGCTCGGCGGGACCCGAAGAGGCGCCAGCTGTAGAGCCGGGAGACGTGCCGGAGATAGTGGGCGATCTCCCCTCTCCCGAGCTTGCTCTCCCCCACGGTACGCGGTCGGAACACGATCGGGACCTCGACGACGGGAGCGGGTCGGCATTTCACCAGCACCTCGAGACCGATCTTGTAGCCGAGGGGAGCGAGCGTTCCCCGCTCGAGGATGCTCCGTCGGAAGGCGAAGAACCCGCTCATCGGGTCGCGGACCGCGACGAGCGGTCGCGCGAGGACGGCCGCCCCGGCGGAGAGGAGACGACGCCCGCGGGTCAGTCCGGGAGCGCTCCCGCCGGGGACCCAACGACTCCCGAGGGCGAATTCCGCCTCCCCGTCGGTGACCGTCCGGACCAGGGTCGGCACGGCCTCGGGCGGATGGCTCCCGTCGGCGTCCATCACGACGATCGTCTCCCCGGCCGACCGCTCGAAACCTACGATGGCGGCCGACGCGAGCCCGAGCTTCCGGCCTCGTTCCACGACCACCGTCGAAACGGGAGATTGAAGGGAACGGGCGAACTCCGCGGTCCCATCGGGGGAGCCGTCGTCCACTACGACCAGCTCGGCGGAAAAACCGGCCAGCGCGCGGGAGAGAGCGGGGTAGAGGTGCTCGAGCGAGCCCCTCTCCTGGTAGGTGGGGAGGATGACCGAGACCCCGACGGACCGAGACACCGGGGGTCCGAGACGGGCACCGTAGTTACTGCTTCGGGCGGACTCCGTCCCGGATGCCGGTCCCTACGTCGTCAGGCCCGGCCAAAATCGAGGGGGCGCCAGAACCGGGCTCACTGCACTCCGAAGCGCTTAAGAAGGGCGGCCTTCTCGGCGCCCGCACCCTCGGAGCGAGGGGTCCCGCCGAGTCGCCCGACCCGTCGGATTCCACCTCCGAACTACCCAGGGGAGTGAGCTCCGCGCCCAAGGAATCGAAGGACTCGAAGGCCGAACCGGCCAAGCCCGCCGCGCCTGCCGAGGCCGAGCCCTCGACCGAGAAGACTCCGAAGAAGGAGAAGAGCGGCAAGGGCAGGGACGGGAAGGACTCGAAGGAAGGGAAGGAGGGCAAGGAGCCCAAGGAGGGGAAGGGCAAGGGGAAGGGCGGCGGCAAGGCTCCCAAGTTCGTCTCCGACAACCCGAATTTCCGCTACATCGTCCGCGTCGCGAACACCGACCTGGACGGAACCCGGCCGACCGGCCTGGCCCTCACGGGCGTCGGCGGGGTCGGCCTCCGCTTGGCGGAGGTCGCCTGCCGGCTCGCCAACGTCCCCGCCGCCGAGATGATCGGGAACTTGAGCGAGCAGACCGTGGAGGGGATCGAGGTAACGCTCAACTCCCTTCCGACGAAGGTCCCCCTCTGGATGGTCAACCACACCCGGGAACCCGTCCTCGGTGACTCCCTCCACTACATCGGTCCGGACCTCGAGACCCGGCGCCGGGACGACGTCAACATCATGCGCATGGTCCGCAGCTACCGCGGGGTCCGCCACGAGCGGGGCCAGAAGGTGCGCGGCCAGCGGACCCGTTCGAACGGACGGACCGGCATGGCCGCCGGCGTCCTGAAGAAGGACGCGAAGGCCGCCGCCGCGGCGGCCGGCAAGGAAGAGGCCGCGCCGGCGGCAGCCGCACCGGCGGCCGCCCCGGCCGCCGCGACCGCGACCCCGGCGAAGCCCGCGGCCGGCGCGAAGAAGGTGTAGGTCGATGGGAGATCCGAAGTTCCTCCGTCGAACGTACGACACGCCGAAGCACCCGTGGGAAGCGGGGCGGATGGCGGAGGAGCGCAAGCTCCTCGAGAAGTACGGACTCAAGAACAAGCGCGAGCTCTGGAAGGCCCAGTCGATCCTCCGCGGCTTCCGGGGCCAGGCCCGGGACCTCCAGGCCCGCCTCCGGGCGGGCGAGGAGCAGGCCCAGCGCGAGACGACCCAGTTGCTCGGCCGCTTGACGCGGCTCGGCGTCCTCCCCGCGGGGAGCACCACGATCGACGACGTCCTCGCGCTGACCACGGAAGACGTCCTCCGCCGCCGGTTCGAGTGGATCGTGTTCCACAAGAACCTCGCGCCGACCGCGAACGGGGCCCGCCAGTGGATCGTCCACGGTCACTTTGCCATCGGCGACCACCGGGTCACCCGCCCGGGGTACCTGGTCCCGTCCGACGACGAGATCCGGATCGCCTACTCTCCCACCAGCCCGCTCGCCGGCGAGGACCACGCCATGCGCCTGGCCCTCCGCGAACGCCTGAACGCCCGGTCCGCGCCCGCCCCCGAGCCGGCCCCGCCGGCGGAAGGGGGCGCGTAGGCCATGGCGAAGGTCGGCATCGCGCACATCTACGCGAGCTACAACAACATCCACATCACCGTCACGGACATCACCGGCGCGGAGACGCTCGCGAAGGCCACGGGTGGGATGGTCGTGAAGGCTGCCCGGGACGAGTCGAGCCCGTACGCCGCGATGAAGGCGGCGGACCAGATCGCCGCCCTCCTCAAGGAGAAGGGGTACGATACGCTCCACATCCGCGTCCGCGCGCCGGGCGGTAACCGCTCGCGCTCCCCGGGACCCGGCGCCCAGGCCGCGATCCGGGCCCTCTCCCGGGCCGGCGTCAAGATCCAGCGCATCGAGGACGTGACACCCGTCCCCCATGACGGCACGAAACCGAAGGGAGGCCGCCGCGGCCGGCGGGTGTGATCCGATGGCCCTCACGATCACCGAGCTCAAGCCCCGGTCGGCGACCGTCGAGATCGAGGCGACCACCGCATCGCAGGTCAACGCGATCCGGCGGACGTTGCTCGCCGACGTGCCGAAGCTCGCTATCGAGGACGTGGAGTTCCACTTGGGGCCGATCCGGGACGAGGCGACCGGCAAGGACTACGACTCATCGACCAGCATGTTCGACGAGGCGATCGCGCTCCGCCTCGGCCTCCTTCCGATCCCCACGGACTTGGGCGAGTTCCGCCGGAAGTCCGAGTGCACCTGCAACGGGGCCGGCTGCCCGCACTGTCAGGTGATGTACTCGATCGACCGCAAGGGCCCCTGCACCGTCTACGCGAAGGACCTGGTCCCGCTCGGCGACGCGTCCCTCGCGATCCTCGAACCCGACATCCCCATCGTCCGGCTCGGCGCCCGCCAGGCGCTCCTCGCGTACGCGACCGCCGTGGTGGGCGCGGCCCGAGAGCACGCCAAGTGGCAGGTCGCCCAGGGGGTCGGCATGTTCCCCCGTCCGCACGTCAAGATCGCGAAGAAGTCCGACTGCACGGACGCGTGCCTCAAGCGCACCGCCGCCTCGTGCCCCGTCAACATCCTCGAGTTCGCGGGCGGGAAGCTCTCCGTCACGGACGAGCTGAAGTGCATCGACTGCGGCGCGTGCGAGAAGACGTGCGAGCACGGTTCCATCAAGATCACTCCCGACACCGAGGATTTCTTCCTCCGGTTCGAGACCGACGGGTCGCTCACTGCCCGCGAGGCGCTCCGCTACTCGCTGAAGGACCTCAAGCGCCGCTTCGAGGACCTGCGCGAGTCGATCCAGGCGATCCCCTAGCGGCCCGGCTCGGGCTCGTCCAGTCGTACCGCAGGATCGCCGCGACCGCGCCCAATCCGGCGAGCTTGGTCCCGCTCTCCCCGTCGTCCCGCACGATGAAGAGTCGGGCGCGCGCCGCCCGGGCCCGGTCGAGCACTTGGATCATGGCGGGGTCGGTGAGGAGCGACTCCGAGACGAGGAGCGTCTCGACCGCCCCCGCCTCGACCGCTTCCGCGACCTCCGTGCGTCCGACGGCCGCCCGCGTGCCGGAGGCGAGCGAGCGGACGAGCTGTTCGACGAACTCCGCCTCCTCGGCCGCCACGGTGCCCCGGAGGACCTCCGTCGCGCGGCCGGACTTGAGCAACTCGTCCACGCCCACCCGGCCGGACTCGGCCGTCGCGTAGACCTTCACCTTCGCGGCCACCGCGGGATCCTCTTCGTGGAGGCGGCGCGCGATCTCCTCTTTCAGGAACCCGGGGCCGGCCACGATCACGGCGTGGGCGGCAGGCCCCTCGCGGCGGAGGAGACCGATGAGCTCGTCCGCGTACGTCTTGCGGTCCTTCTCCCCCTGGCCGCCGCCGTACTGCTTGCCCGCGATCGTCCGTTTCAAGTCGGCGACCGGCTCGATCGCACGGCCGCGCAGCCGTACGAGCGAGGAGTCGCCCCAGTCGACCGCCGCGAGCAGGATCGTGGGTTCGCCCGCACCGGCGAGCCCTTCGTCCAGGAGGACCCGATCGCCCGAGGACATCGAGGGCTTGAGGACGGTGACCTCGTCCCCCTCGGCGAGATCGAGAGTGTGGTGCCGCCCGATGTCGAACGGTCCGTCCCGGATCGGTCCCGTGATCCGGACGTGCTTCGAGAATCCGTGAAACTCCACCTGCTCGGCCGCGACGACGATCCACACCCTCCGACGGGTCCTCTCGGCACCGGGGACGTCCGCGGGGACCTCCGGGTCCCGTCGGGTCGTGGAACCCCCGACGAGGTCGCCCGGCCGGACCAGTCGGGCGATCCGCCAGAGGTCGCTCGGGCTCTCCAATCGGAGGCGGAGCAGACCGGTCGAAGCGTCGCGGTGAAGAAGACGCACAGGGAACTCCGGCAGGGGCCCGACGAGGCCGACAGTTAAGCGAGTTTCGCTGCGCGCGCCGCCGCCACGATAGCCTTATCGCACTCGGGACGGTCGCTGCTTGCCGGGAGGAGGGGCACCCCTGGTCAGCCGATACTCCGAACTGTTTCGGCAACGGTCCTTCGCCGCCTTCCTCACGGCCGGCGCGCTCCAGTTCGCTGCACCCGCCACCGCGTCCGTCGTACTGTTCTACTCCGTCACGGTCGCCTACCCCACCGCCGGCCTGCGCGAGACGTACGGGGCCCTCGCGCTCGCCTACCTCGGCTTGGGGTCGACCCTGCCCACCCTGATCACCGCGTTCTTCTCGGGCGCGCTCGCGGACCGGAACGATCGCGGCTGGCTGATGCGGGTCGTCAACCTCCTCGGTCTCGTCGCGACGGCCCTCCTCGTCGTGATCCTGGTCCTCGGACCCTCCACCCACATCGCCCTCCCGGGACCGCACGGGTTCTACATTCCGGAATGGGTCCTCCTCGTCTACCCGGTCTGGGCCCTCGTGATCGTCTCCTCTACCCTGTTTCGTCCCGCCTTCAACACGAGCGTCCCCCGCGTCGTCCCGAGAGAGCTGCTCAGCCGGGCGAATGGCCTGATCTACGCGATCGCCGGCGGCGTGACGGCGATCGGGACCTTGGGAGCCGGAGTGGTGCTCACGGTGGCGCCGGCGCCCTATGCGCTCGCCCTGCCCTTCACGCTGTTCTTCGTGACCCAGGTGGCGCTCGTCGCGGTCGACCTCGACTTGAGTCCCGTGCGCACCTCCGCACCGCGGTCGATCCTCCACGAAGCTCGGGAGGGATTCGCCTACATCGGGCGCCGGACGGCCATCCTGCAGCTCACGATCTCGGGCCTCGTGATCAACTTCCTCGTCGCGCTCGCGACCGTCGAGCTCGCGCTCTACGTGACGACCTGGCTCGGGGCGACGCAGGGTTTCTGGTACGGGGCGATGGTCGCGGCCGCCACGGTCGGCGCCTCGGTGGGGTTCGTGCTGATCGCCCGGGTCCGGTTCGAGCACCGCGCCGGCCAGGCGATGATCCTGCTGACCTCGGCGCTCGGGCTGACCCTGCTTTGCCTCGCCCTCGTCCGGTCCATCTGGCTCGCGCTCCCGATCATCTTCCTCTTCGGCGTCATCCCTGGGATGTTCTCGACCATCTTCCTCTCGACGATACAGTCGACGGTCCCGGACCAGATGATGGGCCGCGTCTTCTCGGCGGACGAGGTGGGGAGCTACGCCCTCGTTCCCGTCGGGCAGTACGCCGGGGGAGCCCTGACGTACGACGTGGGGGTCCAGGGCACGTACCTGACGGCGGGGGGCACGCTGGCCCTCTTTGGTCTGGTCATGCTGCTCGGGTTCACGGCGCTCCGCAAGCTCTCGATCCACAACCCCGGCGGGCCGGCCCCGGACGGCTAGCCTACGCGTCGGGGGCAACCGGCACGCGGACCCGGGAGTACCAGCCGTAATCGGGTCCCAGCGAGCGCACGAACCCGAGCCGCTCGTACAGCGTGATGGCTCGTCGGTTCCCTTCGGTCACGTTGAGGGCGATGACCGTCTCGCCCCGCTCGCGAAGGGCCCGGACGGACGCCACGACCAGGGCCCGTCCGATGCCCGTGCCCTGCGCCGCGGGATCGACGTGGACGCTGACGAGCAGCGGGCCGTACGGGGCGCGCACGAAGATGCACCCTCCGCGAAGTGTTCCGTCCCCGGTCTCGGCCACGTACGAAGCCCATGCCAGGCACTCGCCATAGCGGCCCCCGAGCATGTCGCGTACGGCGAGCGCGCTGTCGCGCGCCGCGTCGGTATCGATCTGGAACAGGTAGAAGTCGAACGTCGGACCGAAGGCGGCGGCGTGCAGTCGGGCCAGCTCGGGTTCGTCGTCCGGCCGAAGGGGCCGGAGCCGGATCCCGGTCACCACGCGGGCCGGCGGCAAAGGCGCATCGGGAGGGAACCGCATCTCGGACCGTCCGAACGGAGCGAACCCGAGCTCGCGCATCAGGGCTGCCTCGGCCTCGGGCGTGAGGCCGGCGAGATGACCCGGGAGCAGGGCGACGGGCCCGCACTCGGTCTGGATCCGCTCGAGGAACGTCCGGTACTCCCGCGTCGGATTCGAGGAGGGTCGAAGATACAGCACCTCGACGTGGAACCCTGCCGGGTGGCCGGACTCCCACACCACGATACCGGAAACCCCCCCGTCGGTCCGAAAGAGACGTCCCTCCCCACTGCTGGACCTCAGCCACTTCACCGCTCTCTCGATCCGGGGAGCGGGGTCCTGCATGGGGATCGTGTGTCGACACGCCTCGGCGACCGCCTCGCTGACGAGCGCGTCCGCATCCTGGGGCTCGGACGAGAGCGGGAGGAGGTCGCCCGAGGGCGATGGGGGGATCACGAGAAGGAGAGAGAGGTCCCCCACTTGGCCTCATCGTCCGAGGGCACGCGCACAGCGCTCCTTTCGAGAGGCGACGCGCGAGCCCCGGACCCAGGATCGACCCGGATTCGGCCGATGACCACCGGTGTTCAAATACCACCTGTGGGATATGTCAATCGTCAGACAAAGATGGGGGTCTTGTCTGACGAGCATGGTCGACACGTCCGAACGAGTGACCGTGAGAATCCCGCAGGAGCTCATCGAGAAGCTCAAGCAGATCCAAGAGGTCAAGGGCTCGCCTACGATCTCCGACACGATCCGCGAAGGACTCGAACAGTACATCGAGTTCCATCTCCCGCCGCAGAACGTCCGCAAGGTGGTGGTGGAGCTCTCGCGCCAGGACAACAGCCGGCTCGAGGCGTTCGTGCGCGAGGGCAACTCCGTGAGTGTCGACGACGCCGTCCGTTCGGCGGTCCGGGAGTACATCCGCGGTCGTCTCGAGCAGTTCGGCGCGACCCGTCCGCACCGGCGCGACGGGGAGGCGCTCGCTGCGGAGGGCTCCCCTCCGCCCTAGAGGGCATCGGGAGCCGATGAAGGACGATTCGTCCGTTGCAGCGTGGGCGGCGCTCGCCGCCACGCCGTCGGTCGCCGTGGTGGGCTTGGGCGGGGCCGGAGGAGAAGCGGTCCACGACCTCCTCAGCCTCGGGATCCCGGGCGTTCACGCCCTCGCCGTCAACACCGACGCAAAACACCTCATGGGCACCGGGGTTGAGGAGAAGATCCTCCTCGGACAGCGGGAACTTAAGGGCCGGGGGAGCGGAGGCGATCGGGCGGTCGTCTTGCGGGCCGCCGAGGACGGGAAGGAAGAGCTTCTCCGCCGGCTGCGACCGTTCGAGATCGTCTTCCTCCTCGCCGGACTCGGTGGGGGAACGGGAAGCGCCCTCCTGCCGTTCCTCTCTCGGGAGCTGAGGGAAACGGAGACGCTCGCCATTCCCGTGGTCTTCCTCCCGTTCCACGTGGAGCTCGACTCGAACTCGGGCCGCCGCGAGAACGTCGAGGCGACCGTGGACGACCTGGAGGCGATGGGAGGGCTCCTGGTCGCGCTCGCCAACGAGAAGCTCCGTCGGTTCCAGTCGCTCCCCATCCACCGGGTCTTCCAGGTCCGGAACGCCTACCTCCACTCGCTCGTGACGAGCCTGGTCGACATGGTCGAGAACCCCTCGCAGATCTCCGTCGACCTCTCCAGCCTCAAGAACCACCTCCGCTCCTCGGGTCTCTCCACGCTCATCGTCGGCGAGTACCACATCTCCGAACCCGAACGGGTCGTGCATGCGGCGTTGAGCGAGAGCCTGCTCGATTTCCACCTGTCGCCGCGCGCGTCGGCCCTGATCCACCTGGACGGAGGCTCGAACATGACCCTCGGCACCCTCGACCAGGTGCTCTACGCCGTGCGTCAGCGCTTGGGTGAACCCGAGCAGCTCGTCTTCGGCACCCGCGTCCACCCGGAACCCCGGGAGGTCGTGCGCATGACCGCGGTCTTGGGGGGGCTCAAGCCCCGGACGGTGCGCGATGCCCTGACGTCTCGCCCGAAGGGCCCGACTCCGCTCCTCGCCCGGTAGCCGCCGCCCCCGCGACGCCGGGAGGCACCCGACGGTCGAGCTCCGAGTGGACGAGATCGATGACCTGGGAGCTTCGAAGGCTCCGGGGCCCCACCGAGAGCTGAGGGACTCCCGATGCCCGAAGTCGGGTCGCCTCGTCGTCGGTCGGGTCGAAGGGGTCGGAGAGGACGGCCGCGATCCCTTCCCCCGACGGGGTCCAAGAGCCGATCGGGGAACCGTCCTCGGTCATCCAGACCGCTCCGGGAAGGGCCAAGAACTCCGCGAGCGCCACCACGGGGTCGACCGCGCCGATCCGGAGGCCGGGAGAGGACTCGAAATCGCCCGGGAACGCGACCGACCGCACGAGGGCGTTCTTGAGCAACGCCGCGGTCGAGCGTTCATCCGGGTTGAGGTAACGGACCCGGGCGCCCACGATGTCGATCCGTCGGGCGGCCGGGGGCGGCTCCGCCACGAACAGGATGGAGAACTCGGTGTCGCGGCGCAGGTCGTTCGAGAGGGTGAAGGCGGTCGAGACGGCCCGGGCGACCTCGTCCATCCGGCCGGCGCCGCCGGCGAGGTCGTTGAGGGTGAACGCCCCGCTCGGAGGGACCTTGTGGGCGAGCAGCAGGAAGCGACGCACGAAGGGGTCTCAGGCCGGGGACCCCTAAAGCTCTCGGACGGACGGACTACGGGGCGCGGGGAGAGTGCCGACGGACCTTCGGAACGAGGGACGTCTCGGGCGCCGGCATCGGGTTCTGCTTGCGCTCGAGCCAGATCTCGTCCCCCAGCTCGTGGTAGACCGCGTGGGCGGCGAGACCGGTGCCACGCTCTCCGTGGGGGAGCAGGAAGCCTCCCGACCGATTGGCGTTCGAGGAGTAGACGACCTCCGCTTCGCCGGCCGCGGCCATCGCCTCGGACTCTTCCCGGGCGAGGTCGAAGATGCGGTCCTTGCGGAACATCCAGTAGTGGATGCGCCACTCGCGACCGTCGTAGAGGGTCGTCTCGTCCCGCTCGGTCTCGAGGATGCCCGTATCCTCGAGCATGTAGAAGGTGTCTCGGTCGTCGGGCTCGAGGACGTTGTCGATGATCCGCTGGTTGAACCCAAAGAAGTTCAACACGTGGGCGGCGATCGAGCGGGCGTCCTCGGGACGCATCCCCTCGTGGCCGACCGACCGGCGGATGGCCTTGGCCAAGGAATCGAAATCCACCGGGCCGTTGACATCCTGCAGCACGGCATCGGTAGGGATCCCCGAACGGGTGGTCGTGACGTCGGCGGCTGTACGCAGGGGAAGCGGGTTCCGCAGCACGTAGGGCTTACCCACGTTCTTCGTGTTTGGGGTGGCCCCTGCGCGCATACACGATTCAATTCGGACCTATTCTATAAATAACTTCGGAAATCCGCCGAACCTTCCGTGGTTATCCTGCATGGCAAGAAGCCCCATCACGGACCGCTCCGGCGGGGTCGGACGACCCGTTGGAGGGCCCGGACCGCGGGTCGCCAATCCGCCTCGATCTCGTCCTCGAGGTCAGAGAGCCCGGCGATCCCCTCGGGGAACGGGTAGAGCGACCGGGTGAGGTAGACGTGGGCGAACGCAGCGTTCGACGGCTGGGTCCAGCCTCGGTCGGCCTCGATGACCGAGTGGTACTCGTAGTATTCGGGGGCCGGGACCAACCAGACGAGACCGTCGTCCGTGCCCCGGCCGGCGCGGGGGCCCCGCTCGACCACCCTCAGCCCCAGATAATCGATAAGAGCGGTCGGGAGGGCGAAGACGTGACGGTCCCCCGGACGGGCCGTGGCGACCAGACGGCTGCGAACCGTCTCGACCGCGAGCACCTCCCGCGCGGGATGGGTCGCGACCACCCGGGCGATCCGGGGGCCCCGGGCCAGGAAGGAGATGCTCCGACTCGTATCTCGGTGGGTCCCCTCCTCGGGTCGGTACCCGATCAGCTGGGCGACCTCCCTCGGGAGCTGGAGGCTCAGCCAGGACGGGTGCGACGCCCAGACGACGACGTACTCCATCGCTCGGGGAGTTGGAGGGAGCCGTCGATATAAGAAATCTGGTACGACCTCGGGGCACCGTTCACGCTCGGGGGGCGAGCGCGAGCACGGCGTCTACGACCGTCCCGAAGTCGGTCGCCCGGAGCACGAGGTCCGCCGCCCGCTCGACCTCGGGAAGGCGCGAGTTGAGCGCGACCCCGCGGCCGACCGTGGCAAACACGGCCGCGTCGGCCCTTCCGTCCCCCACGTGGACCACCGAAGAGGGCTCGGCGCCGAGGCGCTGGGTGAGGTATCGGAGCCCTCCGGCCTTGTCGGTCCGGATCCCCGCGGCTCGTCCGATCACGTCCCCGACCGGCTGGCGGCCAACCAGTCCCGCGGCATCCTCGAACCCCCCGAACCGACAGTACCAGTCGGCGACGTAGCGAGGGTTGTGGGTCAACAGCGCGACGTGGATCCCCTGGGAACGTAAGCGGGCGACGCCTTCCGGAATGTGGGCTATCTTCGGGGTGGCCGCGAGGACCTCCTCCACTTCCGCGAGCGAGCGTCCCTCGGCGAACTCGAGCAGTCCCTCGATGTTCACGTCCTCGCTGATCTCCCCCGCCCGGAAGCGGCGGAGGAGGGCGTGATAGTCCGCCTCCCGGTCGAACCGGCGAGCGATCTCGAGCCACCCGTGGGTGGTGGTGAGCGTGCCGTCGATGTCGACGGTGACGAGGCGCCAGGGGGAGGTCGCCATCGGCGGACTACGAACGGCTCCCGATCCCCATCAGGATCCCCCCGACCCAGAGGACGGTCATCCCGGCCGCGGCGATCGGCAGGAGCCGGTCGAACTGCCCGGGGTCCGTCGGGAGCAGGATCGAGAGGAGCAGCAGCCCGAAGAACGTGAGGAAGAGGCCGAGCACGATGCGGGCCGACCGGGAGAGTCGGCGCCGTCGGGGAGCCGGGGTCGGCGGGGAAGTGGGGACCGCGGCCATCCAGCGAGGCCACCGGATGCGGCAGATAACCGTACCGGCAGTGGGCTCTATACGATGGGGCGCTCGTCCCTCGGCGCGTTCGCGGGGAGGGGGATCGAACTCCCGACCGGGGGCTGCCGGCCCGGCTCCTCGCGTTCTCGTCGGGTGGGCGTGATGGCCCGGATGAACCCTTTCGCACCGATCGGGGAGACGAGGGTGGTGACGAGCCCGACCCCCGCGACGATCGTGTAGATCTGGATGGTGAAGATGTGAATGTCGAGAAGGATCACGGCCATCGCGAGCTCGACGGCGCCGCGGCTCGTCAAGAGCCACCCCGCGGCCATCGACTCCTGGGGGGACCAACCCAGGGTCCGGGTGACGGCGGAGCCGATGAGGATCTTCGAGATCAGGGCGAAGCACACGAGGAGGGCGAACACGATGACGTTCGTGGGATCGGTGAGGATCTGGGGGAAGTTCATCCCGAAGCCGACCAGGGCAAAGAAGAGCGGGATGAAGAATCCCCACGTCACGGCTTCGAAGACGGCGCTGATCGTTCGATGTTCCCGCGTCCCGGCGCTTTCTGGCGTGATCAACATCCCGGCGTAGAAGGCCCCTACCAGGAACGTGAGTCCCAGGAACTGGGAGTAGAGGGCCGCACCGAGGCCGATCACCATCAGGAGCGCGAACCCGGCCTCCCGGGACCGCCACGTCCGCCGGAACCGTTGGACGATCCGGTCCCAGATCCGGAGCTGCCGGAGCGCACGTAATCCCATGTGGATGGCGAGGATCGTGGTCAGGAACAGTCCCACGGTGACGCACGCGGTCGCGATCGCGAGCAGGGGCGCCTCCCCGCTTGAGGTCACCGCGAGCAGGATGGCGAAGGCGGTCACGGCGGTCAGCTCGTTGATCACCGACGCATTGAGCAGGAACGTGCCGAAGCGGGTGTGCATGAGGCCGAATTCCCGGAGCATGATGGCCAGCACCGGGAGCGCGGTGAGGGAGATCGTGAGAGCGATGAACAGCGAAGTGGTGGCCGGTTCCGTGGGCAGGAGGAGGCGGACGATCCCCGCCCCCGCGATGAACGGAACGAGGAAGATGGAGACCCCGAGGAGCGCTGAGGAGGGGCCGGTGGCCCAGACCGACTCGGGGCTCACCGAGAGGCCCGCCATGAGGAGGATGAAGAACGTCGCGAGGGTGAGCAGCGGCGAGAAGGAGCTCGCGACGCTGGTCAGCCCGAGGTAGGGGGCGAGCAGGCTCGGGCCGAGGACCACCCCCACGATGAGCTGGCCGACGAGGGCCACGCTCCCCAGTCGGCTGAACACCTCGCCGACGATGACGGAGCAGGTGACGAGAAGGAAGAGGCCGATGATGAACTCGGTCGTCGCGTCAACCATGTCTCAGCGAACCTCGCTCGGTCGGGTAGAGGGTCGCCCCGCGCGGGAGGCCGGTTCGAGCGGGGAACCCATGAGTTTCACGTTCCGCCGGGGTGCCGGCTCGGTATGCTAGCAGAACTTGCGTATATACAGACCGACATTCGAGGCGGTGTGCACCCCGATAACGGTCCACGTCCCGCCCATCCCCGCCCCGAGGACGACCCGTGGGCGGTCGCCGAGCGGCGCAGCCGGGCCGTCGAGGAGCCGCTCGACGTCCGCCTGGAGCGGCTTGACCCATTCCCGATCCTGGAGGTGCGGAACCCCCTCCATCGCACCGCGTACCGGGTGATGCTGCCGGCGTTCCCGGATCGGTCGGTCGCCCTCTGCACCTGCACCGACTTCGCGCGTCGCGGCCTCGGCACGTGCAAGCACATCGAGGCGGCGGGACGGTGGAGGGAGCGGCATCCCGACACCCCGCCCCGCTTCCCGCCCCGTCCGTTCGACCCGGCGGCCGTCTGGGCCGAGGTCGACCGGCGGCTCGCGGTGCTGGATCCGGACGCGCGACCCGCCAGCCGCACCTGGCGAGCGCCTGGCGCGGTCCTGTTCGAACGGGCCCCCGGTCCGTGGGTGGAGCGGGAAGAAGGAAAGGAAGAGGTTCGCCGCGGAGCGCCCCGACGGTCTACGCCGAGGACATCCCGGGGGCGCCCTTGAGCGCCCGCACCCGGTAGTACTCGGGGTCGACGATGACTTCGCCGTTGACACCCATCGTCTCGAGGGTCCTCAACTGGGCGCCGCCGGCCTTCTTGGCCGCCTGCCAATCGGGGATCGGGATCGAGAACTTCTTCTCGACCTCTGTCCGGTAGATCGGGCCCGAGTTGTACGAGCAGAACGGGATGATCCGCCCGTCGGGAACGGCGTAGTGGATGTCGCAGCGCATCAGGCGCTGGATATCGTAGTCGTAGGCGTCCTGGAAGTGCATGTTCCCGATGTAGAGAGTGCGCCAGGTGAACTTCGCGACCGCTTCCTTGTTCCCCTCGGTGAAGATCGAGGCGATCATGCGGACGCAGTTCTTCTCCGTGACCCCGTCGGGCGCCTTCGTGAAGTCGAAGTACTTCGACACATCGTGGAGCAGCTTCGCGCCGGCGACCGCCGTCCGGACCCGCGAGAAGCGGGCGTCCCGGTACTTCTCGATCATCGTCTCGACGTTCTCGAAGAACCCGTCGACGTCCATGAACCGGGGGAGCGGCGTGATCTTCTGCCCGTCCTTCGAGACGAAGGCGAAGGTCGCGCACCCGCATCCGGGGTGGGTCGTGAGGGTCATCTTCTCCTCGCCGTGGATGATCGAGGCGAGCTCCGAGATCGGGGCGACCGACGGCACGGGGAAGAAGTCCGACTTCTCGAACGGTCCCTCCGTGCAGAGGATCCGGACCAGGTCCGACTGGGTGAACCGCATCTGGAAGCGGTCCTTGTCGGGAATCCGGGCCGTGAGCGCGACCGGCTGGAAGTTGACGCCGCGGACGACGTCGATGTTGTCGATCGCGAACTTGACCGTCGGCCAGATCTCCTTCTCGTTGAACCCGCCGACCAGCGTCGGGACGAGCACGATGGAGAGGGGCTTGTCGGGCTTTCCGGCCGCGAGGTCGGAGGCCGGCGAGTGGGTCTCCCGGGCCGCCTGGATGGCCTTCTGCTTCACCTTGAGCAGGGGCACGCCGCGGACCTTCCGGTAGATTTCGTCATCCAGCCCGTCGAACTGTAGGTAGAGGGTGTGGAGCCCGTTGTCCCGGCACGCCTGGGCGAAGCCGGGCTCGTTGGCGACCCGAATCCCGTTGGTGGCGACCTGGACCTGCTTGAAGCCGAGGTCGCGGGCCATCCCGACCGCATCCAAGAAGAGCGGCGAGAGCGTCGGTTCCCCGCCCGAGAACTGGACGGCGACCGTGCCCACGGGCTTCTGCTCCCTGAGGGTCTTCAGCATGAAGTGGATCTGCTCGCGGGTCGGCTCGAAGACGTAGCCCGCGGCGTTCGCGTTCGCGAAGCAGACCGGGCACTTCAGGTTGCACCGGTTCGTGAGGTCGATCAGGGCGAGTCCCGTGTGGGACTTGTGGTGGCTGCACATCCCGCAGGTGGTCGGGCAGCCGCGGAACTTGTCGTAGTAGGGGTTCTCGTAGCCGACCCCGTCGTGGGCGTAGACCTCCATCCGGAGGTAGAAATCGACATCGTTCGATATGATGTCCCAGAAGTAGCCGTGCGTTCGGCACGTCTTCTCCATGATCACGCGGTGGTCCTTCTCCCGGACGACCGCGGGAATGACCTTGATGCACTCGGGGCAGACTGACGCCGTCTTACGGGGCAGTCCACGGGGGGCTTGGAACTCCTTCATCACACGCGCCGGCATTCTCGTTTCCTCAGTTTGAGCCCGTTCCGATGGGTCTGAGCTCAGACGGGCCAGCCACTTGGGCTTACTTAATCAGATTGTCGTGCAAGTGGCTACAAAAGCCCTATCCCGTGACGGGGACTGACATGGTCTAAATCGCTACAAACCTCCCGGCATTGGGCATTCCATCACCTCGAGGGATGCAATTTGGCCAAGGTGCGGGTCGGGCCGAGCCTCGCCCGCGGAACCGACTCCGACAACTTATCGCTCGCGGCGGCTGCGGACCCTCGTCATGCCTACGCAGAAGAAGAAGCGCGCCCCGGTCCGGGCCCAGCGGCGCCCCCGGAAGGGAGGCTTTGTCGGACGGGACGCATCCCCTGTTCTAGACAAGTACCCGGCCAAGGACCCCTCGCTGAGCCCCCGGGGTCCCCCCCGGGTCACGGAGGTCCCGGCTCCGGCCCAGACGTCTCCAATGGTTCCTGCCGCTTCGCCGTCCGCGCCCGCCTCCGCGACAACGGCAGCTCCGATCCCCCTGATCACCTTGGAACGGCCGTTCGACGTGGACGAGTTCTCCGGTATGCTGGGCGAGACCTCCCTGCGGGTGACGGTGCCGCGGGAGGATCTTCCGGAGGTGCTGAGGCGGGTCGTCGAGTTCATGGGATTCGGGATCTACGTGTACTCGATCTCGGTCCGCCCGGCCGCCTCCGACCTGCTGAAGTCGTTCGTGGTCGAGTTGCATCGGGTCGACTTCTCCGCCCCGAAGGGAGATTGGATCCCGTTCGTGGAGAAGGGCGCCTCGGACTCCCCGTTCGGCCCTTCGGGGACCCGAACGTAGCGGACACGAGTTCCGTGAGACCTCCTCACTTCACGCCACGCCGGGCGTCCAGCTCCGCGGCGCGCACCTAATCAAGGCCGCCGCCCTCAGTCGGCCGGAGAGGGTCACTCGTGAGCGGATCGTCGCAGGAGAGCCACTGGGAGGCCGAAGTTCGCATGCTCCGCAAGGAGATCGAGGAACTGCGGAACGAGCAGCGGCAGATGGCCCAGGCGATCAACCAGCTGGTCACCACCTTCCGCAGCCTGGCGACCCATCTGGGAATCGCGAGCGAGCCGTACGGCGGCAAGAAGGCGGACGACCGGGACCTTCGCGGGTTCGGCTAGGCTGGGGGCTCGGGTGCAGATCCGCTATCGGGTCGACACGGTCGCCCACGAGGGGCACCGGGGTCGATTCACGGTCGAACTGAACGGGGTGACCGATGCCTCGGTCGACCTGGTGGTCCCCTCCTGGGTCCCGGGCTCCTACCATCTCGTGAACTACGTCCGCGGGTTCCGGAACGTGACGGCTCGCGCCGGCCCCGACGGAGCCCTTCTCCCGACCGAGCGCGTGGAGTCCAGCCGGTGGAGGATCACGACCGGCGGCCACGCGGAGGTTCGGGTGGACTACACCGTCTACGGTCACGAACTGATCACGGAGGCGTTCGATCTTACGCCGGAGCATCTATTCCTCAACGCGGCCCTGTCGCTGCCCTACGTCGAGGGCCACCTGGAGGATCCGGTCGAGGTCGAACTCCACCTCCCGCCAGACTGGCGGGTCGTCACCGAACTCGAGGAGGTCCGATCCCGACCGCCGACCTACCGGGCCCGGAACTACGACGAGCTCGTCGACAACCCGATCGACGCGGGGCACCCGGTCGTGTTGACGATCCGCCCCCACGGGATCCCCCACCGGATCGCGATCTGCGGGGAGGGGGGCAACTACGAGGCGCACCGATTGGAAGAGGACTTGGGGAAGATCGTCGACGCCGCGATCCGGCTCATGGGCGATTCCCCTCTCACGGGGTACACCTTCTTCGTCCACCTGACCGACGTCCCGGACGGGGGCCTGGAGCATGGCGCCTCGAACTCGTCGGTGGTCCACCGAACGACCTTCGAGCCGCGAGAGCGGTACGAGCGGTTCCTCGGGCTCGAGAGCCACGAGTACTTTCACCTGTACAACGTCAAGCGGATCCGGCCGAAGGTCCTGGGCCCGTTCGACTACACTCGAGAGAATTACACCCGCCTGCTCTGGTGGATGGAGGGAACGACCGACTACTTCTCGGACCTCGTCCTCCGACGGGCGGACCTGTTGTCCCCCACCCGGTTCCTCGAGGAGTCCGCCAAGATCGCGAAGCTCCTCTTGGAATCTCCCGGTCGCCGGTTGCTCTCGCTGGAAGAGCTCTCGCAGATCACCTGGGTCGACTACTACAAACCGTACGAGGAATCCCCGAACCAATCGGTCTCGTACTACACCAAGGGCTACGTGGTCTCCCTCTGCCTCGACCTCGAGATCCGGCACCGGAGCGAGACGCGCGCCTCGATCGAGTCGGTCATGCGCCTCCTCTGGAAGGAGTACGGTCAGCCGGGGCGAGGGCTTGCGGAGGGCGAGCTCCAGCCGGTCGCCGAGCGGGCCACGGGTCTGGAGCTCGGCGAGTTCTTCGACCGGTACGTCCGGGGGACGGCCGAGCTCGACCTCGACCACTTCGCGGGGTACGCGGGCCTCACGTTCGGACCGAAACCGAAGCCCTCGGACGACCCGAGCCCCGAGGCGGGCTACCTGGGGATCCGCCACCGCGACGTGGGGGGTTTCGTGAAGGTCACGCACGTCCTCCTGGACACGCCCGCGCACCGGGCGGGGGTGAGCCCCGGCGACGAGATCGTCGCCGTGAACGGCAACAAGGTCGCGGCCTCCTCCTTCGTGAAGGACCTCGAGGCGTACCCGCCCGGCACGCCCCTCGACCTCGCGGTCTTCCGACGGGGGTTCCTGCGCCACATTCCGCTGACCTCGGGGTCCCCTCCGCCCGAGAAGTACCGGTTCGCGTCGCTCGAAACGACCACCGACCTCGGAAAGAAGGTCTACCAGGCCTGGATCGGGGTCCCCTGGGAGCCCGCGAAGCCGGCCGCTACGAACCGGTAGACGGGACCGGGGAATCCGGGAGCGGGACCGCCTTGCGGCCGTACCGCCACTCGCCCTCCATCGGATAGAGCCGGCGAAGGCGCGTCCCGATTCGGGCGTCGATCCCGATCTCGCCGGGCGCGGCGTCCGCCACCTGCAGCGTCAACCGCACGCCCGGCGCGAACTCGGCGAGGACGACGGAATACTCCCCGAGCGCGTCGACCTGGGCGTCGAACTCCGTCGGTTGGCCTCCCTTCCCGATCGTTGTGACGGCGACCACCCATGCGCCGTCGCGGGGGAGGGTTTCGACCGTGAGCGACTCCTCGATCCCACAGGACCGACACCGGTTCCGCGCGGGGAAGGTGAGGGAGCCACACCGCCCGCACCGTTGCCCCTCGAGCCTCCATCGGCTCGGCAGGTTCTCGAGATACCGGGCCCGGGGGACGTAGGCCCCTTCCGAGAGGCCTCCCAGTGGGGCCTCGACCCACGCGCGGGCGCGGGCTTCCGCAGGAGGGGCCAGGCGGACGGGGGTGGTACTCTCCGCGACGGCCGAGGAAGGCAGTCCTCGGAGGAGGTCGCGCACCACGCCCGCGACTCCCTGGCCCGACAGCGGGGGGATGCCGGCCGACCCACCCGTCGACCCGAACCGAAGGGCCACGGCCGACGGCCCGCCCTCCGGCCGGTCCGGGAGGTCTACGGCCACGAGGAGGGCGGGACCCGAAGCTCCGGCCGCCGACAGCGCCGCGAGCGTCTCCCGGAGACCGGCGATCCCCGGCGGGTGCGGGACGACTCCGACCGGGTGGCCGAGGAGGGCGGCGAACCCCCACTCCACCACGGGCGGGAACGTCCCGACCAGATGGACCGAGATCGGTGGGGGAAGTCGGGCGGAGACCGTCGCCAGGCCCTCGAGCGCGGTCGCCGCCATCGTGAACGCATCTTCGTCCGGGCCGCCGACCGCCCGTCCATCCCGGCGGAATCCGGGAACGTAGACCGCGCCCCGCTCGAGACCGGCCATCGTTCTACCCCCGCGAGAAGAGGGTCACGGTCGCGGTCGCGCCCGCCCCCCCGACGTTGTGAGCGAGGGCCGTCTCGGCGCCCGGGACCTGGCGGCCCCCCGCCGCGGCTCGCAACTGGAGGAAGATCTCGTAGGCCTGACTGACTCCCGTGGCTCCGATCGGATGCCCTTTGGCCTTGAGCCCGCCGTCGGGATTGACCGGTAGGCGTCCTCCGGCGCGGGTGGCTCCCGAGAGGGTCAGGTCGACCGCTCCGCCGGGCCCGACGAAACCGAGGTCCTCCAGCGCAAGGAGCTCGGCGATCGTGAAACAGTCATGGACCTCCAATAGATGGATCCGGTCGCGGGCGAGCTCGGCGTCGCGGAACGCCTCTTCCGCGGCCCGTTGCGTCGCGGTGAAGCGGGTGAGGTCGGGGCGCTCCTGTACGGCCAGACGGTCGCTGCCCGCCCCCAGCCCGTCGATGTAGACGGGCGTGTCCGTGAACTCCCGGGCCCGGTCCGCGCGCGCGAGGAGGAGGGCTGCCGCGCCGTCGCTGACCGGGCAGCAATCGAAGAGGCCGAGCGGGTCGGCGACGCGGGTCGCTCGGAGGACGTCCTCCCGCAGGATCCGCTTCTGGAAGTGGGCGTTCGGGTTCCGGCTTCCGTTCTCGTGGTTCTTGACCGCCACCTCGGCGAGGGCGTCCCGGGCCGACGGGTACCGGTGCACGTAGTCCGAGGCGATGAGCCCGTAGACCCCGGCGAAGGTCAGACCCGCGAGGCGCTCCCATTCGGTGTCGCCCGAGACCCCGAGCCAGTACCGACGCCGAGGGGCCCGTAGGTCCGTCATCTTCTCGACCCCCGCGACGAGGACGAGGTCGGTGCGTCCCTCTTCCAGGGCCCGCACTCCTGCCCGGAGAGCGAACCCGCCCGAGGCGCACGCGTTCTCGACCCGCGTTGTGGGCACTCCGACGAGCCCGGCTTCCTCATCCAGGACGGCCGACGCGTTCCCGATCTGCCAGCCCCCGAAACCGAGCGTCGCGAGGAACGCTTCCCCGACTCGCCGACGCTCCGCACCCCGGTCTACGCTCGCGAACGCCCCGTCGACCGCGTTCCGAAGGAGGGTCCGCGGACCGGCGTCGAGGACCCCGAACCGGGTGTGGCCGGCCCCTACGATCGCTGCCCGGTGCCCCAACGTGCCCACCCGAGAATCGTCTTATCGGACGAGTCGCTCGCGCAGATAACGCTGGGGCATCTCGTGGTCGAATCACCGCCCATCGTCGTCGGGGTCTCGGGAGCGAGCGGCGCCCCGATCGCCGTGCGGGTGCTCGAAGCCCTGCATGCAGCGGACGTCCCGGTCGCCCTGGTCCTCTCCGATGGGGCCCGGGCGGTCCTCCAGGAGGAGAGCCAGCGCACCCCCGATGACCTGGGAACGCTCGCCACGGTCGTCTACTCGGACCACGACCTCGGGGCGCCGATCGCGAGCGGCTCCCGGCCGACCCGGGGGATGGTCGTGGTCCCCTGCTCGGCGAACACGGCCGCCAAGATCGCCCTCGGCTTGTGCGACACGCTGCTCACCCGAGCGGCCCACGTTCACCTGAAGGAACGCCGTCGCCTCATCGTCGTCCCTCGCGAGACGCCGCTCCCCACGACGTTGCTCCGCCACCTGACGACCTTGAGCGAGCTCGGCGTGGTCGTGCTGGACGCTGCGCCCCCGTACTACCTGCATCCGCGCTCGATCGACGACCTCACCGGATACCTGGCCGGGAAAGTGCTCGACCACCTGGGCGTCCCCCACCATCTGTACCACGGTTGGAAGGCGGACGAACCATGACGCGGCGCGAAACGGTCTCCCGCCTCGTGCCGGCGCCTCTCGCCGGGATCACCCTCCTCCTGGTCGTCGTGATCCTCCTCACCCCGGTGCTGGACTCGAATGGACCCCCCATCGCCGGGACCCTCCAAACGCAGGCGGAGCTGATCGTCGACCGGGTTCCCGGCGACAACACCACCCATTTCTACGTTCGAGGAGTCGGAACCACCACGCGCTACACCCACATGTCCATCCAGGTGGCCACGGGGTTCAACTGGACCGGGTCGTTCCCCTTGGGCCGTCTCACTTGGACGAACGGAACGAACGGAAGTGATGTCCTCACGATCGTATGGGCAACGACCGACAGCGTGGTCGCCCTCAACATCTCCGCGCTGTATCAGGCGTACGGCGCCAGCGCGCGTTACGTGGGCGTGATCGCGTTCGAGTTCACGTCCCTCTCCGACTCGTCGGGCGGGACCCTCAACTCGGTCACCGCGACCCCCGGCCTCGCCGGGACCGGGCAAACCAGCGTCTCCCGCCTCCCGCTCATCCTGCAGCTCGTGAACTTGGGAGGCGGCCCGTGAGGACCTCCCGCCTGGTGATGATCGCGTGGGCCGTCCTGATCGGGCTCCTCCTGATCGTCGAACTCGCCGAAATCACCCACCTGTTCACCCTCCCCGTGGAGTCCGCGGTCGGTGACCCGCTCGTCTTCGTCCTCGCGCTCGTCTTCACGACCATCGTCGCGCTCGTCGGCGCCATCTTCATCGGGATCTACATCTCGGCCCGGATCCTCTCCCCGTCCGGCTTCACCCCGTTCGAGGAAGAGATGCTCCGCATGCGCACCGATCTCTCTGACGTGAAGGCCGCGGTCGAGGAGCTCCGGCGGGGATCGAACCCCGACCCCTCCGTACAGACCGCCGAGAAGGAGGAGGACCCCTGAGGATCCTCGTCATCGACAACGGAGGTCAGTGGACCCACCGAGAGTGGCGCGTCCTCCGCGACTTGGACGTCGAGACCGCGATCGTTCCGAACACGACGCCGCGGGCCCAGCTCGCGGCGGACGGGATCGTCCTCTCGGGCGGCGCGCTCAGCCTGGAAGGGAGCGATACCCCCCTCGGCGCCGTCGCCGAGTGGATCGATACCATCGACGTGCCGGTCCTCGGGATCTGCGTCGGGCACCAGTTTCTCGGCCGGCATTTCGGTGCCCGGGTGGTCCGGGGCGACCCGGAGTTCGGGGCGACCGAGGTCACGGTGGACCGCCCGGACCACCCGATCTTCGAGGGTCTGCCCACCCATCTCAAGGTCTGGTCGAACCACAACGACCACGTGACGGTCCCGCCACCGGGCTGGGCGGCCCTCGCGCACTCCACGTCGTGCCCGGTCCAGGCGATGGCCCACCCGACGCGCCCGATCTGGGGCATCCAGTTCCACCCCGAGGTCGAGCACACGGACGGCGGTCGGGAGATTTTCCGCCACTTCATCGCGGCGTGCCGACGCTGACCGCCCCCCTCGGGAATAAGTAGACCCCCTCGCTCCGCACGATGGGTCTCGATGGCACGGATACGACGGGCGTCCGGAGTACGGGAGCACGACCTCGTCGCGCGGGCGAAGGTCCTCAGGGAGTCGGTCGACTCCCTCCTGCCCCGCCTGACGGGGGACGCACCGCACGACCGGTTCGACCGCCTGCGGGCCGACCTCGAGGAGATACGGGAGGCCCGGGACGATTCCCGGCGGCTCGAGAAGCTCGCCCGACGGGGCGATTCCATCCCGCGCGCGTACGCGGGACTGCTCGCGTTCTACCTGGACCCGAAGACACCCACGGTCGTTGCGTTCCCCCTCCCCAGCGGGGACGTCTCCTTCGCGGCCCTCTCGAAGGCGGACCGGGAGGCGGAGGTCGCCGTCCAGCAGTCCGACGACCCGAGCCGACTCCTCCTCGGGTACATGGAGTGGGCCCGGAAGGGCCTCCACTTCTACGCCTCCCGCAAGGCGCTCTGGTGCACGGGCCGCTCCGCCCGGCCGCCCGGGGAGGTCCTCGCGGAGCGGATCGCCGAGCTCCCGTACCGCACGGTCCCCGACGAGGGTGGGCGGGTGCTCGCCTGCCCCCATCTCGCCGCCCACGAGGCCCGCCCGTACCTCGAGGTCGGGTGGCCCGGAGCGGAGCGCGCCTTCCGGATCTGTCGGAGGTGCGCGAAGGACGACCGGCACCTCCTGAGCGTCCTCTCCGATGATGCGGCCGTCCCGGACCCGGCGTCCGCCTTTCCGGTCGAGGTCGAGCTGAACGTGGAGTGCCGGGGCGGACCCGAATGCGTGCACGCCGACCTCCCGTCGCTCCCGAAGCGGCTCCGTCGCGACTACGAGTTCGGTCGGCTCTCCGACGCGGCCCTGCTCGATGCGTACCGCACGGAGATCCGACCCACCATCGAGGGAACCCGCCGCACGACGCTGGTCGCAGGAGGGATCTGCTACGGGGACCGGATGACGGAGTTCCTGGACGCGCTGCACCCGACCGCGGTCGAGCGCCGGGCGCTCGAGGCCGCGCTCGCGGACTTGCGCGGCTATTTCGAGGTCGACGAACCGGCCGCGAGCCGGGCCTTGGAACGCCTCTGGCCCCAGCACGCGGAGGAGATCGTCGGCGCCATCACGGAGGACGAGGCCGAGGCCCGGCGCGCCCTCCAGGAAGCGCGCGATGCACCGGGACGGATCGCCGAGATCCTGAAGCGGGCGCAGCGACGCGGCGAGGAACGGGAGCTACTGGAAGCCCTGCCGCGCTACAGCCGCCTGACCAGCGAGGCCGCGTGGGTCGACCGCGTGGCCCGGGCCTACCGGACGCACCGCGAGGCGGGCGCGGAGCGCACGCTGCTCCAGACGCTCCCTCGAGAAGGAAAGGAGCGGGGACTGGCCTACGCGTTCCTTCTCGCTCTCGGACGGGCCGCCTCCCATGCGTGGCAGTTCACGCCCACGGAACAGGAGTTCGGCTCGTCCCTCGCCGGACCGGCGCGGACCCTGCTGGACTCCGCCGCGCCCGCGTACCACGACGCGCTGGACGCGCTCCTGCGGACCGCCGGCGTCGCGGACTGGGGTTCCCGGGAGACGGCCTCGGTGTAACCGAGAAATCTCTCCCCCGGCCGGCGGACAAAAGGTATCTATTCTCGACCACGGTGCGGTCCGGAGGCGACGCCCCGGGTGGGAGGGTTTCCCCCGGACGAGGCGTTCAGATTGAGCGGAGGAGAGGTGGTTCCGAGCACGGCCATCGTCGTGGCCGGCGACGAGGAGACCCGGGTACTCCTTCGGGGGCTGCTCCGTCTCCATCACTTCCGAGTGGATGGCGAAGCCGAGGGTTCGACCGAGGCGCTCGAGCTGATCCGCCACCATCGCCCCGGCCTCCTGGTCGTCGACGTCAACCTGGCAGAAGGAAGCGCGACCCCGTTGCTCGCGGAGGCCCGGACGGCCGTCCCCGGGATCCGTACCATCCTGGTCGCCCCCTCCTCCCGACCCCCGCCCGCGGGGTCGAGCGCGTCGGTCGATGTCGTCCTGCTCCGGCCGTTTAGGATCCGCCAGTTCGCCGAGGCGCTGACCCCGAATCCCACCGGAACGCACTAGCCCTCTATCGAACCCGAAAGCGCTCGAGGGCCGCGGCCTCTTCGAAGTGGAGGTCGGCCGGTATCACGACCGCGTGGAGCGGAGGGCCGAAGTCCATCTTGATCAACTGGCCGAGCGGCCCGAACCAGCCGGCGGCCGAATCGTTGCCGACGCGCGCGACCACCGCCACGGGAGTCTCAGGTCGGAGCACGACGTGGTCGGGATCCCGTTCGGTGAGGGTGCGGAGCGCCTCGCCCGCTGTGAGGTACCGTCCCTCCCCCGGCCGCAGGTCCAAGAGGACCAGCGTATGGAGGCCCCGGTCGAGATTCCCGGCGATCTGGTCGATCATCGACCGTGGGACGAACCCGGGGTCGGGCATCGGCACCGACACGGTGCGCCCGAATCGATAGTGCATCAGGCCGAGAAAGCCCGCGGCCGCGGTGAGGATGCTCGCGTTCGGGAGATACCGCCAGGAGTGCCCCGCCCGTTCCGCCGCGAGCCGGATCGCCACGTGGGTTGTCGCGGCGAACGGATCGCCGACCACGAGCAGCGCGACGCGGGGGTGCTGCGCGAGCGCCTCCAGCACCGGGCGTTCCGACTCGAGCTCCGCGCGGTCGAGGGGCTCGATCGGGTGGCCGATCCGGGCGGAGAGGCGGAAAAGCGTTCCGGCGGGCGCCACCGCCGTGTACTCCTCCGCAAAGATCCGGTCCGCTCGCCGGAGCGCGTCCAACGCCTGCTCGGAAAGTCCCCGCTCGTCGGAGAGACCGAGGCCGACGAACCAGAGTTCGGCCATCGGGTCTCCGCTCGATCAGGCACGGAGGGCGAGCACGGGACAGGGAGCGGCGCGGAACAACTCCTCCAGGAACCAGCGGGTCAGGAGGGGCCCCTCAGTGCCCTCTTCCTCTCCGCCGACCAGGAGCAGGCCGAATCGTTCCCGCTGGGCCGCCTGGAGCATCAGCTCCGGAAGGCGACGCCGGCGACCCAGCACGGCCTGGGAAAAGAACGACTGCTTGTGGAAGCGGGGGACGCCGCGCGCGCTCGGCTCGTCGCGGGCGGAACTGTCGGCCCCCGCGTCCGAGCGGGTCCCGAGTTGGAGGGTGATGACCGGGACGCCGCCGCCGCGTACGGAAAGCTCCTCCGCGATCCGCATCGACTTCGGGGGGGCGGATCGCCGGAACGTCGGGATCAGGATCCGGGGGACACGGTCGCCCGCGAGGGCGAGCCGATTGAGGATCAGCACGTCGCAGGTCGCGTGGTGGAGGATACCGCTGGTCGTGTGGCCGACGAACGGGTTGCGGCTCCCCGGGTTCCCACGGAGGGTCATGAGGATCGCTTCGACTCCTTCGGTCTCCGCGCTCTCGAGGATCTCCCCGGGGACGTCGGTGGAGGCCTTCACCTCGGGCTCGACCCGAATGTCCAGGGAAGCGCCGGTCTCATGCGCGGGCACGACGATGTTCACGGAGGAACGCCACTCCCGGGCGACCTGGGGAAGCGTGGTCGTGGGGATCACGTGCAGGAGACGGATCTCGCCGTCGGCGTCCAGGAGGTTGGCCGCGAACCGGATCAGCGGCTCGACCTCGGAGGGGAGTTGGACCGGCACGAGAATGCGCTTGTACATCCGGTCACCCCTTTCCTATCAGGGGGAGCAGGGCGAGATCGAGCTCGAGCACGTTGACGTAGGCGACCCCGACGAACGGTAGGTACGGGTTCGTGATATGCTGGTTGACCAGGTTCGTCACGACCGCGAGAGAGAGGTTGGTGTTCTCGGAGACACGGAGGACCTGGACGAGCACCGCCTCCGGCGTGAGATCCGGGTCGACGTCCGACGCAGAGGGAGTGACGTACCACGCCGGCAGCGACGCGTTCACCGAGTAGTTTCCATACTCCTTCATGTACGCAATGGTTTCGTTGAGGAGGGTACCCAGCGCCGGGTCGCTCGGACCGGGCGGCGTATCCGCCCCCAGCGTCATGTTGTAGTCGGTGAGGGACGGGCGCTCCCAGAACAGGTAGGGAGCGCTCGTGTTCTGGGCGATCAGCGCGGAGGCGGCGACGGTCCCATTCGGGTAGTGGAGCAGGGAGCCGTTCGCAGTGGCCGGGTCGAGCACCTGGGCGACCTCCGTCACGAACACCGGGTACGCGAACCCGCTCATCAGCAGCGTGAGGGCGAGGAAGAGGGCCGCGGCACGCAGGTGGGTGGTCCAGGAATGCGCCGGGCGCCCGACCTCGGACACCGCGAGCGGCTTGGGAGGAGGCGGCGCGGCCCCCGGTGCGGGGGCGACCGACGGCGCGGAGGAAGGTCCGGCGGACGCGGGAGGCGGCGAGGTCCGGTCCGGCGCGCTCACCGGCCTCCGAGCGGCAGGTAGTGGGTCACGACCGTCCCCACCGCGTGGACGAAGGGGAGGGTCTCCACCCAGGCGAGCCAGAGGTACAGCAACTTGATGCCGGCAAACGCGCTGACGAGCCCCCCGACCCCGTACAGGAGGAGATTCTTCCGGAGCAGGTCGATCGCACTGCTGGGCCGGAACGGCACCCCCGCGAGAGCGAGCGGGATCAGGATCGGGATGATCAGGGCGTTGAACAGGAGCGCCGAGAGGACTGCGAGCTCGGGGTTTCCCAGGCCCATGATGTTCAGGACGGCGATCCCCGGCAGGGTCGTCGCCCCCGCGGCGATGAAGATCGCCGGGATGATGGCGAAGTACTTCGCGACGTCGTTGGTGATGGAGAAGGTCGTGAGCCCGCCTCGGGTGATCAGGAGTTGCTTGCCGATCGACACGACCTCGATCAGCTTGGTGGGATCGTTGTCGAGGTCGACCATGTTCCCCGCCTCCTTGGCCGCGCTGGTGCCGCTGTTCATGGCGAGACCGACATCCGCCCGGGCGAGGGCGGGGGCGTCGTTCGTCCCGTCGCCCGTCATCGCGACCATGCGTCCCTCCGCCTTCTCCCTCTGAATGAGGAGCAGCTTCGTCTCCGGCTTCGCTTCGGCCACGAAGTCGTCCACGCCGGCTTCCTTGGCAATCGCCGCCGCGGTCAAGCGGTTGTCCCCCGTGCACATGACGGTCCGAATCCCCATCGTGCGCAACTCGCGGATCCGGTCCTTGATGCCGGGCTTGACCACATCCTTGAGCAGGACGATCCCCAGGGCCCGCTTGTTCACCGCGATCGCGAGCGGCGTCATCCCTTGGCCCGAGGCCGCGGCGGCGGCCCGACGCACATCGGGCGATATCGCCGCGCCGTACGCCTCGATCGCTGAGATCGCTCCCTTGTAGGCCTCGGTGCCGTCCTGGAGAGCGATGCCGCTCATCCGTCGCTCGGCCGTGAAGGGCATCACCTTGAAGGAGCCGAGTTCGAGCTTGCGGGTCGGCGCGTTGCGACGGGCGGCCAGGCGGACGATCGACCGACCCTCCGGCGTTTCGTCGACGGAGGAGGCGAGGAGCGCCCCCTCCAGGAGCTCCGGCATCTCGACGCCCGGCGCCGCGATGAACTGGACCGCGAGCCGGTTCCCGATGGTGATCGTCCCCGTCTTGTCGAGGATGATGAGGTCGAGGTCCCCGGCCGCTTCCACCGCTTTACCCGACTTGGCGATGACGTTCGCGCGGGCCACCCGGTTGATCCCCGAGATCCCGATCGCGGGGAGGAGCGCGCCGATCGTGGTGGGCATGAGGCAGACGAAGAGGGCGACGATGGTCGCGACGTCGATGTAGACGATGTTGGTGAAGTCGGCGAGGAAGATGAACGAGACCACGACTGTGAACAGCGTGATCGTGAACGCGTACAGCAGGACCCCGAGCGCGATCTCGTTGGGAGTCGATTCCCGGCCCTGCCCTTCGACGAGCCGAATGAGGCGGTCGAGGAACGATTCCCCCCGCACCGCGGTGACCCGGATGTGGATCGTGCCTTGGAGGACCCGGGTGCCCCCGAGCACGCTGGTCTTGTCTCCGCCGCCCTCCCGGATGACCGCTTCGGACTCGCCGGTCATCATCGACTCGTCGATGAGGGCGGCACCGTGGATGATGTCGCCGTCGATCGGGATCGGTTCTCCGGGCCGGACCTCGACCGTGTCCCCGACGCGCAGGATGTCCGAGGGGACCCGCTGGAGGTGCCCGTCGGGAAGGACCTGGTTCGCCCGGACCCCGCTTCGGATCTGTCTCAGGCTGTCGGCCTGGGCTCGGCCCCGCGCCTCGGCGATCGCCTGGCCCAGGTTCGCGAACCAGAGCGTCAGAAAGAGGATGACGGTGACCGCGAGGTAGTAGTTCGCACTGTAGCTCCGCGCGATATCCGGGAAGGCCCCCGGCACGAGGGTGAGGACCACGAGGAAGAGGAACAGGACGTAGACGCAGAACATGACCGGATGGCGGACCTCCTGAGCCGGGTGGAACATCCGGAACGAATCGGCGATCACCCGCCGCCAGGAGGTGTGCGGGGTGCGGCGCACGGAGACGCGGGCCCCGTGCGCGCTCAAGGTTGAAGTTTCCATGTTGCCTCCCTCACAGGATCTGGGCGAGGGGGCCCAGGGCGATCACCGGAAGGAAGATCAGGGCGGTGATGACGATGAGGAACAGGGCCAGGTACAGCGTGAACGTCCCGCTCGCCGTCCGGAGGGTCCCGGAGGTGGGGGGCATAGTCGGCTGTCGGGCGAACCGCTCCCCGACCATCAACATCGCATAGAATGGCACGTACCGGCCCACGAGCATGACGAGCGCCCCGGCCACGTTGAAGAACGGGGTGGTATCGGTGAATCCCCCGGTGGAGAGCGCGCTCCCGTTGTTCGCCGATTCGGACGTGAACTCGTACAGGACCGACGTGAAGTTGTGGGAGGTCGCTCCGATGGCGGAAGTGTCGAGGGTGACGAACCCCCCCAGGACTGCGACGACGAACGGCAGGAAGATCGTCGCCGGATGGACCAGCAACGCGAGGGTCGACCACTTGACATGGGCCGTCTCGATCTTCTTCCCGAGATACTCGGGTGTTCGGCCGACCATCAATCCACCGACGAAGATCGCGAGGACGGCGTATAGGAGGAGCATCCCGAACCCCGACCCCTCGCCGCCGGGCGTGCTCTGGGTGAACATCCCGAACAGGAGGACCATCTGGCTGACGGGGCTGAGCGCCCCGATCATCATGTTGTTCGCGCCGACGTTGCTGTACACGCTCACCACTTGGAAGAGCGACGCGTCGCCGAGACCGAACCGTGTCTCCTGGCCGACCGGATACCCGTTACTGGTCTGCGACCCCAGCCCCGCGACATCCGCAAGGGCCGGGTTCGAGGCCGCCTGGTAGACGATGAAGAGAGTGAGGGCGACCACGAGGACGATCAGGATCGTCCCGAGGTACGGCCACGCCTCGTTGCGTCGTCGGATGATCTGCGCGAACGCGAACGGGGTCGAGAGCGGGATCAGGAGCATGAGGAACACTCCGAACAGGTCCGAGACCGCGGATGGGTTCGCGAAGGGATTGGCCATGTTGGCGGAGTACCACCCTCCCCCGTTAGTCCCGATGAGGGAGATCGACTGGTAGCTCGCGACCGGCCCGAGATAGATCGTCTGGGTCCCTCCCGTGATCGGGTGGGCGATGACGCTCGCGGTGAGGGTTTCGGGGACCCCCAGGACGACCATGACGAGGGCGCCCACCACCGAGAGCGGGATCAGCACCCGCGTCAGGGTCCGAACCATGTCGACGTAGTAGTTTCCTAGGGTCCCGTCCTTCCGGATGAACCCGCGGACCATCGCCGCGAAGACAGCGAGCCCGGTCGCCGCGGAGATGAAGAGCGCGAGCTGCCAACCCAGGACGAGCGCGCCGAAGCTGATCTGGGACTCGTTGGTGAAGTGGGTGAAGTCGGTGTTGGTCGTGAAGCTGGACGCCGAGTGGAACGCGAGGTCCCACGTCATGTTGGGGACGCCGGTCGGGTTGAAGGGAAGGCCCGCCTGCATGAAGAAGAACCAGAACAGGTAGGCGATGACGGCGCCGTTGACGAGCAGGAGCGCGGCCATGTATTCCCGCGCGGGCATCGACTTGCGGGGCGAAGTTCCCAGGAGGCGGTAAATCCCCCGCTCGAGGGGCGCGAGGACCACATCCCCCAGGATCGGGCGGTTCGTGTAGACCTTCCCGAGGTACTCTCCGAAGAAGGGGGCGACCGCCACGGCGATGGCGAGAAGGACGACCACGTCCCACAGGGAGCGGAGGTCGATCACGTCCGGAAGCCTCTCAGAACTGCTCGGGGTGGACCATGGAGTAGATCAGGTAGACCGTCAGGGCGAGGCAGATGACCGTCAACATGGTGAGCCCCAGGTTCTGGACGACCCAGCTCGACACGGTTTCGACGCCTGAAGCGTTGGACCCGGGAGTCGGTATTTAGCCTCGTTTGGCGAGTTGCACGCTACCACGCGGGTTCCGAAGATTTATGAGGGGGTCTCTTTCGACGGCGGCTTCCTTCCCCGGCCGCGTCGGGGCGGCTTCTCCTCGCCCGGATGCGCCCGCTGGCGGGCCTCCGCGGAGAGGCGCCGGACGATCCGTCGCATGGCCCGTTCGCGACGTACCTCCGCGGCCTGGTACTGGACGTCCCGGGTCTCCCGGGTGAGCAGGACCGCGACGCGCCCGACCGAGCTACGACCCGTCCGGCCCCGGCGTTGGATGGCCCGGATCTCGCTGGGCACGGACTCGAAGAAGACGACGAGGTCGACATCGGGGACGTCCAGCCCTTCCTCCGCCACGCTGCTGGCGACGAGGACCGGGAACTGACCCGCGCGGAACCCGGCCAGGATGTGGGCCTGTTCCTTCTGGTTCATCCCTTTGTCCTCGGGGTCCCGGGTCGCCTGGCCCACGAACCGGCCGACCGCCCACCCCTCCTGTTCGAGCCGATCCTGGATCGACTGGATCGTATCCCGGTACTGGGCGAAGACGAGGATGCGGGCCGGGCGCTCTCGGGTCCCGCCCAACACTTCCCGCACGAGTCCGACGAGGGCGTCGAGCTTCGGGTGGGAGGGTTCCTTCGACACGCGAAGGAACTCCTCCGCCTCCGTCCGGGCGCGCGCCACCTCCGGAAGCTTGAGGAAGGCGAGGTCGCCCCGGGAGGCCTTCGGCTTCGCCCCCACCCGCTCCAGGTACTGGAGGAACGGGGTGAAACCCTGCGTTTCGAGCCGCTCTTGCGCGTGGTAGAGGTGGAGGAGGACGAGTTGGTGGAAGAGGGGGCCGAACCGTCGGACCATCGGCCCGGGGCGGGCGAAGATCTCGGCCCGGAGCGCGATCAGGTCCTTGACGGTCAACGAACCGATGGGCTTCTTCCGCAAGTAGCCCATCTTCTGGAGCTTGCGTGCCTCTGCGTGGGCCGCCTCTTCCAATGAGGTCTGGATCCGCGCCGCGGCCGGAGAGAGGTCGACCCAGACGTAATCGACGTCGATCTGATGGACGTACTCCGCGACCCCCGGATCCTCCCGGCTCCGGGCCTCGATGCGGCGGACCCCCAGGGCTCCGACCACCTCCTCGATCCGCTCGTCCTTTCCCCCCGGGGACGCGGTGAGCCCGAGGACTCGTCCCCCGGCGGGACGTTCCGCGCGGTACCGCTCCGCGATCGGGACGTAGACGTACTTACCAACCGCGTGATGGGCTTCGTCGAAGACGAGGAGGGCGACGCGCGTGAGATCGTACCGTCCGGCCGCGAGGTCGTTCTGCACGATCTCGGGGGTGGCGAAGACGAGGTCGGCATCGGCCCAACTTCCCTCGCGCACGGGCCGGTGGACGGTCCCGGTAAAGCGAGCGATCCGAAGGGGGATGAACCAGTGCCGAAAGGAGTCCGCATGCTGCTGGACCAGAGGCCGGGTCGGTGCCAGCACCAGGACCTTTCCGTCCTGGCGTCGGAGGACCTCGGAGGCGATCAGCCCGGCGATGACCGTCTTCCCGAGGCCGGTGGGAAGCACCACCAAGAGGTCCTCCTCGAGACCGATCCGCGCCAACTCGATCTGGAATGGCAACGCGCGGATCAGGCCGGGTCGAAGAAGCGGATGGTCGACCATCCCGTCGGTCACCCGCCAGATCCCGGGGTAGGCGTCGGGATGGGCGCGTACGCGAGGCATCGGCTCGGGTGCCGGCGCCTCGCCGGGAACTCCGAACTCATCGAGGCGTCGCTGCGGACTCACGGTGGTGCGACGGCCAGAGTGACCTCGCCCTTAGGGGCTTCCCTCTAGCGTGTCTCGCGAGGCGCGCCCGAGCGTCCGGAGCGTCAGAACCGACCGGGCTCGGGGGTCAACGCCGCGCGGCCCCCCATGTACGGGCGGAGTACCTCGGGAACGGTCACGGAGCCGTCGGGTTGCTGGTACTGCTCGAGGATCACGGCCAACGCACGCGACGTCGCGACGGCCGTGGAGTTGAGTGTGTGGGGCACCCGCTTCCCGGGTCGACCGGCCTTTCCGAGCCGGATGCCCAGTCGACGAGCTTGGTAATCCGCGCAATTCGAGCAGCTCACCACCTCGCGGTAGGCCTGCTGGCGGGGGAACCACGCCTCGACATCGTACTTCTTGGCGGCGACCGTACCCACGTCCCCGGTGCAGACGTGGACCACTCGATACGGGATCTCCAGGCGACGGAAGACCTCCTCGGCGTTGGCGCGGAGCTCCTCCAATATCGTGGGGGACTCTTCCGGTCGGCAGAACACGAACTGCTCGACCTTTTGGAACTGGTGGACCCGAAAGATCCCCTTCTGGTCGACTCCGTGGCCTCCGATCTCCTTGCGGAAGCACGGACTGATGCCGGCCAGGCGGACGGGGAGACGGTCCTCGTCCAGGATCTCCCCCTGGTACAGCGCGGCGAGGGGATGCTCGCTCGTCGCGATGAGGTAGAGGTCCTCTCCCTCGATCTTGTACATCACGTTCTCGAAATCTGCGAGGTCGGTGACGCCCTCGTACGGGTCGCGTCGGAGAGCGTAGGGCGGAGTGACCGGCGTGAAGCCCCGATCGACCAGGAGGTCGAGGGCGAATCGCTGCAGCGCGAGGTCGAGCAGCACGATCGGGCCCCGGAGGTAGTAGAAGCCGGCGCCGCTCACGCGTCGGGCCCGGTCGAACTCGGCCATGCCGAGCTCCTCGAGGACCTGGCCGTGTCCCTTCAGCTCCCCGGCGCCCTGCCGGGGATGGCCCCACGTCGCGAGGACGACGTTCTCGGAATCGTCCTTGCCGTACGGCACGGACGGGTCGAGCAGGTTCGGGAGGCGACGCAGGAGCGCGTCGCGGTGTCGGAGGAGCTCCCCTTCCCGTGCTTCGGTCTCCCGCAGGGTGTCGGGGATCGTCTTCGCCTCGGCGTCGAGCTCGGGAGAGGAGGCCCCCTTGGCCCGCGTCTCGCCGATCCGTCGGCTCAAGTCGTTGCGGCGGCGACGGAGCTCGTCGGCCGTGCGGAGGCACTCCCGCCATTCCGTGTCGGTCTTCCGCACCTCGTGAAAGATGGTGAGGTAGGCGGGGTTGCGGCGCCGGGCAAGGTTCTCCTCGACCTGGGCGGGTTCCTTGCGGAGGAGGTCGAGGTCGATCACGATAGGGCCGGAAGGCCCTCCGACCAAAGTCTTTGCCCCCAGGGGGCCGGGACGCCCCGGAACGCCCCGCGGAGCCCCACCGGCAAACTCCTATGTACCCTCGCGGGGGATTCGCCCGGCGGAGTGGGGAGAGTCATGCCTTCGAAGGTCGAGCAGTTCGGTCTGTTCATTAACGGCAAGTGGAGCTCGCCGGCCAACGCGAAGCGATTCGAAACGGTGAACCCGGCGACCCGGGAACCGCTCGCCTCCTTCGTCGCGGGCACCCCCGCCGACGTGGACCGGGCCATCTCTGCGGCCCACGCGGCCTTCCCCGCGTGGCGGGACACGCCGGCTCCCAAGCGGGGCACCCTCCTGCTCGAAGCCGCCCGCATCCTGACCGAACGGAAGAGCGCGGTCGGGCGGATCGTCACGCAGGAGATGGGGAAGGTCATCAGCGAGGGCCTGGGCGACGTCCAGGAATCGATCGACTTCATCGAGTACATGGCCGGCGAGGGACGGCGTCTGGTCGGCGAAACGGTCCCCTCGGAGCTGCGGTCCAAGTTCTGTCTCACCGTGCGCCAGCCGAAGGGGGTGGTCGCCTGCATCACGCCCTGGAACTTCCCCACCGCCATCCCGAACTGGAAGATCGCGGCGGCCCTCATCACGGGCAACACGATCGTATTCAAGCCCGCCTCCAACACCGCGCTCTGCGCGGCTCAGGTCGTCAAGGTCTACGAATCCGCGGGGATCCCGCCCGGGGTCCTCAATTTCGTCACCGGTTCCGGCAGTGTCGTCGGCACCGCCCTCGTCGAGGACCCCCGGATCCGGACGATCTCGTTCACGGGAGGTGTCGAGACCGGCCGGGATGTCTACGTGCGCGGCGCCAAGGGCCTCAAGATGGTCCACTTGGAGCTCGGAGGCAAGAACCCGGTGATCGTCATGGACGACGCGAACCTTCCCCTTGCCCTGGATGGCGTCCTGTTCGGCGCGTTCGGCACGAGCGGCCAGCGCTGCACCGCGACCAGCCGGCTCATCCTGCACGAGAAGGTCTACTCTCAGTTCCTCGGCATGCTCACCGACCGGCTGAAGAAGTTCACGGTCGGGGACCCGCTCGACCCGAAGACGGGGATGGGACCGGTCGCGTCGGCGGACCAGGAGCGCAAGATCTTGGAGTACATCGCGATCGGGAAGAAGGAGGCCAAGCTCGTCTGCGGCGGCGAGAAGCTGAAGGGCGGGATCTACGACCGCGGGTACTTCCTCGCCCCGACGATCTTCGAGACCCGCCACGGCAGTCGGATCTCGAAGGAGGAGATCTTCGGGCCCGTGCTCTCCGTGATCAAGGTCGCGGACTACGCCGAGGCGGTCCGGGTCGCGAACGACGTCGAGTACGGTCTCTCCTCCTCCATCTACACGCGCGACGTGAACCGGGCCTTCCGGGCGATCGAGGACCTCGAGGCGGGGATCACGTACGTCAACGCGCCCACGATCGGGGCGGAGGTCCACCTTCCCTTCGGGGGCGTCAAGAACACCGGGAACGGCGGCCGGGAGGCCGGCTCGGCCGCGATCGAGGAGTTCACCGAGGTCAAGACGGTCTTCGTCGACTTCTCCGACAAGCTCCAGAAGGCGCAGATCGACTCCGAAACGGCGGCATGACCGGCTTCCGAGGCTCTGACGACCAACTCGACCGCGAGATCGCGGCCATCGAGGGGATCGCCCGGGTCCGCGTGCGCCGCGCCGCGGCGGAGCTGCGCGACCTCGACCGGGACCTGCGCGAGCTGAAGCGGGAACGCGCCCGCCGTCGGTCGATGGTCAGCGAGAACCTCCCGACGGAGGAATCCGTGCCTGTCCCCGGCTGACCGACCCGGTCAGAACGGTCCGGTCCGGCCCGGGTTGTCGAAGTTCGTGAGGAGGAGCTGCCCGCGCGAGCGCGGACGGCCCACCGGCGCGATGAGCGGGTCCTCCTCGAGGGCCGGCATCGTGTCGGAGATCGGGACATCGACCAGGATCTCCCGGGTGCGTCCGCCCCGGCCGCGGGAGACGATCGTCGCCCGGATCAGGCCGAGGGATTCGAGCTCGGAGACGTAGTTGGAGATCGAGCGGGCATGGAGAGGCTGGAGTCCCAAGCGCTCGGCGAGTCGGCGGTAGGCATCGTACACTTCTCCCGTGAGGACCCCGTTGCGCCGACGCTCGCACGCCTGCAGGATCGCGTAGAGGAGGACCTTGCAGTGCGGCGGGAGCGTGCGGCAACAGTCCAGGATGATGTCCTGCTCGAGCCGGTTCTTCGCCTTCACGACGTGGTCGGGCGTGATCCGCTTCGCCCGGTCCCGCTCCGCCATCTCGGCCGAGAGGCGGAGGAGGGCGAGGGCCCGGCGGGCGTCCCCGTTCTCGAGCGCGGCGTACGCGGCGCACCGCTCCACCACGCCCGGGTCGATGACCCCGTCGCGGAACGCTTCCTTTGCCCGGTCCCTAAGGATGTCCTGGAGCTGGAGCGCATCGTACGGCGGGAAGAGGATCTTCTCCTCGTTCAAGCGGCTGCGAACGCGCGCGTCGAGATGGTTCGTGAACTTCAAGTCGTTCGAGATCCCGAGCAGGATGAGGCGCGCGAGCTCGAGCTCGGTGTTGAGCTGGCTCAAGGTGTAGAGGACGCTGTCGCCGGACCGCGCCACGAGCCGGTCGATCTCATCGAGGACCAAGATGACGGTGCCGCCCTTCGTGTCGAGCAGTCGCCGCATGGCGGCCTGCACCCGGTCGAGCGACCAGCCGGTCGGGATCCGCTCGGCCTCCGTCTTCGCGAACGTGTTGCCCACGTTCTGCAGGAGCCCGTACGGCGTGTCGATGTTGCCGCAGTTGATGTAGATGAACGAGATGTGGCTCGCGAGCTCGGTGCGGCGCATCACGTCCTGGCGCACTTGGGCCACGACCGCGGTCTTCCCGGTCCCGATCTTGCCGTAGATCAGGAGGTTCGAGGGAGTATCGCCGCGGAGAGCGGGGGCGAGGACCTCGGCCACCTGGCGGATCTGCTCCTCCCGGTGCGGCAGGCGGCTGGGTATGTAGGAGTCGCGTAGGATCTCTCGGCTGCCGCGATAGAGCTCGCTCTTCGTCTCGAGAAGGGAGTCGATGAACGCGCCGGCGGTGGCGGTGGGTGCGGGTGGAGGGGCGGGGCTCCCCAATACGGGAGCCGTCGCCGGACCTCCACCCGTTGGGCGGTCGCTGACGGGGACGACCGCCCCGGTGGCGAAGGGCACTGGGTCTTGCCGGTCGGAGATGTCTATCGACCGGTTCTCAGGAGCAGGTGACACCGTCGATGCCTGCCCGGGCCTCGGGCGGGCTGTCGCACGTGCGAGGGCCATATCTACCTTTGGTAGATTTTTTTCGGCGAGTGACGTCGAACGCGGAAATTTCTCCGGGTACCGGCTCGCGTCGCGACGTGACCTGGGTCGACGGCTCACGCGCACTCGAGCGGCGTCGCATCCCAAGGGTCGAACCGCTCCCGACACTTCGGACAGTAAAGATAGCACTGGACTTCGCCGGAGATCGGGCCCTCCAGCAGTGCGCCGCAGTCGGGGCAGCGTCCCGGGGGAGGCCCCGATTCGGTCGTTCCGGCCATCGCGAAGGGAGGGTCAGGGAGCGGATGACCCTTCGGGATTCCGACCGAATCCATTTGAAGGGGGGGCTCCTCGCCGCTACCGATGTCGGAGTACGGGGACGCGCACCACGCGGGGACAAAGGCCCACGTGCGCAGCCCGATCAATGTCGGTTGGGTCGTTCTCGCCGCGCTCCTGATCGGGAGCGGACTCTTCCTGATCGCCTACTGGCTCTACATGTTCGACCTCCGGTACTCCTTCGGCATCGCCCTCGTCGTGATCGGGGGGCTCATGCTGTTCCACCCCCGGGCCGGCTTGGACCACGCCTGACGAAGGACCCATCTCATGGCGGCCTCACCGGGGACGACCCCGCCGGTGATCGTCAAGCTCGGGGGGAGCGTGATCACCCGGAAGCGCGAGGTGGAGCACCTCCGCCCGAAGATCCTCCGTCGCCTCGCCGAGGAGCTCGCCGCGTGCCGGGACATTCCCCTGATCGTGCTCCACGGGGCCGGATCGTTCGGCCACCCGGGCGCCCAGCGGTTCGGACTCGCCCGAGCTCCGGACGCCGCGATCTCCCCGGCGCAGCGGGCTCGGGGCGCGGCGATCGTCGCCGCGGAAGTGCGTCGCCTGCATCTCGCCGTCCTCCGCGAGCTCGTGCGCGCGGGCGTGTCGCCGGGCTCCGTGCCGCCGGCGACCCACGCGATGAACCGCGCGGGCCGTCTCGAGACGTTCGACCCGACTCCGTTCAGGACCGTCCTCGATTCGGGGCTCACCCCGGTGTCGTTCGGGGACGTGGTCCCGGACCGGGCGTGGGGATGGTCGATCCTCAGCGCGGACACGATGGCGATCTCCCTCGCCGCCGCCTTCCGGGTGGAGCGGGTCCTGTTCGTCAGCGACGTCCCGGGGATCCTGGAACCCGGGACCCAGGGGCGGCCGGTCGCCCTTCCGAACGTCACCGAGTCGGTCGTTGAAGGGCTTCGGCCCCGCGGCGGAACCCCCGACGTCACCGGTGGCATCCGGGGGAAGGCCGAGGCGATGCTCGCCATCGCCCGTCTCGGCGCGGACGCAGGTCTTATTAGTGGACTCAAGGATGGAGAGCTCTCGCGCGCGGTGCGGGGGGAATCCGTCTACGGGAGCTGGGCCCACGGACGACCCAGCGACGGCCCCGGATCGAACCGGACTTGACTTAAGCCACCGGAAGGCGGAACACGTCAAGGTCGTCCTGGGCCAGAAGGTCGAAGGACGGTACCGTTACTGGGACGACATCCAACTGATCCATCGGGCCCTCCCGGACATCGACTTTGATGAGATCGACCCCTCGACGACCCTGCTCGGCCACCGTCTGGCCGCCCCGATCGTGATCACCGGGATGACCGGGGGCTTTCCGGATGCGAAGAAGATCAACGAGAACCTCGCCCGCGCCGCGGCGGAGGTCGGCGTCGCGATGGGCGTGGGCAGCGAGCGGGCGGCCGTGCTGAAGGGGCAGTACCCCGAGAGCTACTCGTGCGTCGCCCAGTACGCCGTCCCGCTCAAGTTCGCCAACATCGGGGCGCCCCAGATCATCCCGCAAAAACCCCACGACCAGGTCGTAGGCCCCACGGAGGTGCGTGCCGCGATGGAGCTGATCCACGCGGACGTGCTCGCGATCCACCTGAACTTCCTCCAGGAGATGGTACAGCCCGAGGGGGACCGGAAGGCGCGCGGGGTTTTGGAGCAGATCGGAGTTCTTGCGGCCCAGTTCCCGGTCCTGGTCAAGGAGACCGGCGCGGGCATCTCACGGGCGGTCGCGGAGGACCTGCGCGACCGGAAGGTACGGGCGTTCGACGTAAGTGGGACGGGAGGGACCTCCTTCGCCGCGGTCGAGCACTATCGAGCGGTCGCCCAGGGCGCCGAGCGGGAAGCCCGAGTGGGCAAGACGTTCTGGGACTGGGGCATCCCCTCTCCGGTCTCCGTCCTACAGCTGGTGCCGCTCGGCCTTCCCGTGGTCGCGAGCGGAGGCGTCCGCTCGGGCCTCGACGTGGCCCGGGCCCTCTCGCTCGGAGCCTCGGCCGCCGGTACCGCCGCGGGGGTCCTGCGCTCGGCCTCGGAAGGATACGAGGCGACCCGGCGCGAGCTCGACCACCTGGTCCACGAACTCAAGGTCGCCATGTTCCTCACCGGTTCGCGGACCGTGGCGGAGCTCCAGCGTGCGCCCCATGTGATCACCGGGGAGAGCCGACAGTGGCTGTCCCACTAGGCGACTCACCGCCCTCCCCGGAGGAGATCCACCGCACCAAGCTCGAGGCGCTCCGAGCCGGCGGCGCCGGTCCGCTTCCCTCGAACGTCGATTGGGTCAACTCGCTCGCCCCCGAAGCCCGCGCCCGGTACGCCTCCTCGGTGCGACGAAAGCCGTCCCGGACCCTCTCGGGCGTTGCGATCGTCGCGGTGATGACCGCTCCTGCCCGATGTCCCCACGGGCGGTGCACCTACTGCCCCGGCGGCGTGGAGAACGCGAGCCCGCAGAGCTACACGGGCGAGGAACCCAGCGCCCTAAGGGGCGCGCAATTCCACTGGGACTCCGCGGCGATCACGCGGAACCGCCTCGAGACCCTGGACGCCATCGGACACCCGACCAGCAAGGTCGAGGTCATCGTCATGGGCGGAACGTTCCCCTCCCGGCCCCGCCCCTATCAGGAGGGAGTGCTGCGCGGCATCTACGAGGGTCTCAACGGGAACCCGGCCCCGTCCCTCGAAGCAGCGATCCGGGCGAACGAGACGGCCGCCCACCGAATGGTGGGACTCACGGTCGAGACCCGGCCGGACTGGTGCGACGGACGGGTCCTCCCGTTCCTCCTGGATGCGGGGGTGACGCGGGTCGAGGTCGGGGTCGAGTGCCTCCGGGACGACGTGCTCGACGCCGTCGGGCGAGCTCACGGCGTGGGCGACGTCACGACCGCCAGCCGGGAGACACGGGACCGGGGCCTCAAGGTCGGCTACCATCTCATGCTCGGTCTCCCCGGCATGGACCCGGACCGGGACTTCGCCGATTTCGTCCGCCTGTTCGAAGATCCCGCCTTCCGGCCGGATTTCCTCAAGATCTACCCGACCCTGGTGATCCCCGGGACGACGCTCTACGACGACTGGAGGGCCGGTCGGTACCTCCCCTACGACACTCCGACGGCGGCCGCCCTCCTCGCGCGCATGAAGGCGATCCTGCCGCCGTGGGTGCGCATCCAACGGATCCAGCGGGACATTCCCTCGCGCCTGATCGCGGACGGCGTCCGGACGAGCAACCTACGAGAGCTCGCCGTCGCCCGGCTCGCGCTTGAGGGGCGAAAGTGTCGGTGCCTGCGATGCCGCGAAGGAGGGCGACGGGCGACTCCTCCGCCCGAGGCGTTCCTACCTTTCCGCACCGAGTACCTCGCCTCGGGCGGGCGGGAGATCTTCCTTTCCGTCGAAGCGCCCGAGACCGACACGATCGCGGGTTTCCTCCGCCTTCGGTTCCCTTCGCCCGAGACCGTCGGCGGTCTCGCCTCCCCGGTCATTCGCGAGCTCAAAGTGGTCGGCCGGGAGGTTCCCGTGGGAGCCGCCGGTGGCGGTTCGGGGGAGTACCAGCACCACGGATTCGGAAGGGGGTTGATTGAGCGGGCCGAGGAGGAGGCCCGCGCAGCCGGCTTCGACCGGATCATCGTGACGAGCGCGGTCGGGACCCGGGAGTACTACCGGGCCCGGGGGTTCCATACGGACGGTCCCCTCATGTCGAAGCCACTTCCCGCCCGAGCAGGGTAACGCCCGTAACAACGGGAACGGGGGCTCCGCAACGCTTTAGCCCGGCCGCGCCCCCAAGGGGGCCCCATGACCGACCGATCGTCGGGGGGCTCCGCCGCCCCGTCCCCCAGCCGCAGCCGGTGTCGCTGCGGCCATCTCCCGACCCACCACATGGTGGTGCTTCCGATCGGCACGTCCGACAGCTTCCGTCTGGACCCGTCCGGGCCGTGTGCGATCTGCGGGGAGGGCGTCTGCCGCCACTTCGCGCCGGGCGGGGTATGACGTCGCGCGGGCCGCCTCAGCCGTAGGCGGCCTTGATCATGTAATCCTTGAGCAGCTGGAGACGGTCGTCCCACAGGTGGAAATGCCACGAGCGGGCCTCCTCCCAGGCCTCCCCACTCCCCCAGCCGGAGTGTTCGAGCGTGATGTCGATCCCCTCGGGCGACTCCTGGAGACGGACGTAGACATGGGTCTTCGGCTCCGGTTGGTTCATCAACGCGGCGAAGGTGGGAGGCGCCTGCCAGGAGAAGCCGAGCTCGAGGTCGGGCGTCAACTCCCGGATCACGCCGCGGCTCTCGAACGCGACGGGCTCCTTCCAACCCAGGACGTACTTCCCTCCCGGTCGGAGGTCGACCTCCGCGGAGTCCGCGAGCCATCCCGTCAATTGCGCAGGGTTCGTGAACGCCCCGTATATCATCGGGATCGGGAGGGGAACCGTGACCTGGATCAGGATCGGGTCGAGGGTGTCGTCCACGGCTTCCCGTTCCCGCGACCGGGCCTAAAGGGTTTTGCCTCCGAATCGGACCGCCTCAGGAGCGCCTCCCGACCGCACGTTCATATAGCGAGGCAGAGTGGGCGACCCCCGTCTGGGACTGTGGGGTAGCTTGGTCCATCCTTCGGGGTTCGGGACTCCGAGACGCCAGTTCAAATCTGGCCAGTCCCACTGCCGGCCCGCGGGCCGGTCCGCCCGGCCGCGCTAGAACTTCTCGACGAGCTTGCGGACGGCCGCCCCACCATGCTGGAGGACGGGTCCCCCGTGGTAGCTCATGAGGGAGTCGACCGAGAGCTGGCTCATGCGACGCGCGGAGATCTGGGCCGTCGGAGTGTGGTGGGTGTACTCGGGGGGGGTGAGCGTGATCTGGTTCCCGGCGCCGAAGAACAGGTCGCCCGAGAAGAGGATCTTGCGCTCCGCCTGGTAATACGACGTGTGGCCGGGGGTGTGTCCGGGTGTGTGGTAGGCGATCAACCCTCCCGCCGCGTCCACCGCGTCCCCATCCTTCAGGACCTCGTCCACCTGGAACGGTTCCGCGGGGGGGGTCCCGGGTCCGTCGTACTTGGGCCGCTCGGCGATGTAGGCCGCCTCGATCCAGTGGGCAAAGGTGCGCGCCCGGGTCTTCTGGGCCAGGTGCTTCAGCGACCCGGTGTGGTCCCGGTGCAGGTGGGTGAGGAGGATCTTCGTGACCGAAGTCGGCTCGACCTTTATCTTCGTGAGATACGCCTCCACCTTCTCGAAGGCCCCGGGGAGACCGGTATCGATCAAGGTCCAGGTCGAACCCTTGTCCCGTACGAGGTAGACGTGGGTCGTGAAGCTCGGATCCGGGTCGATCCCGTCGATCAGGTGCACTCCGGGTAGGATTTCGCCCATGGTCGTGGACGCGGGAGTCGCCGGGGCGATAAATCCGTTCGGAGCCACCCGGAGACGGGCGAAACCCCCATCGGCGGGGGTCGGCGCTCGGGAGTACCTCTACCGGAGTGATTTTATAGTAAAAGAACGCAGGTTCGAGAGATGGCGCGCCGTATTTTGGTTTTGGGCCTGGCCGTACTGCTGATCGTATCGACCCTGATGGTGCTCGGCACCGGAGGGAGCCGCGCCCAGGTCGCGCCGCTGGCTCCGCCTTCCGCGGCCCCGCATCCCGCGGCCCCGCATCCGTCGGTCAACTCCATCCAGGTCGAAACGTACGAAGGGAACGACGTCTACTACAACGACACGTACTTCGCGAGCGGGGGATACAACTACCCCGGCGAGAACATCCTCTTCTTTTGGGTCTATGACCCCACGGCCGACTCGAGGCTGAACTTCACGCTCAGCGACCCGAACGCGTCCCGCGACGGCGTGGGCTCCCCCGCGTTCACCGTCAACGTCCCGCTGAACACCACCACCCATGAGTACTTCTCCTACCTCGCCGGCGTTTCCTACACCTTCCCCTCGTCCCTCGCGATCGGCGGGACCTGGGTCGTGAACGCCTCCGCCCCGCTCGGCGGCTCGGCCCAGTACAACATCACCGTCGCGACGTTCGGTTCCGACATGAGCGGGAGCCCGCGACCGTACACCGGTGTTCTCCCGGGCGAGTCGATCACCGCGGCCTGGCAACTGTACAATCTCGTGAACGGAGCGTACGCCACTCACGTCACCAACCTCGCCCTGGACGGCTGGTATTACTCCAACGGGAGCTACCACAACCTGTTCCCGGGCGGCATCGTCAACGTCTCCGTCTCGGCGGCCGGGGACTACACCTTCACGGTTCCGGCGAACGCCTCCGTCACCACCTACCTGTACTTCGACCTCTGGCCGACGATCATCTCCAACGGGAAGTTGGCCGAGAACGAGAGCGACGAGATCTGGTGGGGTGTGGGCTCCGTGGACCTCCAGGTCGAGCAGGAGACCGAATACAATGGGGTCTGCCCCACGGGGTACGACAGCAGCTACTACTCGGGCTCCCTGGTCCAGGTCTGCGCCACGGTGGGCGCGCTCTGGAACGATGAGCTCTACGGGGTACCCAACCTGCCCGTCTCGATCCACTTCTGGAACGGCCTGAGCGTCGTCACGCCCGGCGGAAGCCCCCCGACGACGCTGATGAGCAACTCGACCGGCAAGGTCTCGTTCTCCTACCTCGCGACCAGCCCGCCGCTCACGAGCGAGTACGTGTACCCCTACGAGAACTACCTGAACCTCTCGGTCACCGACCCGGTCGCGACCTCCCCTACCTCCGACTGGTCGAAGTGGTCCAACACGTCGCTCTACGTGGACGTGAATGGAGCGACCGGAGGGGTAGCAGTCCAGCTCAACCAACTCGAATACTATCCCGGCCAGACCGTGACGGCCACCTGGAGCCTAAGTTCCACCAACACCGCTCAGACCGGCACGCTCACCGCCGTGGGCTGGTATGCGTACAACGAGCAGACCGACGCCTTCCTCGCCCAGGGGATGATCTCTTCGACCGCGTCGACCGGAACCTTCAACGTCGCGCTCCCGACGGGCTTCGTCGGTCCCTTCGTCGTCGAAGTGTACGCGGTCAACGCCACCACATCGTTCTACGGGGAGGCGTACGGGTACTCGACCACCCCGCGCCTGTTCCTCAACCCGAGCTCGACCACGTTCACGCCCGGCTCGACCGTGACCATCACGGCGGAAGCGTACGGGGACGCCGCACTCACCGGGGCGACCATCACGTACCAGGTGTGGGCCAGTTTCGACCTCGGCAGGAACTACGGGAACTATGGGATCGTCGAGACCGGGACCGTCGCGAACAACACCGCGTTCACGATCGCCGTTCCGTCGTCCGCGGCCCCCGGCTACTACGAGGTCTACGGCTACTTGGGCTCGACCGCCTCCGGAATCGTGGCCAGCGATGAGCTGGAGATCGACCAGGTGTGGGGGTACTACGTCACCTTGGGAGTGAACACCGCCTCGAGCTACTCCGATGGAAGCTACCAGCCGGGGCAGACCCTGACGGTCGCCTTCCAGATCACCCCGTACGGGAACGCACCTCTGCCGGTGTTGTACACCTTCTATGTCGATCTCAACGGCGCACAGATCTACGACCAGCTGTCGTCCGCGAGCACCTCCGGAACCTTCCAGATCACGATCCCCTCGGGGCAACCGAGCGGGATCGCCTTCCTGGAACTGGAGTTGGACGGAACGTACCTCTCCGGCAACTCGTGCGGCAGCGGCTACTGCTACGGGGAGACGGCGATCACCATCAACGCGCACCCGTCCGTCCTGAGCATGGAGGTCGGAGGGAACAGCGGCATCACGGTCGGCTGGCTGATCCTCCTGATCGTGATCCTCGTGGTGGCGGTCGTGCTGGCGCTCCTGATCCGGCGGAAGAAGACGCCGCCCTCCTCCGGAGGGGCCTCGACCACGACCCCGATGTCGCCGCCCGCGCCCGCTCCTTCGGGAACGGGGGCCCAGGAGTGGAGTGAGCCGGCCCCGAACCAGCCACCCATGCCGACCCCTCCGCCGGGCAGCACCTAGACCGAGGTCCCGCTCTCGAGTCGAACCCTTTCCTCCCTCTTTCTTTTCCGTTGCACAGGTAGCCCCGGCAAGGCCCGTGCCAGGGTTCTCCAATGCGTCTCAGGGAACAAAGTCTCGTCCCAGTGCTCGAACCGAGCCGACCGCGTCGTCGATCGGGAGTCCCCCGAAATCGAAGATCCCCAGGACCTCGTCAACGCCCGCCGCCCGGTACGCGTCCAATCGGTGGGCGACCTCCGAAGGGGTGCCCAGGAGCGCGAGGTTGGCCGCCTCGAGGCCCGCCCGGCTGGCCTCGTGCGGATGGTGGGCGGCCTTCGCCTGGTAGAAGGTGCTCTGCGTGCGCAGGCGGCTGGAAAGGAACCGGTCGAGCGCCTCGCGGGCCCGTTCGGGGTGATCGCCGGCATACAGATGGACCGCGACGGCGACCTCGGCCCGACTTCCGTTCGGTAGGGCGGCCCGGAACTCCCGGATCTCTTCCGCCAGTTCCTCCACCCCCGAGACGGTCGCGTACGGGATGAGGGCGAGCGAGACGCCCCTCTGGGCGACGAACGGGATCGCTTCGCGGCGCTGCACCGCGATCCACAGCGGGGGGTGGGGAGTTTGGACCGGCAGGACGTTCAGGCGCACCGGAGGGGCGCCGGGCCCGCCGATGCGGACCTCTCGACCGGCCATCAATTCCAGGATCGTGGTGTACGCGGCGTCGAACCGTTCGTGCCGCGACGCCGGATCAATCCCGAATCCCTCGAACTCGGTCGGGATGTAGCCGCTGCCCAGGCCCAAGTTGACCCGCCCACCCATCATCCGGTCCAGGAGGGAGTACTCCTCCGCCACGTCCACCGGTCGGTGGAACGGGAGGACGCTCACGAGCGCACCCAGGCGCAGTCGTCGGGTCCGCGCCCCGCATGCGGCGAGAAGTACCGGCGGAGATGGGCAGACCCCGGCGGGGTTGAAATGGTGCTCGGCGACCCAGAGTCCGGACAGTCCGGCTTCCTCGGCGGCTCCGGCCAGTTCGAGGATGTCCCGGTACCGATCCCGTCCGGGGACCTCGTCGACGATCGAGAAGACCGAGAGTTTCACGTCCCCGGCGACCGGAATCGCCTACATGGCCTTTGGCAGGACGGAACGACCCGTTTCCGCCCCATCCTCCCCGAGGCCGCGGTGACCGACCGAGCAAAACCCTAAGACCCACGGGCCGCCCTCGGGACCTCGGTGGGCTGGTAGATCAGTTCGGAAGATCGCCGGTTTTGCAAACCGGAGGTCTCGGGTTCAAATCCCGACCAGTCCATTGAGCCAACGGCGTGCGGCAGCGTCGGCATCGATCCGGAACGCGTAAGTGCCGGAATGACCATTCCCCGCCTCGGAGGCACCATGCCACTGCTGCGCGAGGCGCGGTCCAGACTTCTGAGCCGCGTGTTCTGGTCCATTCTTGCGGTCGGTGTGGTGTTGATTCTGGTGGCGGCCGTACTGTACATTCACCCTGTCTGCACGGGCCCCTACCCTTGCCCCCCGGCCCAACCGTGCTCCACGCCCCCCGTCGGGTGCACGATCGATCCCGCCGCGGCTGTTGTTGCATTCGCCGGACTGCTTCTGATCGTGATGGGAGTTGGCGGATCGCTCGCCGTCCGTCGTCCCCGGGCTCCGCTCAGGGAACCGAATCCCCCGTCGACAATCGACTAGATTCATTGAGGTTCGAATCCGGCGGATTCGAGTGACGGGGTCTGCTCCGGAGGAGCAAATCCCGACCAGTCCATCCACCACTCCTCGAGGACGGATCCGCGGATCCGGATGTCGATCGTCGGCCCCCGACACACGAGGTCAGGATCGGTCAGCGTAAGAACCCGACTCGGGTCGACATGACTCCGACGTCAGGTCCCGTGCCCGAACCTGGGCCACCGGCACGCGCTCCGCGATCGCTCCGTCTCCCCGGGCAGGATCACCGCGACCAGGAGTCCGTACCGCTCGCGTCGGCGCAAGGCTAGACGAACACGAGTTCGAAGGCTTCCTGACCGTTCGGATACTCCTTGGTTCGGACTACTTTCCGGTCGAGCCGGATCCCCGCCGCCTCGAGCGCCGCGGTATCCCGTTCGAGAGCGCTGCCCAGGTAGACGTTGAGGATTGTCTGGTGGGCTAACGCGCCCTCGACCATCCGGGTCGCCCCCACGATCGGGCTTCCGACGATCGTCAGGAGCTCCCCTACCCGCACGAGCTCGCATGGGCCGGCGTCGATCCCTATCGACAACCCCGTTCCGGCGGGGAAGTTTCGGGAGTTCCGGCGTAAGTTGGCCAGAAGGGAGTCGGCCGCCGAGAGCGCGGTGCGGCAGAAGTCCGGGATCGTTCCGATGTCGGCCGGACGCTCTCGTGGGGGGATCCAAAAGGCGACGAATCCGTCCCCGGTGAACTTGTCGAACCAGCCCCCAGAGGAGTTCGCCAGCGCTCGGACCGCCTCGGTGAACCCCACGATGAATCGAGCGAAAACGGACGGTTGCACCGCTTCCTTCAGGACGAGAGTGGACATCCGAAGGTCGCCGACGACCACGATCGCTTCCACGGCGGTGGATCCCATGGAGACGAGCTCCTGGATCGCCTCGGCGGAGAGCTGTTCGCGGGCACTCTCCGGTCCCTGGCGAAGAAGGAGCGCGTCGAACTCGGTGGTCCCGCCTTCATCGGCGCTAGAAGGGAGTTCGAACATGAGGCGTTCCCCAGGGCTGGACCCGTGGCCGTGAACGTGGTCCGGGACTTCAGCTTGAGCCCCGTCTCGGTAGATTCGTGGCCCTCGTTGGCCCGACCACCGGTTGGGCCCCTTCGCGGATGTGCCTGCGGAATCTTCAGGGAGACATTCGCCGTCCAGCGGACGACGGATTCGGGGAGGGCGGCGCTATCGAACCCATCTCGTCACGAGAGCGCTGATCTGCCCGAGCCTGCGGATCCGGTTCTGCAGGGGGCGGAACTCAGCCTCCGCTACCGCCGGTGTGCACGGCGCCGGACCCACCCGTATGCTCCTCACCCGAATCGGTCACCGCGCCGCAGGCGGGGCAGATCGTGGCATTCGTCGGCAGGGGTCTATGACAGTTCGAACACAACACCGGACTCGTCACGCCTTCGGGGAACCCGAGGGCTCTCATGAACGTGGCGGGGGTCGATTCGAACCGGGGGCGACGAACTCGGCCCCGGGCAACTCCGGGGGCGGCAGGGGCCGGAGGGATTTCGACCCGTTTCATGCCCCCTCGCCGTGAGCTATAGCCAGTCGCCCCCTTTCCCGTTGGCCGTGATGACGTCCCCCCACGCTCCTCCCCTGCTCGGGGTGGAGCCCACCGCCGGGCTCTCGTGGAGCATTCCGGGCTTGCGCGAGGACCCCAGCATGTGTTTGCGGTGTCGCTCGGCCCAACTCTTGTGCGGTAAGCCGGTGTGTCCGCTTCTGATCCGGTACCACGCCTTCGAACGGACGTTGCCGATGGTCCAGGGAACGGAACTCTCGGGCTCCTCCCCGCCCGGATTGTTCGTCGGTCGGTTCGGGTATCCGCGGGTCTCCTTCGGCCCCCTCCTCAGCCCGGAGCACGGGTCGACCGAGATGCTGGACACCCCCGAGCAATGGGTGGGCCGCTCGGTGGCCGAGGTCGTCGGGTTTCGGACCGGCCTGGTGCGAGGAACGAGTCCCATCCGGGTCACGGATGCCGAGAAGCCGATCCCCCTTCTCGAGGACCTTCAGCTGCTCGGACTTTCCTCGGAATCGGTGGAGAGCGAGACCCGGTTCCGCCGCCCCCCCCGGGGCCACATCACGCTCTCCGATTCCGCCCCTCCTTTCGGCCCTTCGGCCCCGATTGAGCACCTACGGTTGGACGTCCGAAGGGTCGATCCTCACCTCGATCGCCTCTCTTCCGACACCGCCGCGAACGCACGGACCGCGGTGACCGAGCTCTATGCGAGGGGGGTTCGGGTCAGCCGTATCCAGCGCGCGTTCAGCGTCGGGACGCTCGGACGGCGGGGGCGGCGCAAGCTGGTCCCGACGCGATGGAGCATCACCGCCGTCGACGATGTACTTTCCAAGCAGAATCTCCTCCGGGTCCGCGAGTTGCCGGAGCTGGGAGAGATCCGCGTGCACCGTCTGACGGCCCTCGAGAACCGTTGGGTGATCGTCCTCTTACCCGGAGTGTGGCGGTACGAGTCGATCGAGGCCTGGTATCCCGAGACGCTTTGGAACCCGAGCCCGACCCAGGTCATCCTGATGGGCGACCACGAAGGGCACGACGGCCGGACGACGTACGCCTCCATCGGAGGCTGCTACTACGCGGCGCGGCTTGCGGTCTCGGAGGCGCTCCTTCGGTTCGGACGTCAGGCCGGGGCCATCGTGTTCCGGGAGGTCCACCCCGGAGAGATCCTCCCGTTGGGGGTCTGGAACGTGCGGGAGCACGTCCGGGCGGCGCTCCAGGAACCGGCCCTTCGCTTGAGTTCCTTGCCCGAGCTGAACCAGGTGTTGCAGACGACGTTCTCCATCCCGCTCGACCGATGGCTCGCTCAGAGCGCGGTCCTCCACGAGACCCGCACCCAGCGGCGGCTGGACGACTGGCTCGGGACGGCGAACTAAGGAGTAAAGCGCGCGCCGCACCGACCGCAGAAGGTGTCCGCGGGGGCCCGGGGCTCACCGCAGGACGCACAGCTGAGCGCGATGCGGGGCTTGCCGCACCCGCGACAGAACCCGTCCGTCGCCATCATCGGGTAACCGCAGTCCGGACATCGCTCGGAACTGGCGAGCCGCTCCGCGATCCCGGTCGCATCCTCGGGCGCGCCGCTGGTGGGGGTCGGGGCGAATCCCTGGCCGGGAGCGAGGGTCTCCACCCGCCCGAGCGCACGCCGGCCCCGAAGGGCGAGTCGGAACGCCTCGGTGTACTCTCCTCCGTCGAACGCCGCCTGGGCCTGCTTCTGGAGCGAGGCGGCCTCCGACGTGGACCCCGACGGGGCCGCGGAGGCCAGGTCGGCCTCAAGGAGACCGATCTGGAAGTGCGACTCGGCCCGGTTCTTGGGAGGAGCGACCACCACGGGACCCGAGGGGATGGTGCTGGCCGACGACCCCGACCGCGAACCCTGCGCGGCAGTGCCGACGGAGGACGAGGAGTTCGCGGCGCCGCCGGGGATCGGCATCGAGATCGGGGCCGTGGACCGTCCGCGCGCGTTGACGAGGCTCTCGTGGGCGGACTGGGCGAGCTCGTACGCCCGGCGGAAATCGCGGAGGTCGAAGGATGCCTGGGACTGGGCGATCAAGTCCTGGGCCCGGGTGATGACGGTCCCCGTTCGGGCCAGCACCGCCGCCTCGCGACGGGCCATCTCGAGGCGGTTGAACGCCCGGTCCTGGATCAGCTCGGGCTTGGCGCTGAGCTCGCCCAAGATCTGGTTGCGGCGGGCGCGGAGACGGTTCGCGAGGTAGACGAAGATCCCGACGACGACGACCACCAGCACGACGGCGAGGACGATGACGAAGACCTGCGAGCCGGTGAGAGAAAACATCCGAACGACCCGGCGGCCCGTGCGGGGCGTCGCCGAGGAAGATACTGCGTGGGCCGACTATTTAGAGGCGGTCCCTGGCGCACGACGTCCCACCTCGAGAGGGACCGGCCCGGGTGGCCCGACCGGCGACGGGCCGCCTAGAAAACGGACAACTTCCCGGTCAACAGAAGCTTCGGGATGGTGTCGATCTGCTCGAACCACGAGTTCGCGACCGCCTCGGCCGTCGGCTTGACCTGGGCGAGCTTCACGCCGCTCGCGGGGAGGATCTGCAGGCTCGCGACCTGGGGTTCGTCGACCGGTTTGCCGATCTGCGAAAGGATCCGGACGTGGACCTCCTTGACGTTCCCGCCGGTCTCCTTCACGATGTCGCCCGCGATCAGGTTCCCGAGCAGGTTGTAGATCTTCCCCACGTGGTTGATGGGGTTCTTTCCGGCCGAGGCTTCCAGGCTCATCGGTCGGCAGGGCGTGATCAACCCATTGGCGCGGTTGCCGCGTCCCACGGAGCCGTCGTCGCCTGCTTCCATCGAGCAGCCGGTGACCGTGAGGTAGTACCGGCCGAGCTCGGGGTCGTCCGCCGTGTTCACGTCGATCTGGACCTCGCGGTGCGTCAGCTTGGCGGCCTGGTCCGCGAGCTTCTCCGTGATCTGGGCGCAGACGTTCTGGTAGGCGTCGCCGTCGGAGATCTCCCGGTCGACGAGCGCGGCGGCGACCGTGAGGTGGATCTGGTTCCCCGAGCGGTAGCCCATCACTTTGACGTCCTCCCCGAGCGCAGGGAGCTTCTTCTTCAGCTTCAGGGTCAGGAATCGCTCGCTCTCGAGCACGAGGCGCTCCAGGTCGGAGAGGGGCGCGAAACCGACGCCGAAGGAGGTGTCGTTGGAGAGGACCGTCTTCTGCTCGAAGACCCCACGGAGGTCGATCGAGCCCGACCCGATCTTGGAATCGAACTCGACATCGTGCTCCAAGTCGATGTGGGAACAGACGGATCCCACGTACTTCTTGGCCGCCTCGATCGCGGTGTCGTGGATGGGCAATTTCTCCTTGTTGACCTCGGTGGTCGCTCGGCCGACCAAGAGCATGTAGATCGGCTTCGTGACCTTCCCGCCGCCGAACTTCGGCTCGGAGGCCCCCCCGACGACCTGGGTCTCGTCCGTGTTGTGGTGGAGGATCCTCCCGAACTCGTCGAGGTAGAGGCGACAGAGCGCCCGGCTGACCGATTCCGAGACCCCGTCCGCGATCGAGTCGGGGTGCCCGAGGCCCTTCCGCTCGACCAGCTCGACGGCCTGGTCTTCGATATGGACGGTGCGCAGTGGCTCCACCTGAACGTTTCGGGCCATGGGGGTACTCGAGGTCGGCCGAGACGGGGTGGGGTTTAACCCTTGCGAGATGGCGGGGATGCACGCCACTTGCGTCCGGGGAAACCCGGGACGGTGGCCCTCCCGGGTCCTCTCGGACAGGCCTATAGCAGGCCCCGTACCTCCCCGAGGCGTGGAGATCGCGGGATGTCCCCTGCCTGAGGATCGGTTATACAACCTCGAGCACGACGTCTGGTGGTCCCCCGAGGGTGACACGGCCCGAGTCGGCGTGCTCGGCACCCTCGCGGCCTTTGCCGGGCCGTTCGTCTCGTTCTCCTTCCGCCCGGTCGAGGGCGTCGTGGCCCGGGGTCGGAGCATCGCGACCGTCGAGAGCATGCGGTACACCGGAGCGGTCCGGCTCCCGGTGGAAGCCGAGATCCTCGAGAGGAATCCCGCGGTGCGGGAACGCCCCCGGCTCCTGAACGATGCCCCTTACGGCGAGGGATGGGTCGCGCGGGTCCGACCGACCCAGGCGGACGAGGTGCCGCGGTACCTCGAAACCGCGGCCCAGGTGGCGACCCGTCTCGAAGAACGGATCCGCACCCAGCGGATCCGCTGCTGGCCCGCCACCCCGGACCTCGAGCTGTACGAGATCGGGATCGAATGTTCCGCCGTGCTCACCATGCTCAACGAGGAGCTCGCCCGGCGACCGCCGGGGGCCCACATCCTTCTCGTGACCGACGACCCGACCAGCCCGATCGAGATGGTCCGCTGGTCCGACCAGACCGGCTACCCGGTCCTGGCCCGGCGCGACGAGGGCACGCTCCACCAGTTCCTCGTCCGCAAGGACCCGGATCCGAGGCCCCGCGTGCGACGCGGGTCATCGCTCTGAGCTCGGCCGAGCCAGCACCCCCTTTGAGGGGGAGGAAAGGGTTCGAACGATCCCGGACTACGGCTTTTCGATCGGGGTCCGGACCAAGTTCCCCCACTCGGTCCACGAGCCGTCGTAATTGCGGACGTCGGGGTACCCGAGGAGGTACTTCAGGACGAACCAGGTGTGGCTCGAGCGCTCCCCGATGCGGCAGTACGTGATGACCGGCAGGCTCGAGACGACTCCCTTGCCCCCGTAGAGGGCCTCCAGCTCCTCGCGCGACTTGAACGTGCCATCCTCCTTGACAGCCTGGGCCCACGGGATGTTCTTCGCGCCGGGGATGTGGCCTCCGCGCTGCGCGTGCTCGGTCGGGTACTCGGGGGGCGCGGTGATCTCGCCCGAGAACTCCTTCGGCCCGCGGACGTCGACGAGGGCGGATTTCCCGCCCTTGACCTCGGGGAGAACCTTGCGGACGTCGTCGAGATAGGCGCGCAGCTTGAGATCGGGGTGGCCGGGGACGTACTTCGTGTGGGTCACATGGGGAGCGTCCTTGGTGAGCGGGCGGTCCTCCGCGATCCACTTCTTGCGCCCGCCGTTGAGGAGCTTCAAGTGCTTCGCCCCGTAGTACGTGAAGACCCAGTAAGCGAACGCCGCGAACCAGTTGTTGAAGTCGCCGTAGAGGACGACCGTGGTCGCGTCGTCGATGCCGGCCTTACCGAACAGCGAAGCGAAGGCCTCGCTGGAGAGGATGTCTCGGGCGACCGGGTCGTTGATGTCCTTCCGCCAGTCGAACAGGACCGAGCCCGGGACGTGGGCCAATTCGTAGTTCGCCGCCGGATCGTAATCCACTTCCACGACCCGGACCTGCGGGTCGTTCAGGTGGGCTGCCAGCCAATCGTTCTCGACCAGGACCTCAGGGTGCGCGTACGCCGCCATGTGGGGACTCCGGCCCCGGCGAGGCGCCGAGGGTTATACCGTTCACGTTCGCCACAATCAGCACCTATTCAGGTCGGTCCCGCGCCGATTTCCTGCGAAATCTGGCGTTTTGTGCGCGGGATTTGCCAGATCACCCGCGCCGACCGCGCTTCGGTAGGGCCGCGTCGGAGATCTCGATCGTTTCCGGGTCGAAGCCGAGCTTCGCGAGCTCGTCCCGGATGCGGGTGCGGTGGTCGCCCTGAAGATAGACCTCTCCGTCGACGACGGACCCGCCGGTCGCGAGGCGGTTCTTGAGCGTCCGGGTGGTCTCCTCGAGGTCGACCCCCGGCGGGAAGCCGGAGATGACCGTCGCGGGCTTGTTGTAACGTCGGGGCTCGGCCCGGACGCGGATCCGGGCGGTCTCTCGGTCGAGGGCGGAAAGGATCTCATCGAATTCGTCGTTCGGCATCGTTAGCTGCTCCTCATGGAACGCCGTACCCCGGCGCCGTATCGAGAAGGAGGAGGGTGGACGGCCGCTCGGCCCGACGCGGACCAACGAGCGGCTTCTTGCGGGGGAGCACCGGCGGCTCCATACCCGGCACACCGTATGAACGTTCCGGGGACCCTCGCCTCACTGTTCACCCCAACGGTAGAGACGGAGGCAGAGGGCGACTCCGACGACGGCACAGACCGCGAGCAGCCCGGCGTACAGCGCCAGTTGGGCCGGGGTCGCCGGAGTGAGGCCGAGCGCCCCTTGGGCGAGCAAGGCGGCGTACGTGGTCGGGAGGAACCGGGCGACATCCTGCCAGAGCGGCGGGAGAGACGAAAGGGGGTAGTACAGCGGCGAGAGCATCCCGAGCATGGTGAACGTGAGGTTCCCGACCGGCCAGATCTCCCGCTGGCTCCGCACCCGGCTCGAGATGGCCATGCCGACCGCGGAGAACAGGATCCACAGCGTGAACAGGCTCGCGAGCAGCGCGAGCGCCGCGAACGGCGTGAGGGGATGGCCCCGTTCCCCACCGACCCACGCGAGGAGGACCGTGAGAATGGCGAGCGCCGGTAGCATCGCGATCAGGTTCGAGAACGCGATGCCGAACAGGTAGCGGATCCGGCTGAGCGGGCTCGCGACGAAGAGGTCCTGGAGCGAGCACTCGATCCGCCAGGTGGCGCTGTCGCCGAGCACCCAGCTGCCGATGTTCTGCATCGTGAACAGCATCGCGCCGACGATCTCGAGCGGGAGCAGGGAGGGGGGCGAGATCAGCGACAGGAAGTACAGAAAGATGAACGGGAGCAGGACCGGGGTGATCGTCACGGCCGGGTTGCGGCTGATCCATCGCCACCCGACGAGCGCGAACGCCGGCAGGGCACGCCCCTCGGTCGGGACGTTCGGGAACTGCGCTTCTACGCTCGCCATCTAGTTCCCCCGGACCGTGCGGCGAGCCCAGAAGACGGCGACCGTGAACACGAGCGCGGTCTCCACGACGAGGCCGAGGGAGGCGAGCCAGAGGTCGCTCGAGGTGAGCGAGGCCGCCCCGGTCCTAGATTGGATGAGCGCCGCCGCGGCGCTCGGGGGCATGAGGAGGGCGACCGGGCGCAGCGCGGCCGGGAAGAACCCGAACGGGTAGAAGACCGGTGGCAGAACGCCGAAGACGTTGAAGAACAGGCTCGCGTACGCCCAGATCGCCCGGTTGTCCCGGAAGAACGTCGAGAAGATGTAGCCGGTCGACGCGGAGAACAGCCAGACGACAGCCGCGAGAGCGATCAGGGCGAGGCTGGTGACGAGGGTGAGGTGACCGACCACGATCGCGAGCCCGCCCAGGAGGGCGACCGGCGGCAGGTAGACCAGCAGGATCCCGGTCGACATTCCGAGGAAGTACCCCTCCGGGCTGAGCGGGCCGGCCAGGTACAGGTCGGTCGCCTTGTGATCGATCCGGAGGTACGCGGCCTCGTTGAGGACGCGCTGGCCCATCGTGAACGTCGAGAAGAGGGTCGCGCCGATGAGCGCCACGCCGAGCAGGCCCGGGTTCAGGATGTAGACGAAGACGAGGATCACGGACTGGGTGACCATCGAGGTCGCCATCGCGAGCCCTTCGTGGGCCTGCACGAGGGCCTCCGTCCAGAGGAAAGCGGTGGTGCCCCGAAAGGCGCGGCTCGACCCTTCGGTGGTCTCAATCCTCATTGATCGACCGTCCCACCACACGGAGGAACGCCTCCTCGAGCGATACCGGCCCGACGGTCGCGGACAGGTGGGCCTTGACCGTGAGGTCCATGACCTCCCCGAGCCGCTCGGGCGAGACGATGACCGTGAGGACGTTCCCGTCCGAGACGAGCTCCCCGAACGAACGGAACGCATCTGCGTGAGGGGCCCCGCTCGGCATCGAGACCTTGAGGGTCCCTCCGACCGACCGCTTGAGATCGTCGGCGGTCCCGCTCACGATGACCCGCCCTCGCTCGACGATGTAGAGCCGGTCGCTGAGCGCCTCCGCCTCGTCCAGGTAGTGCGTCGTGAGGAGGATGGTCGACCCCTTCCGGGTCAGGTCCCGGAGCGAGGCCCAGACCTCCCGCCGGGCGAACGGGTCCATCCCGATGGTCGGCTCGTCCAGGAACAGGAGGGGCGCTTGGGTCGCGATCACGGTCGCGACCATCGTCCGCTGCCGTTGTCCGCCGGAGAGGGTGATCGACAGGCGGCCCGCGATCTCGGTGAGACCCATCCGCTGGAGCGCCTCGGCCGTACGGTCCTTCGCCGTTTCGCGGGAAAGACCTCGGGCCCGCAAGTACGTGTAGACCTGCTCGCGCGGGGAGAGATGGAAGAACGGCTTCCCCTCCTGCGGCACGACCGCGATGTACGGTCGGGCCTTCTCCGGATGCTCGTCGACGTCGTAGCCGAAGACCCGGATCGACCCCGAGGTCGGCCGGAGGAGCGTCGAGGCGATCCGCAGGAACGTGGTCTTGCCCGCGCCGTTGCGCCCGAGCAGCGCGACCCGCTCGCCGGGATGGACCTTGAGGGAGACCCCCGCGAGCGCTTCCACGGGCGCGCCGCCCTTCACCGGGTAGGTTTTCCGGAGGTCCTCGCTCCAGAGCGGCTCAGCGCTCATCGCGCCCCGCTACAGGGGACGGACCGCGAAGGGAGACGACGGCCGGTGGCGAACCCGGGAGAACGCTCAGTGACCGCAGCCGCACCCGCCGCCGTTCTCCGAATTGCTGCCGCAGGACGTGCATCCGCCCGCCTTGCCGGCGGCATCCGGCTCGGGAAGAGTGGGGTTGGTGATCTTGAATCCGGACTCCTGGAGCCCTTCGACGTAGTCGATGACCGCCCCGTCCACGAACTTGGTGCTGGTTGGGTCGACGAGCAGTCGGTAGCCATCGCCCGTGATGACCTCGTCGTCGGCCCGGGGTTTCGCGAACGCGAGTCCGAACTGGACCCCGCTCGCGCCACCGCCGCAGCAGCTGCCGCCCGACGGTTGGGCGTAGACGCGCACGCCGACTTCGGGGCCCTGGCCCCGGATCAGGGTTCGCACTTGCTGGGACGCGGCGGGTCGAATCTCTACATGGATCATGGTCGTGGCCTCGATGTGACCAGCGAGCCGCGGGGCTTAAGCTCTGCGAAGCGAGCGCAGCTACAATCTCGGCCTGCGGTATCGGTTTTTCGGAACAGAGCTTCGGTAGCGGAGCGGGATACAAACCGTGCTGAAGTGACTCACGGTAGGTCGGTTGAGTCTCGTCTTGGGGCGACAACTTCCTCACTGGAGAGGACCGCTGTTCTTGCTGTCCTCGGGAGGCGGGACCTCTTCGGGGAGGGTTGAGATCTCGGGCATCTCCCGGTTCCCGGTGAACGTCTCTGGTAGCTCGGTGGAGCGGAGCCCGGGTGCCCGCGCCAAGTCCACGGGGGGCAGGTCGGGGTTGCGCTTTCGCCACGGAATCCGCGCCGCCCCCGCCACCAGTCGGCGCGGGAGGCCCAAGGAAGTGCCGATCCGTCGGACATCCTCCTGGGTCAGTTCGCCGATTCCGGCGAGGACGAAGAAGTAGACCGTGAACCCGATCAGCACGGCGGCGAACAGCTGGTAGGAGGAGCTCACTGGGAAGAGATGGTAGTGGTTGAGGAGATAGAGGGCCGAAAACGCACCGGCCGCGCTCGCCGTGATGCCCCCGATAGAGATCGGTCGAATGTGCACCCGGATGAGGGTTTCCATGAAGTAGCTGTTCATCGCCAGGGCGGCGAAGGACGAGGCGAGAATCGCCACGGAGCCGGCCACGATCCCGGGGTGGATCTGGAGCGGCCCCCAGGGAGGCATCAGGAGCGCGAGCCCGGCGAGGAGGACCATGATCTGGGTGCTCGTGATGTAAAGCTCGAGACGCTGCCGACCGATCGCGTTGATACTGGACTGGATGATCTGGCTCAGGGCGAGCGGTACGGCACCCACGGCGAGAAGGGCGAGGGCGAGCGAGCCCTGGTTCGCGACGTTTGTCGTCGCGAATACGTTGAGGAAATTGTAGCGGTAGACCACCAGCGCTACAACCCCCGGGACGAGCAGCATCGCCGAATACCGGAGCGCCTGCCACGTTCCGGTCCGTATCGCTTCGTACCGCTCCTGCCGATGCAAACCCGCGAAATAGGGGAAGAGCGGAGTCGTCACCGCCCCCGGCAGCGAGAGGACGAGCACGCGCCACCCGTTGGCGATGAGGAACACGGAGAAGGCGGCGGCGCTCACGCCGATCTTGATCAGGAGCGGGACCGTGTTCGTGACGAGGTAGTTCAGCATCAGGCTCGCCATGAGCGGCCAGGCGAAGCGAAACATGCGGGTCGCTTCGGACGAACGCCAACCGGAGAGGTGCTTCCATACCGCGGGCAGGCTGTATACCGCGGAACTCGCGGCCCCGACCATGTAGGCGAACGTGATCCCGAGGATCGTCGGGTTGTAGTACGCGACGTAGAACAGGACCGGCAGACGAACGGTCGCCTCGACTAAGGAGGGATACTGCGCCTTGAGCGAGTTGCCCTGGCCGATGAACATCTGGTTGTAGACTGTGGAGAACGACCAGAAGATGGGCAAGGAGATGAACAGACCGAACGCCTCCAAGTCAACGCCCGGGCTCGCGATCTGGCCACCGGCGATCGAGGTCGGCGCGATGACGAAGAGGACCAGTCCTACGACCCCGACCATCGCGGTCCGGGCGAACAAGTACGTGGTCGTGTTGTCGGTCGCGGATTTCCCCCGTGCCAAGAAGTAAGTGTACGCGGTCCCGAGGCGGAGGTCGCCGATGCCGTTGATGGAAGAGGCGATCAGCAGGAAGAACTGCGCCGTGCCGAGGAGGGCCAGGCCGGAGTTGTTGACCCCGAAATGCTTCTGAAGGAGCACGTTGCCGGCGTACCCGATCAGTTGGACGAGGAGACTGACGGCGAAGACCGCGCCAGAACTCAGGGCGAGCGAAAACGCCTGCTTCGGGACCGCGACGGGGGGTGCGGTCGCCCCCGTTGCCGGTCCGGAAGCCGCCACGCGGAGACCCTCCTCCGAATGACGGGGCCCCCCTCTTATCCCCGCTGGTCCACCCGGCGCAGGGCGTCCTCCGCGCTCCGGGTCCCCGGAGGAGGCGACTAGGGGCAGCGACGGCGGACTCAGGCGACGCTCAGCCCAGTGGCGGGAGAGGGGATGGGAGCAGGGGGATTTGAACCCCCATATGCGGGTCTCTCCGCGCGCTCCAGTCAATCGTCATGGGGGCGGGAACCGCCCCTCCGCAGACCCATATCACAGGGGGCTCGAAAGCCACCCTGACTGGAGCCCGCTGGTCTACCAAGTTAGCCTATGCTCCCTCCAGAGTTTCGGAGTGGACCGACAAGATATCCTTTGCTGACGGGCACGGCAGCCGTCCTCCCGGGGGGACGGGTTTCGTAACCTTTATGTTCAATTACGTTTGCCGCGAGTACAATGTCATTGAATCGTTCGCCCGATGGACCACGGTCCGTCACGGGCACGCTCGTCGTGGTCGCGATCCTGTTGACCGCGGGCGTCGCGGTGATCGCCACTGCCGCCTACTACGGGGCCCGCGGAACGACCACGGCCGGGACGGTCACCGTCGTGGATGATCTCGGCCGAACGGTGACGGCGCCGGCCGACGCGAGCCGGGTGGTCGTCCTCGCGCCGAGCGTAATGGACATCGTCTATCGACTCGGACTCAGGGACCGAGTGGTGGGCGTGGGGTGCACTCCACAACTTTACGGTGGGATGCTGGACGAGTATTCTCCCAACCAGACCGCGCTCTGGAACCTGACCAGCTCGATGTGCGTGACGGATTTCCCGAACCTGAATACAGAGGAGGTCGCCACTCTCGCTCCCCAATTGGTCCTCGCGTCCACCCTGACCTCGGCCGGCGACGTGGCGAAGCTCGTCACCACCTACAACCTGCCCGTGGTCCTCTTGGCCCCGTCGACCCTCGACGGGATCGTCGGCGATGTCAACCTCGTCGCGGAACTGTTCCCCAGCGTCCGCACGGTCGCGACGGCGCTCGACGCGAGCTTGGAGGGGATCCTGGCCAATGCAACGGCGTTCGACACCCTCCTCGCGGACAATGGGACCGCGATCCCCTCGGTATTGCTGACCTACTATTTCGACGCGGGGGGGTACTACACGTACGGGCCGGGTACGTTCGGACAATCGCTCATCGATCTCGCCGACGGCTCGAGCATTTCGGCGGGGGTTCCACTCGAGTACGCCGAGATCAACGCCACCGTGGTGCTGGCCGACCAGCCGACCGTATTGATCTACGGGACCAGCTGGAACGACCCCTACCTCGTATTGAACGAGACCCCGAGCGCTTGGCCGAGCGCCCCCTACTGGGGTCAGCTGGACAGCTCCAAGATCCCGATCGACGTGACCCTGCTCACGGAGGCGGCCCCATCGATGCTGCTCGAACTTCCCTGGTTCCTCCACTGGCTCCACCCGACGCTCGCCCCGGTGCCGACGGGCTGAGCCCGTCGGCCGGTGCGCACGGTGACGACCTCCTTGAACCCCGACGGGGGGCCCGTGGCCCCTGCTCTTCGACGGAGTCGTCGTTGGGTCGTACTGGCCATACTGTTGGTCGGTCTCGCACTGCTCGTCGTCTTTTCGACCACCGTCGGAGCGTTGACGGGCTCTCGGGTCATTCCGTGGACGACCGTCCTTTGGATCGTGGGGTACCACCTGACGGGGGGTCTGCTACCGTCCGCACCGTGCCCGCCCTCCCTGAGCGGGATGACCTGCACCATCCAGACCGAGATCGTCTGGGGGGCGCGGTTCCCTCCTCTCCTGCTGGCGGTGCTGGTCGGGGCGGCGCTGGGGATCTCGGGAGGTGCCCTGCAGGGAGTGTTCCGAAATCCACTGGTCGACCCGTACCTCCTCGGACTCTCGACGGGCGCCGCAGTGGGCGCCGCGATCCTGTTCACGTTCAACCTCGCCCCAGCCCAGCAGGCCACGGTGCTGCCCCTCCTCGCGTTCGGAGGAGGGTTGATCCCGGGGACGGTCGTCTACCTGGCCGCCGGCGGTCGGGCCCGGTCGGTCGAGACCCTGCTTCTGACCGGCGTGGCCCTCAACTTCCTGTTCTCCGCGGTGCTCGACGCCCTCCTCCTCTACAATCCGACGAGCGGGGTGCAGGTCAATTTCTGGCTGCTCGGAGGGTTGAGCGACGCGACGTGGGACCGGGACGCGATCGTGTTCGGGGTTCTTCTCGTGGCGGGGACCTTGATCGCCCTCCACGGACGCTCCCTGAACGTGCTGCAGCTCGGACGGGACGTCGCCGAGAGCGTCGGCGTGGATGCCCGTCGCACGACGCGCCGGGTCATCCTTCTCTCCACGGTGCTCACGGCGGTCGCCGTGGCGTTCACCGGCGTGATCGGGTTCGTTGGTCTGGTCTCCCCCCATGTGGTCCGGCGGATGGTGGGGTCCGACTATCGGATCGTCCTCCCCATCTCCGGACTCTTCGGAGCCGGGTTCCTCGTCCTCGCCTGGGATCTCGCCCAGTCCGTCGTCCCGTCGGTCGTGATCCCCGTCGGGATCCCGACCGCCTTCGCCGGGGCGCCGTTCTTCCTCTACCTGCTCTACCGACGGCAGGGGCTGACGGGCAGCGGGACGTCCGGCACATGACCGAGGCCCCACTCCTCCCACTGACCGTCGACGCTGTCTCCGTTCGCTACCGGGACCAGGTCGCGGTCCGCTCCGTCAGTCTCGCCGTCCCCCCAGGAGAAGTGCTGGCCCTCGCCGGACCGAACGGGTCGGGCAAGTCGAGCCTGTTGAGAGCCATCGCGGGCCTCGAACCCCTTTCCCAGGGGTCGGTCCACCTACTGGGCCGGCCGCTCGCCTCGCTCTCGCTGCGGGAGCGGGCGCGCGTGGTCGCCTGGATGCCACAAGAGGAGGCGCCCGGCGACAACGTTCCCCTGCTCGACTACGTACGGTACGGACGCTTCGCCCACATTCCCCCGCTCGCCCCCGAACGCGCAGCCGACGTGGGGGCGGTGGCCGCTGCTCTGGCCGACGCGGACGTGACCGACTTTGCGAGCCGAGGCATGCTGACCTTGAGCGGCGGCGAGCGCCAGCGGGCCCGCCTCGCCCGTACCCTCGCCCAGGAGACCCCGGTCCTCCTCCTGGACGAGGCGACCGCCCATCTGGACGTCGGCCACCAGCTCGACCTCCTGGTCCGCATCCGACGGATCGCCCGTCGGGACGGACGGGCCGTCGTCATCGCCCTCCACGACCTGAATCTGGCCGCCCGGTTCGCGGACCGGGTCGCCGTGCTCTCCCACGGCCAGCTCGTGGCCGAAGGCGATCCGGCGGCGATCCTCTCGCCGGAACTCCTCGCCCGGGTCTGGGGCGTCGTGGCCGAAGTACGTCGCGACGCCGCCACCGGACTCCCGTACCTCATTCCCCAGCTGCCGCTGGGCCTACAGCCGGCGTCGGTCCGATCACCCCGACGGCTCCGGGTCCACGTGGTGGCGGGGGGCGGGACCGGAGTTCCCTACCTTCGGAGGTTGGTGGAAGAGGGCTACGAGGTTTCGGCCGGCGCCCTACCGCTGTTCGATTCGGATTCGGAAGCGGCCCAAGAACTGGGCGTCCCGGTGGCCGTGGAGATCCCGTTCGCCCCCCTCGGGACCGAGGCACGGGCTCGGAACCGCGTCCTGCTGGCGGCGGCGGAGGCGATCGTGGTCGCGCCGTTCCCCGTCGGTCCCTCCAACCTGGCCAACCTCGAGGACCTGCACGAGTTCAGCTCCCGGATCCCGATCTTCCTGATCGAGGCACCGTCCGGCGCCTCGCTCGAATTCGCCGGCGGGCGCGCGACCGAGGCCCGGGAGCAGCTCCTCCGCGACGGGGCCGTTCGCGTCGCCGACCTTCCGAACTTACTCGCGACGCTCGCGGCGCGCCGGGGGACGTCGAAGGGACCGGTGCCCGACGGCCCGTCGCAACGGTAGGAACTCCAGGCTCGGCGTCTCGGGTCGGTCGAACTGCTCGAAGAGCCGCGGCAGGTCCCGGTCCGTCACGACGACCGTCCCGTCGACCCCGAGCTCGGTCGCTTCCGCGAGGGCCGCCGCGACGCCGAACCGTACGAAGGGACGCGTGGGGGCGGCCCGCGCGAGCACGTGATAGGCTCCGAGACCGAAGGCGGCGAGAAGCCCGGCGCGGGAGGTGTCCAGTGTGGCGCGAACTTCCGCCGGCAACTCACGGTCGGCGATCCGGTCGCTGGGGAGCGCGATCACCTGGAGACGTCCGTGCGGGAGCGGTACGATCCCCTCGAGCTCGCCGACCTCGACCAGCTCCCCCGCCCCCGCCGCCCGGCTCGCCCGCCCCCGGGAACCCTCGGTCGCTCCGGGGGTCGCGGTGAGGACGCCGTCCCGGATATCGAGAGCGACGCGTTGTCCGGCCGCGATGGCGGCGGCGGCGACGGCCGACGTGGTCCGCACGATGTGAAGGCGGTCGAGGCGCTCGGCGAGGTCGTCCCGGACCCCCCCGAGGGCCGAGTGCAGCCAGTCGACCCCCCGGACGGTGGGACGATAGCGTCCGTCGCGGAGCTCGACGAGCCCGCGTCGGGCGAGGCTCCGGAACGTGTGGGAGGCCGCTTGGACCGAGAGCCCGAGTCGCTCGGCGATGGTCCTGAGTTGGCCGACCTCCTGGGTCTCGCAGTCGTAGAGGAAGAGCAGGTCGCTGACCGCTCCGGAGCGCCGGAGGGTGGAGAGACCTCCCCGGCGGAGCGACTTGGAGGGACGACGGGGGGGCACGGACCCACGACACCGGCGCGGGTACAATACCCCGCGGACCCGAGGGTCCTCTTACGCCTTGGCCGCCGCGGCGGGCCGGCGGTCGGGCGAGGCCGCCGAGTCCCGCTTGATCTCGCGGATGCGGTCGCGGATCCGGGCCGCCTCCTCGAAGTCGAGCCGCTCGGCGGAGAGGTGCATCTCCTCCTCGAGGTTCGCGAGAAGCAGCGGGAGCTTCTCCTTCCACTTCTTGCCGAGTCCCGAGGTCGAGAGCTCGGTGGACCCTTCGGGCGTGCCGAGCAGCGCCCGCACCTCCTTCTGGACCGATTCGGGGACGATGCCGTGGACCCGATTGTAGTCGACCTGGGCGGTGCGCCGTCGCGTCATCTCGTCGATCGCGCGCCGCATCGAGCCCGTGGTCCGGTCCGCGTAGAGGACGACCTTGCCGCGTTCGTTCCGGCTCGCCCGTCCCGCGGTCTGGACGATCGAGGTCTCGCTGCGCAGGTAGCCCTCCTTGTCGGCGTCCAAGATCGCCACGAAGCTGACCTCGGGCAGGTCCAACCCCTCCCGGAGGAGGTTGATCCCGACCAGTACATCGAACTGGCCGAGCCGAAGGTCGCGCAGCACTTCGACTCGCTTCAGAGTCTCGACGTCCGAGTGCAGGTAGCGGACCTTGAGACCGAGCTTCGTCAGGTAGTTCGCGAGCTCCTCGCTCGTCCGCTTCGTGAGCGTCGTGACGAGGGCGCGGTCGCCCTCGGCGATGCACCGACGAAGCTCGCCGACCAGGTCCTCGATATGCCCTGCGAGCGGGCGTACCTCGATCGGAGGGTCGACCAGGCCGGTGGGCCGGATGATCTGCTCGACGACCCCCTTCGACACCTTGTGCTCGAACGGGCCGGGTGTCGCCGAGACGAAGACCGCCTGCGGGACGCGAGTGAGGAACTCCGGGAACGTCAGGGGCCGGTTGTCCCGGCAGGAGGGAAGGCGCCAGCCGAACTCGACGAGATTGTCCTTGCGGCTCCGGTCGCCCTTGTACATCCCCTGGAGCTGCGGGATCGTGGCGTGGGACTCGTCGAGGAAGACGAGCAGGTCCTTCGGGAAGAAGTCGAGGAGGGTGTAGGGGGGCTCTCCCGGCTTTCGTCCGGCGAAGTAGCGCGAGTAGTTCTCCACGCCCGAGCAGTAGCCGGTCTCCCGAAGCATCTCGAGGTCGTAGTTGACCCGCCCCTTGAGCCGCTGCGCCTCGACGATCTTCTCCGCGTCCGCGAGCTCCTTGACACGGACGTCCCGTTCCTTCTCGATCTCGTGGAGGATGCCGCCCATCCGCTCGTCCACCGTAAGAAAATGGGTCGCAGGGAACACCGAGAGCTGATCCAGGTCCCGCCGTTCCTCCCGCGTGATCGGATCCAGCTCGGCGATCGCGGAGACGACCCGGCCATCGAGGACGATCCGGTGTACCGTCTCGCCCGCGCCCATCACATCCAGCGTGCCCCCGCGAACACGGAACCGGCCCCGCTTGAGCTCCATGTCGTTGCGCTGGTACTTCATCCGGATGAGCTGGTCGATCAGCTCCTGACGACCGATGTCCTGCCCCACGCGCAGACCGACCACGTTGGCGCGGTAGTCCTCGGGAGAACCCAAGCCGTAGATGCAACTCACGGAGGCGACGACCAGGACGTCCCGCCGGGTGAGCAACGCCTGAGTCGCGCGGTGCCGAAGGCGGTCGATCTCCTCGTTGATCGACATGTCCTTCTCGATGTAGAGATCGATCTGGGGGACGTACGCCTCGGGCTGGTAGTAGTCGTAGTAGCTGACGAAGTACTCGACCGCGTTCCGGGGGAAGAGCGCCCGGAACTCGCTGACGAGTTGCGCGGCGAGCGTCTTGTTGGGGCTCACGACCAGGGTCGGGCGCTGCAGCCGCTGGACGGTGTGCGCCATCGTGAACGTCTTGCCGCTACCGGTGACGCCCAAGAGGGTGACGTACTTCTCGCGCCGTTTGAGCCGGGCGACGACCTCGTCGATCGCCCTCGGCTGGTCCCCCTGGGGCACCATGTCGGTCTCGAGCTCGAAGTGCCCGGGCAGCTCCGGTTCAGCCTTCGCCGTCGTCGCTTTCGGGCTCACGAGGGTCCCTCCGGTTCCCCGCGAGAGGCCCCGTAGCCCCGCGGGTCGATCGTGACGGGGGCGAACCCAAGAGCTCCGATATCGGCGGTGACCCGGGCGGCGGTCGCCGGGACCGAGAGGAGAGCGACTTCGTCCGGGTCGACCTCAATGCGGGCAGCGCCGTCCTCGACGCGAACGCGGACCCGTCGGAAACCCCGAGCGAGCAAGAGCGCCTCGGCCGCCTCGATGCGGGCGAGAAGATCCCCGTCGATCGCATGGCCGTGGGCGACGCGGGAGGCGAGGCAGGCGTCGGACGGTTGATCGGCATTCGGCAGGCCTCGGACCCGGGCGACCCGTCGCACGTCGGACTTGGTCCAGCCGCCCCAGGCCAGCGGATGGTCGAACCCCGCCTCATCCATGGCGCGCAGGCCGGGCCGGTCGTCGTGCAGGTCATCCGCCTGGACGCCGTCCAGGAACTGAAGGATCCCCCGGCCGTCCCCGAATTCCCGCAGGCGGCGGGTCTCCACGGAGCGACAGAAGTAGCAGCGGTCGCTGGGGTTCGCCCGGTATTCCGCGTTCTCGAGCGGATCCGCCCGGACGAGGTGATGCTCGATCCCGATCGCCCGAGCGACCTCGGTCGCGCGTTCGACCTCCGCGCGGGAGACGGCCGGGCCCGTCAGGGTCACCGCGACGGCCCGCGAGCCCAGCGCCTCGAACGCCAGCGACGCCACCAGGGCGGAATCGACGCCGCCCGACAAGGCCACCAGCGCCGGACCGCGTTCCCGGATCCGTTCGACGAGCGTGCGCTCGCGGACAGGAAGTGCCGACGACGAGACCGACGCGACCACGGGGCGACCGTCACCCGGCCGATAGGGAAAACGGTATCTCTCGCGACGGCGCCTTAGGCCCGGGGAAGGCTCGGACGATGCAAGCCGTGCGCGAGGGAACGAAATGGGTGCTACGCCTCGATGAGGGCCAGGACCTCTTCGAGACGCTGACCGCGTTCGCCGAGAAGGAGCACGTGCGGGCGGGGGCCGTGCTGTTCGGGATCGGCATGTTCCGGCGCGCGACCTTCGGCTACTGGGACGGCACGCAGTATCGGCCCCACGAGCTCACCGTCCCGCACGAGGTCGTCGCCCTCCACGGGACCATCGCCTGGGCCGACGGCTACCCCTCAATCCACCTGCACGGCGCCGTGGCCGGACCCGACCACCACGTGGTGGGGGGTCATCTCCTGCGGGCGACGATCGGGGTCCTCCAGGAGGTCGTCCTCGAGACCTTCCCGTCGCACTCCTTCGACCGCCCCCTCGAGGAGAGCATCGGCCTCCGAATGCTGGACCTCACGCCCGGACCGAACCGGTAGCCCGCCCCGACACGCCTTTCCGTCCGCTCTGGGTCCCGCCCGCTCCGTCCATGGCGTCCGACCTAGGCTCCCTCCTTCCCGGCATCGACCCGCGACTCGCCGAAGCAGTCGCCCGTCGGGGAATCCGGGAACCGACCGAGATCCAGCGGCTCGCGCTCCCGCTACTGAACGGGAATTCGGACGCGCTCCTGTTGTCCCCGACCGGAACCGGGAAGACGGAGGCCGCACTCCTGCCGCTCCTCTCGCGGCGGCTGTCCGAGCCCACTTCGCCGATCTCCATCCTCTACGTGACCCCGCTCCGGGCCCTCAACCGGGACCTCGAGCACCGGCTGGTCGCGCTCGTCGAGGAGGTCGGGTTGACGGCCGCCGTACGCCACGGGGACACCTCCCAGTCGGCTCGGCTCGCCCAGTCGCATCGGCCCCCCGACCTCCTTCTCACGACACCGGAAACGCTCCAGATCCTCCTGGTGGGCCGTCGGTTGCGCGAGTCCCTCCGCAACGTCCGCACCGTGATCGTGGACGAGATCCACGAGCTCGTCGGCTCCGACCGCGGCGCTCAGCTGGGACTCACTCTCGAGCGTCTCGACGCCCACACCGGCCGGCGCGTTCGCCGAATCGGTCTCTCGGCGACGGTCGGCAATCCCACCGATGTGGCCCGGTTCCTCGCGCCCGCGCCGCGCACGGTCGAGGTGCGGACCGCGGAGTCCCGGCGCGAGCTCGAGCTGTTCGCCCGTCGTCCGGACGACGAGTACCCTCCTCTGGATCCGGAACTGGTCAGCGATCTCAAGGCCGACCCGACCCTTCTCGCAGGGCTGCGCCAGGTCGAGGCCGAGATCCGAGGCCATTCGACCACCCTCATCTTCGTCAACACCCGTCCGACCGCCGAGGGGCTGGCCGCACGGTTGGGACTCTTGGCGCCCGACCTCTCGGTCGCGGTGCACCACGGATCCCTCTCCCGCGAGATGCGCGAGGAGGCCGAGCGGTCGTTCCGGGAGGGTCGGCTTCGGGGCCTCGTCGCCACCTCGTCCCTCGAGCTGGGGATCGACATCGGCGGGATCGACCACGTCGTGCAGTTCGGCTCCCCGCACCAGGTCGGTCGCCTGGTCCAGCGGGTCGGGCGCTCCGGCCACCGCTCGGATCGGATCATCCACGGTACCGTCCTCGCGCTCGACAACGACGACCTCGAGGAAGCCGCCGTGCTCGCCCGCCGGGCGGACGAGGGGTTGATCGAGCCCGCGTCGTGGCGCACGCGGAACCGACTCGCCGCCGCGCAGCAGATCGTCGCCACCCTTCGCGCGGAGGGACCCACTGACCCGTCTCGCCTGGTGGCGGTGCTCGGCCACGCCGAAGCCGTTCGCGACCTCTCCCGACCCGACTGGGACGCGCTCCTGGACTATCTCGTCGCGCTCCGCCTCGCCAAACGACAGGACGACGGCAAGATCGCCCCGGGGCGCGGCACCCTCGCCCGGTTCTACGCTTCGCTCTCCCTGATCCCGGACGAGCGCACGTACCGACTCCGCGACATCGCCACCCGGCGCCTCATCGGCACCCTCGATGAGCGGTTCGTCCTGACCCAAATCCTGGCGCAGCCCGAGGAGATCTTCCTCCTCCACGGCCGAACCTGGAAGGTCGTCGAGTACCGGGAGGGGGAGCTCCTGGTCGAGACCGTCAAGGAGATCGGGGCGGAACCCCGGTGGGCGGGAGAAGACCTTCCGGTTCCCTTCGACGTGGCGCAGGAGATCGGTCGTCTCCGGCGCGAGGGGGGGTTCGAACGGTACCCCTTGAGCCCGGAGGATGCGGCCCGTCTCACGCGTCGACGGGACGCCGCGATCGCTGCCAACGCCCTGCCGACAGATCAACGGGTCACCGCCACCGCCCGCGGCCGCGTCGTGGTCTACGGCGCCTGCTTCGGCACCCGGACGAACGAGACGCTCGCGCTCGCCGTCGCCGGCCTCCTGACATCGCGACTCGGTGCCCGTACGGAGGTGATCGCCGTGGAACCGACCTGGTTCGTCCTCGAACTCCCGATCGCGGTCGACGGGCCTACGCTCGTGGACGCGTTCTCGATCGACCCCGACTCCCTGCTCCCACTCGTCGAACGCCTCATTCCGAGCGGCCTCGACTACCGCTGGGTCTTCCTGGCGGTCGCGCGCAAGCTCGGCGTGATCCCGTCGACGGCCGACCCGCGGGACCTCCGTACGCTGGAGCCGCTCCTCGAGCAGAGCCGGACCAACCCGCTCGGGGAGGAAACGCTCGACAAGACGCTCCACGACCGGTTCGATGTCGAGCATGCGCGCGAGATCCTCCTACGGGTCCGCTCCGGCACGGTCGAGGTCGTCGCGACCGCCCCCTCCGCGCTCACGGACGGTCCGTTAGAGCGGCTCCGCTGGCGCGCGATCTCCGACACGCCTCCCCCTACCCTCCTGAAGGCCGTCCGGGAACGACTCGCCAAGGAGGCGCTCGCGCTCGTCTGCCTCCGGTGTGGATTCCAGCGGGAGACCACGCCGGCCCGCTACCAGAAGGAGGGAGGCAGCCGGTGCCTCCTGTGCGGGGGTTCGCTCTCCGCCGTGCTCTCTCCCCGCCGGGAGAAGGATGTGGAGCGGCTCGTACAGTATGCCAAGCGGAAGTGGAAGCCCCGGGGAAAGTCGACCAAACGGTCGGCGCGGAAGGACCGCGAGCCCTCTCCCGAGGTGGAGGCGCTCGTCCGGACCGGGTACACCTCGGCCGAGCTGGTCGCCCACTACGGGGACCGGGCCCTCTACGCGCTCGCGGCCCGGGGGATCGGTCCCGAGACCGCGCGACGTCTCCTCGCGCGACTTTACCGGGACGACGACGCGTTCTTCACCGAGATCCTGCGGGCCGAGCGGAGCTACGCCAAGACGCGCGCCTTCTGGGACTAGCCGTTCGCGAGCGAGCGCGCGACCGTCTCCACGACCGAGCGGGGAGCATCCGTGCGGAACCCTCCGGGCCGGGCGTGGGTCGGTGCGGTCCGGTACCCGAGGGCGGACAACCCCGCGACGTACGAAGCGAGCGATCCGGGGGACGGCAAACCGAGGGCACCGGCGAGCTCGTTCGCCTCGTAGTAGAACGGCCGGTCGACCTCGATCTCCCCCCGGAGCTTGGAGAGGAAGATCTCGACCTCACGAGGTTGCGCCGCGGCTGGGGGCACCTCGAGATGGGCCACGAGGGCAGAGTCGAAGAGGGGACCGAGCCAGAGCGGCCCGAACGGAGCGCCGGTGCCGACGGCGGGTCCCTCCCATGTCGCGGGGTCGATCGTGCCGACCGGATCCGCTCCAGTCGAGGAGGGCGTCACCTCGACGTACGCCCGGAGGTGGTGGTCTCGAACGTAGGCGAGGAGAGGACGCACCCCCCGCCCGTGGCGCCGGGCGGCCCCGGCGAGGTTCGCGAGGAGGATCCGTAGACCTCCTTCCGGACCCAGCCGCCCCCGGATCGGGCGAGCTCCGTAGCGGCGCTCGCACGCCCCCGGCTGGACACCGGCGAGGACCATGAGGTCGGTCGCGGTCACGCCCAGGACGCCACGGTTCGCAACGGCGCCGATGGCGGGGTCGAGAAAGGAGAGGGGGGAACCGTACGGGTCGAGGTCGACGTAGTCGAACGGGGCGCCCTCGGGAGCGTCGTGGGCATCGGTGACGACCACCCGGGTCCCGGGAATACCGGCCGCATTCTGCGCGAGGACCGCCGCCGCCTCCGGGTTCGCTTCGGTGAAGAGGAAGGAGCGGAATCCATGGCCCTCGCGAACGAGGCGGAGGCCCCGGGCCCCCGTGGCGGCCAGCATGTCCCATCCGGAGGCGCCTCCCTTAGGGAAGCGGGCCCGCACGAACGCGACCGCGAGGTCGCGGTCGGCCGCCATCGCGGGGTTGTAGAAGACCGGGGCGCGCGCCCGGGGTCCACGTCCGGGAGCGACCTCGGGGAGGAGGAGGTCGGTGCCTCCCTCCCGGCTCCGGACTAGTGGGCCTGTCCGGTGATCAGGTGCACGATCTTGAACGCGAGCAGGTTCTTGTTGACGGGCGTCACTTCGAGGAGCCGTAGTTCGTCCCTCCGTCGGATGTCCTGGAGGAGTGGGTTCCGGGACTTCTTGTGGAGGGTCATGATGATCGACTTCTTCGCATCCAGGGTGTCCACGACGCTCTTCGTGAAGGTCTCGCTCTCGACCTCCATCTTGCCGACCTCGTCGATCACGATGACGTCGGCGGACTCCCGCGCTTCGGCGAGCGCCCGGATCCCGAGTCCCTCCAAGGCGGCGAGGTTGACCCCGTAGCGCCCGGACCGGACCCGCGACTTCATCGTCTCGTGGGCGAACACCTCGTGTTCCTTCGTGAGCCAGTTCGTGATCTGGAAACCGGTGCGGCGCTGCTTCTCGACGATCGGCTCGGTGACCATGCCGCCGACGACCACGCCCTCTTCCTCGAGGAGCTGGATGATCCGCAGGAGGGTCTGCGTTTTCCCCGACCCGGGAAGACCGGTAATGCCTATCTTTACGGGTGCCGACAAGCGACGGGCCATGCAGAAGAACCTCGGGACGAGTTCATCTAGGGCGCGAGCGAATAAGAGAGCATGCCGCCCGTGACTCACGCTCGCATCCCGCCCACTTCTCCCGATTTGCTCGATGATCCGGGGAGCGCGGTCTACCCCGCCCGCGAGGACACCTTCCTGCTCCTGCCGTTCGCCCGGGTCCGCCGAGGCACGTCGTTCCTCGAGGTGGGGACCGGCTCGGGCACGATCGCCCTCGAGGCCGCCCGCCGTGGAGCGCGGGTCGTCGCGACCGACCGCAATCCCCACGCCCTGCGCCACCTGGCGCGCCTCTCCCGAGCCGAGAACCTGGGGATCGAGGCGGTGCGGACGGACCTCGCGCGCGGCCTGGGCCGGTTCGACCGGGTCGTGTTCAATCCCCCGTACCTTCCCACCCGGCCCGAGGAGCGGGACCCGGATCGCTGGCACAACCTCGCGCTCGACGGAGGGCCGGACGGCTGCCGCGTGGCCGCGCGATACGTCGCCGAGCTGGCCGACCATCTCAGCCCCCGAGGGAACGGAGTCCTCCTCACCTCGACGGTCCAGTCCCCCTCGGCCCTGGCCAAAGTGTGGGCGGGATGGCGCGCGAGGGGAGGAACGGCGGAGATCGTCGCGCAGCGCCCGCTAGAGGGGGAGCGACTCGAGGTCTGGCGATTGGTCCCGAAGCGGGCGCGGACCGCCTAACTGCGACGTTCCGCGTAGTCGAGCACCGCTTCCAAGAAGACCCGGCCGTCCCCGAAGCCCTCGGGGCCGCCCGTCCGCGTCCAGTCAGGGGCCTGCGCCCGGAAGAACGACCGCTCGGGATGCGGCATCAGGCCGAAGACGTTCCCTTCCGGGTTGGTGAGGCCGGCCACATTCCCTTCCGAACCGTTGGGATTCCAGGGATAGGTCGCGGCGCTCCCGTCGGGCGCCACCCATCGGAAGAGGATCTGCCCGGAGCTCTCCAGTTCCCGGAGGCGGGTCGGACCGTCGCCGGCGAGGACGAGCTTTCCCTCCCCGTGGGCCGAGGGGAACAGGAACCGGGTCCCGCGAGGGAGGCCGGCGAGCGGTCCGAAGGCGCCCCCCTCCCACGCCACGAACGTCGGCCGGCACTCAAAGTGCCCCGAATCGTTGGTCATGAGGGCCGCCTCGGGCCGACCGAGAAGCCCGCCCCGGCGTCCGGGAAGAAGTCCGAGCTCGGTGAGGACCTGGAACCCGTTGCAGATCCCGGCCACGATCCGTCCGTCTCGGATGAACTCCTCGAGCTCGGGTCCGATACCGGCCCGGACGCGAGCCGCGAAGATGGCTCCCGCCCGGACGTAGTCGCCGGCCGAGAAACCGCCCGGAACGAGGAGCGCTGCGTAGTCGGTGAGGTGGCGGCGCTCGGACGGGGTAACGTCCCTTCCCTCCAGCTGTTTCAGGTGGACGACCTCGGCGCGGGCGCCGAGGTGCTCGAGCGCGACCTGGAGCTCCCGGTCGCAGTTCGTCCCCTCGATCGAAAGGATCGCGACGCGGAGGTTCCGCCGGGCCACGTTCGGAAAGGAGGCCCGGAACCTTAACGGTTCCCGGCGGTCGGATCGCCGTCGGGCCCCAGCGGCGGCCGAAGCCAGTGAACGCGGAGGCGGGCGCCCGCTCGGAGGCGGGTCCGGCCGGGCGGGAGGACGACAAACCCCCTCGCCCCAGACATGCTCGTGATGGAGGAAGAGCCATGGTAGGTCGAGTAGGCCCGGCCCCTTCGCAGCGTGAGCGGCACGACGGTCGCGAGTCCGGGCGTGGGGGCGAGCACGCCCCGACCGAGACGAACGGTTGAGTCGATCCACGCCGGACCAGGTCGCCGGGCGATCTTCCGCAGCACCGGGAGTACGAGCCAGTAACTGTTCGCGAGACAGGATGAAGGGTGACCCGGAAGACCCAGGATCAGCTTTCCCTTGGAGAGCGCGGCGAGCGTGGGTTTACCCGGTCGCACGGCGATCCCGTGGAAGAGGAGGCGCCCCAAGCGGGGAAGCACCTTGGGCAACAGGTCGCGTTCGCCGACCGAGCTCCCTCCCGTGGCGAGGACCAGGTCGGAGGTTGACAGGGCCTTGCGCAAGGTCGCCTCGATCCGACGCGGATCGTCCCGGACGGGCGGGAACGTGCGAGCGATCCCCCCGGCCGCGGTGACGATCGCGGAGAGGCTCACATTGTTGCTCTCGAAGATGCCACCGGGACGCGCGGGTCGGCCGGGGAGGATCAGTTCGTTGCCGTTCGGGACGATGGAGACCACCGGTCGGGCGTAGCAGGGGACGGACGCGAACCCGCACGCGGCGAGGGCGCCGAGGGAGGCAGGGCTAAGCTCTTCGCCGGGGCGGACCAGGGGGGTGCCTTTGGGGAAGTCGTCCCCCGCGGGGGCGATCCGGTCCCCGGGCACGACGGGGTGCGGGATCGACACCCACGCGCCGGCCCGTTCCACCTCCTCGAAGATGATGACCCCATCCGCCCCTCTAGGCATCGCACCGCCTGTCGCGATCGCGACGGACTCTCCGCGGGAAAGGGGGCGGGAGAAACGACCCTCGGCGAAGACGTCCCCGACAACGCGCAACCGGATCGGTCGAGCGGCTCGCGCGGAGCGGGTGTCCTCGCTGCGGACCGCGTAGCCGTCCCACGTGGCCCGTGCGAACGAGGGGACCGCTCGGGGCGCAATGATATGGCGGGCGGCGATCCGCCCGAATCCCAACGTAACGGGCACCGGTTCGACCCGAGTGATCGGGCGGGTTGACTGGAGCAGCCGGCGCTGGGCTACGGACATCGGGATCAGCCGGCCGAACGCGTGCATCTCCATGGTTGAACTCCGCCTAGCGCGCTCCCTCGATCCATCGGGCGGCGGCCCGCGACCCGGCCTCGAGGCAGCCGACGAGGGGGGCGCCTTCGAACCAGCCGGCGTAGAACCCGCCCCGGAACGCGTCCCCAGCCCCGACGATCGTGCGGCGACGCTTCGGGCGTCGAGCCGCGACGCGCACGGTTCCCCGGCGCGAGAACGCGGTCGCGCCCTTCGCGCCTTCCGTCCGGATTACGAGTGGAACGTACTCGAGCAGGGCAGTGGGGGAAGAGAGCCCCATCAGCTCGAGGACGCGGTCGACCTCCGAGCGGTTGCCGAAGAACAGCTCGGAGGCGGCGAGGAGCCGCCGGAGCAGGGTCGCGTTCCAGCGGTAGTGGATCTCCTGGGCGGGGTCGGCCGCCACGCGGAGTCCCCGGGCCCGAGCCGCGTCGACCAGTCGAAGGTGGACGGACGGGGGGCCGGTCGTCACGTGCAACCAGGAGTACTCCTCCATCCCGGTCGGCACGCGAAACGGCAGGACGGGGCGATCGGCCATCGGACCCTGGTCGATCAGCGTCCGCTGGGCGCCGCGCGAGTCCTCGACGATGAAGCAGGTCGGGGTAGCCCGGCCGGGAGTATGCACGACCCCGCGAAGGTCGATCCGGGCCCTTCGGAGCGGCGCCTCCATCGCCGGAGTGAAACCGTCCCCGACTCGGGCCACCAGCCCGCACGCCACCCCGTACCGCGTGGCGGTGAGGGCGATGTTGGCAGCCGTCCCGCCCAGCTCGGAGCGGGAGGCGAGGATCGGTACGGTGCGGTCGGCGGGCGGGAACTCTGTGACGCGGAGAAAGCGGTCGACGTTGATGTGTCCCGCCACCAGAAGATCTCGAGGGCGGTCGCCGGCAGCGGCTCGTGAAAGGGGGTCCCGAGAGATGGCCGTCGCGCGCATGCCGCTCCCGACCGCACGCGGGCTCGCCCTTAAACGGCGCTGGCCCTCCGGCGTCGGCTGCGATGCTGGTCGAAGGGGCGATCCTGGACCGCGACGGCGCCCGGGCCGCGGGCGTCCGCCTTCGGGAAGGGCGGGTCGTGGAGGTCGGTCGACGCGGCACGCTGCGACCCCGCCCGGGGGAGCGCAGGGTCCGGGGGATCGTCATCCCGGCCCCGATCAATTCCCACACCCACCTCGGAGATGCCGTCTCCGTGCGCGAACCTCCCTCGGGCCCAGTGGAGGACCTCGTCGCCACCCCCAAGGGGTACAAGTTCACGGTGTTGGCCTCGAGCCGCCCCTCGGAGAAGATCCGCGCGATGCGGGATGCGCTCTGGCGGATGGCCCGGGAAGGAACCGAGGCCGTCGTCGATTTCCGGGAGGAGGGCATCGAGGGAGTTCGTCTCCTTCGGCGGGCGGCCCGAGGGGTGCCGATCCGGGTCCTCGTCCTCGGTCGACCGCTGGAGCGGCCCATCGAGCCTCCCGAGCTCCGCAACCTCCTGGCCGAGTCCGATGGGATCGGTCTCTCGAGCGCTCGGGACGAGACCGAGACCACCCGCCGGCTGGTCGCACGGGCCTGCCGGTCCGCCCAAAAGCGATTCGCCCTCCACGCGAGCGAGGCGGTCCGGGAGCGACCGGAGACGTACCTCGACCCGAAACCCGACCTCCTGGTCCACCTGGCCAAGGCGACGGACGAGGACCTCCTCACCGTCGCCCAAGCCCGGGTGTCCGTCGCCGTGTGCCCGCGCTCGAACGCCCTCTTCGGACGGCAGCCGGACCTCGCCGCCATGGAGCGTGCGGGGGTCTCGCTCCTGCTCGGCACGGACAACGCGATGTTCCACGCCCCCTCCCTCTGGAGCGAACTCCAGTTCGCCTACGTCGCCACCCGGCTCCGCGGCCGGCCCGTCTCCGCCGCGTACCTCGCCGAAGCAGCCCTCGTCGAGCCGTATCGCTGGCTGGGCATCCCCGAAGCGGCCTCCATCTCGGTCGGTTCTCCCGCGCACCCTCTCGTGGTTCGCCTACCCCCGGAGGACCCCGCGTACCAGGTCGTCACGCGCGCCACCGAACAACTTATCGTCCGTCCGGCCCGCCCTCCGGGCACGGCCCTCCTCCGATGAAGAGCGACGAGCTGTTCGCACTGCTCCGACGGCGAGGGGTCCTCTGGCCGTCCGCGGAGATCTACGGTGGGGCGCAGGGACTGTACGACTACGGACCCCTCGGCACCGCGCTCAAGCGAAGGGTCGAAGACGCGTGGGCCGCGTGGTTCGTCGGGCTCTCCCACGACTATCACCTGATCGAGCCGGCCGAGATCCTGCCGGAAGCGGTCGTCCGTGCCTCCGGTCACTTGGAGAACTTCACGGACCCCGAAGTGACGTGCGAGTCCTGCCATGCGGTGACGAGGGCCGACACGGTCCTCGAGAAGATCCGGCCGGAGGGGGTCGATGGTCTCACGCCCGTCCAGATCGCCGAGATCATCCAGACGAAGGGCGCGCGCTGCCCGTCGTGCGGGTCGACCTCGCTGAGCGTCCCGCGCCCGTTCAACCTGATGTTCGGGGTCGACTTCGGCGTGACGGGCAAGGAGCGCGCCTACCTGAGGCCCGAGACCGCGCAGGGCAGTTACCTCTCGTTCGCCCGCATGTGGGACGTCGGCCGCCACGCGCTCCCGCTCGGGATCGCCATCATCGGAAAGGCGTACCGGAACGAGATCGCACCGCGCCAGGTACTCTTCCGCATGCGGAGCTTCACCCAGGCCGAGCTCCAGATCTTCTTCGACCCGGCGGGGTTCCCGGTTCCCTTCGACCGGGTCCGGGAGGAGATGTTGCCCCTGCTCCGCGTCCCGCGACGCGAGGCGGGGGAGGAGACCCCGGAGCTCGTCCGCGCCGGTTCGCTCGTCGACTCGGGCGCGCTGCCCGAGTTCTACGTCTACCACCTCGCCCACACCCTGCGATTCTACCGGGACGTTCTGGGGTACCCGGCCGACCGGATCCGGCTCTTTGAGAAGTCCGACACCGAGCGGGCGTTCTACAACAAGCTCCAGTTCGATGTCGAGGTACGGCTGGAGAGCCTGGGCGGCTACAAGGAGCTGGGCGCGGTCCATTACCGCGGGAACTACGACCTCACGCGCCACTCGCAAGGCTCGGGCAAGGATCTCTCGGTCCATCCGACCGGCCGCGATGCCCTCCTCCCCCACGTCCTCGAACTGACCTTCGGCGTCGACCGCAATGTCTGGGCCCTCGCGGACACCCACCTCACCAAGGAGGGGGAGCGCACTATCTGGAAGCTCCCTCCCTACCTCGCCCCGGTCGCGGTCGGGGTCTTCCCGCTCATCGACAAGGAGCATTCCGAGTTCGCCCTCGGGCTCGTGGACGAACTGGCCTTCGCCGGGATCCCGACGACCTACGATGGGGCGAGCTCGATCGGCAAGCGGTACGCGCGCATGGACGAGGCCGGCACCCCGTTCTGCGTAACGGTCGACGCGGAGACCCTCCACGACGGACCCGCCCGAGGCACGGTCACGCTTCGCCAACGCGACTCCCGGACCCAGGAACGGGTGCCCGCCGGCGAGCTGACCACCCGTCTCCTGCCCTTCCTCCGCCCGCCCCGGCCCCGTCGCGCGTAGTCCCCGCCGGACCCCCTGTTTCCGGGCGACAACAACGGCTATATCGCGAGGCTCGGTGACACCGTCTCGATGACGGCCGGCGGTAGTACCCCTCCCGACACCACGGGGCCCGCCACGCCGCTCGCTGCGCGCCGCTCGCGTTGGATGGGCCAGCAGTACGCGGACATCACGAAACTGCGCGAACATGCCGCCCGGCACGACCGGGCCGCGGTCCGGGCTCAACAGCGCGTGGCCCGGCTCAACACCCGGATCGAGAAGCTCCGGCACCAGGCGACGCTGCTCCGGGAGAAGGCCCAGAAGGTGCTCGCCGAGATCCCCGAGATCGACCAGCACAGGGTGCAGCACGAGCGGGACATCGCTGCCGCGACCGGCGGCAAGGTCGGCGTCGCCGTGACGAGCGACGTCACGAGCCTGCACTATCGTGTCCGGAAACTCCAACAGAAGGTCGTCGACAAGCAGCAGAAGGCCCGCCATCTGGAGCTGCGGGCGGCCATGAAGACCCAGAAGACCGCGGAGCTCAAGGTGAAGGTCGACCGATACACGGAGGCCTACCGGCTCGAAGAACAGGAGGCTGCCTCGTACCGGCAGCGCGCCGACCGGCTGCAGCTGGTGTCGGAGGGCGACGTCGCCGCCCACCTCACCCAGTCCGCACCGGCCGCGAAGAGCGCGCCGGACGAGCCGTCGCCCCCGCCATGAAGCTCATCGTCACGGTCGGGATGCCGGGCTCCGGCAAGGACGAGCTCCTCGAGATCGCCCGCTCGATCGGCCTCGCGACGCTCAAGATGGGCGACCTCGTCCGCGACGAGACACGTCGCCGGGGGCTGCCCCTCACGAGCGCGAACGTCGGTCGGATCGCCTCCGAAGAGAGGGACAAGCACGGCGGCGGGGTCTGGGCCCAGCGCGCGCTGCCCAAGCTCACGGAGACCCGCATGCTCGTCGACGGCTGCCGCTCGGACACCGAGGTGACCGTCTTCCGGCACAACTTCGGGGATCTGTTCGTCCTCGGGATCTTTGCCTCTCCTGAGACCCGCTACGACCGCATGAGCGCCCGGGCCCGCGGCGACGACGGTGGCACGCTCCAGGACTTCTTCGACCGCGACCGCCGCGAGCTGAAGTGGGGGATCGGCAACGCCTTCGCCCTCGCGGACGGCATGCTGATCAACGAGGGACCGCTCGATGCGTTCCGGCGGACCGCGCGGGCGGAGCTCGAGCGGATCCTCGCCACGAAGGACGAGTCCAGCCGCCTCTAGTCCGGGTCGAGACGGCCCGGGTCCGGGGCGGCGAACAGGGACTTCACGCTGTCGAACCGTTCCCGGTCGATCACGACCGCGACCCGCGCGTGACGGGTCGCGAGAAGGCGCGCGGCCCGGACCAAGTGGCGGTCACGGGCCGCGGCGAAGTTCCGCGAACCGCGCCCCCCGGCGACCGTCCGGTCCCACTCCAGGGCGTACTCATCGGGCGTGGTCGGCGCGGGCGGGGTCCGGGAGACGCGACGCTCCCGCACCGTCCGGCGGACGAGCTCGATGTAGCCGATGTGGTCGGCGAACAGGTTCGCGGTCCGGTCCTCGGTCGGGTCGAGCGCCTCGACCGGGATCTCGCGGGCCCAGCGCAGCAGCTCGACGAACGAGGGGTTCGGGACCCGAACCTCGCCGAACCGGACCAGCCCGCGGACCTCGCTCCGCTCGGCGGTCGTGAGCGGCACGATCGGCTCCGCCGACGCGTTGACGAAGTAGTCCAAGAGTCCCTTCAGCTCCTCCGGGGAGATCCCGAGCCCCACCACCGAGGGGGGCGCTCCCTCGAGCGCGGCGAGGAGGAGCGGCACTTCCGAGGCGAGCCCCCGCACGGGGGCGAACAGGTGGAGGTCACCGGCGCCCCCGAGGCGGGCGCTGATCACGGTCCTTCGCGCTCCGTGAGCTCGCCCATGAGCTCGTCCGGGTCCCGGTGCCGCCGAAGCTCGCGCACGTTCAGGATCGGAACGCCCCCGATGGAGGGGCGGTGGATCGTTTCCGCGACAATGAACATCGCGTGGCCCTCGGCGACCCGGGCGAGCCCGGCGAGGATCTGGGCCCGGTGGAGGGCCGTACGCAGGCTCCCGACGCCCGTCAGGAGGATCTCGGGCGCGCGCGAAAAGGCGTCAAACGGCGCGCGGACGGTCACGGTCACTTCGAGGCCCATCTCGTTCAGCTCGTCCAGGACGCCGTCGCGCAGCGGGTCCCCCGTTCGCGAGGGGGGATGCTCGGTGGCCGGCCGGCGTCGCTCCGAGGTCTCGGGCTCGTCCGCCTTTCCGGCGGGGGTCCGGGGGATCGCGCGGGGCGAGTCGAAGATGGTGATCGGGGAGACGAGCGGCTCACCGAGGAAGGCCTCCATCCGCTCCACGATCGTGATCTCGGCTCCGGCGCCCTCTTCGTAGAGCTGGATCGCGCGGCGCGACACCCCCGCGATCCCGGCCAACGTGCCGAGGGAGAGGCCCCGCTCGTTGCGGAGCGCGCGGAGGCGGTCGCCCGAGATGCGGGCGAAGATCCCCCCCGGGCTGGCGTAGAGGAACGGCGGGAGTCCCTTGTCGAGGTACTCCCCGAGGGTCTCCTGCGTGACGATGGGGACCCCGTATCGGGTGTAGACGACCCCCGGATCGAGCTCCGCCGACCCCGACGCCTCGCCCACGATCAGGACGGTGGCGGGGAAGAGGCGGCCCAATTCCAGGAGGCGAGCGGCCTCCTCGGACCCGAGCGCGTCGATGTTCTTCAGTACCTTGATGAGGAAGAGCGCGGCGTCCCGACGCGCCGCGAGGTCGAAGCTGGACGGGCGCACGCCGTGGGTATCGGCCACATAGAACCCGGCGCGCTCTAAGATCTCCCGGATCCGTTCGATGCGTCGTTCCCGAGTCGGTGGCATCCACGTCCCCCTAGATTTCAGTTATCGCTCGTATATAGATACGTAGGGTTCGCACTGTCGGGCGGATGGCGTCATTCCGGTCGGGAAGGGGAAGGCTATTGGGTCGCGTCCGGCTCGGACCGGCGTGGGGACCCGAATCCGCCCGGTGCCGGACGTGCCGGCCCTGCTGATCGAGGCGGAAGGGTCGGGAGACCGGACCCTCGTCATCGCGGACCTCCACCTCGGCCTCGGAGCGAGCCGGGAACGTCCGGGCGGTCCGCCCGAAGGGTCGGGAGTCGGACTCGCCGAGGCCCTCCTCTCCACCACCCGGGCGGAGTGCGTGGGTCGCGTGGTGATCGCGGGCGACGTGAAGCACCCGATCGTCGGCACTCCGCCCCCCCTTCGGCCGGTGGTGTTCGAATTCTTCCGGGCGCTGCTCGCGACGGGATTGGAGACCGAGGTCGTGCTCGGCAACCACGATGTCGGCCTCGAGCGACATCTTCCCCGCGAGGTCGTGGTGCGACCGGCCTCGGGGGCGATCTACGAGGGCGTGGGGGTCTTCCACGGTCACTCGTGGCCGTCGCCCGCCGTACTTCGGGCTCCCCAGCTGGTCGTCGGTCACTTGCATCCCGGGTACCGACTGGCCCCCAGCCCGGACGATCCGTCCGGAAAGCGACGGTGCTGGGTCCGCCTCGAGCTGCCCCCGCCGCTCCCCCGTCGCGGTCTGCGGCGACGGCGGCACGAGATCCGGTCGCGCGAGCTCATCGTGCTGCCGGCCTTCAACCCGCTCGCCGGGACCGAGGCCTTGAACCGGCAACGCCCCGCGCGCGGACGGACCTTCCTCTACGGGAGATTCCTGTCCCGGGGCCTTCCTCGGGCCTACTTGTTGGACGGGACCGACCTGGGGCCGCTCACCCTGCCGGTGGCGGAGCCCCGCGCGAGATCCGTTCGCGCAGGGCCGCCGGGTTCGTGATCGGCGGCGCGCAGACGCTCCCGAAGCAGACCAGCGCGCGCGCCCCCTTGCCCGGTCGCTCCGGGAAGACCTCCCCAGGGAGGGAGAAGGGAGGCGGCGGATGGCCTTCGAAGACGGCGACGAGGGGAGCCCACGAACGCCGTGCGGTCCGCAGCAGCAGCTGGGCGTCCGGACCTTCTCCTTCGACGATCACCGTGATCGGTTCGGCTCGGGCCAGTCCGGCGGCGAGCGCCGCGCCCGAGGCGAAGAGACCCGAATGACCGACCCGGGTCGCGATCGGTCCGAGCAAGGCTACCGCCTTCGACCGCCATTCCTCCTGATGGGAAAGTCCGGCCAAGCGGAGGAACGCGAGGGCCGCGCCGGAATTCGCGGAGAGGTGCGGACTGTCCTCGAGCGGGTAGCTCGCCTCGGAGAGGGCGCCGAGGGCCGGGCCGTCATAGAGCCGGGGAGAGAGGTCCCGCAAGAGCCCGTCCTCGCCGCGGAACTCTCGGTCCACGAGAGTGAGGAGCTGGGTCGCCGTGCCGAGGTACTTCGGTTCCGCGAGCGCCACGGCCAGTTCGAGAAGACCGCCGGCGAACGCGACCTGGTCTTCGAGGAGACCGTAGCCGTGACCTCCGTCCCCATCGAGCCGGTGCGCGATCCCCCGGTCCGGCGTGTACGCGTGCCCTAGGAAACGGTCCGCGGTGCGCCGAGCGTCCGCGACGACCGTCGCATCCCCAAGGAAGGTGCCGGCGCGGGCGAACGCCCCGAGGAAGCGACCGTTGATGTCCGCATACCGGGCTCGATCGACGGCGGGCGTGGGTCGCCGGCCCCGGACCCCGCGCAGGGTCAGCAGGACCCGGGCTAGCGCCGCGGCCGGGTCGCGCGTGAGGGAGGTTCCCTGGGCCGCCTCCGAGAGGGAGAGCATCCGGAACAGGACGTTGCGGTCGGGGTCGTGAGGCATCCGCCCCTCGGTCCCGACTCCAAAGAAACGGGTCACGAAGCGGAGCTGGTCGGTGTCGAGGGCCGCCTTGAGCTCGCCCCGGCTCCACGTGAAGTAGCCCCCGTCATCCCCCGGCGCGTTGTCGGCATCCTGGCTCGAACCGAACCCCCCGGCCGGATCGCCCAGCACCTCGCGGACCCAGCCCACGGTGCCCCGGATCACTTCCTCGAGGCGGGGATCCCCGAATCGTTGCGCCCCCTCCACGTACGCCGCCAGGAGGGCGGCGTTGTCCACCCCCATCTTCTCGAAGTGAGGGATGTGCCAGCCCTCGTCGACCGAGTACCGGTGGAATCCGCCCCCGACCTGGTCGTACATGCCGCCGTCGGCCATTCGAAGGAGCGTGTCGCGGGCCCGGTCGTCGCTCGAGGTCCGGCGGTTGGCCGACGCGTCCCAAAGCAGGAGCGACACCGCCGTCGGGTGGGGGAACTTGGGGGCCATACCGAACCCGCCGTTCACCGGATCGTAGCTCGAGTGCACCTGCGCAATCACCGCGGAGAGCAGCTCGTCGAGCGTCGAACTGCCGTGCGCCCGGGCCGATTTCATGCGCTCGAGCGCCCCCTGGATCGCCTGGGAGTTCTCCCGGATCCGCTCCGGTTCCTCCTTCCACAGTCGCGCTACTTCGGAAAGAACGCGACGGAATCCCGGTCGACCGTGCCCGTCGGTCGGGGGAAAGTACGTGCCGCCGAGGAAGACCTCGCCGGCGGGAGTCAGGAAGGCGGTGAGGGGCCAGCCTCCCTCGCCGGTAAGCGCGCCGACCTGTCGCTGGTACCGGCGGTCGACCTCGGGGTTCTCGTCCCGGTCGACCTTGACCGCGATGAAGTGCTGCCCGAGAAGGCGGGCCACCTCGGAATCGGCGTACGTTCCCTCGTCCATCACATGGCACCAGTGGCACCACGAAGCGCCGACGTCGAGGAGGATAGGGCGGCCGGTCCGCTGGGCGAGCTCGAAGGGTTCGGGTCCCCACGGGAACCAGTCGATCGGTTGCTCGGCCGCCGCCCGGAGGTACGACGACGTTGCGCCCTCGAGACGATGGGCCCGCAGGGGGGACGGAGCGTCCGGCATCCCCCCACTTCCGGCTCCCTCGCTCTTACCGTTGTCGGACCCGCCGGAAGGGCCCCGAGACCCCCGGACGCGTCGTAATCCGATGACGACGGAGTAACCGCGCCGGTTCTTCTTATAAGGGGGGCCCGAGTGCCCGGGCGAGGCGGCACCGATGGAGATGCAACCCGGGCAGATGGCCTACGACCGGGCCATCACGGTCTTCTCGCCCGACGGCCGATTGTTCCAGGTCGAGTACGCGCGCGAGGCCGTCCGACGCGGCGCCACCACCGCGGGCGTGGTCTACAACGGCGGAGTGGCCCTCATCGCGGACCGTCGCATTCCCAACCCCAAGCTCGCCGAGGCCGCCAGCTTGGAGAAGATCCACCAGATCGATGAGAACATCGCCTGCGCGACCGCGGGCTTGGTCGCGGACGCCCGGGTGCTGGTCGATTACGCGCGCCTGGCCGCTCAGGTCAACCGGGTCACCTACTCCGAGCCCATGTCGGTCGAGCTGCTCGTGCGCAAGGTCTGCGACTACAAGCAGCAGTACACCCAATTCGGCGGCGTACGCCCGTTCGGCACGGCCCTCCTGGTCGGAGGCTACGACGAATCCGGCATCCACCTTTTCGAGACGGAACCGTCCGGTTCGCTCACCAGTTTCAAGGCCGCCAGCACCGGCGGCAACAAGAGCCCCGTCATGGAACTCTTCGAGCAGAAGTACAAGCCCGGCATGGATCGGGACGCTGCGATCCTTCTCGCCCTGGAGGGGTTGCGCGCGGGCCTCGATGAAGGCGGGAACCTCTCGCAGGTCGAGGTCTGCACCGTGGACCAGGGTCGGGGCATGACCCGACTCCCGTCCGACGAGATCCAGAAGTATGCGGGCCGGCTTCCCCCGGCCGCTCCCTCGGCGCGCGCGAACCGCCCCTAGCCGAGAATGGGACCCACCCCATGGTGAAGGTCGAGGACGCGGTCATCGCCCGTTGGGAGACGGGCGGCTCGCGCTTCGAGGTCCTGGTCGATCCGCTCGCGGTCCAGGACATGAAGGAGGGGAAGGAGGTCAACCTCGCCGACAAGCTCCCGTTGGACCAGGTCTACAAGGACGTCAAGAAGGGCGACAAGATCTCCGAGGAGTATCTCGAGAAGATCTTCCACACCCGGGACTTCGTCGCTATCGCGAGGCAGATCATCCTGAAGGGCGAGGTTCAGGTCACGACCGAGCAACGGCACCAGCTCCAGGCCGTGAAGCACCGCCAGATCGTGCAGACTATCGCGCGGAACGCGATGAACCCCCAGACGGGAGCCCCCCACCCCGCGGCCCGCATCGAAGCGGCCATGGTGGAGGCGAAGGTCCACATCGACCCGTTCAAGCCGGTCGATGCCCAGGTGCAGGAGGTGCTGGCGAAGCTCCGCCCGCTCCTCCCGATCCGCCTCGACGTCGTGCGGGTGCGGATCCGCCTTCCGGCCCAGCACTACCCCCGGGTCATCGGCGACCTGAAAGGGCTCGGACGGATCCTCGAGGAGCAGTGGATGGGCGACGGGGCCTGGTCCGGGATCATCGAGATTCCCGCCGGCGTACAGACCGAACTCTACGAGAAGCTCAACGCGCGGACGCGCGGGGCCGCCGAGACCGCTTTGGTTAAATAGCGAACCCCGGTCGGACGGCCCGGTGCAACACACACAATGTCCCAAGGTCATCGATCGGGCCACCATCGGCGTGGCCGCGAGGATTCGTCCTCGCATCCCTCTGGGGATCGCGTACTAGTTCTCCCCGGTGAGGAGCTCCCGAGCCAGGGCTTGAAGCCCGGCACGGGAACCTACCGACTGGGCGGCAAGGTCTACGCCAGCGTGCTCGGCCTGCTCTCGCCCCGCCCCCCGTTCGTCCAGGTCATCCCGCTCTCGGGACGCTATATCCCGAAGGCCAACGACACCGTCATCGGGACGGTCACGGACTGCCAGGGGACGTTCTGGCTCCTCGACATCGGCGCACCCCGCTGGGCTCCCCTCCACATGACCGGGACCCCGTGGAAGGTCGACATCGGCGAAACGGACCGGTTCCTGCGCGTCGGCGAAGCGGTGGTCGTTCGGGTCGAGAGCCTGGACGCGACCGGTCGGATCGGTGTCACCATGCTCGGCGAAGGGCTCGGCAAGCTCGAGGGAGGGACGATCGTCGTGGTTTCCCCCGCCCGCATCCCCCGCGTCGTCGGACGGAGCGGTTCCATGATCCAGACGATCACGCGCCACACCGGTGCGCAGATCGCCATCGGCCAGAACGGACGGATCTGGGTCGGGGGAAGCCCCGACGCGATCCAGCGAGTCCGTGAAGCCCTCCGGCTGATCGATGAGGAGGGCCAGCGCGCGGGTCTGAGCGAGCGGGTCGAGAGCTACCTCGTCGCGACCGACTCGACCGACGACCGCGGCCCCGAGGTCCCGCCGCTCGAGACCGCCCATCGCGACGGCCTCCCCCACGAGCTGCCCCCGCCTCCGTCCCCGACCCCCGGCGAGTTCGATGCGGACGAGCCCGAGACAGGGCCCGGGTCCAACGAGTATTGAAATTCCAAGGAGAAAAGAAATGGGAAGCGTAGGAGCAAAGGACGTCCCGGTCCTGCTCAGTCCGGAAGGACTGCGGATCGACGGACGACGATTGGACGAGCTTCGACCGATCCGCATCCAGGCCGGTGCCCTGCACCAGGCCGACGGATCGGCGTTCGTCGAGTGGGGCATGAACAAGGTGATGGCCGCGGTCTACGGGCCCCGCGAGGTCCACCCGCGCCACCTCCAGCAGAACAACAAAGCCGTCATCCAGTGCAAGTACAACATGGCGGCCTTCTCGGTCGACGAGCGGAAACGCCCGGGCCTGGACCGCCGCTCGCAGGAGATCTCGAAGGTCATCGCCGAGGCGTTCGAGTCGGTCGTCTTCGCGGAGGAGTTCCCCCGTACGAGCATCGACGTCTACATCGAGGTCCTGCAGGCGAATGCGGGGACCCGCTGCGCGGGTCTCGTCGCCGCCTCGGTCGCGCTCGCGGACGCCGGGATCCCGATGGCCGACCTCCTGCCCGCCGTCGCGGTGGGGAAGATCGCCGGCAAGATCGCCCTCGACCTGAGGAAGGAAGAGGACAACTTCGGTGAGGCCGACCTCCCGATGGCGCTCGTGCCCCAATCCGGACGACTCGTGCTGCTCCAGATGGAGGGTCACATGACGCCGGAGGAGCTCTCCCAGTCGCTCGACCTCGGCGTCCAGGGGTGCCGCGTCATCTACGAGAAGATGAAGCAGGCGCTTCGCGACCGCTACGCGACCGCTCGCTTCGCCCCGGGGGGCCAATGAGCGGCGAGGTCGCGACCGAGATCCGCACGACCCACATCCTCGACCTCGCGGCGTCGGGAAAGCGCCTGGATGGGCGCGGACCGGACGAATACCGGACCGTCGTCGTCCAGCCCGGTTTCGTCGAGACCGCCGACGGCTCCGCGCTGGTCCGGATCGGCGACACGGCCGTCGTCGCCGGCGTCAAGCTCGAGCTGGGGAAGCCGTTCCCGGACACGCCCAACGCGGGTGTCCTCACGACCAACGCCGAGCTCATCCCCCTCTCCTCGCCCGTCTTCGAACCCGGACCCCCCCAGCCGGGCGCCATCGAGGTCTCGCGGGTCGTCGACCGCGCCATCCGCGCGGCCGAGGCGATCGACCTCACGCGGTTGTGCGTCACCCCCGGGGAGAAGACCTGGGTCTGCTACGTCGACCTCCACGTCATCGACCACTCGGGGAACCTCATCGACACCGCGATGCTCGCGGGCGTCACGGCCCTCGCCCACGCGAACGTCCCCGCGAAGCGGTTCGGCGTCGCGGAAGCCGACTACAAACTCGACATCCAGCACTTCCCGGTCGAATGCACGTTCGTCCGATTGGGCGAGGCGATCGTCGTCGACCCGACCTTTGACGAGGAACAGGCCGCGCAGGGTCGTCTCACCGTCGCGACCGACGAGACCGGACGGGTCGTCGCGATGCAGAAGGGCCTGGTCGGCGCGTTCTCCCCGGACGACGTCCGGGAGATCGTCCGACGGGCGCTGGTCCACGGCGACCGGCTGCGCGCCCGCATCAAGGGAGGCGCCGCATGAGTAAACGCACGAAGAAGGTCGGCGCCACGGGCTGGATGGGACCTCGGTACGGGATCCGGATCCGACGCCGCGTCCTCGAGATCGACCGGGCGATGGCCAAGCCGGCCGGCTGCCCCCGCTGCTCTACCATGACGATGCAGCGGGTCGCGAGCGGCATCTTCGAGTGCCGCCGCTGCGGCACCCGATTCGCCTCCAACGCCTACGTCTTCGAGGCGCCACCCGCCATCACGCGCCAGGCAAAGGAGGCGACGCCGGGCAACGCTTAAGGTGCCCGACTCGCTCAAACGGCCATGTTCCGGTGCATCCGCTGCCAGGAGGCGTTGCCCTCCGACGCGAACCTATTCGGCGTCCGCTGCGACAATTGCGGCGGGAAGATCTTCACGAAGGAGCACCCGAACGTGAAGAAGGTCCTGAAGGCGCGCTAGCGCCGACCGGACCCGCCCGCGGGGATCGGATAGCCGGCCCAACGGCACGCCGTCTCGACGATCCTCCGATTTTCTCCTCGCAGGATCGGAAGGCTCGCCCGGGCCGTCAGGGAGTAGAGCCGAAGAGCACCCTCGCAGCTCTCCGTCCAGCTTCCCCCGTCCGTCCCCAACGCGGCCCGCTGGGCGGCCCGGAAGGCCGGGCCGGCCCGTCTCGCCGTCTGCTCCCAGAGCCCGTTTTCGGTGTCCCAGAGCAACTCGAGCTCCATGGCCCGGAGGACGGCCAGGTGGGTGGCGAGAAGGTTCCGCTGGACGGAGGCGGTCTCCCGCTCTCCGGTCTCCATCGCCCGGCGGAGCTTCATCACCTCCTCGGCCCAGCCGGCGAGCTGGCCGGCCACGTACGCGTCGCGGGTCCGACGAACGCGCTCCCATCGGAACCCCCGCGCCTCCTGCTTCAATCGGGCCGCCGTTCCCTTCGGGTCGCGGAGGACCTTTGCGGTCCGCCAGCCGGGCACCGCGCCATAGAGCCGAGCCGGATTTCGCATCTCCCGGCGGTCCTGAGCGATCGTGCTGTACTTCACGGTGACGAGCCGACCGTTCCGCCCCAAGAGCCGGTGACGTTCCTGCGATCGCCTTCCGACCACCCACACGTCGATGTCGGACGCCGTATGGGCGTCGCCCCGGGCCCAGCTGCCGGCCAACAAGACGGCGGACCTTCCGCTCGGGTCGAGCTCGTCGACGAGGCCGCGCACGAGCCGGAGAACGTCCCGATGCTCCTCGGCCGTCGCCCTCGGATTGGGGGCTCGCCGCAAGGGTCCGGAGGAACGGAGGCGGGACGCACGGGGGCGCGCCATTAGCGCCCCCGGACGCGCACGCGCCGAAAACCTCTCCGACCCGGGGGCGACAAACCGTTTCCGTGCCGGCCGTTTCGGGAATGCGTGAACGCCCCAACCGTCCGGTTCATGGGAGGAGTGCACGAGATCGGAGGCAACAAGATCCTCATCGAGGACGGTCCCGACAAGGTCCTGTTCGACTTCGGTCCCTCGTTCTCGCCCCGGATGGAGGAGTACTACGTCGACTACCTCCAACCTCGCACGACGTGTCCGGCGAAGGACCTGCTCGAGTTCGACCTCATCCCCCGCCTTCCGGGGCTCTACTCGAAGGCGGCCCTCGGCGACTCCGACCTCGCCTACACCTCCCCCGAGGTCAACGCGATCTTCGTGAGCCACGCCCACGCCGACCACGCGGGCTATCTCCACTTGGTCGACCCGGAGATCCCGGTCTACGTCGGCGAGGGGACCCGAACCCTCCTCGAGGCGATCGAGCGGTCGACCCGGATGAAGTACGGGGACCATCACTGGAAGGTCTTCTCGGACGCGTCCCCGGTCCGGGTCGGGCGGATCGAGGTGGTCCCGTTCCCCGTCGACCACTCGATCCCGTTCGCCTACGGGTTCCTCGTGCGCACGAGCGGGGGGACGCTCGCGTACACCGGCGACTTCCGCCACCACGGGCCCCGGGCCGCGGACACCCACCGCTTCTTCGAGGCCGTGGCGAAGGAGGGGGTCGACGCGCTCCTCATCGAGGGGACGCGGGCGGGGCCGGACCCCCGACGGAACCTGACGGAAGAGGGGGTCCGGCGGGGGGTCGACCGGGTCCTCACCGACCACCACGATCTCGCCCTCGCCTGCACGTATCCCCGCGACATCGACCGCCTGACCACGCTCCACGCCGCCGCGGCGGAGGCGGGGCGAGACCTGGTCGTCTCGGTTCGGACCGCGCATCTCCTCACCGCAGTCGCCCCGCGATTTCCAAGCGGGACCGTTCCGGTGCCGGGAAGCTCGCCGAACCTCCGCGTCTACGCGCGGAAGAAGCGAACGACCTTCCTATGGGAGCGGCCGTTCCTCGACACCGCGCTGAACGCCGAGGAGGTCCGCGACCGGGGCCGGCAGTACCTCCTGGCGCTCGACTTCGCCCACTTCCCGGAGCTGATCGACCTGCGGCCCGCGAAGGAGAGTCCGTTCATCCACTCCATGAGCGAGCCGTTCAGCGAGGACGACGTCTCCGATCACGTCCTCCACAACTGGCTCGACCACTTCGGGCTCCGGTTCCACCAGATGCACGCAAGCGGTCATGCGTCGGGGGCCGAGCTCCTCGAATTGATCCGGACCACGGGGGCTCGGACCGTCTACCCCATCCACACGGAGCATCCCGAGGCGTTCGAGGTGGCGGGCCCGACGGTGCGGCCGCCCGAGCTCGGCCGCGCGTATCCGATCGCAGGCGCCCGCTGACCCGAGCGCTCCCTCCACTTGTCCCCTTCGCGCTACGACCCCTTCTAATCGGGTCCGGAACTGGACCTTGCGATGATGCTTCCCGGCCTGATCCCGCTCGCGTTCTACGAGCGGAAGCCCACGGCCGCTCAGGTCGTTCTGGGCTTGGCGAGCACCGTGGTCCTGTCGGCGTTCCTCGGCTACATCTCCCCGGGGGGTCCCATCGGACGACTGGGCTTGGTCGTCCTTGCGATCGTCGGCGCGGTCTTCCTGTACGTTGCGATCCAGTGGTATCTGCTCTACGTGTACTATCCCACGCACGCGACGACATCGGCAACAGCTCCGCCCGCCTAACCTCGCTCGCTTTCGCGGAGTGCGGGGACCCGCGAGCGGAGCGAGCGGGGAGGACCCGCGATGGAAGCCACGGGGGGACTATGGCAGGGTCAGTAACCCGGTTGTCCCGGAATATTCGCCGGTGCCGAGAGCGGAGAACTGCAACCTCTCGTCGAACGGGTTCGTCGTGCCAATGTCGATCATGATGGTGTCGTTTGTGTTCAGGGGGGTCGACGCCGTGGTCCCGTGCTCGTAGGTCCACACGGAGGACATCGACATCGTACCGCCCGATCCCGCGTATTGGGCCGCGACCGTGCCATTCGGAGCCAGGACTGTGAACCCGAGCCCCCCCGGCGCGACGTCGATCGCGCCGGAGGGTGTATGGATGATGAACTGGACGTCACCGAACTGCACCGTGGACGCGAGGATGGCGAGTCGAAAGTAAAAGTGGGTCGGCCCCCGGCATCCTTCGGCGAGAAAGGTGCTCGCGGAGGGACACGTACCGTTGGTCGGGTTCCCTACGGCGAACGCACTTCCGATGGGTGCGGTCTCGGGGACGGCTGGAGGTATGCTAACCAGTCCGATGTAAACCCAAGCTCCCACGGTGCCCGCGATAATCACTAGCAACACTGTGGCGTGAATGAGGGCCGTGGAGTCGCGTGCGGGGAGGTTGTTGAGAGGGTGAGGGGACGAAGCTTGAACCGGCATTTCGCTTACCCCCTGAGTGGAACGCGTTCGGGGCGTATGAACCGTGGGATGGAAAGCGCACGAGGGCCCCGCGAGCGGAGCGAGGGGGAAGAGCTCCTGCGCCGTCGTGAGGACAGAACGACCCAACGGCTCGCCCCGAGCCCCCCATCGTTGCTAAGTCGCCGGGTTCCTCCCGACCCTCGTGGAACCGGACCGTTTGCCGACCGGGATCGCGTCGGTCGACCGACTCCTGGGCGGCGGACTCGAGACCGATTCGGTCACCGAGCTGTACGGGGAGGGCGGGAGCGGGAAGACCCTGTTCTGCCTCCAGATTGCCTACCGGGTCGCCCGCGAGGGTCGGTGGGTCTTCTACGTCGACACGGAAGGGGTGAGCGTGGACCGCCTCCGGGCCGTCGCGGGCGACGGACTCGAGAAGATCCTCAAGCGGTTCCTCCTCTCGACCCCCAAGACGCTGGACGAACTCGGTGCGGCGGTCCGCACCGCGTGCGCGCTCGCTCGAGAGGGAAAGCGACCGGTCGGGCTCCTGGTCGTCGATTCGGCGACCTCCTACTACCGTCTCTCCCTCTCGGGACCGGACGAGGACGACGCCCGCCAGGCGCTCTCTCTCGAGATCGCCGAGCTCGTCCGGACCGCACTCGAGGCCCACGTGCCGGCGGTCTTCACGAACCAGGTCTGGCGGAGCATGCGGGAAGACCGGCTCGAGCCCCTCGGCGGCTCCTTCCTCAACCATGCCGCCAAGACGATCCTCTTCTTCGAGCGCCTACCGGGCCCCCGCCGCCGGGTCGTGCTGATGAAGCACCGCGACCGCCCCGAGGGTGCGGCCGAGTTCCGGATCACGGCGAACGGCCTGGAGGGGAACGGCGGCGGTTGAAACGCCATAAGGCCGCCCGCCCTGCTCGTTCCCGATGGTCGACCCACTCGAGGTGGCCGACGTCCCGACCCCGATCGGGATCTTTCGCATCGTCTACCAGGGGCCGCACGTGCGGGTCGTGGACCTCCTGGAGAAGGGCGTTCACCAGACCGGCGTTCCGCCGGGCGCGGTGCGCCGCAAGCCGCCCTTCCCCGCCGCGAGCCCGCCCCGCCAGCTCAGTGAGTATTTTCGGGGCATTCGGACCGACTTCGCGGTCGAGGTCGATCCGGATACCTCGTCGGCCTTCGACCGAGCCGTTTGGACCCAGCTCCGGACGGTGACGGCGGGTCGGACCACCACCTACGGGGAGCTGGCCCGCAAGTCCGGGTTCCCCGGTTCGGCCCGCGCCGTCGGGGGAGCCATGGCACGCAACCCGATCCCGATCATCATCCCGTGCCATCGCGTGATCGGCACGGGAGGCGCGATCACCGGATTCGGCCTTGGTCTCTGGCGGAAGCGGTGGCTCCTCGACCACGAGGGAGCCTGGCCGATCCGGTCGTGGTCGGCCGAGGGACCTCGGGGCCGAGCCCAGCGGACCCTGGACAGCGCGTGGAAGGGACCCGACTCGCCGGCGAGCGCCCGCAAAGCTACTACGACAGATAGTAGCTAATGCAGCATACCTACGCAGCCTGTAGTAGGTTCTCGACGATACCTACTACAGCCTGTAGTTTGTTAACGTCAGCACGGGTCCCCTCGGGACGGCAGCGAACCCGTTACCCAGAGTAGTAGCTGGCATCGTAGGGCTCGGGCTTCAAGCCCCGGCGCTGGCGGATCTCGGAGACGACCTTCTGCTGGAGCTCGTTCGGGACCGGCTCGAACCCGAGCGACTCGGTCGACCAGAGGACCTTGCCCGCGGTCGCGCTACGGATGTCGGAGGCGAAGCCGAACATCTCGGCCACCGGGACCTTGGCGATGACCGTCTGCAGGTCCCCGACGCTCGTCATGTCGAGGATCTCCCCCCGTCGCCGCTGCAGCTCCCGGGTCGCGTTGGCCAGGACCTCCTGCGGCACGTTGACGGTGGCCTTCTGGAACGGTTCGAGCAGCATCCGGTCCCCGAGGCACATCGCGCCGTAGATCCCGCTGCGGGCGGCGGGGATGGTCTGCGCCGGCCCGCGGTGGATCGAATCCTCGTGGAGCTTCGCGTCGACGAGACGGACCTTGAGCCCGTATACCTTCTCGTTCGCGAGCGGGCCGCGGTTCACGGCCTCCTTGAAGGCGTCGACGATGAGGTCCATGGTCTCGTTGAGGTACTGGATCCCTTTCGTGACGTCGAACAGGATGTTCGTGCCCTCGACCGCTACAATCCCGCGTCCCTCGTCCCGCGAGACGCCCATGGTGTCGAGCTTCGCGACGAGGGTCTTCGTGTCCTTGAACGACTTCCCCTGGGGGATCTCGCCGTCCTTGATCGCCTGGACGACCGCCGCCGGGAGCGCCTCGACCTCGAAGTAGAACTTGTTGTGCTTGTTCGGGCTCTTGCCCTCGAACGGGCCCCCGGGATGCTGCACGAGCTCCCGGTACACGACGATGGGCTTCGAGGCCTCGATCTCGACCTTGTAGTCGTTGACGATCCGGTACTGGGTGATCTCGAGGTGGAGCTCGCCCATCCCTGAGAGAAGGTGCTCGCCGGTCTCCTGGTTGATCTCGACCCGGAGGCTGGCGTCCTCCTTGCCGACCTTCCGCATGACCTCGATCAATTTCGGCAGGTCCGCCATGCGCTTCGGTTCGATGGCGACGGTGACGACCGGCTCCGAGACGTGCCGGATCTCCTCGAAGGGCGCCATCGTGACGTCCGTGGACATCGTCGTTCCCGCGAACGCGTCGTTCAGACCGATGACGGCGGCGATGTTGCCCGCCGTGACCTCCTCGACCATCAGGCGTTCGGGACCCATGAAGAGGGAAACGTGCTGGATGCGGTTGCGGATCTTGGTCCCGACGACGGCGAGCTCCATCCCCTTCTGCAGCTTGCCCGAGAAGACTCGTCCGGTGGCGATCTCGCCGGCGCTCGGGTCCATCGTGATGTCCGTGACCATGAACGAAGTCGGGCCGTCGGTCTCGGTGGCGACCATCGCCATGCCGACGGCGGACGTGGTGTCGCCCTTCCAGATGTTGGGAATGCGGTACCGCTGGGCGACGTGCGGGCTCGGGAGGTGGCGGACGACCATGTCGAAGATGACGTCGTTGATCTTCGCCTTCTGCGCGATCTCCTTCGTCCGGCCGGTCGTCACGTACTCGATGATATCGGGGAACTTCACGCCGGTCTTCTGCATGTAGGGGACGCTGATCGCCCAGTTGTCGTACCCCGAGCCGAACGCGACCGACCCGTCGCGCGGGTCGACACTCCACTCGTCGACGAACTCGTCCGGTGCCATCTTGCGGATCAGCTCGTTGACCTCGCTGATGATGGCCGTGAAGCGCTTCTGGAGCGCCTCCGAGGTCAGCTGGAGCTCCTTGATCGCCCGGTCGACCTTGTTGATGAAGAGGATTGGCTTGACCTTCTCGCGGAGGGCCTGACGCAAGACCGTTTCGGTCTGCGCCATCACGCCCTCGACCGCGCAGACGACGACGACCGCCCCGTCGACGGCCCGCATCGCCCGGGTGACGTCTCCGCCGAAGTCGACGTGGCCCGGCGTGTCGATGAGGTTGATCAGATACTGCTGGCCGTCGAACTCGTGGACGATGGTGACGTCAGCGTTGTTGATCGTGAGCAGGCGCGCCTGCTCCTGTTCGTCGAAATTGAGGTAGAGCTGCTTGCCCGCGAGCTCGTTCGAGATCATCCCCGCCGCGGCAAGCAAGTTGTCCGAGAGGGTCGTCTTGCCATGGTGGATGTGGGCGATGATCCCAATGTTGCGGATCTGGTCGACGTTCCGCATCATGTCGGGGATGGCCTTCGCCAACTCTGCCCGGATGTGCGTCATGTTCGAGACCTCGGTGCCGAGACGTTAACGCGCCGACTGCGCGACGCGCTCAACCTCTTCCTTGCGGCCGACCGCGAACGACGTCTGGTCGCCCTTGGCGGCGAGTCGGATCTCATCGGCGAGGCAGCTGTGGATGGGCTTGATCGACTTGTGCGACGCCTGAATGGCGCCGAGGGCCAGGTTGCGGATGGCGACGTTGAGGCGGCGAGCGGGCGAGGCATCGACCGCCCGGGGCACCGAGATCCCTCCGAACTGGAGACGGGTGACCTCCTCGCGGGGCGCCGCGTTCTCGACCGCATCCACGAGAAGCTGGAGAGGGTTCTTCCCCTCTTTCTGGGCGACCTCGTCGAACGCCTTTCGGACGGTCGCAAGGGCCTTCGACTTCTTGCCCGTGAACTTGCCCCCCTTCATCAGGCTGTTCGCGAGGCGCTCGACGAGATGCATGCGGGCCTTCAAGAACGGTCGGCCGGCGAGCTTTCCCTCGGTGTGGGGGGCGTAGATTGGATGGATGTAGATGTACGGCAGGAGGCCGGGGTCGTGGACCTCGACGCCCTCGAACGGATACTTTCCGA